>Ga0209980_10000816_pt1 | contig 17027 bp, 17 predicted proteins | sample CR02metaG_FD_183611 | JGI IMG/M metagenome (GOLD analysis project Ga0209980, IMG submission 183611) | Deep subsurface microbial communities from Mariana Trench to uncover new lineages of life (NeLLi) - CR02 metaG (SPAdes) (version 2) | ecosystem: Environmental > Aquatic > Marine > Ocean trench...
AACTTGTCAGTCAGGTTGATCAATTCCAGCGGCTGACGAACTATCATTTGCGCTGTCTGCCGGCCAAAAAACTTGTCCAGCGGTCGATTGTTGACGGTGATTTCGCCGCTGCCGGTTTTCATGTAAACCCGTGCAGTCGAGGTCTTTCGCCGACCGGTCCCGTAGAAGTCTGCTTCACTCATTATATCTGTGCCTCATTCCTGATGCTGCGTCGTATCAGGCATCAATATCCAGTGGTAGAGGCTGCTGAGCCTCGTGCTTGTGCTCCGGACCGGCGAATACCCTGAGCTTGGACAGCATTTTCCTGCCCAGCGGGTTACGGGGCAACATGCCCTTCACCGCATATTGCAGTGCACGTTCAGGCGCCTCCTCCAGAAGCTGCTCCAGGGAGATCGACTTCAGGTTGCCAATGTAGCCCGTATAGCGGTGGTACATCTTGTCTTTTAGCTTGTTGCCAGTCACCCGAATCTTTTCGGCGTTGACTACGACAATATAGTCGCCCGTATCGACGTGCGGCGTATATACCGGCTTGTGCTTGCCACGCAAGCGCCGCGCGATCTCAGTAGCCAAGCGGCCTAATGTCTTGCCTGCGGCATCAACCACGTACCAGTCGCGGCGAACCTCGTGTGGCTTGGCAGAAAACGTCTTCATGGTGTCTCAATCCAGTTCGGAACAGTCTCGTTCCCGTACGTGTATTTCGGGCGCTGCTTACAAGCGATGGTTTCGGCGCTCCGGAGCCCCTCTGCAGGGGGCGGGCGTCGCTCTTTATCATCCCTGCCGAAAGGTGCGAAATTCTACTTGACGCACCGCGGCAATGCAAACAAAAGCGTGCTTTTTCGGCAAAAAGCGGCGCTGCTTACCCTTATAGTTTTTATTTAAATATCAATTACTTATCTATCAGAAAGAATACTCGAGCGACAGCGCCGAATAGCTGTCTGTGTTTTCGGTGCCAACAGGCACGTCGCTGTTGTTCTTGACAGTATAGGACGCGACCAGGGCCAAGTTGCCGATCAGCCTGGTCTTCAAGGCCGAAACAGACTCCAGATAGGTGTTTTCCTTGCCGGACTCGATGACGAAGTCCTGATTGAACTCCGCCGACTCGCTGAGCAACCATTTGTAGCTCAAGCCGCCACGGGCAATCATCTCGTCTTCTTTGCCGCCATCACGTCGTTCAGATTGCCGGGCACCGAGCCCGATTTCCGCATTCAATGTGTGAGCGCTGCTTGCGATCAGGTGTCGCCCGTAGCCGACTGACTGTGAGACCTGGGTATCGAAACCGCTGAATCTGTCCTTGCGCCAATCGATCCTGCCAAACAGGAAATCATGTTCAGACAGTTTGCGTTCGCTCTTCCATCCAAGCCTGTAGGCTTCTGCGGTCGTCGAGTTACCCTCTGTCGCATGGATCGCGAATGCTTCGAGCACGTGCTGCCAATCACCGGTTTCGTAGCCGACTTCGAAACTGGTATTCAGGGTCGAATTCTCGGCATTGCCGGACGTCGCCAGATAACCGAGCGCAGCCTTGCCCGACCATGGGCCCTCTTCTTCGTCGTCGGCATATGAAGCTGTTGCCCATACGGTGGTCAGAATCATTATTGAAATACAACGCTTTGGCGGAAAACGCATGCGAGACTCCTTAGTCCGATCGAAAGGCGTAGCATCAAGATAAACGGCTGCGGAGTATATCGCTGGGGATGAGCGACTGCGAGGGCAATTGGCGACGAGATCCAAATGAGCGCCAGTGTCTGCCCATCCGCTATAATGCAGGCCATGAACGAGCGACACCTGACACCCGTTGACCGCCTGCTTACCGGTGTTGGAAGTTTTCTGCGAACGGTCGCAGCAACCGGGCCCGCACATGCGGCCCGTGAAAACCCCGCCAGACATATTGACAACAAGCCAATGTCTGCGACTGAAAAATCACATGCGGCTGGTCTGATGCGCGTCAACCATGCAGGCGAAGTTGCAGCACAAGGACTGTACCAGGGCCACGCGGCGGTCGCCCGTGACCCGGGTATTGAGGAGCAGATGCAGCACGCTGCCGACCAAGAACTCGATCATTTGGCCTGGTGCGAGCAGCGGCTCAAAGAGCTGGGCTCAGGCCCCAGTCGCTTGAACCCTGTCTGGTATGGGGGTGCTTTCGCAGTTGGCGCGGTGAGCGGTTTTCTGGGTGATCGCTGGAGCCTGGGATTCATCGAGGAGACGGAGCGTCAGGTCGTCCAGCACCTGACGGGGCACCTCGATCGTCTGCCGGCCAATGATGCCAAAAGCCGCGCAATTGTCCACAAAATGCGCGAGGAAGAGGCCTTGCACGGGGCGAACGCCAAAAATGCCGGCGCGTTCGATTTACCGGCCCCGATTCGCCGCATCATGCGCCTCACCGCAAGAATTATGACTGGAACCGCATACTGGTTATGATGTCGCTGGTTTCAGGACAACTGACAAAATATCATGTCGGAGATTTCAATAATCCCAATAAAAATTACGCACTTAGCTTGCCCTTACGAGCGGACTGTATTAAAAGAAGGGCGGAGGCTTGTTGAGGATCAGTAAATGCAGACAACTGCGAAGACTTTGAGCGACGTTCCGGCCATAAATCGATTTCTGAGCTATTGCCGGGTGCGAACGGTTCCTTCCAAAACCGTAATGATTCACGCCGGAGACTTACCCGACGTCCTCTACTACATCGTTGATGGATCCGTCGAAGTCATGATCGAGGACGAAGATGGCAACGAAATGGTTCTTGCCTACCTCAACAAGGGCCAGTTTTTCGGCGAGATGGGGCTGTTCTATGAGCAACCCACCCGTAGCGCATGGGTACGGACGCGAACCGAATGTGAAATTGCCGAAATGACCTACCCTCGATTCCGGCAGATTGCGAGCGAGAGCCCGGGGCTTGTCTTTGAACTGGCAACCCAGCTGGCAACGCGACTCGATCGCACCAACCGCAAACTCGGTGATCTGGCATTTGTTGACGTCACCGGTCGGGTTGCCCACGCGATCATGGACCTGTGTAACGAGCCGGACGCCATGACCCATCCGGACGGCATGCAGATCAAGGTCAGCCGCCAGGAGCTAAGCCGCCTCGTTGGCTGTTCACGTGAAATGGCTGGCCGAGTGCTAAAGGTACTCGAGGAACAGGGCCTCGTATCAGCAAGCGGAAAGACAATCGTCGTATTCGGAGCTCGGCCGAACCGCAAGTTCTGATTCGTCTCCTCAGACCGATTTCGGGCCGTCTCGTCAGACGGCCTTCTCGATCTCGGACCTCATAGCGCTGATCGTGGCGGCATAATTGTCTGTGCCGAATATTGCCGAGCCTGCAACAAACGTATCGGCTCCGGCCGCTGCAATTTCCCCGATGTTGTCAATCTTGACGCCGCCGTCCACTTCGAGACGAATTTCCCTGCCACTATCGTCGATCATTTTTCGGGCCTGGCGCAGTTTGTCGAGCGCCGAATCGATAAATTTCTGACCGCCGAAACCGGGATCGACCGACATGACGAGGACCATATCCATGTCTTCAATCACATGCTCGAGCCACGTCAGTGGTGTCGCCGGATTGAATACCAGTCCCGCCTTGCACCCCTGGTCACGAATCAGACCAAGCGTGCGGTGCACGTGGCGACTGGCCTCCGGATGAAAAGTGATATAGGTGGCACCCGCCTTCGCAAAATCCGGAATAAGCCGGTCGACCGGTTCCACCATCAGATGCACATCTATCGGCGCCATAATGCCGTGATCGCGCAACGCCTCACAGATAAGCGGACCAATCGTCAGGTTCGGCACGAAATGATTGTCCATGACATCGAGATGCACGATGTCGGCACCAGCCTCCAGCACTGCATTAACTTCGTCACCGAGCCGGGCAAAGTCGGCTGAAAGAATTGACGGAGCGATTAGATAATCCACATCAGTTTCCTTTGTCAGTCACGAGCGCACTGTACCGAAACCCTTATGCATTTTCACTCACTGACGTTCGAACGTGCATGTCGCCTCCCGACTCCGGAAATCATCACTCGCCTGGGGCGATGCGCTGGTTGAGGCTTCCCCAAGCCACGCGGCACGGGACACGCAAAGAAACTAGCGTATGCTGCGCCGGGCTTTCAGCATTTCGTACGCGCTGCGGATTTCGCGGGTTTTTCTCTCGGCCTCTGCGATGGCAGCGGCATCGGGATTCTTCGAGGCCAGCTTGTCGGGGTGGTTTCTGTTCATCAGGCGACGGTACGCCTGCTTGATTTCGACATTGGTCGATGATTCGCTGATGTCGAGAGCCCGGTAAGCGCTTTGAACGCGCTGGGCGTCCGCGCTTCCTTGCGGGGAACGCCGAAATCCATGCTGGGCGCGAATCATCGCTTCGAGCTGGGCGAGCTCGACGCGGCCGATGTCGAGTTCGGTGCAGACCGTCCAGTAGATTGAGCGCTCACGCTGATGCAGCCGGTTTTTTGAAAGGGAAACCTCCATCAAAAGCCGCACGAATAATCCGCACATTTCACCGCGTCGGGCACTTTCCCGCCTGAGCTGCCGCATCGTTGCGACTAACGGAAATCCTGGATTTTTGCCGCTTTCGAACCACTCGATGGCCTGCCTGATTTTGGAAGGTCCGAGCCCGAGGCGATGCATCAGTGCGCGTGCTGCCCGAATTTCGTCTTCGGTGACGCGCCCGTCGGCTTTTGCCAGATAGCCCATCGTCTGGAACAACGCTTTGACAAAGCCCTCCGGCAATCGATCAAAGCGCGCGTCAAAGCTGTCCCGTTCAAAGTAGGAAAATCGTTTGGCAAATCCCCTGTCGAACTGATGCCCGAGTACAAGGCCAAGCAATGCAAGCCAGGGCCGGCCCGTTGCCAAGCCTGCCATGATGCCGACGATTTTTCCCCAATAGGGCATCTAACGCCGGGTTTTCAAGGGAGCGCAGGGAGTCATGTGCCAATGCTACCCGGACATGCAATCTATTCCTATTCTGGTTGCTTGCGACACCGGCGCCGAACCGCCATCATCCGCAGAGAAGATGGCGATGCCGCGTCCGGGCCAAGCATTCAGGAAATGAGTTCTTCCGATACTTTATTTGAATCATCGATTGCATCGCTGCCCTTCATCGGCCGCGGTAAAGTTCGCGATATTTACGGTGCAGACGACGGGCATTTGCTCATCGTCACGACGGACCGGATATCGGCATACGATGTCATCTTGCCGAATCCCGTGCCTTTCAAAGGTCAGGTGCTTACTCAAATCTCCAACTTCTGGTTCGAGATGATGACGGACCTGATTCCGAGCCATCTTACAAATCGCAAGCTTGATTCCCTGATCGACGATGGCGATTTGTGTCGCGCACTTGAGAAACGGGCAATCATTGTCAGACGGCTCGATCCTCTTCCAATCGAGGCCGTTGTGCGCGGCTACCTGATCGGCTCGGGTTGGCGCGACTATCAGAGCACCGGCCAGATTTGCGGTATCGATTTGCCGCCAGGTCTCGACCAGGCCGCTCAATTGCCTGAAGTTCTCTTCACGCCGGCATCTAAAGCGGCAGCCGGCGATCACGACGAGAACATCAGCTTTGAAGATATGGAAGACCGGATAGGGAGCGACCTTGCCAGACGCGTGCGTGATGTGTCGATTGCGATATACGAGCGTGCCGCAAAGTACGCATTCGGCCGCGGATTGATTATCGCAGATACGAAGTTTGAATTTGGCCTGGACGACGAGCGACGACTCTATCTTATCGACGAGGCGCTGACACCCGATTCCTCCAGGTTCTGGCCGCTGAGTGAGTATCGTACCGGCATCAGCCCGCCCAGCTTCGATAAGCAGTTTGTTCGCGACTATCTCGATACGCTGGACTGGGACAGGACGTCTCCGGGTCCTTCGCTGCCGGCAGAGGTAATTCGACAGACGAGCGAGAAATATCGAGCAGCATTTTCTCTGTTGACCGATGCGAAATAAATCACTTTTGACAAACCGTGCCTAATGTACAATTACACGATTGTTTGGGTTCCTGAGGCACGCGCCGGTCAGCCATGATTCTAAATCTGCCAAATATTTTAGAGAAATTGGTTTGGGGCGATCACCTGGAAAAAAGCGGACCACTTGGACGCTTTACTGCTGTCATTCTCAGGTACATTTATGGTCTCGGCCGCGACATCGTATTCGGCCAGCTCACGTTGCGCGCCATGAGTCTTGTCTATACGACCTTGCTCTCGGTCGTGCCCCTGATCGCGTTCAGCTTTTCTGTTCTTAAGGGACTGGGTAAACACAAGGAACTCGAGCCACTGCTGTACGACTTTCTGACACCGCTTGGGCCTCAGGGCAGAGAAATCACTGAGCAGGTCATTAACCTCGTCGATAACGTCAAGGGCGGCCTGCTTGGCGGCGTAAGCCTGGCCTTTTTTATCTACACGGCAATTTCGATGGTGCAGAAAGTTGAAGAGAGCTTCAATTACGTATGGTACGTGTCGAAACCACGCAGTTTTGCGCGCCGGTTCTCAGAGTACTTTTTTGTGCTGCTCATAGGTCCGATCCTTATGGTCACTGCCTTAGGGATGCTCACTTCGATCAAAAGCAATGCGTTCGTGCAAATGATACTTACCTATGAATCCTTAGGCCCGATATTCGTTGTTGCCAGCAAGTTCACGCCCTATCTGCTCATTACCGGCGTGTTCACATTTCTGTACATGTACATGCCGAATACAAAAGTGAAGTTCAAATCCGCTCTTGTTGGCGGCCTTGCCGGCGGATTTCTCTGGGCGAGTGCCGGCGCGTTTTTCGCTACATTCATTCTCTATGCAAGCCGTACGCAGCTCATTTATTCAGGCTTTGCCGTCGCCATAACGACGCTAATCTGGTTGTATCTGAGCTGGTTGATTCTATTAATTGGCGCACAACTCGCGTTTTATTTTCAGCAACCGGCTTTCCTGCGCATCGGTCGCCGCGAACCACGCTTATCCAATTCGATGCGTGAGCGTCTCGCTCTGAATGTCATGTATTTGGTCGGCAAGGCATTTCGTGATCCGGACGCGACCACGAGTATCCGTGAAATAAGCCAACAGTTAAGTATGCCGTCGATCGCGCTGGCACCGGTTACCGATGCTCTGGAAGGCGCCGCTCTCCTGATCACAACCGAAAACGAAGAATTACTGCCGGGTCGGGAGATGTCGCGAATCCCCTTGAACGACATTCTCGCGGTCGTTCGCACGAAGGGAGAAACCGGTTCATACCGGGACCCGGCCTGGACCGCAGAGATAGACGCTCTGGGTGCCGAAATGGATGGCGCACTCGCCAGGGTTACGGCCGAGAAGACTTTATCTGATTTGCTCGATGGGGCCGAGGATTCAGGCGCCGGCGATGGTCATCTCGTCGACGAGTAGCGAGCCGCAACGTAACGCACCGCGAACGTCCTGATCGTTGCCGATCGCAATTATTCTTTGATAAAGCTCGCGGAGGTTACCGGCGATGGTGACCTCGTGAACCGGATAGGCGATTTCACCGTTTTCGATCCAGTAGCCGACCGCCCCCCTCGAATAGTCTCCGGTAACGGAATTGACACCCTGCCCGATTAATTCGTGTACGAGGAACCCGGATTTCATGGTTTTCATGATTGACACCATGTCATCTGCATTGCCGGGCACGATGAGATTGTGTGCACCGCCGGCGTTACCGGTCGTTTTGAGGCCCAAGCGCCGTGCTGAATAGGAACCGAGGATATAACCCTGCAGCACGCCGTCAATGACGATGTCCCGATCCGACGTTGCAACACCCTCGGCGTCATATGGCGCGCTGGCCATGGCTCTCGGAATGTGCGGCCGCTCCTGAATCTGCAAGAAGCCAGGGAATATCTGTTCGCCGGCCGCGCCGAGCAGGAAGGAAGCGCGGCGATACTGTGCAACCCCGCCAATGGCGCCGATAGCGTGGCCGATAAACCCGCGCGCAATTTCGGGCGCATATAGTACGGGTGCCTTGGTTGTTTTTATCTTGCGGGAACCTAGTCTGCCAACGGCCCGTCTGGCAGCCGTTTCACCGATCTGCTCGGCTGTTTCGAGCTCGCTTGCATCGCGCGCAGCGCTGTAATAATAGTCACGCTGCATATCACCGTCGGCTTCGCCGATGACGCTGCAGCTGATGCTGTGGGTGGTCTTGGGATAGCTGCCGATGAACCCATGGGTGTTGCCATAGGCGCGAACGCCGCTGCTCGTCGCAACCGTTGCGCCCTCCGAATTCGAAATGCGCTTGTCGTAGTTGCGTGCAGAGTCTTCACAGCTAATCGCAATCTTTATTGCGGCGTCTGCGTCAATCTGCCAGATGTGGGCCAGCTCCAGGTCCGGTATGTCGCTTGCCATGAGCTCCGCATCCGCGAGACCGGCACACTCGTCGCCGGCTGTATACTTTGCAAATGTGCTGGCCTTGGTGACAGCTTCGCGCAGTGCGCCATCGCTGAAATCGGATGTACTGGCGCTCCCTTTCTTCGAATCGTGGTAGACAGTAACGCCAACACCGCGATCATTCGTATATTCGAGATTTTCGACATCCCCCAGTCTGGCGGTCGCGCTCAGCCCATAATCGTGACTCGCAGCAGCCTCGGCCTGATCTGCGCCCTGTCTTCTGGCTTCATCCAGTACGAGTTGAATAATGTCTTCAAGGTCAGACTGATCCAATGATGCTCGGCTGGCAGGCACGCTCATTGTGTGCTTTTTCCCTTCGTTTTTATTAGGCTGGCCCGATGTGTGAAAGAGCGTCAGTAGCTTAGCCGGTGGCGAACTCAAAGCCCAGTAAAAGCGCCAAAAAACGGGTGTTCCTGGAACTGCAGGCACTCGGCGAGCAATTGCTAAGGCTGACAGAAGAGCAACTTCGCAACATGGACCTGGATGAAAATCTGTTCGACGCCGTTATTGCCGCCGCGCAAATGAAGTCGCACGGCGCATTGCGTCGACAGTGTCAGCTTATCGGCAAGCTGATGCGTAATGTCGATCCGGAACCGATACATCGTGCGCTTGACACATTCCAACACCAGGAAAAAACGGCGAAGGACGTATTCCGGCGCGCCGAGGAATGGCGCGACCGGATCGTGCAGTGCGGGCATCCGGGGCTGCATGAGTTTTTTGACATGACTGGCCGGGAAAACGGGGATCTCTCTGTATTATTGAACGAATACGCCTCTACCAGAGCTGATTCCGGCAGGCGCACGCTCCAGAGAAAAATATTCCGCCTCGTGCATGCGGAATTGACGACGATGGTACAGAACTGTGCCGTCTAACGATACAATCAGACGATGAACGCGAAAATCGGAATTATTATGGGTTCCCGGTCTGACTGGGAAACGATGCAACACAGCAGCGAGACGCTTGACGCTCTCGGCATCCCGTATGAAGTTCAGGTCGTCTCTGCGCACCGTACCCCCGATCGCTTGTTCGAGTACGCGGAATCCGCCGTCCAACGCGGACTTCATGTGATTATCGCGGGCGCCGGCGGCGCAGCGCATTTGCCCGGCATGACGGCCTCAAAAACTCGCCTGCCTGTTCTTGGCGTACCAATACAGTCGGCAGCCCTCCAGGGCATGGACTCGTTGCTGTCAATTGCCCAGATGCCGGCCGGTATACCGGTCGGCAGCATGGCCATCGGCAAGGCCGGTGCGATCAATGCCGCACTACTTGCCGCTGCTATTCTCGGGATTAGCGACGACAAAGTCGCAGCGGCACTGGATGCACACCGGCAATCACAGGCCAGCGCGGTTCTCGAAAATAGTGACCCGCGATCCGAAAACTGACCTGCAAAAATGAGAGTTGGTATTGTCGGCGCCGGACAGCTCGGCCAAATGCTCGGCCTCGCCGGCAAGCGTCTCGACCTGGAGTTCACGTATCTTGACCCGGCACCCGAGCCGCCGGCAAGAATCGTCGGCCCGGTCCTCAAGTTTCCCTTCGACAGCGATTCGGGCCTCGAGCAACTTGCATCACTTGTTGATGTGCTGACTTACGAATTCGAAAATGTTCCGGTCGAAGCAATCGAGAAGATCGCGGACAGAGTGACCGTCTACCCGCCGCCCGAAGCACTCAGACACGCCCAGGACAGACTGAACGAAAAAAGGCTGTTCGAAGAACTGGGAATCCCTGTGCCCGCATACGCCGCGATCGACTCGGAGCAGGATCTCCGTGCCGTCGTTCGCTCGCTCGGCTTGCCGCTGGTCCTGAAGACACGTCGGCTGGGCTATGACGGCAAGGGACAGCAGGTGCTGACTGACGAGTCTGATATCGCCACCGCCTGCCAGGCGCTCTGCGGCAGGCCACTGATCGCCGAGCAATGGATTGCATTCGATCGGGAAGTCTCGGCGATTGGCACTCGCAATGTGGACGGGCACATTGCCGTTTATCCGCTAACGGAAAACCGGCACAGTGAAGGAATGTTGAGAACTTGCCGCGCGCCGGACGCATCGCGAGGCATTGCCGATCAGGCGGGACATTACCTGACAAGATTACTCGAGCGTTTGAATTACGTCGGCGTGCTTGCGCTGGAGCTCTTCGTCACAGGCGATCAACTCTTCGCCAACGAATTCGCACCAAGAGTGCACAACTCCGGCCACTGGACGATAGAGGGCGCGGCGACGAGTCAATTCGAAAACCACCTGCGGGCCATTCTCAACATGCCGCCAGGCGACTCGTCGGCCGTCGCCCATGCCGGCATGATCAACCTGATCGGCACCATGCCCGGGAACTGGATATCGAGCGAAGGCGAGCGCATATTCCTGCATGACTATGGTAAAAAGCCGAGACCGGGCCGAAAACTCGGCCATATCACGGTGCTGGCGGACAGCGCCGCAGAACGCGACAGAAAATTGGTTGAAACCAGTAATATACTGACTGATTAACAGGGCTCGATGAGGGCAGCATCATAGCCTGCGGCCCCGGAAAGCGGGTAAACTAAAACACTCTGCCAGCGCAATTTGCGGACGAATAACAAGAAGGCCTCTAGATTCTGCCAGAAGCTCCCGATGTCCTACTTAGAACACTTCAATCTCAATGAGCAGCCATTCCGCTTGACGCCGGATCCGGAATTCGTCTACTGGAGCAAGCAGCATGCCCGCGCCAAGGCGTACATGGAATCGACGATCTGGCTGGCCGACGGTTTTGTCATCATAACCGGCGAGATCGGATCGGGTAAGACCACCTTGTTGCAGGCGTTTCTGGGCGAGTTGGAAGACAACATTGTTTCCGCGGTCGTCTCGCAAACACAGCTCACGCCGACACAGTTTCTGCAGGCCGTGCTGGCAGAGTTCGGTTTCAAGCCGTTCAAGAAGCGCAAGGCCGAATTGCTCGACATGCTCAACATGTTTCTCATCGAGCAGTATGCAAACGGCAAGAAAGTAATTCTGATAATCGACGAGGCACAGAACCTGAGCAAGAAAGTGCTGGAAGAGATTCGCATGCTGTCAGGCATCGAGACACACAAGGAAAAGGTGCTGCGAATCATCCTTGCCGGTCAGCCAGAACTCAAGGAAACGCTGGATTCGCCGACTCTCAAGCAACTCGTTCAGCGTGTCAGGTTACGTTTCCATATCGGCCCATTGGACCGCCGGGAGATGCGCGAATACATCGAACACCGACTGAAAATTGCGGGCAGAGAACACAACGACCTTATCGCGGATGATGCGTTCGCCTCGATCTACCGTTACACCGGTGGCATACCCCGATTAATCAACACGCTGTGTGATACCGGCCTTTTGGTTGCTTTCGCCGACGACAAGAAAACTGTCGATACCGAGGACATACTGTTGGCGGTTGAAGAACTGAACTGGAAGGAACATGAATTCAAGAACGGTGCGCCTCAGCCGATACCACATCTTGTTCCTGACAGGAGCAAGCCAAGCTATCTCACGCGCATCGAGGTTCGAAGTGAAGGGAAAATGCTGTCGGAACATTTTTTCGAGGCCGGGCGGATTATTGTCGGCCGATCTCCCGACAATGAGATTTACATCAAGAGCAAGTTTGTCAGCAGACATCACGCACAGCTAGTCACCGACGACTTCGGTTGCACAATCGAAGACCTCAATAGTACCAACGGCGTATTCATTGGTGAGACTCGCGCTAAGAAGTTCTTACTTAAGGACGGCGATGTGGTCTCACTCGGATATCACGATCTCGTCTATACCGATCTTAGAAACTCCGACAGCAACGGCAAAGATTCGCTGGCGAACGAACAACAGCGATAGCGATGGTCTCGGCGCCCGGATGTTCCGCCTACTGGACGTCCTGGCTTTGGCTGGTGCGTCGGTCCTGATTGCGGTAATCACGACGCTTGAGCCAGATGACGAGTCCGGCTACCAGGCACAGGAGACCGACGACAAAACAAATCGTTGGCCAATACCAGTGGTTCAAATACATTGAGGCGGCCAGCGAGATGGCACCTGCAAACAAATAGAAATACGGCAGGCTTTCGTAGATTGGCTTGGACACCCACATATCGTGTCGCTTCTCATGTCAGCTTGAATTTATTTTGCTTCGCCGCCGCGCATTAGTCCAGCCAGTCCCTGTCGCGGGTAAACATCCAGATAGTTTTTCCGGCAGCCCGGACGTGCGCAGGTGAACGCATCAAGCTGCTGTTTGAAAAGGATTATTCGGGTCTGCGCTGGTGTCTTCCGAATCCCCTGCCTACGACCGGCCAAACGTAATCAGGCGAATGAATCTGGAAACAATTGATTCTGAAAGGCCGTCCACGGCCAGATCCGGTTCGAAATCTTTGCTGGCATCACGAAATCCCCGAACGAACTGCTGGGAATTCGCATCCATATCCCGCTCTGTAATGGTGTTTTCCGACCCCATGACTCTGTAACCTCCATGTAAGAGGCGAACTGTACTAGGGACATCATCCGGACACAGTGAAGCGAATCACAGAGGAGGATCTTGTCATATTACATAAGCCAGAAATTTTGGCACAGATCTAAGAGCTGCTCCTGCCGCCCTTCCCACCGACCTGGTCTACCCGGTGCCACCGACAGTCAACTGGTCGATTTTCAGGGTCGGTTGACCGACACCGACCGGCACCGACTGTCCTTCCTTGCCGCAGGTACCAACACCACTATCGAATTTGAGATCCGTACCGACCATCGAGATCTGGCCCAGCACAGCAGGCCCGTCACCGATGAGCATTGCACCTTTGACCGGAGCGGTCAGCTTTCCTTTCTCGATGAGATAGGCCTCATTCACGGAGAAAACGAATTTGCCAGACGTAATGTCGACCTGGCCGCCGCCGAAGTTCGGCGCATAAAGGCCTTTGTCAACCGAAGCAATGATCTCCTCGGGATCGTGCTTGCCTGCCAACATGTACGTATTGGTCATACGCGGCATCGGGATATGTGCAAAAGACTCCCTGCGGCCGTTGCCGGTCGGTGCGACCCCCATCAAGCGTGCATTCAACTTGTCTTGCATATAGCCGCGAAGAATGCCGTTTTCGACCAGCACGTTGTACTGCCCCTGCGTGCCCTCGTCATCGACGGCAAGCGATCCACGACGATTTGCGAGTGTTCCGTCATCGACGATCGTGCAAAGCTTTGATGCAACCTGCTCGCCGACTCGCCCGCTGAAAGCAGAAGTGCCTTTTCGGTTGAAGTCACCTTCGAGCCCGTGACCGACAGCCTCATGTAGAAGAATGCCTGGCCAGCCGGCGCCAAGAACTACCGGCATCATGCCGGCCGGTGCTGGCACTGCCTCCAGCTGCACGACTGCCTGCCGTACGGCGTCCCTCGCGTATTCCATCGGCAGATCGCTGCCAAGAAAATAATTCAGGTCAGCTCTCGCTCCGCCCCCTGCATAGCCTTGCTCACGGCGCCCGTTTTCCTCGATGATGACGCTGATATTCAGCCTGACCAGCGGTCGGACATCGGCTGCCAGGGTGCCGTCCGAGGCTGCGATCAAAATGAGGTCCTGACTGCTGCTCAGACTGATAATGACCTGCTCGATGCGTTTGTCCAGTGCGCGGGTTTTTTTGTCAATATCACTGATCAATGCCGTCTTTTGTGCGTCCTGAATACTCGCGATCGGGTCAAGTGCGGGGTACAGGTCCTGCTGTTCGCGGCGCGACCATGCCTGCACGGCCTTCATCTGACCTTGTCGTGAAATCGCACGTGCGGCTCCGGCGGCACGTTCGAGAGCGGGCAGTATCAGTTCATCGGAATAGGCAAAGCCGGTTTTTTCGCCGCTCACTGCACGGACGCCGACACCCTGATCCAGGTTGAAGCTGCCTGCCTTGATGACACCGTCCTCTACCGTCCAGCTTTCCTGGCGGCTAATCTGGAAATACAGGTCGGCGATATCGATGTCTCGCGTCATGATGGATCCGAGCGTTCGGCTCAGGTGCCGCTCCTCAAGCCCTGCCGGTGCCAGCACGCGGGACATCACCGTATCTATCGCATTATCGTTATTGTGCATGTCTGACACTGGTTGTTGTTCCTTCAATTGAAGTCGCGGTGGCGGCGTGGCTCGCTGTCAATTCATTACTCCTTATTTGAACACACGGTGACTGAGCGCCGGAAATTCCCGGCGCAACTTTTGCGGCAGGGCCGGGTCCAGATCGCTGCTGATGACACAATTGCTTTCTGCCGCCTCGGCAAGAATCCGACCCCAGGGATCGATAATCAGCGAATGGCCATAGGTCGTTCTGCCGTCGCTGTGTTGGCCGAACTGACCGGGTGCAATCACATACGCGAGATTTTCGATCGCGCGGGCCCTGAGCAAAGTATGCCAGTGAGCATTTCCCGTCACAAACGTAAATGCTGCCGGAACCGATAGTACGACTGCCCCCATCTCGACCAGTTTGCGATACAGTTCCGGAAAACGTAAATCGTAACAGATTGAAAGGCCCACACACCCGACAGGTGTATCTTGAACCACGAGCTCTTCGCCTGGCATCATGCTGGCCGACTCCCTGTAGCGCTCACCGCGATCAGGCAGGTCGACGTCGAACAAATGAATCTTGCGGTAGCAATTCTGCGTATTCCCGTCTGCATCCACGACCAGCGTCGCGCCATAGCAGCGGCCAGGATCCGTTGACCTGAGGGGAATACTCCCGGAAATTATCCATAAGTTGTTGTTGCGCGCCGCATCGGCGAGAAAATCCTGAATCGGGCCGGCTCCCAGCTCTTCGGCATGTTGAAGCTTGTCTGTACCCCGCGCACCCATGAACGGAAAATTCTCCGGCAGGACTGCCAGCGCGCAACCGTCGGCTGCAGCTTCCGTGAGCAGCCGGGCAGCGAGTTCCAGGTTTTGCTTCAGATTGTCGCCGCTGTTCATTTGCACAGCTGCAACCCGAACCGGTGACGATGCCGAATCCTGTTTGCCGTTGTCAGACACGGTTTTTCTACTCCGCTTGCTGCAGGCAGCCGGCCGCTTCGTAGGTTTTCGCGAATTGCTCCGCGTCCGTTACTTCCATCGTCGGTTCGTCCCAGGAACCGCCGATGCTGTAATAGACCTGTCCCATATCGTGCAAGGGTTTCTTGAATATCTGCGAGAAAATCAACAGGGCGGCCGCAACCCCCGGTCCCGCGACCACCGCACCCACGATGGGTAGCGTATTGCCAAGGCTTGCGCTGACCATCGCGGACTGTTCGTAGTCGCGCGATCCCAGCCCTGCCCGGCCGACGATGCCGATATCTGCGGCGGGACTTTTTAGTGACAGGTCGCAGGTAAATGTTTCACCGCTGACAACGCGGAAGTTTCCGGTAATTTCGTCAAACCCGAAACCTTTCCCCAGCACGTCACGAAAATCCAGCGCCAGGCGCCTGGGCAGGGCGACGACACTCAAGAGACCGAAGACGCGGCCTGCGCCCGGTTCGACTTCGTCGAGTTGTCCGGAGCCCAGGCGAATGCCGATGTTGCCGTCCAGATGGGCAAGAATATCTTCACGCGGCCCACCTGGCCAGCTCACGTCGATATCGACCTCCATATCCCGGCCGACAATGCCCGGCTGATAATTCAGGCGCGCTGTGGTTTGCTGGATATCTCTGCTTATGAGCTTTGCCCTCAGGTAACTGCGCTGGCCGGCGTCATCTGCCGGCTCGACCACCCATCGCCCGGTACCACTCATCTCGAAACTGTCATCCCTGGTCGTGATACTCACTGCCTCGAGACCCGTTTGCATGCGTACAAATTCGGCCTCAAGGCTGCCGAAATGACGCAGTCCCAAGGCGAAGTCGTCGACCTTGATGGAAAGTGGTGGCAGCGTACGTGGATCGGTCAAGTCGCTAACATCGCGTTGGACTTCATCTCTCCCCGGCAGAATCAGCCTTGCCATATCAACGACCAGCGGCTTGTCGCCGGAGAAATCGTAGGGCACAACCAGCGAACCGATGGCTTCTTCACCGTCAATCTCGATAAGCCATTCTTCGGCGCCACGGTCTACCCGGACCCGATGCCTCGAAAAATGCTGCCCCAGTGCATAAAGGTTATCGACAATCAGATCTATCGACCGTATGCGTGCACCGAAACCGGGGCTATCAGACCCCTCCGGCCGCATGTTCAGCCACTCGTTTAGCCGGATTTCGGGTGTCTCGCCGACGATATGCAGTCCCCGCGTCTCCGGTTCCATTACTTCTGCACCGCCGACGGCGATAACGCCCCGGTCGAAATCCCATCGCTCCTGCTCTTTCAGAAAACTCACTGACCATTTGAAGTTTTCAGCGGAACGACCAAACGAGTCAATTCGACCAGACCCGGGAAATTCGATGTGCATTGACAGGGGCCGGGTCTCGCCGGGCGCTTTTCCGACAGGCGCCGGGAATTCGACGGCGAGGCCTTCGAGGTTTGTTTCAACCGCGATATGCAGGGGCACCGGCTGCTCTACGTCGCCACGGGGAAACACGATTTTTGCGCTGTAAGGGGTGGAGCCCCGCAGCCGGCCCGCAAGCGGCAGGCCAAGTTCCCGGATCAGGCCTTCGCCGCTAACGATACCTGTCGCTGACGCGATGACGGAGTATTTTGGCATAGCGTCTGTAGCACGAGCCAGATCAATACTGACCGGCTCGCCAAGAAAACGCCCTGTCAGCGTCTCTGATTGAATGC
>Ga0209980_10000818_pt1 | contig 16995 bp, 13 predicted proteins | sample CR02metaG_FD_183611 | JGI IMG/M metagenome (GOLD analysis project Ga0209980, IMG submission 183611) | Deep subsurface microbial communities from Mariana Trench to uncover new lineages of life (NeLLi) - CR02 metaG (SPAdes) (version 2) | ecosystem: Environmental > Aquatic > Marine > Ocean trench...
TGAGCAATGGCGCCTGGGCATCCTTGTCGGACAGCGCCGGCGGCTGCCCGCTGGCCAACGGCCAGGCGATGCCGATGTCCGGGTCGTCCCAGCGCAGGCTGTGGTCGTATTCGGGGCGATACGGTGTCGTGCATTTGTACTGGGTCTCGGCCCATACGCTGAGCACGTAAAAGCCGTGCGCGAAACCAGGGGGTATCCACATGAGCTGGCGGTTCGCGGCCGACAGGTTTTCGCCGACCCAGTGGCCGAACGTCTTCGAATCGCGGCGCAAGTCCACGGCGACATCGAACACCACGCCGGCCGTCACTCGCACCAGCTTGCCTTGGGGTTCCTTGACCTGGTAGTGCAGGCCGCGCAGCACGTTCTGCGACGAACCGCTGTGGTTGTCCTGGACGAACTCGGTGGGCAGGCCGTGGGCGGCGAAATTTTCGGCGTTGAAGATTTCCATGAAAAACCCGCGGCCGTCTTCGAACACCGTCGGCTTCAGCAACAGCACATCGGGAATTTTGGTGGCGATGACTTCCATCAGTCCTTGCCGTGTTTGACCAGGCGCTCGAGATAACGGCCATAGCTGTTTTGCATCAGCGGCGCGGCCAGCGCCATCAGGTCGCGGTCGCCGATGTAGTCCAGCCGCCAGGCGATTTCCTCCGGGCAACAGACTTTCAAACCCTGGCGGTCTTCGATGACGCGCACGAAATCGGCCGCCGCCATTAGCGATTCATGGGTGCCGGTGTCCAGCCAGGCGGTGCCGCGGCCGAGTTTCGCGACGTGGAGTTTGCCGGCGGCCAGATAAGCCTTGTTCAGATCGGTGATTTCGAGTTCGCCGCGCGCCGAGGGCTTGAGCGCGGCGGCCATCGCGGGTGCGTCCGCATCGTAAAAGTACAAACCGGTGATCGCGTAGTCGGAAAGATGTTCCTTTGGCTTTTCGACGATGTCTTTGAGTGCGCCTTGTTTGTCGAACACCGCGATGCCATAGCGCTGCGGGTCGTTGACGCGGTAGGCGAAAATGCTGGCGCCGTCGTTTTCCGTGGCGCGCAGGAAGGTGTCGGCGAGACCGTGGCCGAAGAAGATGTTGTCGCCGAGGACCAGCGCCGATGGGGCGCCGGCGAGGAATTCCTGTGCGATCACCAGCGCCTGGGCGATGCCGTCGGGGTTGGGCTGGCTGGCGTAGCTGAGGTTAAGCCCCCACTGGCTGCCATCGCCGAGCAGTTTGTAGAACGCCGACTGGTCGTCGGGCGTGGTGATCACCAGCAGCTCGCGGATGCCGGCGAGCATCAAGGTCGCCAGCGGGTAATAGATCAGCGGCTTGTCATAGACCGGCATCAACTGTTTGCTGACCGCGTAGGTCAGCGGGTGCAGGCGCGTGCCGGTGCCGCCGGCGAGAATGATTCCTTTGCGAGTCACGGTGTCGTTCCTTGTTTCCTGTTCCTTCAGTCCTTTTTCCTGTTGGCCAGTTTCTTGCCGAGCTCGACGCCGAACTGGTCGAAGGGGTTGATCCCCCAGATCATCGCCGCTGCAAACACCCGGTGTTCGTAAAACGCCAGCAAGCTGCCGAGCATCGTCGGGGTGACGCTTTCGAAGGCTATCACCGTGGAGGGGTGATTGCCCGGTTGCGAGCGATGCGCGCCGGCGTCGCAGCCTGCCGCCAGCGCCTCGGCCTGGGCCAGCGCGTTGGCCTGGTTCATGGCGTTGAGTTCGGCGTCGTCGAGACCGAGATCGGCCGGCACCAGGAATTCGGCGGCGAAGGTTTCGGTGCCCTGGTGCAGCAGTTGCATGAAGGCGTGCTGGGCGTTGGAACCCGCACCACCCCAGAGCATCGTGCCGGTGCGGTGGGTGACGGGCTGGCCATCGCGGGTCACGGCCTTGCCCAGGCTCTCCATGAACAACTGTTGCAGGTAATCGGGCAGGCGGGCGAGGCGCTGCGTGTAGGGCAGCACGACCAGGCTGTGGCTGTCCTGGAAGTTGATGTTCCAGATGTCGATCAATGCGGCCAGCACCGGCAGGTTCTGATTGAGCGGGGTATCGCGGAAGTGGCGGTCCATATCGCGCGCGCCTTGTAACATGGCGCGGAAGTGTTCCATGCCGATGCCCAGCGCCAGCGCCAGGCCGACCGCCGACCACAGCGAGTAACGCCCGCCGACCCAGTCCCAGATCGAAAAGCGCAACTCGGGGGCTATGCCGAATTGGTCCATCGCTTCCTGGTTGCCGGATACGGCGGCCATCTGCTTTGCGATCGCGGCCTCGCCCAGCTCGCCGCTTAGCCAGGCTCGTGCGCGGTGGGCGTTGGCCATGGTTTCGGCGGTAGTGAAGGTCTTCGAGCAGACGATGAACAGGGTTTCCGCGGGGTCGAGGGTTTGGGTCAGATCGTGCAGCTCCTGGCCGTCGATCGCGGAGACGAAATGGCAATTCATCTGCCGGTGGCGGAAATCGCGCAAGGCCTGATAAGCGATCGCGGGGCCGAGATCGGAGCCGCCGATGCCGATGTTGACGACCTGGCGCAGCGGTTTGCCGTTGTTGCCGGTGAGCTTGCCATCGTGGATCGCCTTGACGAATTTCCCGACACGCTCGAGTTCGGCGTGTACCCCCGGCAACACATCTTCGCCGTTGACGCTGTAGTCATCGCCGGGCGTTGCGCGCAGGGCCATGTGCATGGCGGCGCGGTCTTCGGTGTTGTTGACCGGTTCGCCGGCGAACAATTTTTCGCGCCAGCGCTCGAGCTGGCGTTCCTCGGCCAGCGATAACAATGAATTCAGCGTGTCCCGGTCGAGGTGCTGGCGGCTGAAATCCATGACCAGGCCGCAAGCCTGCACGGAGTACTCGTGGCGGCGGCCGGCCTGGTTCAGCAGGTCTTTGAGCGGCGCTTTGGCGAGGCGTTGTGCGTGCGCTTGCAGGGCCAGCCAGCTTGCCGACCGGGTGAGGTTGTGATCGCCGGTATTTTTCATGCGGACGCGCCCAGGTCCACCTCGTAGTACTCCGCGTACCATTCGACGAAGCGGCGGACGCCCTCTTCGACCGTGGTTTCGGGTTTATAACCGGTTTCATCGACCAGGTCGGTCACATCGGCGTAGGTGTCGGGCACGTCGCCCGGCTGCAACGGCAGCAGGTTTTTCTCGGCCTTGCGGCCCAGGCATTTTTCCAGCACCTCGATGTAGTGCAGCAGCTCGACCGGCTGGTTGTTGCCGATGTTGTACAACCGGTACGGTGCGAACGAGGTGCCGGGGTCGGGCTGGTCGGAAATCCACAACTGGTTGGGGGTCGCGACCTTGTCCAGCGAGCGGACCACGCCTTCGGCGATATCCTCGATGAAAGTGAAGTCGCGTTTGTGGTGGCCGTGGTTGAAGACATCGATGGGTTTGCCGGCGAGGATGTTTTTGGTGAACAGGAACAAGGCCATGTCGGGGCGGCCCCAGGGGCCGTAGACCGTGAAAAAGCGCAGGCCGGTCACCGGCAGCGAGTACAAGCTGGCATAGGTGTGTGCCATCAGCTCGTTGGATTTCTTGCTGGCCGCGTAGAGCGACAGCGGGTGGTCTACGTTTTGGTGGACGTTGAACGGCATGTCGGTGTTGGCGCCGTAGACCGAGCTGGTCGAGGCGTAGACCAGGTGTTTGATGCCGTGGTGGCGACAGCCTTCGAGGATGTGGAGGAAGCCGACGATGTTGCTGTCGATGTAGGCGTGCGGGTTTTCGATCGAGTAGCGGACGCCGGCCTGGGCGGCGAGATGGACGACGCGGTCGAATCTTTGTTGGGCGAACAGTTTCTCGATGTTCGGGCGGTCGGCAAGGTCGAGCTTGATGAAACCGAATTTCTTGGCGGTTTTCAGCCTGGCCAGGCGCGCTTTTTTTAGTGTGACGTCGTAGTAATCGTTCAGGTTGTCCAGGCCGACGACGGTGTCGCCGCGCTCGAGCAGCTTGCGCGCTACGAATGAGCCGATAAAGCCGGCTGCGCCTGTGACCAGAATTTTCATTGCGTCATTTCCAAATGAGGGGACGGATTTATTTTTTAATCGGGCCTGAAGGCCCTCCTACAGTCGGCCATCTGCATCGGTGGCCTCTAACAAATGTTTGATGTCGTATAACACGTGCGGCTCGCAGCCGTAGCGGTGGATTTTTTCTGCGCCCAGTTCTTTGAACTGCCGGTGTGCGACCGCGAGAATGATCGCATCGTAAATGCCCGCCTCGGGCTCGGCGATCATTTCGATGTCATGTTCGGCCTTCGCCTGCGCGGCGTCCACCCAGGGATCGTAAACATCGACCTGCGCGTGCGAATTGCTCAGTTCGTTGACGACATCGATCACGCGGGTGTTGCGTACATCCGGGCAATTCTCCTTGAAGGTCAGGCCCATCACCAGGATGCGGGCGCCGACCAGGTGGATGCGTTTCGCAATCATCAGGCGGATCACTTCGGCAGCGACATGAAGACCCATGTTGTCGTTGATCCGGCGGCCGGCGAGGATCATCGTCGGGTGGTAGCCGATTTCCTGCGACTTGTGGGTCAGGTAATACGGATCGACGCCGATGCAATGGCCGCCGACCAGCCCGGGCGTGAAATTCAGAAAATTCCACTTGCTGCCCGCCGCGGCGAGGACTTCCTGGGTGTCGATGCCCATGCGGTTGAAGATCAATGCCAGTTCGTTGACCAGCGCGATGTTGACGTCGCGCTGGGTGTTCTCGATGACCTTGGCAGCTTCGGCGACACGGATGCTCGATGTCTTGTGGGTGCCGGCCGTGATGATGGTCCGGTAAACCGAGTCGACGAATTCAGCCGTTTCTGGCGTCGAACCCGAGGTGATCTTGACGATGTCCGGCAACCGATGGGTCTTGTCGCCCGGGTTGATCCGCTCCGGGCTGTAACCGACAAAAAAATCCTTGTTGAACTTGAGGCCCGATGCTTTTTCCAGTTGCGGCACACAGACTTCTTCGGTCGCACCGGGGTAGACGGTGGACTCGTAGACGACCACGGAGCCTTTTTGCATGACGGCGCCGATGGTTGCGCTGGCGCTGATCAGCGGTTGCAGGTCGGGGCGTTTGTGGCGGTCGATCGGCGTGGGTACAGTGACGATGAAAAAGTTGCAGTCGGCGAGGTCCTTGGGGTCGGTCGTGAAACTCAGCTCGCCGGCGTTTTTGAGGTCGGCGTCGTCGACCTCGAGCGTCGAGTCATGACCGCTTTTGAGTTCCGCGATGCGTTCTTTCTTGACATCGAAGCCAACCGTGTGGAAATGGCGGTCCAGTTCCACGACGAGCGGCAGGCCGACATAGCCGAGTCCAATGACGCCGATTTTCAGGTTTTCCAGATCCATGGTTTCCTTTTTTTATTTATTCCACAGGCAGCCATTTTCGCTGGCTGTCTCGATCGTCTCCAGACATGCTTCATGTGCGGCCAGCTCTTCGTCATTGGCTTTGACCACGACCAGTTTGAGGCCGATCCGGTCTATTTTCGCGGCTGTGGCGTCTCGCCCGATCATGGCGGCCTGCCCTGGCTGGGTTGCGCTGTCCAGCGACAGCGCGGCCTGCCCGCCGGTCATGCTCAGATAAACATCCGCAAGGATGCGCGCATCCAACAACGCCCCGTGCAGCTCGCGGTTGGAGTTGTCGATCCGGTAACGCTTGCACAGTGCGTCGAGGCTGTTGCGCTGGCCTGGATGCATAGACCGCGCCAGGACCAGCGTGTCCAGCACGATGCAGATGTCTTCGATGCGCTTTTCGTGCGCGGCGAGTTCCAGCTCCTTGTCCAGGAAACCGATATCGAACGGCGCGTTGTGGATGATCAGCTCGGCGCCGTGGACGAATTCCAGGAATTCGTCGACGATATCGGCAAACAGCGGTTTGTCCTCGAGAAATTCGTTGCTCAGCCCGTGGACTTCCTCCGCGCCCGGGTCCACTTCGCGCTGCGGGTTCAGGTAATAATGAAAGGTTTTGCCGCTGGCGCGCCGGTTGATCATCTCCACACAACCGATTTCGATGACCCGGTGGCCGAGCGATGGCTCCAGCCCGGTGGTTTCGGTATCGAGGACGATCTGTCGCATGTTTGGGTTCCTTTCCCTGATTATCCGCCGCTCAAGCGCCGTTCAACATTGCATCGACTGCCTCGTTGGCGAGTTCATCGGCGCGCTCGTTGCCGGGCACGCCGCTGTGGCCACGGACCCAGCGCCAGTCTATCTCGTGCTGCGCGACGACGCGGTCCAGCTTGCGCCACAGGTCTTCGTTCTTGACCGGTTTGCGGTTACTGGTTTTCCAGCCGCGCGCCTTCCAGTTCGGCAACCATTCGTTGATGCCGTCCTTGACGTACCTGGAATCGGTGTACAACACGACCTTGCTGCCGCGCTTGAGTGCGCTCAGCGCCTCGATGGCGGCCTGGATCTCCATGCGGTTGTTGGTGGTTTCCGGCTCCGCGCCGGACAGGGTCTTTTCCTTGCCCCGGGTCATCATCAACACGCCCCAGCCACCCGGGCCCGGGTTGCCGCGGCAGGCGCCATCGGTGTAAATCGTTACTGTGCTCAAGTCGATATCCTGGTCGAGGGTTCGGCCAGCCCGGCCAGCACCCGTCGTCTCCTTTTTTGTCCCGGCATGATCCGGGTCGCGGTAAATACCCGTTTGCACGCAAGCAGGCAAAAGGCGCCGGCCATCAGCTTCAACACGCCATTGGTGGTCGGCTGGTTGAGCTTGCTGTCGCGCAGCCATGCCGGGGCGTTGCTCGGTGGCCCGGCACAATAGCCGGTGACGGACAATACCTCAAACCCCAGCAGGCGCAACCAGTCGCGCAGGCGGTGTTCGGATACCAGGCGGTTGATGCCGGGCGGAAATCGCCGGTTGCTGAGCCGGTGGCGGATCCCCCAGAGGCTGGTCGGGTTAAAGCTGAAGACCAGCAAGTGGCCTTCGCCGGACAGTACCCGCTCGGCCTCGCGCAGGACCTCGTGCGGGTCGGCTTCGGTTTCCAGCGTATGCGGCAGGATCACCGCATCCACCGAATCGCTGGCCAGCGCCAGCGCGTCCGCGGGGCTGACCAGGTCTACGCCATCGCCAGCGTGGTTGCTCAATACCGTGTAACGGCGGGTGCGGCTGCTGCGGCTGAACTGGTCGGCGCTCCCCCAGCGACCCACCTGGATCGCCTGGAAGCCAAACACCTGGCCGAGACAGCGCTCGGCGATTTCGGTCTCGGCGGCCAGCAGAGTCTGGCCCAGCGGCCGTTCCAGCCAGTCGAAAACGCTCTGGGGACGTGACATGCGAGCAAGGATAACCCGAAATGGCAGACATATTGTAGGCGGGCCTGAAGGCCCTCATACGGTCGCGATTCGTATTTGGGAGGGATAATTCGGGGCTCTTTTTTGTGGAAACTGTGAACCGCGTGCGGGTAATGGGTTCCGTAATCGTGGAAATTTGTCATAACACCGGGTTTAATGAGCCCAAAACCGCTTATCTATTGGCGCAGAACAAGTGATTTTTGCGGGCCAGTACCGCCAAAAAGCAATCAGATTGGGGAAAATGGCTGGCAGCCAATGCATGCGCCGGCCATGGACTCGCTGGCCCGGTCGAAGTATTTGCCGAAATCCGCCGTTGGAAAGACGGCTTTGCATGGATGAGTCACGCAGGAGAGATGGTTTGAACAAAGGAATTGTAAATTTGGGCGCGCTGGCGGTGTTGTTGTCAGCCTGCAGCCAGCCCCAGCTCAAGGATGACACGAGCACGCTAAGCCGGAACCAGCCATCGCCGCCGCTGGAAGCGGTCGAGCCGGCGGCTGGCCTGGTCAGTTTCACCAGCGTGCAGACCATTCATATCGTCGATGTGACCCAGCCGATGATCCCCGACTGGGCGGTCGATGCCCTGCCCGATACGCTGGATATCATCCGCGCCGGTTACCGGCTTCCCGACAGCGAGCAGCGCGCCATCGAGTTACAGCTCGACTGGTATCGCAAACACCAGGCTTACCTCGATCGCGTTTTTACCCGTTCGAGCCGTTATCTGCACCATATCGTCGGCGAGATCGCCGCGCGCGGCATGCCGATGGAAATCGCCCTGCTGCCGATCGTCGAAAGCGCTTTCGACCCGTTCGCGTATTCGCACGGGCGCGCCGCGGGTCTCTGGCAGTTTATCCCGGCCACCGGCCGCCGTTACGGCCTGAAACAGGACTGGTGGTACGACGGTCGCCGCGACATCATCGAATCCACGCGCGGCGCGCTGGATTACCTGGAAGCGCTGGCCAAACAGTTCGATAACGACTGGTTGCTGGCGATCGCGGCTTATAACTCCGGCGAAGGCAATGTGCATCGCGCGATCCGGCGCAATCGCAAGGCCGGCAAGCCGATCGATTTCTGGAGCCTGGCGCGCCAGTTGCCGGTGGAAACCCGCGCCTATGTGCCGAAACTGCTCGCCGTATCCCGCCTGATCGCCGACCCGGATGGCTACGGCGTGACGATCATGCGCATCCGGAATGAACCCTATTTCTCGGTCGTCAAAACCCACGGGCAACTCGACCTGGCGCTGGCCGCGGATCTGGCCGGTGTGTCGGTCGAAGAAATCTATGCGCTGAACCCCGGCTACAACCGCTGGGCGACCGACCCGGCCGGGCCGAACCGGTTGCTGGTGCCGGTTGACGCAGCCGCGACCTTCGAGAGCAATCTCGCCGCGCTGCCGGCCAGGGAGCAGGTGCAATGGGAGCGCTATCGCATCCGCAATGGCGACAGCCTCAGCGTGATCGCCCGGAAATTCGGCACCACGAAGAAACTGATTCGCGAGGTCAACAACCTGCGCGGGTCCACGATCCGGGCCGGCAAATACCTGATGATACCCAGGGCCAGCAAGAGCGCGTCGGCCTATACACTGAGCGCCGATGCCCGCCTGGCGCGCACCATGACGCGCTCGCGCGGTGCGAAGCGCACGCTATACCGGGTGCAGCCGGGCGATTCGCTGTGGACCATTTCCCGCAAGTACGGGGTCAGCACGCGCAGCCTGGCCAAGTGGAACGGGATGGCGCCGCGCGACACCTTGTCGGTCGGTCGCAAACTCGTGATCTGGGGCGGCAAGAGCGTTGTGTCGGTTGGCGGCGGACCGCCGAGCGGCCGGGTACGGCGGATCAATTACACGGTACGCCAGGGCGATTCGCTGTGGAAGATTTCCTCGCGCTTCAAAGTCAGCGTCAACCAGCTGAAAAGCTGGAACAGCCTAAGCGGCAAGCGGGTACTGCGCCCGGGACAGCGGCTGGTGATGTATATCGATGTGACCAAGCAAAGCGGCGGCTGACTCGGGCCTGAAGGTCCTCCTGCAGACGAACAAAAAATCAATCTATCCTGCTTTTTTCGGTAGAATTCTGGCCCGACCAGGAATTTGGAGATTATGCATGGGTTTTCTTGCCGGCAAAAAAGCATTGATCGTTGGTCTCGCCAGCACTCGTTCGATCGCCTGGGGCATCGCGCAGGCGATGCGCCGTGAAGGCGCCGAGCTGGCCTTGAGTTACCAGAACGAAAAACTCAAGGGCCGGGTCGAGAAAATGGGCGCCGAACTCGACACCGACCTGACCTTCGAGCTGGATGTCGCGACCGATGCCAACATCGAGCAGGCGATGGCCACGCTGGGCGAGCGCTGGGACGGTCTCGATATCCTGGTCCATTCGGTCGGTTTCGCGCCGCGCGACCAGCTCGAGGGCGGCTTTCTCGATGCCATCAGTCGCGAAGGCTTTCAGATCGCACACGACATCTCGGCTTACAGTTTTGCTGCGCTGGCCAAAGCGGCACGCCCGCTGATGGCCGGACGCAACGGCGCAATGCTGACGCTGAGCTACCTGGGCGCGGTCAAGTCCGTGCCGCATTACAACGTCATGGGTCTGGCCAAGGCCAGCCTGGAATCATCGGTGCGGTTTATCGCGGCCGATTTGGGCCCGGGCGGAACGCGGGTCAACGGCATCTCGGCCGGCCCGATCAAGACGCTGGCTGCCGCCGGCATCAGCGGGTTCCGCAAGATGCTGCACCATGTGGAAGAAATCGCGCCATTGCGCAAGAACGTCAGCATTGACGATGTCGGTAATACGGCGGCGTTTTTGTGCTCGGACCTGGCGGGGGGTATTACCGGCGAAATCATTTATGTCGACGCCGGTTTCAACACGGTCGGCATGACCCTGGATTAAGAAAAGGATCGGGCCTGAAGGCCCTCCTACGTTGGGGTTTGGGTGGGTGCGAGGAGGCCTTCGGTTTCGCCTTCCAGGCGCGCTACGACTACGGCGCATGAGGTATCGCCGAAGACGTTGACGCTGGTGCGGGCCATATCGAGTACGCGGTCGAACACGAACAACAAGCCGATGGCTTCGATCGGCAACCCGACCGCGGTCAGTATGATGGCGATCGCCACCAGCGAAGCGGACGGGATTCCGGCGACCCCGATCGAGGTCAGCAAAGCCGTGACCACGACGACGACCTGCTGGGTAATGCTCAGATCCACGCCATATGCCTGGGCGATAAACAGCGCCGCCATACATTCATACAACGCGGTGCCATCCATGTTGACCGTCGCCCCCAACGGCAGCACAAAACTGGACGTACGGTTGGTAACACCGACGTTTTTTTCGACGCAATCAATCGTGATCGGCAATGTCGCCGACGATGACGATGTCGAGAACGCAGTCAGCAACGCCGGCGACACCGCGCGAGCCAGCCGCCACGGGTTTACCCGGCCGATGAAACGCACCAGCAACGGCAGGGTGACCAAAGCATGAATCGCCAATGCGACGATGACCGTGCCGGTAAACACCAGCAACGGTTTGGCGGCATCGAAGCCGGTATCGGCCACCACTTTGGCAACCAGTCCGAACACCCCCAGTGGCGCGAACTTCATGACCCATTCCGTCATGCGCATCATCACGTGAAACATCGAGTCCCAGAAACTGAACATCGTCTGCGCGTAATCCTGACGCAACTTGGTCATGAAATAGCCGAACAACAGGCAGAAGAAAATCAGCCCGAGCATCTCGCCTTCCGCGGCGGCTTTGACGATGTTCGCCGGCACCATGCGAATAAAAATTCCGGCAATGTCGCCGGCGTCTTTGTCGCCGACCGTGGCCGCGACTTCGGAAGGATCGGCGGACAAGGCCATCAGTTCACCGGCGGGCTCGCCGTTGACCAGGCCGGGTTGCACTGCATTGACCAGCACCAGGCCGACGATGATCGCCAGTGTGCTGCTAAACAGATAAAACGCCATGGTCCGCCCACCCAGGCGGCCCAGGTTGCCGCCGCTGCCGATGCCGGCGACGCCGACAATAATCGACGATGCGATCAGCGGCACGATCAGCATTTTCAACGCGTTGAGAAACAGCGTTCCGAGAAACCCGAAGACCGAGTAGAAAGTGACGCCGAACAATGCCGCATCGGTCCCGGTCGCGGTCCCCAGGATGCCAGCGAGTACCAGGGCGATCAAAATTTGCCAATGCAGTTTGAGTTTGGTCATCGTCCTCGTCGCCTTTATTGTTGTTTATGAAAGTGCGCTTATGGCACTTATGGCGCTTATGGCACCGTCGGTGGAATCAATATGTCGTCAAAGGTCCGCTTGTTGATTCTCACCTTGCCGGTTGCGCGCAGTTGCGCCACCAGGGCAGCCAGCTCGGCAATGCCGAACTGGTTGGCTATGCCCTGCTCGGTCTGGCTCCACTGTTCGATGGTCAACGCAGCCGGGTGCCCGGGTGTCACCGAGGCCACCGAGAAAATGGTGAAATCGCCGGTGGCCAGCGAGATGCCACCGACCGAGGGCCGGCCGGTCGCGGGTCTTGGCGCCGAAAAAATCGCATCCAGCAATGTTCTCGGCATATTGGCCGTACTGCGGGTGACTTTTTTTGGCGCGGTATAGGCTGCGTTGTTGTCCGCGGCCAGTTTTCGCATGCTCGCGCCGGATGCAACCGCGGTTTCGATACTGTTGCCGGCCGAGCGGGCGAGTACGCGAGTCTGCTCGCTCACCAGCGATGCGACGATCTGCTCGCGAACTTCGTCCAGCGGACGGGTCTCGGCCCGCTGGTACGCCGTCACCCGCAGCACGATCGCCCGGCCATCCTCGTCGACTTCGAGCAGATCGCTGTTGCGGCCATCGATCAGAACTTCCGAACTGAACACTGAGCTCATGATCCGCTCGTCGCTGCCCAAATCGCCGCCACCGGCACGGGTGAACCCACTGACGCTTTTCAGTTCCAGCCCCAGCAATTCCGCAACGCCTTGCAACTCGTCGTAGGCTGCGAACGATTCGTCGCCTAAAGACTGGGCGACTTCGTAATACAAATCCACGGCCAGTTGCTCACGGTAGTCGGCCTCGATCTCGGCCCGCACCTCCGCAAGCGGCTGCACATCGGTTGCCTTGATTTCATCGAGCAGAATAACGTGATAACCGAAACGGGTCTTGATCGGTCCGGCAAACTCGGCGATTTGCATCGCAAACAAGGCGTCGGCGAACGGCCCGACAAAATCTTCGTGCGCCGACCAGCCCAGATCGCCGCCTTCGGCGCTGGTGCCGCCATCGTCAGAGTATTCCGTGACCAGCGCCGCAAAATCCTCGCCGGCGCGGGCACGCTCAAGGGCTTCGCCGGCCCTGGCTTCCGCCGCCGCGTCGTCCCTGCCATTGCCGATCGCGATCAGGATATGCCTGGCCCGTCTTTGCTCGTCGGTCTGGTAGTCGGCCGCAACCGTGTCGTAATAATCTTGCAGAGCCTGCTCGTCCACTTCGACACCGGCCAGAAAATCGCTGACCCGGACTTCCAGATACTCGATTTCGGCAGACTCCTCGGTCAGGAAACGCCGTGCATTGAGATCGTAATAACCGGTGATTTCCTCGTCGGTGGGCGATACCAGGTCCGCGAACGCACTGGCGTCGATCCTGATCAGGGCGACTTCCCTCTCCTCTCCCTGCAGCTCCAGGAAACGCCGCATTTCGCTCGGCGTGACAAAGGAACTGTTGACCAGGCCTTGCTGCATCTGCAGCACTTCCAGCTGGCTTCTCTGGTCACGTTCGAAGCGGGTTTTTGAAATACCCTGCGACCGCAGGCCCGCCAGGTAGCTGTCCAGCGAGAAATCCCCGCCGATCTGGAAATAGGGCATGGCGCGAATGGATTTACTGAGCATCGCATCGGATACCCGATAGTCGTTGCTGCTGACCCTGCTCCTGACCAGCGCATTGTTGATGAATCCTTCCAGGACGCTGCTGCGTATTTGTTCGATCATTAGCGGTGAAATGTCGTTTTGGTAAAGCGATTCGAACTGGTTGATCCTGTCCTGCGCCGCGCGCCTGACCTCGGTCGCGGGGATCTCGATGTCATTGACCCGCGCCGCCCAGGTCGCACCTATGGAAAGCGGATCGACGCCCCAAAAAGTAAAGGCCAGCGCAATGATGCCGAACATGATGCCGGCAACCCAGCCGGTCAATTTATCTCTGATTAATTGGAGCATGCTTGCAGTTCTACTTTCATCCAAAACAGGAGTCCTACGGACTCCTCAGGTCAAAAAAAAGGGCGCCTGAATCGGCGCCCCTGCTTTAATGGCGGAGTGGACGGGACTCGAACCCGCGACCACCGGCGTGACAGGCCGGTATTCTAACCAACTGAACTACCACTCCGCAGCTGGTGGGTGCTGAGGGGCTCGAACCCCCGACATCCGCCGTGTAAAGGCGACGCTCTCCCAACTGAGCTAAGCACCCGTGGCCGAAAGACGCGCTAGTTTACGGCAGTCTTCAGGCCTTTGCCAGCTTTGAATGTGGGTGCCTTACTGGCCGGAATAAAAATCGTTGCACCGGTCTTCGGGTTACGACCATTGCGTGCAGCGCGCTGTTTTACCTGGAAAGTACCGAAGCCTACCAAGGCCACGTTATCACCGCTCACCAGGGCGGCCGTAATCGATGACAGGATACCTTCGACGGCTCTGCCTGCATCTGCTTTGGAAAGATTACTTGCACTTGCTACTGCTTCAATCAGTTGGCCTTTGTTCATTTAGGTCACCTTGTAAGGTTGGTAAGTTGACTTCGTTCAGATGCGACTGCACCCGCCCCCCTGAATCGATATCACCGGTCGCCACAAGATAAAAATCGGCGAAACCACGATCAACAACGATGCCGTCCATCACGGCGTGGGACACTTATAACAAGCAGCAAAATCCGCTGTCAATACGGCAGCAACACGATTTTCGGGAGCAGACGGCCGTGGGAACTAATGGGGGTGCACTTCGTCTTTGTCTTTTTTACTCGCCCGGCGAGACGCTTCTTTGCTCGGGGCAGATTGCTTGTCGTCGATTGGCGACGGCATGTGTTGCAACGCAACTTCCAGCACATCGTCGATCCACCTGACCGGCCTTATATCGAGTTTATCTTTAATATTGCGCGGTATCTCCGTGAGGTCCTTAGCATTTTCCTTCGGGATCAAGACCGTTTCTATGCCACCCCGGTGGGCCGCAAGCAGCTTTTCTTTCAGTCCACCGATCGGCAGAACCTCACCACGGAGGGTGATTTCACCGGTCATGGCGACCTCCGCACGTACCTTGATACCGGTCAATGCAGACACCAAAGCTACCAACATACCGACGCCGGCACTGGGCCCATCCTTCGGTGTGGCCCCCTCCGGAACATGGATATGAACGTCCAGATTTCGGTGAAAATCCTCCGCAATTCCGAGAATTGCCGCGCGGCTGCGCACAACGGTCATCGCCGCCTGGATGGATTCCTGCATCACTTCGCCGAGCTGGCCGGTGTGAATCAGCTTGCCCTTGCCCGGGACCACGGCTGCTTCTATGGTCAGCAGTTCGCCGCCAACCTCGGTCCATGCCAGGCCGGTAACTTGCCCGACCTGGTCGTTTTCTTCGGCGCGGCCATAACGAAACTGGCGTACACCGAGATATTTTTCCAGTTGTTTCGGAGTAATCCTGAACTTGCGCTTTTGCGGGCTGAGCAATTCGGCCTTGACCGCCTTGCGGCAAATTTTCGCGATCTCGCGTTCGAGGTTTCGAACCCCGGCTTCACGGGTGTAATGCCTGATGATATCCAGCAAGGCGTTACTTGAAATCGTCAGTTCATCCTCGTGCAGGCCATTTGCCTCTTTCTGTTTGGGCACCAGGTAGCGGCTCGCGATATTGGCTTTCTCGTCCTCGGTATAGCCGGCCAGCCGGATTACTTCCATGCGATCGAGCAATGGCGCCGGGATATTCAGGGTGTTGGCCGTACACACGAACATCGCCTCGGAAAGATCGAAATCGACCTCGAGATAGTGGTCGACAAAAGTCGAGTTTTGTTCGGGATCGAGCACCTCGAGCAGCGCCGATGACGGGTCTCCGCGGAAATCCATCGACATCTTGTCGACTTCATCCAGCAAAAACAGTGGGTTACGGACCTCCGCCTTCGCCATGTTCTGGATGATCTTGCCGGGCATCGAGCCGATGTAGGTACGCCGATGACCGCGGATTTCCGCCTCGTCGCGAACCCCGCCCAGTGACATGCGAACGAATTTTCGCCCGGTCGCCCGCGCGATACTCTGCCCCAGCGAGGTCTTACCCACGCCCGGCGGACCGACCAGGCAAAGAATCGGGCCTTTCAGTTGGCGCACCCTTTGTTGCACGGCCAGGTATTCGACGATGCGCTCCTTGACCTTCTCGAGCCCATAATGATCTTCGTCCAGGATGACCTGCGCCCTGTTCAGGTCACGCCCGACCTTGGTGCGTTTTTTCCACGGCGCCTTGAGCAGCCAGTCTATATAATTACGCACGACGGTCGCTTCGGCGGACATCGGCGACATCAGTTTGAGTTTGCTTAGCTCGGAAGTGGCTTTGTCCTTCGCCTCTTTGCTCATCCCGGCTTCGTTAATTCTCTTTTCGAGATCCGCCATGTCGTTTGGCGCGTCTTCCATATCGCCGAGTTCTTTCTGAATCGCTTTCATCTGCTCGTTCAGGTAGTACTCGCGCTGACTTTTTTCCATCTGCTGCTTGACCCGGCCGCGGATGCGTTTTTCGATGTGCAAAACGTCGATCTCGCCGTCGATCAGGCCCATCACGTGTTCGAGCCGCGACCGCACATCGACGATTTCCAGTATTTTCTGTTTTTCCGACAGCTTCAGCGCCATATGCGCCGCGACCGTATCGGCCAGGCGGCCCGGCTGCTCGATGCCGGCCAGCGAGGTCAGGATCTCCGGCGGAACTTTCTTGTTGAGCTTGACGTATTGTTCGAACTGGCTGATCACCGAGCGGCACAACACATCCATTTCGCGCTCGTCGAAATCTTCGTTTTCGGTAAGCACCGTTATCGATGCGGAAAAATATTCGCCGACATGATAGTCGTCTATCCTGACCCGGTCACCGCCTTCGACCAGCACCTTGACCGTGCCATCGGGCAGCTTCAGCAGTTGCAGGATGGTCGCCAGCGTCCCCAGATGATAAAGATCGTCGACCCCCGGCTCATCGATATCCGCCTGGGTCTGGGCAACCAGGACGATCTGCTTGCCATCCTGCATCGCCTTGTCCAGCGCCTGGATCGATCGTTCACGACCGACAAAAAGCGGGATGACCATGTGCGGATACACCACCACATCGCGCAGCGGCAGCACCGGCACGGCATCCGTTTGCACGCTTATGATCTCGGGACTCTGGGGTTTTTTCGGTAGGTCACTGGGCACGGCATCAATACCTCAACGGGTCGGGGGACTGCGCGGTCAACACCATTACAGACATCGACCTCGTTGAGCTTTAATGGAGGCAAACGCCGGTAAATTCAAGCTCCACTCAAAGATCGGAGCCGGTTGCTCTTTGTTCCTGTTCGTCTTCGGTCTGATAGACAAAATACGGTTGCGTGTCGCCTTCCACCACCGCCTCATCGACGACCACCTTGATGACATTTTTCATGGTCGGCAGCTCATACATCGTGTCCAGCAGCACGTGCTCGAGTATGGTGCGCAATCCTCGCGCGCCAGTCTTGCGTTTCATGGCCTTGCGGGCAATCGCGCGCAATGCGTCCTTGCGGAATTCGAGAACCACGCCTTCCATGTCCAGCAATTTGATGTATTGCT
>Ga0209980_10000820_pt1 | contig 16985 bp, 14 predicted proteins | sample CR02metaG_FD_183611 | JGI IMG/M metagenome (GOLD analysis project Ga0209980, IMG submission 183611) | Deep subsurface microbial communities from Mariana Trench to uncover new lineages of life (NeLLi) - CR02 metaG (SPAdes) (version 2) | ecosystem: Environmental > Aquatic > Marine > Ocean trench...
CCTGACCACCTTTCCCTGGGTGCAGGCGCGGGTCCAAAGCGGCGATCTCCAGCTGCACGGCTGGTACATCGACATCGCTGCCCCGGAACTCTCCTCTTATGATTGGGAAGCTGGAAAATTTACGCCCCTGGCGTAGGCACCTGGACCCTCGAGATCAGTCCAGGAGGCCGGACAGGTCGTCCATGGTTTCGAGCCGCCAGAGCCTATTCGCAACCCGCCGGGCCCGTTCCTCGGAGAACCCGCCATAGCGGAAACAGCTGCGGAACTTGTCCTCCAGGGCGTGGTCGGAAACCGGGTTTCCCGGCATCCCTGTGGGCCGCGGCAGGAAATCCCGCAACCGCCGCCCGTCCGCGAGCTCGAGGGTGACATAGGCGCCCTCCGGGCAGCGTTCCGCCACCGTCGGATCACTGGCGAGCTCCTCCGAGATGCGCATCTGCACCTTGTCCATGGCTGAGCGCAGGCGTTCATCGGACAGAGTTGCCGCATTCAGGTGATCCAGCGAGATTTCACCGAAGGCGAGGATGCAACCCACCGCGAACGGCATACTGAACTGGGCTTCCCGGGGCGTCGCCGGATGGTCGTGGACGAGGCTCAGGGCAACCAGCGGCGGCACCTCGCAAGTCACAGCGACGGCGTCGTCCAACGTGATGCCGTTCTCGATCATCAGGCGGCCGGTAAGCTCCGCGCTCGCCGCCGCCGCCGAGCACACGGGATAGCGTTTGAACAGAATTCCTGGCTCCAGAAGCCGCCACACGCGTCCGAGCTTGGCGAGATGCTCGGGCTCGGCGATGCCGTCGTTGAGGAGCTTGGCGAAACCGCGCTCGTCCTCGAATACCCCTGCCGGGCCGTTCATGCCTTGTGCGGCCAGCAGCCCACACTGGATGCCGGCCGCGGCGGCCCGGCCCGCCTGATAGGGTTTGGCGTCGGTGCCGAAGATCGCTTTCATCCCCGTCGTCTCGGCGGCTGCTATGGCCAGCCCATTGACCGTCGCCGTCCCGTCGAGCTGCCGCGCCCTGGCAGTGGCCGCCGCTGCCCCTATCGTTCCGTAGAGACCGGTGGTCCACCACCCTTTGAAATAGATGTGGTCGGTGCAGGCCAGGGCCAGGGCGTACTCGACTTCCACTGCGGCGATGAACGCCTCGAGCAGGCGCGCGCCGCCGTCGCCGGCGTCCTGGACGACTGCAAGGGCCGCCGGGCAAGCGACCACGGAGCCGTGCATGATGCCGGCATAGCTGGTGTCGTCGAAGTCAAAGGCGTGGCCGGCGGTGGCGTTGACCATCGCCGCCGCCATGGGGTGAACCGTTTCGCCGCTTGCCAACACCACTGCCCGACCCGAACCGTAAGCGCCGAGCGCATGGCGGCGGACCGTGTCGGTCAACGGCGAGCGGCATCCGGCGATGATGACGCCAATGGTGTCGAGGATGCAGCGCTTGGCCTCGTGCAGGGCGGCAGGGGGAACGTCGTCGATGGAGAGGTTGTGCGTGAACTCAGCGCATTGGGCGATGACGGGGGCCGTGTTGCAAGCCATTGAGTCTTTCATGGCGGTCCCTTTCCAGAATGATAATGAATACTGTCCCCGGTAGCGGCCTGTTGTAGCACCGGGAAACAAATGTGTCTACAGTGCATTTGAGTCGAACATTTGTGCTAATTTACCCTGGCCTTCAACTCAGTCGCTGAACAGGATGCAGAGAAACTCGCAATCCGTGTCGGACTTGCAGTCATTGATCGATCGGCTGACGGCCGCCTATCCGGACCTCAGCCCGCAGTTGCGCCAGGCCGCCAGGTTCGTTCTCGATACACCCACGGAAGTCGCCATCAAATCCATGCGGCGGGTGGCGGCGGAGGCCGGCGTCGCGCCGAGCACCATGCTGCGGCTGGCCAAGGCTATCGACTACGCTAACTACGAGATTTTCCGTAAACCCTTCCAGGAAGCCATGCGGGATCGCGGCAACGGCTTCGGCAGCCGCGCCAAGTGGCTGCAGCAACTGGCCGAGCGTTCCGACAGCGGCGCGCTGCTGAGCAGCATGGCCCGGGCCGACATCGCCAATGTGGAAAGCGCCTTCCAGTCCAACGAGCCGAAAAGCTTCGCCCGCGCCGCCAAGCTGATTCGTAACGCCCGCCAGGCCTTTGTCGTGGGCACCGGCGGCGCCTACGGCTTCGCCCACTATTTTCACTACGTGGGACGGATGGCGCTGCCGAACTTGCGCATGGCCTCGGTGGACAGCGGCTCGCTGATCGACGACCTGGTTGATCTGCGGCGCTCGGATGTCATCGTGGCCGTGGCCGTGCGGCCCTACAGCTCGGCCACGGTGCGCGCCGCCGCTTTTGCCCGCGACCGCGGCGCTCGGGTGATCGCCATCACCGACAGCCGCAGCTCGCCACTGGCCAGGGAGGCCGCCTGCCTGTTGTTGACGCCCACCCAGAGCCCGCAGTTTTTCCCGTCCTACACGGCGGTGGCGGCGGTTCTGGAAACCTTGGCGGCGTTCATCGTCTCCGGCGGCGACGAACGCACGGTGGCCAAGATCGCCGATGTGGAACGGTTTCGCCATGACGCCGATATTTGCTGGGACGAATCCGCATCGGAGTGAAACCCTGGCGGCACAACTGCGCCGGGGAAAGCCATCATGAAACATTTGAAGTATTTAGTTTGACCGATGGGCCATTTGTGCTATAACGGCCGAGATTCCAGGTCTGGCACAGAAACAGACCGAGAATTCTCTAGTGACCAGGGAGACCGAAATACCGCTCATAGAGCGTGATCGGGCCTTTCGGGCCCGGCTCCCGGGAACAGGGGATTTGGATGCCAACAATTCGAATAACCCGGAGGATCCGATGATGATCACGTCACTGACACGCACGGCGCTGGGCGCCGTCATTCTGGCCAGCTTCACCCTGGCGGCGACCCAGGCCAATGCCGCCAACGACCGTTTCAAGAAGGTTCTGGACCGCGGCAAGCTGGTGGTCGGCGTCAAGGCCGATTACAAGCCCTGGGGATTCCGTGATTCCAGCGGCAAGCTGGTGGGCATGGAAATCGACATGGCCCAGGACGTGGCCGATGCACTGGGCGTCACCCTGGAGCTGGTGCCGGTGCAGTCGTCCAACCGCATGCAGTTCCTGCAGCAGGGAAAAATCGATCTGATGATCGCGACCATGTCCGACAAGGCCAACCGCCGCAAGGTGGTGGGCATTCCGCAACCGAACTACTACACGTCGGGCACCAACGTACTGGCCAAGAAGGGCGTGGTCACCAGTTGGGCGGATCTGAAGGGCAAGCCCGTGTGCGGCAAGCAGGGCGCCTTCTACAACAAGCAGGTCTCGAAAAAGTACGGCGCCAAGATCATCGCCTTCGTCGGCAACGCGGAAGCCAAGCAGGCGCTGCGCGACGGCAAGTGCGTCGCCTGGGTGTATGACGACTCCTCGATCATGGCCGATCTCGCATCCGGTCAGTACGACGACTACGAAATGCCGATGATGACCGAAGACGACAATCCCTGGGCACTCGCCGTTCCATTGGATGAGTTGGATGGCATCTGGGGCAACTTCATGTCCGGCATGATCTACAACTGGCACAGCTCGGGCCGGCTGATCGAGCTGGAAAAGAAGTGGGGTATCCAGACCACCCAGTTCGTTGTGGATATGAACAAGAGGTTCGAAGCCTACGAGGCGAACTAAGCCGTTGGAGCCGGGCGCGGATCCTGCCGGAGCCGCGCCCGTTCCTCCAAGTCCATAGATAACGCTTTTCGGTAACCGCGGAAAAGGGGGGATCCCGTGGAACTGTTCGCAGACTTTTTCCGAGAGCTTTACGAGAACACCGGCTGGAATTTCATATTTCTCTACGAGCAGTATGAATACGACCGGATTCTGGAAGGCATGTGGGTGTCGGTCAAGCTGATCGTCGCGAGCCTGATCTTCAGTCTCGTGGTCGGCTTCATCGGCGCCTGGGCGCAGGGGGCAGATTCCAAAATCGTCCGCTATGGGGTAGCGGGATATATTCAGTTGTTCCGCAATACTCCACCGTTCGTGCAGATCCTGTTCTTCTATTTCGTGCTCGGAAACTGGGTTCCCACTTATGACGCCGGCGGCTACCAGGTGGGCTATATCGACAGCTTCGGCTGGGCAGTGATTTCCTTAGGATTTTTCGCCGGCGCCTTCAACACGGAGATTTTCCGCTCAGGCATCGAGGCGGTGCCGGAATCGACCCGCGAGGCCGCCGAGGCCCTGGGTTACACGCGGCTCATGTCGTACATTTATATTATCTTCCCACTGGCGTTCCGGGTCTGCCTGCCGGCCCTGAACAACAACCTGGTCAATCTCCTGAAGACGACGACCCTCGCCTATGGCATCGCCGTGCCGGAAATGATGTACACGGCCAACCAGATCTGGTCCGACAACGTCAACGTCGTGGAGATGATGATCGTGTTGTTCGTCTTCTACGTCGGCCTGGTGGCGGTGCTCGTCTACGGCATGCACAAGTGGGAAAAGAGCATGAAAATCCCGGGGTACGGCTGATGGACACGGGTAAAGGCATGCTCAGCAACGCACCGTCCAGCGCGCATGGCGCGCAGCCAACGGATTTGCCGGTGCTGTTGCCGGTGGCCGCGGAAGCTCGGCGAGGGGCATTGATCGAGCGCCGCGAAGGCACCTATCGTCTCAACATGCAACGCCACCATCTCGTCTGGGTGGCGGCGCTCTTCGTCGTCGCCGGCGTGGCCGCCCAGGCCGCCACCCCGGAGGGATTGATCGGCCCCTGGGAGGCGATTTGGAAATGGGCGCCGTTTATCCTGTGGGGACCCGAGGGTGAGCTTACGGGCTTTTCCCTCAACCTGATCATCAGCTTTTTCGCCATGCTGTTCGGCACCGTCGCCGGCGCCGCCCTGGGTTTGATGCAGGTGTCGCTGCTGCTGCCCGTGCGCCAGGGATCGTGGTTCGTCACCCAGTTTTTCCGTAATTCGCCGTGGCTGGTGTTGCTGTTCACGATCATGCTGCTGTTCCCGTTCGAGATCGATCTCAATCCCATCGGTATCGACCTGATCATTCCGGTGCCCGACTGGATGAAGGCGGTGATCGGATTTTCCCTGCCGGTGATGGCGAATATCTCGGAAGTCGTGCGTGGCGCCGTCATCTCGCTGCCCTCGGGCCAGTGGGAATCGGCCGAGAGCCTCGCTTTCACGCGGCGCCAGACCATGTGGATGATCATCCTGCCGCAATGCGTCAAGCGGATGATCCCGCCCTGGATCAATTGGTATTGCATCCTGGCAATGGCAACGCCCATCGCTTCGATCATGGGCGTCGAGGAATCCGTGACCTACACCAACCAGGCCTTGAATGCCGAGGGCGACCGTCCGGAATTGATCCCTATCTTCTATTCGTTCCTGCTCGCCATCCACTTCATTTACACCTATCCGATCGCGCGCTGGTCAATCCAGCTCGAGAAGCGATTCGCGGTTAAAACCTAGGGAGGGTTCTTCATGAATCAGGCGGCCGCAAGCGTGAATTGGACACCCGACCAGCCCATGGTTTCGATCAAGGACGTGCATAAGTCCTTTGGCCAGCTGGAGGTGCTGAAAGGCGTTTCCATGGATGTCATGAAGGGTGAATGTATCTGCATTATCGGGCCCTCCGGTTCCGGCAAGTCGACCCTGATCCGGTGCATCAACGCCTTGAACGACATTCAAAAGGGCTCGATCCTGGTCGAAGGCTTGGAGGTTAACGATCCCGGTCTGGACAAGCTGGAACTGCGCAAGAAGGTCGGCATGGTCTTCCAGCAATACAACCTGTTCCCGCACAAAACGGCGATCCAGAACATCATGATGGCGCCGATCCACGTCCTCAAACAGGACGAAAAGGAGGTGGAAGAACGGGCCCGCATGTTGATCAAGAAGGTGCGCCTCGAAGGCAAGGAGGACAGCTACCCGGGCGAGCTTTCCGGCGGCCAGCAGCAGCGTGTCGCGATTGCCCGGTCTCTCGCCATGAGCCCGGACGTGATGCTGTTCGACGAGGTGACGTCGGCGCTCGATCCGGAAACGGTCAAGGAAGTGCTGGTCACCATTACGGATCTGGCCAAGGAAGGCATGACCTGCATCCTGGTCACCCACGAGATGGGCTTCGCCCGCGAGATTGCCAGCCACATCTATTTCACCGACCGGGGCATCATCGTCGAGCATGGTGCGCCGAAGACCTTTTTCGACGAGGCCAAGGACCCCAGGACCAAGGAGTTCCTGAGCCAAATCCTGTAGGCGACGCTGTTCGTCGCGGCGCCGTTTTCAAGAGGGGCGAGGGTGCGCTATTCCATATTCAGTCTGGTCCGCAACGCCGTCAGTTATCACGAACGCTGGGGGCAGGCATGGCGCAGCCCCGATCCCCGTCCCCACTACGACGTCATCGTCATCGGCGGCGGCGGGCACGGCCTTGCGACTGCTTACTACCTCGCCAAGGAACACGGCATCACCAACGTCGCGGTGCTGGAAAAGGGCTGGCTCGGGGGTGGCAACACCGGGCGCAACACCACCATCGTGCGTTCCAACTACATGCTGGAAGCGAACGCGCATTTCTACGAGCACTCGTTGAAGCTGTGGGAGGGACTTTCCCAGGATCTCAACTTCAACGTCATGTTCAGCCAGCGCGGGGTCATCAACCTGGCCCACAGCGACGCCCAGCTGGATTCCCTCGGCCGCCGCGGCAACGCCATGCGCCTGAACGGCATCGACGCGGTGATGCTCAGCTGCGACGAGGTGACACGTCGAGTGCCGTTGCTCGATTGCTCTCCGACGGCGCGTTTCCCCGTCTGGGGAGGGTTGATGCAGCCCCGCGGCGGCGTGGCACGACACGACGCCGTGGCCTGGGGCTATGCGCGCGCGGCCGACGCCCGTGGTGTGGATATCATCCAGAACTGCGAGGTCACCGGCATCCGTCGCGACGGCGACCGTGTCGTCGGCGTGGACACCACACGCGGTACCATCGGCGGTGACAAGATCGGCATCGTCGTCGCCGGCAACTCCAGCCGTCTCGCCGCCATGGCGGACGTGCGTTTGCCCATCGAGTCTCACGTGCTCCAGGCCATGGTCACGGAACCTTTGAAGCCGGTGCTCGATACCGTCGTCACGTCCGGCGCGACCCATCTTTATATCAGTCAGACCGACAAGGGCGAGATCCTGATGGGCGGTGATCTGGACGGGTACAATTCCTACGCGCAACGGGGCAACCTGCCGCTCATCGAGCACCTGGCCGCCAGCGCCATCAGCATGTTTCCGTTTTTGAGCCGCCTGCGCCTGATGCGCACCTGGGGCGGGGTGATGGACATGAGCATGGACGGCAGTCCCATCATCGGCAAGCTGCCGGTCAAGGGTCTTTATCTGGATGGCGGCTGGTGCTACGGCGGATTCAAGGCGACCCCCGGCTCCGGCTGGGTGTTCGCCCACACCATCGCCCAGGACCGTCCCCATGCCTTGAACGAAGCATTCAATCTGGATCGCTTCAACACGGGTTATCTTCTGGACGAAAAAGGCGCGGGCTCGACCCCGGGCGCCCATTGAGTAAGAGGCACTGATGTTACTCATTCCCTGTCCCTGGTGCGGTGCACGCGCGCAGACCGAATTCGGTTACGGCGGAGATGCCACTGTGGAGCGGCCGCCCGTTCCGGAACAGGTTTCCCGGGAGACGTGGCTCGCTTACGTGTATCTGCGCGACAACGCCTGCGGACCGCACCTGGAGTGGTGGTATCACTCCGCCGGCTGTCACCGCTGGTTTCAGGTTCGCCGTGACACGCTCACCCACGAGGTGCTCGGCTCCGCGCCGCCGGGAGAAAAGGTGGAGGACGGCTCCCGGTGAGCAGCCAACCGTTCAGGAAGCTCGAAGGCGGCCTCGTCGATCGCGACCGGCCGCTCGCGTTTCGGTTCGACGGCCGTGCCTACACGGGCTATGCGGGCGACACTCTGGCGTCGGCGTTGCTCGCCAACGGTGTCAAGTTGGTTGGGCGCAGCTTCAAGTACCACCGCCCCCGCGGTGTCTTCGGCGCCGGCGTCGAGGAGCCCAACGCGCTGATTGCGCTGCGTGAAGGTAATCGTGAGGAGCCAAATCTGCGCGCCACCGCTATCGAGCTCTACGACGGGCTAATCGCGGCCAGTCAGAATCGCTGGCCGTCTCTCGATTTCGATGTGGGCGGCATCAACAATATCCTGTCGCGATTCCTGCCGGCCGGCTTTTACTACAAGACCTTCATGTGGCCGGGCAACGCGTGGATGTTCTACGAGCGCTTCATTCGCGCCGCCGCCGGTCTAGGCAAGGCGCCGCTGCTCGCCGATCCGGACTACTACGAACGCCGCTACGTGCATTGCGACGTGCTCGTTGTGGGCGCCGGACCGAGCGGCTTGAGCGCGGCGCTCGCGGCAGGCCAAAGCGGTGCGCGCGTCATCCTGGTGGACGAAAATCCCGCGCTTGGCGGGAGTCTCCGCGGACGGTCCGCTACCATCGACGACGTACCCGCTCTCGCCTGGGTGGACGAGGTGGCGGGCGAGCTCGACGTCCTTACCAACGTGCGCGTGCTTTCCCGCGCCACCGCCTTCGGCTACTACGATCAGAATATGGTGGCCGTCTGCGAGCGGGTCGCCGATCACGTGGCGACGCCGCAGCCGCACCAGCCCCGTCAACGCCTGTGGTGGGTGCGCGCCGGGCGCGTGGTTCTCGCGACCGGCGCGATCGAGCGTCCCATCGTCTTCGCCTGCAACGACCTGCCCGGCGTCATGCTTGCATCGGCGGTGCGTACCTATCAGTTGCAGTACGCCGTCAAGTGCGGACGGCGCGCCGTGGTGTTCACCAACAACGACAGTGCCTACGAGTGTGTGTCCGCGCTCACGGGCGGTGGCGTTCCCGTATCGGCAGTGGTGGATGCCCGAATGGCGGGTCCCGGCGATGCCGCCCGGGAAGTAGTGGATTCTGCCGGTGTCGAGCTGTTGAGCGGATACGCGGTGGTGAGTGCGCTCGGCAAAAAGAGCGTGACCGGGGTCGAGGTCATGGCCCTCGCCGACGGCGGCGACCGGGTAAGCGGCAAAGCGCGGCGCATCGATTGTGATCTGCTGTGCGTGTCCGGCGGTTGGAACCCTACCGTGCATTTGTTCTCCCAGTCCCAGGGAAAGCTCCGCTACGATGAGCGTATCGCGAGCTTCGTGCCCGACCAATCCCGTCAGGCCGAGCGCTCGGCGGGCGCTGCGCGGGGCAGCTTCGCGCTGGGTGATTGTCTGCGCGAAGGACAGGAGGCCGGAGCGGACGCGGCGCGCATGACGGGCTTCACGCCGCCCGCCGGTTTGATCGCCGCGCGTTGTGACGACTTCGCCGAGGCGCCAGTGGAAACGCTGTGGGTGGTGCCGCTCCCGGGCGGGCGCCGCGCCAAGCGCTTCGTCGATCTGCAGAACGACGTCACCGCCGAGGATCTCGCTCTCGCGCAACGCGAGGGCTATCACTCGGTGGAGCATCTGAAACGTTACACCACCCTCGGCATGGGTACCGATCAGGGCCGCACCAGCAACGTCATCGGCCTCGCTATCCTTGCGCGCTTGCAAGGCACGAATATTGCCAACGTCGGCACCACCACTTTCAGACCACCGTTCACGCCTGTGACCCTCGGCGCCCTGACGGCCCGCGAGGTGGGCGCCGATCTGGCGCCGCTGCGTCTGAGTCCCATGCACGACTGGCATGCGCACGCGGGCGCGCACTTCGTCACCGTGGGGTTGTGGCTGCGCGCCCAGTACTACGCCCGCGGCGGCGAAGGAATGATGGACGCCATTAACCGTGAGGCGCTGGCGGTACGCAACGCGGTCGGCATGGTGGACGTGTCGACCCTGGGCAAGATCGCGATTCAGGGACGCGATGCCGCGGAGTTCCTCGAGCGCGTTTACATCAACCGCTGGACGAATCTCAAGGTCGGACGTTGCCGCTATGGGTTCATGTTGCGCGAGGACGGATTCATCCTCGACGACGGCACCACCACGCGAACCGGCGAGCACAGCTTTTACATGACCACTACCACGGCCCAGGCGGGCCCCGTGATGGCGCACCTCGAGTACTACGCCCAGACCGTGTGGCCTGAGCTGCACGTGCACTTCACGTCGGTGACGGATCAGTGGGCCGGTATGGCCATCGCCGGGCCCCGTGCCCGGGACGTGCTGGCCATTGCCTGCGAAGGCGGCGACGTCGACAACGAGGCGCTGCCTTTCATGGGTTATCTCGAAAGGCGCATCGACGGCGTGCCGGTTCGACTGCTCCGCATGACCTTTTCGGGGGAGATGGCCTTTGAGGTGCACACGCCGTCCGACTACGGCACGCGCGTGTGGGAAGCATTGATGGCGGCGGGGCAGAGCTTCGGCATCACGCCTTACGGAACCGAGGCCATGACGGTGCTGCGCATCGAGAAGGGCCACGTGGTGGGGGCGGAGCTCGATGGGCGCACGACGCCCGCGGACTTCGGATTCGAACGCATGCAGAAGAAGGACGTCGATTTCATCGGCAAGCGGTCCCTGGAGCGCCCGGCGCTCGCCTACGGGCCGCGCAAGCACATCGTCGGTCTTACCTCCGATGACGGGCGAAAAATCCCGCGCGGCGCGCAAGTCGTCTGGAACCCGACGGCGGCCAAGCCCGTCGAGATGATCGGGTACGTGAGCTCCACCTGCTTCAGCCCCAACCTCGGCAAGTACATCGCGCTGGCGCTGCTGGACGATTCCGAGGCCTATCAGGGAAAGCTGCTGTATGCGTCATCACCGCTCACCAGCAGCCACGTTCCCGTACGGGTCGGCCGTTCCGTGTTCATCGACCCGGAAGGAGCGCGTGCCCGTGGCTGACAGGGAACGGCGCTCGGCCCTCGAGCGACACTACGAACGCGGTAGCTTCGGCGCCGCCGGCTCCGGTGCGCCGGCGCTCACGCTGCGCGAAAGGCGCGGGCTCGCCATGGCGCAAGTGAATGGCGCGCCCGAGGACAGCGCGCCCGCGCCGCTCGGTTCCGTCGCGCAAGGCGACACGACCTTGCTGTGGACGGGTCCCGGGCAATGGTTCGCGGTCTCCGAGTCCCTGGACGCCGGCGCGCTGCTCGCCGGGCTCGAGGAACGGCTTTCCTCGACCGACGCCACGGTCAGCGATGTCAGCCACGCACGCACGGTACTACGGGTGAGCGGCAGGGCGTGGAAGGATCTGCTCGCCAAGGGCTGCCCGGCGGACATCGATGCCATGGCGCCCGGCGATTGCGTGGCCAGCCTTCTCAGCCACTTCACCGTCATCATCCACTGCGTGGACGACGATCATGCCGACGTATACGTATTCCGCAGCTTCGGTGCGAGCCTGTGGGAGTGGCTCAAGCGCGGCGCCGAGGAGTTCGGCTACACGGTCGAATAGTCAATATTCGGCATCACGACGCCTGTAATATAAGGGGGAAGGAGACCATCTCATCAACCTACGGTCCTCGTGGTGAACCGCCGATGAGCAAGGCGAATCAATGAACGCCGAAGTCGTCATCTGCGGCGCCGGCATCGCCGGCATCGCCGCCGCCTATCATCTGAGCGTGCAACGGGGCGTGCGCGATGTCGTCATCGTCGACGAGCTACCGCCGCTCTCGCTCACCAGCGACAAGTCCACCGAGTGCTATCGAAACTGGTGGCCGGGGCCCGACGACGCCATGGTGGCGATGACCAATCGCAGCATCGACATTCTGGAGCGGCTCGCCCGCGAGAGCGACAACCGTTTCCACCTTAATCGCCGCGGCTATCTGTTCGCTACCGCCGACGAGAGCCGCATCGCCGGCATGCGCAAAGGCGCACGCGCATCCTGCGCGCTGGGCGCGGGAGAGTTCCGCGAGCATGGAGCCGGAGCGAGCGGTGATGACTATGTGCCGGCGCCGAGCAGTGGTTTCGAGGATCTTCCGGACGGGGCGGATCTGATCTGCGATCCTTCACTCATCCGCCGGCATTTCCCGTACCTCAGTGACACAACCTGCGCCGTGGTGCACGCGCGCCGCTGTGGCTGGTTGAGCGCGCAGCAACTTGGCATGTACATGCTGGAAAAAGCCCGCGAAAGCGGCGCGCGGCTGCTGCAGGCGCGTGTGCAGAGTGTCGACACCAGCGGCGGGCGCGTGCGCAGCGTGGAGGTGGTGGGCGGCAAGGGCACGCAGACCATTGCAAGCAACACGTTCGTCAATGCGGCGGGGCCTTTCGCCAAGCACGTGGGCGAATTGCTCGGAGTCGAGCTGCCGATTTTCGGCGAGTCCCACGTCAAGCTTGCGTTTCACGATGCACGTGGTGCGCTGTCTCAGGATGCGCCGCTGATCATATGGAACGACCCTGTGCGCCTGCCCTGGTCGGAGGAGGAACGCGAGGCGCTCGCAGGCGAGCCGGAAGGCCGCGCCCTTCTCGCGGAGTTTCCCGCGGGTGTACACGCCAGGCCGTCCGGCGGTGACAGCGTGCTGCTGTACTGGACCTTCGACACGGAACGGGTCGAGCCCGTCTTTCCGCAGACCTGGGATCCCGCGACTCCTGAGATACTGTTGCGCGGCATGTCCGTCGCGGTGCCAGCCCTCAGCGCCTACTTCGAGCACCTGCCGAAGCCATTCGTGGACGGCGGCTACTACGCCAAGACCGAGGAGAACCGCCCCCTCATAGGACCGCTGCCGGTGGAGGGCGCGTATATGATGGGCGCCTTCTCCGGATTCGGCATCATGGTGGCGTGCGCTTCCGGTGAGCTGCTCGCCGCCCACGTGACAGGCACCGAGCTGCCGCACTATGCCCCAGCCTTCTCTCTGGAACGTTATCAGGATCCCGCGTACCTGGCGCAATTTGCCGGTATGAACAACGACGGCCAGATTTAGACGCAAGACTTCAATTCATTTGTCAGCTTCCAAGTCACTGATATTGTCTCCAGGGCTTGTAGTATTATGGTGCGGGTGCTATCCCGGTCTTGTTAATCCCATCCTGATCCAGGATTCCCGTTACGGTGTCTACCGATCAGTACGAACGACGACTCGAGGCCATCCTCTACGCGGACGTGGCTGGTTACAGTCGGCTGACGGGGCTCGATGAGGCTGGTACCCACAAAGCTCTGAGCACCTATCTGGATGCGTTCACCGGGCTGATCGAAACTTACGGCGGCAAAGTCGTTCATTTCGCAGGCGACGCGATTCTCGCGGAGTTTCGGACCGTTACTGACGCGGTGAGTTGTGCTACCGCCGTTCAGGAAGACATCAAATCACGAAATACAGAGATCCCTGAGGACCGGCGGATTCAGTTCCGAATCGGCATCAATCTCGGTGATGTCATTATTGACCGTGATGACATCTATGGCGATGGCGTTAACGTGGCGGCAAGGCTCGAGGGTCTTGCTGAGCCGGGGGGTATTTGTGTCTCCGATGCCGTGCGTGTTGCGCTTGGCACCCGTGCGCCGGTAGAGCTCGAGTCCCTGGGGCTTCAGTCTGTCAAAAATATTTCGGAACCGGTCCGTGCCTTCCACTTGCGATTGAAAACCGGTGAGAAGCCGCCATCACCTGTTTCGTTTGGCGCGCCCGGCAAAAAAAGGTCCAGAAGAAACTTGGTTGTGGCTGGTCTGGCGCTTCTTGCGGTGGCTGTTGGTCTGATCGCGTGGACTCGTCCCTGGGCGATATATACCCCTGCGTTTGGCGATAAATCTATCGCGATGCTCGACAAGCCATCGATTGCCGTGCTTCCGTTCATCAACATGAGCGGTAACGAGGCGGAAGAATATTTCGCGGACGGCATGACCGATGATCTCATCACCGATTTGTCGAAGATTTCCGGCTTGCTCGTGATTGCGCGTAACTCCGTGTTCGCATTCAAAGGCAAGGCCGTGAATATTCCCGATATCGGAAGACAACTGGGTGTGCGGTACGTTTTGGAAGGGAGCGTGCGGCGCGCCGGTGGGCGCATTCGAATCAACGCGCAGCTGATTGTCGTCGAGACGGGCCATCACTTGTGGGCCGAGCGCTATGATCGGGAGTACTCGGACATATTCACAGTTCAGGATGAAGTCATCGGGAAGATCGTAAACGCGATGGCCGTTCGACTCACGACTACCGAGCAGCAAATATTAACTCGAATCCCTACAACCAATCTGGAAGCCTACGACAATTATCTGCGGGCCGAGCAGTATTCATACGCCGGAATACACGGTGTTCCGATTGCCATGCGGCTGTACGAAAAGGCAATTCAGCTCGATCCTGAGTTTGCGCATGCGTATGCCAGTTACGCACGCACGGCGGTGGACGTTTGGCGCTTCAGCTACGATCAATTTCTTTCGAATCCGATCGCGAAGAAGCTCGCATACGAGGCGGCATCCCAAGCCTTACGGCTCGATCCTGAACATCCGCGTGCCTATTCCGTGCTCGGGTTACTGCAGATGGTGGACGGCGAGCACGAACAGGCGATCGCATCGGGGCGTCGCGCTGTGTTGCTCGGTCCCAGCAGCGCCGACGCCCACCTGACTCTTGGCTTGATTCTGACTTACGCAGGGCTCATCAGTGAGGCTCTCGAGACCGTGGACACGGCCCGGCGCCTCGAGCCCCGGTTGTCGCCAAGAATGTTGAGCGTAGCGGGATTTATCTGGTTCATGGACCGCCAGTATCAGCGGGCACTCGAAGCCTTCGAGCGCGCGCAGCTCGAAATGCCGGAAAACGAAGTGCTGAGTGAGCTGCTGGCAATTTCCTATGCCAAGCTTGGTCGTCGCGAGGATGCGGCCAGGGAAATCGCGAAAGTACTGGCCGTTTTTCCCCCGCTCAGCATCAATCATCTGCGGGACTTTTATAGTCACTACAGGCTCTCTGATGATCTCGAATTTCTTCTGGGCGCATTAACCGAGGCGGGCGTGCCAGAGTGGCCCTTCGGTTTCGAGGGCCAGCCCGAAGATCGCCTGAGCGCGCACGCTGTCAAAGATATTGCATTCGGCCGCACTTGGAGCGGCCAGGTAAACCTGGGAACGCCGTTCATTCAAGAGATCGACGAGCACGGGACCTTGGCATACCGCAGCGCGAACAGCTTCTTCACGGGCGAGGCGTTCGTCGACGCCGGGATGCTCTGTATACGGACCGAAGTGAGCCTGCTCGGACAGGACCAATGCGGCTTTATCTATCGAAATCCCCAGGGCTCTGTCGAGAACCAAGACGAGTATGTCTACATCAACGAGTTCTCGCTGATGAAATTCAGCGCGCCTGACTGACGCTTAATTGGCCGCAAGCGTTTTCTTGATCTCCGGCCAGTTGGCTTCAGCCTTTTCGAGCTGGCCCTCCAGTTCCTCCAGCTCCTGGGCGGACCCGGGATCAAAATTCAGATAGAGCTTGCCGTCGATAATTCGCCAGGCCTCCGGGTCGATATTGGCTGTCGCCTGGCCATAGGCGACGCCGTCGGAACAGTAACCACCGTACTGCGGCGCAAACTTGACCGGTGTGGCTTGAAAGCTCTTCTGATTCTCCGGCGAGGAAAAATGCCATTTCGCACCGAGCCAACGGTGGGAGTATTTCTCGGAGCCTTTTACAGCCTTACTCACCGTGAAGTATGCCACCGGGTCGTAGCCCTTGATGGCGACATCGCCAAAGTAACCGGTGTTGATTTCACCGGCCAGCGCGGGGCTGGCGGCAAGAATGACAAGAATACCGGCGAGCAGCGCAGAGAACTTTCCTGACATTGCTTGGTCGATGGTGTTCATATTGATCACCCTCCACAGTTGTCACGTTCGTCGGGAGCTCAATTCAGGCGCTTGGCGCACTCCACGGCAAGCCAGTCTCCCACTATCTCCGCGGATTGACAGCCAGCGCCGTTTTTCATCAACAGCAAAACAATTTCCCAGTGTTCCCTGTAGCCGGCTCTGGTGAGAGGCGTATAGGGACCGTACGCTTCGAGCAAGTTCACATCCGCGCCCTTGTCGAGCAACAGCCTGGTGACGGGGATGTGATTTTCTTCTGCAGCGGCGTGCAGCGGTGTGATGCCGAATCGATTGTTCTGGTCGTTGATGTCGGCGCCTTTAGCGAGAAGAAGCTCCACGGTCTCTGGGTTGCCGCCATAGGCCGCCGCGTGCAGGGGCGTCAGGCCACCCTGGTTGCGTGCGCGAATATCGGCCCCGCGATTGACCAATAATTCCACAGTGCCCGCGTGACCGTTCAGGGCCGCAAGAATCAAGGGCGTCGCCTCGTTGGCCCCCCTCGACTCTATTCCGGCGCCGCCGTCCAACAGCTTTCCGGCCTGCTGGAGATTTCCTGTTGTGGCCGCGTCGTGGATGGGATCCGCTACGCTGACCGCGAACGGGCCGAGTAGCACCAGGAGAAAAGAGGCTATGCGGTTCATGGTTAACCCCCCCAGTCGTAGATCCAACACCATAACCCTCGCGCGCGTGACAATCAAACCGCTGGAGTTCAGCCCGCTGCGCGTCGGCAATCGAGTCCGATGGCCTACACGGAATCGGGCAATAGTCCGTATTCGCGAGACATTCACGCATGCTAGTCTGACCGCCAAGCTGACACGCCTTGGAACGAAAATGGCAACCACGGCCGTACGCCCCCATTTGTGGACACGCAACGAATACGACCGGATGATCGAGGCAGGGATCCTCCATCCGGAATCGCGTCTCGAGCTTATCGAAGGGGAGATCCTTACCATGTCGCCGCAGGGAAGCAGGCACATAACGGCCATTCGGCTGGTGGAAACGGCTTCACGGAAGGCGTTCTCGACTGGTCATGACGTACGCACTCAAGCGCCCCTCGCCCTCGACGAGCGCTCCGAGCCCGAGCCCGATGTAGCCGTGGTCACCGGTTCAATGCGCGACTACCGTGACGCACATCCCGCGACGGCGGTACTGGTCGTGGAGATCGCCGACAGCACGCTCGCCTTCGACCGCGGCCGGAAAAAGGCTCTCTACGCCCGCGCCGGTATTGCTGAATATTGGATCCTGAACCTGGATGATTCGCGACTGGAAGTGTCGCGGCATGCACGAGGGACTTCTTACGCAGAGCA
>Ga0209980_10000821_pt1 | contig 16984 bp, 17 predicted proteins | sample CR02metaG_FD_183611 | JGI IMG/M metagenome (GOLD analysis project Ga0209980, IMG submission 183611) | Deep subsurface microbial communities from Mariana Trench to uncover new lineages of life (NeLLi) - CR02 metaG (SPAdes) (version 2) | ecosystem: Environmental > Aquatic > Marine > Ocean trench...
CCCGACGCACAAACAGGTCGGTCGATGATGGCAAGACCGACCCGCTCATTGGGCTTAACGCTGATCGTCAGCGCTTGCGGGCCCGGTCTCAGCCAGTCACCGGTGGTCGATTCCGCCGAATCGGTGCAGTTGCAGGTCGTTTACCGCGGCAGCCGTTGCGCGGCCGTTCAACCCGGCGTCGAGGTCATTCGCGACACGGATTCCTGGGCCGAATGGCGACGGCAGCAGGACCGGCAGATTTTCTCGGCGGACGACGGACCTGGCGACGAGGAGACCGCGATCGACTTCGGCCAATCTACCGTCATCGTCATCTCGATGGGCCAGAAGCCCACCCCGGGCTATGCGGTCGAGGTGCTCGAGGACTCCGCCGTGCTGCAGGGGGGATCACTGACTATCAGCAGCGTTTGGCGACAGCCGGCCGAGGGCGCTATCCTGGCCCAAATGCTTACGAGCCCCTGCGTCGCTATCAGGGTGTCCACGGCGCGATACGACACCGTGAAGATCAACGACCAGCAGGGCGACACCGTCATTGACCAGCGAATCTGACTACCCGACTGTCGCATCGATGCGATTGAACGGGGCGCGTGGTCGTTTCACGCCGGGAGACGGAGACGCAGTGCAGCAGGGGAATCCGTACAGGCGGGCCAGGACGATAGCGGTTGTCGGTCTGACGTTCATTCTTGCCGGCTGCGGTAGCGGCGGCGACGATTCGATTCTGTCGGTCCCGCCGGTCAGCACAGGCCCTAAGATCTGCAGCGGCGGCAGCGCCGGCGACTTCCCGTGCTCCGGTATCTCCCTGAGCAAACGAGTGTCGCTGGCGACGATGGGCGGAGGCGCCGGCAACGACATCTGGGGCTGGGTCGATACCCAGTCGGCCAATGAATACGCCCTGATGGGCATGACGACTGGCACAGCCTTCGTCGATATCACTGATCCCGAGAACCCGATCTTCCTCGGCCGCTTGCCCTCGGAGACTTCGGGCTCCGGGCCGCGCGACATCAAGGTGTATCAGGATCACGCGTACATCGTTGCCGATAATGTCGGCGCGCATGGTATGCAGGTATTCGATCTGACGCGCTTGCGGGGATTTTCGGCACCGCAGACATTTTCCGCCGATGTCGTGTACGGAGACTTCGAGAACGCACACAACCTCGCGATCAACGAGACTTCCGGATTCGCCTACGCAGTGGGGTCGGACACGTGTGCCGGGGGTCTACACATCATCAATATTACGACGCCGACCAATCCGCTATTTGCGGGATGCCACTCGACCGCCAGGACACATGACACGCAGTGCGTCATCTATCAGGGACCCGATACAGATTATCCGAACAATCCCGAGATCTGTGTCAGCTCGAACGAAGATCATATCGAGATCATCGACGTCACGATCAAGACGGCTCCCGTGACGATTTCGACGACCACGTATCCACAGCTCGGTTACGTTCATCAGGGCTGGCTGACCGAGGACCATCGGTACTTTCTATTGAACGATGAGTTGGATGAATCCAGTTTCCGCGTACCGACACGGACTCACGTCTTCGACGTATCGGATTTGGATGCGCCGGTGCGCGTCTTCGTCTATGAGGCGGCGACCGGCTCGACGGACCACAATCTATATATCACCGGCGACCGCGTATTCGAAGCGAACTATACGTCCGGGCTGCGAGTTCTACAGATCGGCGACCTGGCAAACAGTGAGCTGACCGAGATCGCCTTTTTCGATACGTTTCCGTTCAGCGGCGCCGACGAGTTCTCGGGGGCATGGAGTGTCTACCCGTATTTTCCATCCGGGACGATCATCGTCAGCGACAGGACTTACGGGCTGTTCATCCTTTCGATCCCGTAGCGACACGGACCAGACCCAGCGCGGTGGGAAGACCCGTCCGTCAACCCTCCTGCGACGTCGACTGCGCGGCGATTTCGGCATCGCACTCGAAGTCCTCTATCGGTGTTCCCGCGGCCAAACGCGTCCACTGAGTCTGCCCACTGTACGATTCGGTCAGATACACGGGATCTTCGATCGTGTAATCGACGAACAGCGTCTGACCGTCGTCGCTGAGGGTGTAGCGTTCCGTGAACCGCTTCTGATCGCTGGAGGGTACGTCCGCACCCACGCCATTCGGATCGAAGTCCGAGGCCATGCCCGCGAGGAGGTTGGGGAAGCCACTACTCTCGACGACGATCGCATCACCATCGACGCTGCCGCTGATACGGCCGAACAATCCGGACGGTTCCGCCTGGACGGTCTCCCCGTTCAACGGAACTGCACGAACGATCGAGTAATACTCGTGATGAAACCGGACCTCCCCCTGGTCCACCTCGATGCCATACAGATAGGGAACATAGAGTAAGGAAGGGAGATTGGGCGGAATGCACTGCATGGCCGGCGTGTCTAATGGATTGAAGACGGCTCGAGCATCCAGACCGGCCTGCGTCAGCGGAAACGGTGACTCCGCATTGATGTGCGGATTCGGATCGGCTTCGTACCCCCAGACACCCTCGAATCGCTCCAGCCCGGATCGACCGGCGAACGCCGCCGCCTCCGCGAGACCGCCTTCCGGCACCAGCTTATCCGGAGCCCATTCGTAGACTCTGCCGTCATCGGTCTCGAACACGAGCCCGAAGATCAGCTTCCGGCCGCTCACGCGACTGGGCATACCGCTGATGGTCAGGGTCTGGCCGACAGCGAAGGTCCCCTCGACGATATTGACTCGCTTCAGCAACGGCACGGAGTGGGTCTCCACCTCCCACCTTTCGGTATTACCGTCGGCGGTTCGAACATCGAGCTCGACGAAGGAATGCGGGCTCCTGATGCGGACACCCGCCACGACCCCCTCGATCTGCGCCCGCCCCGTGGGGTCGAAGTGCACGGCAAAGGAATGGTGCGCGGAGGCGCGCCCACAGATGCCTACGCTTAGAAGAACAAGGAATCCTATGGCTAATCTGCTCATCGGCTTCTCCGTATCGCCTGTTGGTTGTTCTAAGACCACGCTCTGTAATGCACCGAACGAGTCGCCGTCCTCTACCAGACCCCCGGCCACGGCTTGCCGACCAGGAATTCCGGATTCGCGCCTTCCCGGGGCCGGAACTTCTGGATGCGGCCGTTGTTCACAGAGGCCGTGTAGAAATTACCCTCGTTGTCGGTGGACATTCCGTGCACGCCCCACATACCGCCGGGATACTCGCCCCAGCTGCCCCAGGAGTACAGAAAGTGCCCGTCGAGATCGTAGCCCAGGATCTTGTGCGTCCCCTGGTCGGCCGCCCACAGCTTGTGGTCGCTGGTGACGATGAAGCTATGAATATCCTGTGGCTGCCCGCGTCGGCCGGTAAAAAAATTCCACTCGTCGAGGTAGTTGCCGTCCTCGTCGAAGATCTGTACACGGCCGTTGTTACGATCGTTGACGAAAACCCGCCGGGTCGTGGGGTCAACGGCGATGCCGTGCACGTTGTTCCAGTAGCCGGGGCGCGTCTCGCCTGGAAAGCTGCCTTTCTCGCCCCACTGCGCCAGGATGTTGCCGTCCATATCGTACTTGATGACCCGCGTGTTGTCGTAGCCATCGGCCAGGTACATCGTGTTCTCGTCCATAAAGACGAGAAACGTCGGGCGGCGGAGATGCGTGTCGTCGTCGCCCGGCTCGCCCGGTGTGCCCAGCGTCAGTACTAACTCAGAGCCGTCGTTGGTGAACTTGGCGACGAAATGCCCGTCCGCGTCGACGATCCAGACATGCTTCTCGGGGTCGTAGGGGCTGATCTCCACGTCATGCGGCCGGTACCAGAGATGGTCCCACTGGGTCCATTCCTCGACGATGTTGCCTTCACGATCGACGACCAGGACGCAGTGCTCCCACCGCCAGTCGATGCCCGGTCTGCCGCGCCCCTCCTCGTCCAGCTGGTCGCCGTTCGGGATGGCGGCGCCCGCCTGCCGCAACGGCAGTCTGAAATTGGGGTAGTGGTAGCCTGGCCCGAGCTCCGGCAGCCAGATCGACTCGGCTCGCTCTTCCATCAGAGCGAGCTCGCCTTTCTGTACCAGGAATACACGGTCCGCGCTCTCGGCGAACACATCCATCGTGACCGAATAGGTCCAGCCCTCGTGTCCGGGGAGGCTCTCCGACATCGGCTTCGGCCAGTTCTCGACGACCTCGTAGGGTCCGAAGATGTCCTGGCCGCCCTTCAGTCCCGGGATTGCCGCAAATCCGGCACCGGCTGCGTGTGGCCCCTGCGCACTGCCCATTCGGCTGGCCACCAGGGCGATCATCAGGAGCCCCGCAGAAACCGCCGCGATCGTTAGAAACCGTTTGTTCATTATTTTCTCCTCGAAGTTTCGTTCTTCTTCATCTTCCAAACACGCCGCAGACTCGAGTGGCGTCTGCTGCTGCAGAAACTCGTCGCCGTCGGGCGCATTCAATCTACCAGTATGGGCCGAGCATAGGCGCCTTCATAGGCTCGCACGGCTGCCTCGAAGCGGTCGGCAGCAGAGTGTTCCTCGGTGAATGCCTGGCCGAGCCAGCTCTCCCCGTAATCGTTCTCGGGATCACGGACGATCGTGTGGATGTGATTGGGGCGCCGCGTCAATTCGATCAGTATCCGCTCCCCTTGGACACGGTAGTAGAAACGCTCGGCACCGTCATCGGTCGCTCCCCGCCATGAGAATCGAAGCTCGTCCCATCCGGCCGCCCCGATCGCTTCGAGTTGAGCCTCCGCCGCGTCAAAATCCGCATTGCGAACATATTCCTCCACCAGAACACGGAGCAGCCGCTGTTGCGCCACCGTCATGTCGCTGGCTCGTAAACCTTTATTTTCTGCGGCCGTATCCTCACGGCCGACCCCGGCGAGCACGTCATTCGGCACGTCATCGGCCACGACCGCGACGGCACGCTGCGCCGGCGTCAGCGCCGCCAGCAACTCGAATCCTCGGGTAACCTCGTGGGAGAGCGCCGACCAGCCGGCATAGATACCGCGCTCCAGCACATGGGGCGTCGCCCCGAGGAACAGCGGGGTGAAGCCCGTACGCCCATCGGCAACGGTGAAGCTCGCTCCCATGTGGTGGCCCTGGACGAGCCAACCCCAATCGGTGTCCGCGTCCGGGTCGCCGAAGATCGCAACCGAGTAACTGCCCGGACCGAAGCTCTCGGCCTCCTCCCGGTAGTAAGGCCGTGCGTCCTCGGCCGGGCCGTCCCGAGCCAGCGCTTCGAGTTCCAGCCCCCCGTGAACGCCGTCCAGCCGCATGACGCCGGTTACCTTCTGATAGCCCTGGCTCGACATCGAAGCCCGCAGCAGATCGTGCGCGGCCCGGCGCTGGCGATTGGTGAGATCGGCGAAACGCAACCCCGGCCGGGCGTGGACGAACATCGGCACGTTGGACCAGTTCGTACGGTTCTCCGCGGTGAACGGGTAGGTAGCCGCGTCGCGCTGCGCCGCCGTCAGCGTCGCGAGAAACGCAGCCGCCGCGCCGCTCATCTGGCGGGCGCTGCTGGACGCCGATGGCTTCGCGGGACCGCTGCTCTGTTGTCCAAGAGTCAACGGCGACGCGGCCCAAAAAGCGAAACCGGCGGCCATGGCCACCGCGCCTCTGTTGGATAGTTTCACGATTCTCATGTGTCCCCCCCTACGGCGCCGGGGAAGATCAAGCTCCCGTTCGCAGCGCCGAGTGCAATGGGCACGAACACCGAGAATACCATGAGGTGCTACGCGGTTTCGGCTAGAATCTGCTGAAATGACGTCGTCTCGGGGAGAATAAAGATGCCTGACCTGAAGGCCTCGAGTATTTGGGCTGCCGCCCTGTGTTGTCTGCCGGTGGCCATCTACGCTCATCACGCGCGCTTCGAATACGACGACAGCCAGCTCGTGGAAGTACAGGGAACGGTCACGTCCATTTTCTGGCGGAACCCCCATGTTCGCTTCGCGCTCAGCGGCGTCGGTAAAAATGGCGAAGAGGAGCTGTGGGAGATGGAAGGCGGCTCCGTCAACACACTCCAACGCCAGGGTATCGACTCAGACATCGTGAGTGTCGGCGACGACATCAGGGTCTTCGGCCTCGTATCGAGACGCGATGACAGAGCCCTGCTGCCCATTTACCTGACATTGGCAAACGGTCGAGGCGTGGCGATGCTGGAGGACCGGGCGAGGAGTTTCGGGCTAATAGAGGAGAGCGCGGAGCCGACTCTCGCCGCGGTAGACGACGAAAAAGTCGAGCTCGCGATTCGACAGGCGAGCGGGATATTTCGTGTCTGGACAAACACGCATCGCAGCGGCGGCAATTCGAGCCTGCCGTTGACGGAGGCTGCCCTGGCGGCGAAACAGGCCTGGTACCAGCCGACCGACGATCGGGCATTGCGCTGCGAGCCGCCCGGCATGCCCGAAAACATGCTGAGCCCGTACCCGATCGAATTCGTGGATCGCGGCGCCGAGCTCACGTTGCGTCTGGAAGAATGGGATGGACTCCGAGTCATTCACATGGGCCCGGCCGCCGAGGGCGGGGACCCCCCCGCTACGCTGATGGGTTACTCCGTCGGCCGCTGGGAGGGGCAGACGCTGGTCGTGGAAACGACGAAGCTCAACAGCCCGTATTTCGATGCCGTCGGCACACCTCATAGCGCGTCCTCGAAAATCATTGAGCGTTTCACGCTCAGTGAGGACGCGGGCCGTTTGGACTGGGAGGCGACGGTGATCGACCCCGAGACATTCACCGAGCCCGTCTCTCCACAGAAGATGCACTGGGCGTGGGTGCCCGGCGAGGAGATCAAGCCCTTCAATTGCACGGTGCCCGATCGAGGGTAGGCGGTCACGAAGACTCTGCCTACTCTTGCCTCCCGCCCGCGTCGCGTTTGTAGTTGCTGTCGATGTACCAGCTCATATAGTCGAGCATCGTCACGGGTTCGAACGCTGGCGGATGCTCCTCGGTCACGCAGGTCTCCAACGGCTCGGCCACGGTCTCCGCATTTGGATTGAAGAACATCGCCATCGAGTAGCGGTCCCGAGCGGGCGCTACGACACGATGGGGGGTAGCCAGGAAGCGCCCATTCGACCAGCGGTGCAGAAACTCACCAGTATTCACGAGAATTCCGCCGGCCACCGGCGTCGCCGGGATCCAGGCGCCGCTCGGCAAGAGGATCTGCAGGCCCGGAACGTCCGACAGCGGCAGGAGCGTGATAAACCCGTGATCGGAATGCGGCGAGATGCCGAACTGATTCTCGTCAGGCTCGACGGCGGGGTAGAAGGCATTCCGCGTCCACCACATCGGCTCGGTGAAATAGGCGGCGAAATAGTCTGCAGGTAAATCCAGTGCTCGTGCGTACAACGGCAACAGGGCATAGCCCAGAACCGACATGGCCTCCTGGTAGGCGAGCATCGCGTCACGAAAATGCGGCAGGGATTCCGGCCATTGATTCGGCCCGACGAAGCGCAGCTTCTTGCGAATCGCGGCATCGTCCAAAGATCTCTCACGGGCCAGCGTGAGCGTCTCGTTCAGATCCGGCTGCGTGTTGACATTGAACGGCGAGGTCACGTACACCGTTGATTTCGCGGGAATATAACCAACCGACCTCGCGTCGATCTTCAATTTCATCTTGGCGTCCAGCGGCAGCGCGAAGAATTCACGCAACGCCGCATACGCGCGCTCGATCGGTTCGAGCGGTACGCCGTGATTGATGACGACGTAGAAGCCGATCGTCTCCTGCACGCGGCACAGCGACCGTGCCAGCGGTTCGCGAGCTTCCAGGTCCCCGGACAGATAAGGGCCGAGATCGAGCGTCGGTATCTCAGTCACGATAGCTCGACGCGTTTCACTCTTTAGTGCCGCTCTGGCTCCACGCCGATCCGAGCGATTCTGCCAGCGCCTCGACCACGACTCATCCCGTGGCCTCGAGCGTCTCGTCAGCCGCTTCGATCGGCTTCGCGGCGCACAGGATGAACGCGACCACACACGGCACCGAACCATTATTGACCCAGTTATGGATCGTGCCGCGTTGCACCAGTACGTCGCCCTGCCGCAAGTGGACGTCGCCGTCATCGAGGCCCATCGTGATCTCCCCCGACATGACCACGGCGTAGTCGAGAGACTGCGTTCGATGCTGCCGAGGGGCGACGCCCGGGTCGTACTTGACGATCCGGAAGACCGTGCCGTTGTCATCGGATGTCGCCAAGGTCCGTGCCGCGCCATCGGCGGGGTCCATGTTGTCGGCCGGCGACTCGTCGGTAGACCAAACCACGATGCCCTGCTGTCCTTCACGCCGTGACAGGACGTTCTCCGCAATCTCGTCGATCGCGACGATCGCCCGTCCGTCGTCATCGTGACCGGTGACGACGCGCCGAATCCGCAACGGCGTCCCAACGCGCTGATCGAAGATGGCCGGATCCGGAGACGATTGGGCCTGAGCCGTGTCGCCGGCGCCACTCGCGACGACTGCGACGCCCGCCGCCGCCGACGCCTGAAGAAACTCGCGCCGGTCGACGCGTCGCTTATCGTTCGCCATGGTCTCTCCGTTGTTGTTGTCGCTGTATCAGGAGGTTGCTTACGCTGCGGTCGATTCTAACAAGTAATGCCTGTGGTCGGGACGCGTGAGCGTTGATTCCGGCGGTGGCCCGATACGCATTTGGGTATAGTGGTGCGATGCACCCACGAGATCGAATCGAATACAGCGCGATCGTCGACCGCGCCCCGCTCCCGCTACCCGACGGCGGGCGGATCGCAGTCTGGACGATCGTCAACGTAGAGGAGTGGTCGCTCGATCAGCCCATGCCACGCACGGTCCTTCCGCCGCCGCGGGGCCAGCACGTGCTTCCGGACCTGCCGAACTGGGCGTGGCACGAATACGGGATGCGGGTCGGATTCTGGCGACTCATCGAGACGCTCGGCGCGGCGGGCATACGCGCGACACTCGCGACGAACGGCGCGGTCTGCACCAGCTATCCGCGCATTGTCGAAGCGGCCATGCAGGCGGATTGGGAGATCATGGGCCACGGTTATCGCCAGGGCCCGATGCACGCCCTCGACGATCAGCGCCAAGCGATTCGCGATACGGTCGAAGCCATCCGCGCCGCGACCGGCAAGCCGCCTCGCGGTTGGGAGAGCCCCGGGCTGACCGAAACCTTCGAGACCGCGGACTTGTTGGCGGAAGAAGGCATCGAATACGTCGCCGACTGGATCCTGGATGATCAGCCGCTACGCATTCAAACCACGGCCGGCCCGCTGATCTCGGTCCCCTACACCGTAGAACTCAACGATATTCCGATGTCCGCCCTACAGCACCACCGGTCCGACGAGATCCTGCGACGCGGTATCGATCACTTCGACCGACTCTACGAGGAAGGCGCCGAACATACCCGAGTCATGGCGATCAGCGTGCATCCTTTTCTGACGGGCGCGCCGCACCGGATCAAGTATCTCGCGCAACTCTACGACTACATAGGCGCCAAGTCGGGAGTCTGCATGATGACCGGCGAGGAGATCCTCGACTGGTATCTATCGGTGACCGACGCCGGAGTCGCTCGTAAGACCTAGAGGCACTCAGTGCCAGGTCACATCCATCGCGAAGAAATGGTCGAAGACTTCGCGGCCCGGATGATTCTGGTCGTTCGGCTGCGGGCTGCGGATATAGAAATCCAGCTGCTGGGCCGCCGGGTTGATGGCACCGGCCGGACCCGAGTTCGGGCTGAGCATGACTTGCAGCGTGTCTCGATCGCGCATGCCCTGCGTGACCATGAAGTGCAGCTGATACTCCTCATACAGCAACTCGCCGTCGAGCGTCGCGTGCCCATAACCCCACCCGGCGATGAAGAGCAGACTCTTCGGCCAATTCGAGTCTCCGCAGCCCGAATCACCGTGCTCGTACAAGAACGCGGCCAGCCCGCCATTCTGGCACGGCGAGAACTCGTGGAACCGATCGATCTCGACGACGTAGTGGCCTTCGGGTAGCTGGAGGTCGGCGCGAAACGTCCCCGTGTTGTCGATCGCGTTGACATCGAACGAGATCTCACCTTCGACGCGGCGTAGAGTCGAGGCGTCGTCGCCCATATGATCCCAGGGCGACACATCGTTCAGCCCCCCGACCTGATAAATGCGCTGCCCGGAGATGACGAAACGACCGTCGTATAGCTCATGTTGCTCCGGCGAATAGAGCGTCATCTCCGCGCCCGGCTGGGAGCGTGGACCGCCGACCGTGGCCGCCCCATCCTCCGGCATCCGCTCACACGCGCCGAGCACAACAACGAGGGCCGCTAGCGCCGCTCGTGACGCCTTGCGCCGCGAATCGTGACTCGAAGCAGACTCGCCGCACGCCGGCAGCGCCGTCGAGCCTCTGATCGGTCGCCGTGGAATCAACTCGTGTCTCGCTCCGTTCCAGTGGTCATGCTCGTCGCTGCACGGTCTGCTTTGGCGGCGAAGAAGAAATCGCTCTCGGTCAGACCTTCGATCTTGTGTGTCCAGATCTCCACCGTGCATCGTCCCCAGGCGATATGCAGATCGGGGTGATGATTTTCATTGTCGGCGATCTCAGCGACCCCGTTGGCGAGTTCCATCGCATGATTGAAATTGCTGAATGAGTAGACGCGCTCGAGATGACCGTCCGCGTTCAGGCGCCAACCATCATCGAGTTTCTGCAACAATGCCTCTGCCTCATCCTGCGTCAGTGGCGGAGTGCCGCCGCGGCACGGGATACATTGCTGGTCTGCCAGGCCCATCGGTTTCTATCCCTCTTGTGGTCGGACGCCGGGAACAGCCGCTGGACGGATTCATTCCCTGGGGGACTGTAGGGGAAGGATGGTAACGACCCCGGCTCGTATTGACAAATAGGAAGATGGAGTCGAGAGTTCTCTTCGTCTCGGATAACACCAGATGAGTCATGAGCGACAAACCAGCTACACCACGACGCGGTAAGGATCTGAGCCCCCGGCCCGAGCGCGACGTGTCCGAAGATATCGCCGAACAGACCGAGCGACTGCGGATCGAGTCGGCCCGCTACCGTGAGGCCCTGGAGAACATTCGAGATCAGGCGTTCGAGCAGGCCAACTCGACTCGGCTCATCGATCAACTGTGGCACTTCGTGAGGTGGTCGAAGGCCACCGCCCGGAGCGCGCTGGAACAACCGGGAGAGAAAGACAAGAAGTGATCAATCTATATACGGCCGATACACCGAATGGGCGCAAGGCCTCCATCATGCTCGAAGAACTCGAACTGCGGTACGAAGCCACATGGCTTGACCTCGGAGAGCTGCAACAAAAAGAGCCGTGGTTCTTGAAGATCAACCCCAATGGGAGAATACCGGCGATCGTGGATCGCGACGAAGACGGCTTCGCGGTATTCGAGTCCGGCGCGATTCTGATTTATCTGGCCGAGAAGACTGGCCGGTTACTGCCTGCCGAGACGAAGGCGCGATCGACGGTTCTGCAGTGGCTCATGTTGCAGATCGGGGGCATCGGCCCGATGCAAGGGCAAGCGAATGTCTTCTTTCGCTATGCCGCGGAGAAAATCGATTACGCCATCGATCGCTATCAGAGGGAGACCCGCCGTCTGTACGAAGTCCTGGACGCCCGTCTGGAGGACAGCGAATATCTCGCGGGCGACTATTCCATCGCAGACATCGCGACGTGGCCTTGGGTAACCGGCCATGAGTGGGCCGGGGTCAGCCTCGATGGGCTGGAGCACCTGCGGCGGTGGGAGCGGCTGATCTCGGAGCGGCCGGCCGTGCAACGCGGAATCGCGGTCCCCGAAATCTCTGCGGCCTCGACGCGCGATGAGAAGGCCATCGAGAAAGCCCGAAAGATGCTGGTCTAGCCGGCCTATCGCATCGGCGGCGGCTAGTCGATCGCCTTGACGGTCAACGTGAGTCCGGCACGCGCGACGACATCGACCCGATCCCCCGGAGCGAGGTGGCGGGATCCTTCGCAGCGTGCTCGCCATCGCTCCCCCCTGACCGATATCTCACCCTCGGCACTCTCACCGAAACCGCTAACGACTGTAGCCAGCGAGTGCGACGCTTCTCCGGGTTCCAGCGTGATGCGCGTAGGCGCATACCGTTGCAGCAGCAAAGCCGAGACGATATCGCCGGCGACGATGATCCCCAAAGCCACGACTAACCCGAGCGGCTCAAACAGCTGGTCGAATCGCCATAGAACCCATGCCGCTAGAACGGCCAGGAACGCAGTCTCTACGCCCAGCAGGAGCCAGAATTGGTGTCGCGAGAGGTGCATGACGGATAACTAATGGCAGTTAGTACAAACCTGTGTCTGCGCCAACTTACTCTCGCGGTTGTTCAGCGGATAGAACGGAACCTGGGCCGAATGACACAGGGTACACTGATACTCGCGCTCCAGGACCATGTCGTGAGACATCTCGAAATGCCAGTAGCCTTCGCGAGACGCGGACAACAATTGCAGCAAGTCCGCCGCCGTCAGCGACGCCTGCCACGTCGCTGCGTCCGGCAGCGGATCCTCCGGACGGGGCGGAACGATAGCTAACGCCTCCGTCTCCTCGGCATGCTCGGCCGCGATATTCATCCCGGCGAGCCGGCCCGTCAGCAACGCCGGGCCGAGAAACATACCGTCCATGCCGTGCTTACCGTTTAACCCCACGCTACCGTTGATCTCCCCCGCCGCATAGAGGCCGGGGAGTACCTGGCCTGCGTCGTCCAGCACCCGTACCTGCATGTCGATGGCCACACCACCCATGCTCTTGCGGGTCATCGGGAACATCTGCACGGCATAGAACGGTGGCCGCTCGATTCTCGGCGGCACGAGACCGTCGACGCCGAAGCGGCCGAACTCGGTATCCACCCCGGCATCGACCATGCCGTTAAATCGTTGCACGCTCGCAAGCAGCGCTTCGCTCGGCAGGCCGGCCATCGCCGCTAGTTCTTCCAGGCTCTGGGCCTTCGCCGCCGCGTCCGGGTTGTCGAGCAGCGGATGACCATCGGTCGGGGTGTTCAACCATGCCGCACCGCGTGAAGCGAAATCATCGCGCGTATTTTCATCGAATATCGCCCAATAGGTCGAGCCTTCCTGATTCAACAAGTCCACGAGGATGTCCTTGTCGAATCCGGCCTCGTTCGTGAAGCGCTCGCCTCGCACGTTGACCCAGATCGATGAGTCGTTACCCGCCGTGAGCGCGTGGATACCCTCCGGATCGCGCGGACTGACCAGGCCGTTGACGTAGATATAATGGCGGTCCATTTTCGTCAGCGCTGCGCCGGCTTCCACCGCCATGTCATGCCCGGAACCCGTCGCGCTGACGGACGAACCGATCAGCAGTCGCTGAGGATCGGGCAGGCCCGGTGTCCAGTTCGCGAGCACTCTTTCCAGATCGCTCTCGAAGCCACCCGTGGCGAGCACGACATTGGGTGCGCGCAGCGTGACGACTTCGTCGGTGCGTAGATCGCGGACGACGACGCCGGCGATGCGGCCGTCTTCCACGACCAGGCGCTCGGCGCGCTTATTCCATTGGAACGAGACGCGCGGTAGTGCGAGCGCGGTACGATAGATCGGCATCACCAGATAGACCGCGCGGCCTTCGGTAAAATGGAATCTCGGCACGCTGTTGGCGTGGGCCGGCGCCGCACGGACGAACTCCACGCCGAGTTCCGTGACCCAGTCATAAATCATCTCGCGAGAGTTCTCGACGTAGTAACGGGTCCACGCCGGATCGCCGTCCTCCGTCCACTCCATCCAGTCCGCGTAAGCGAGGTCGGGGGAGTCGACGAAGCCCGCTTTCTCCTGGACGGGCGTGCCGACGATCGCGACCCCGCCGGCCATGATCGCGTGGCCGCCGGCCATCGAGTTCATATCCACGACCAGGACATCGACACCGGCTCGGCCCATCTCCACGGCCGCCGACAGTCCTGAAAGGCCCGCGCCGACGACGATCGCGTCCGCGTCGAAACGGATCTCCGGTTCCTGAGGCGCGCAGGCGGTCAATAGGAAACCCAGGCCCGCGCTGAGCCTGATACGTGTCATGGCCCGAACTCGATACCCCGCGCCCGGCGTCATCCGCTCGCTCCCTCTAACCGCTATGGGTCGCTTGTCGTTCTGTGCTCATTATGCCGGACTCGGCGCCGCGATGGTCATGGAAGCGGCCCGCGCGACGAATGGCGCGGCCAGTGCGTTATGCAGATTACGCCGGCGGAGCCGCCGGCGGCAGCTATCGGAAATTTCCGCCCATGCCGCCGCCGCCGCCACCGCTCGCTTGGAAGGGCGTCGACGAGAAACGAGCGGATATGAAGCTCTGCAGCAACTCCTGCTGCTCGAATAGGCTGGAGCTTGGCAGCAGCAGGACCCGCGAATCCGCGTCGAGTCCGTCGACAATTTCACTGTATTCCAGGTCGGTCAATCCGGTACGAACGGCCACCGGTACCGGCTTACCGTCCTGCAGCGTGACGACCCAGTAATCGCCGCCGAACTGATAATCCGTCACGGCAGGCGTGGAACTCGTCGCTGCGGAACGATTACCGCCCCTGTCGCCACCGCCGCCGCCTTGCATGCCGCCACCACCACCGAACCGCTGCTGCAGTTGCTCTGTCAGCGCTTGTTCTCGCGTCGTCAGTGCTTCACCGCTGCGGCGCTTGGCGATGATCGCCTGAATCTGCGTGACATCGAACCCGTTCGGCACTTGAGCGCCAGGTCCCGCCGACGGTTGCTGCGCCGTGAAGTCTCGACGAACCGCTGAACCCGCCGCCACGCTGTCGGCCAGCATCTCTCGGAGTTCGGATTCAGCCAGGTCCAGCATCAGCGCAGCCGTGGGAATATCGCTCTCGGCACGTAACGCGATGGTCGGCACTGCGGAGACCGCCTCGCTATTAGCGATCAAAATTTCCACCTCCGCATTCATGCCAGGCTTGAGCAGGTCACCCTGGTTGTCCAGGCGGATCAGCACCGCGAACATCGTCACATTCTGTTCGACGATCGCCAGGGGTTCTATTTTTAGAACCTCGCCGTCGAAGGGTTGGTTGGGATAGGCCAAGACCGTCACGCGAGTCGGCATACCCGGCCTGATCTTGCCAATGTCGGTCTCGTCAACCAGAGTTCGAACCTGCACCGTTCTCAGGTCCGCCATCTTCAACAGGATGCTGCCGCCGCCGACGTCCTGGGTCGGCGACGAGATGACCGATCCCGGTTCCACATTCCGTTGAATGATCGTTCCGGTGATCGGCGCACGTACTTCGGTGTCGTCCATCGCGATATTCGCGTTCTCCACGGCGACTTCCATCCCGATTACCTGGGCCTGAGCGTTGGCATATTCCAACTGGCTCTCCTCGTAGTCCGCCTGCGTCAGCGTCCCCGACTCGAAGAGCGTTTGCGAACGCGCCATCTGGGTCTCTGCGATAGCGCGCCTCGCTCTGGCCGCCACCAGGTCGGCTTTAGCCTCGGCGAGCCGATTACGCGGCGTACGCTGGTCGATCTCAACGAGCAGGAAACCCGCTGCGACGACGTCGCCGGTCTCGGCATACATGGCCAGAATTTCGCCGGACGCCTTCGACTTCACCTCGACCGTTATCTCAGGCTCGATCACGCCAGCCGCACTCACCGTCACCTCGATGGCTCTGGTCTCGACCGGCACTGTGTCGTAAAGCGACGCTAGAGAGTCTGGTTGTTCCTGCTCACACGCCGTGACCGAGAGTACGACCGCCATTCCTAACCAAACTCGCATCGTCAATGACTCCCTGTTGTTGTGTGCTGATCCGTCTCGATCGAGCCGTCGCGGAGGATAATCGAGCGCGCCGCATGTTCCGCAACATCCGCCTCGTGCGTGACGATTATGATCGTGTGGCCCGCCGCATGAAGCTCGTCGAACAGCCCCAGGATACTTCGCCCTGTGACCGTATCCAGATTGCCCGTCGGTTCGTCGGCGAGAAGGATGCTCGGTTCCGTGACGAGCGCCCGCGCGACTGCGACGCGCTGCCGCTGGCCACCCGACATCTCGGTCGGCCGATGGGTCATGCGGTCGGCCAATCCCACACGCGCCAACGCAGCGCTGGCACGCTCCAGTCGTTCTCTGCGCTTCATGCCGCCGTAGATCAACGGCATCTCCACATTCTGCAGCGCGCTCGCTCGAGCCAACAGATTGAATGTCTGGAACACGAAGCCGACTTCCCTGTTGCGGACCCGCGCGAGCTCCCGGTCGTTCATGGCCGAAACCAGTTTGCCGTTGAGCCAATACTGGCCGTCATCCGGCGTATCCAGACAACCGATCATATTCATCAGCGTGGACTTACCCGAGCCCGACGGGCCCATGACCGCAACGTACTCACCACGATCGATCTGTAGATCGACGCCGCGCAGCGCGTGAATCACTTCGCCGCCCATCTCGTAGCGCCGCGCGAGATTGCGCGTCACGATGGTCGCTTCTGAATGTGTTGCCGTCATAGGTCTCACGCCGTTCGGAGGGCCGACTCGTTATCACTGCTTGCGTCGATCGAGGCGCCAATTATCCCATCATGCACTAGACATTGCGTCCACCCGAGCGCGTAAACCCACGGTACTAAAGGATTCTTTGCATTGACAGGCGCGAAGACCGCACGGCTTTCGAGCCGCCAGGCCGCATCCCGAGGCCTGTTCTAGCTTACTGTTCGGCGCGGCTCAGGCGGCGGAAGTAGTCGGCCACCGCGTCCTGGTAGCCCTGTGCCACCTGGGCCGGCGCCTCGGTTCGCACCCCGGATTCCTCCGCACCGGACGCGCTCTGGGCGAGCTGCAACTCCAACTGCTCGACGAGATTGAGCATGGCGAGGAATTCCTGTTCGATCAATTCGGGGTTGCCCGTCAGGCCACCGCGCAGGGCATCAGCCAGACGCCGAACCGCCAAGAGCTCCTCGGCGGTTAACCCTTCGGTCCGCAGACGCGAACCCAAGACCAGCAAGTCCCGTCCAGCCTCGTCGAGCCGCTCCTCGAGCTCTGCCCGACCATTGGCATCGAACGTCGCGATGCCCGCCGGATCCCAGACGCCGAGGCCTCGGCGCAACGGATCGTAGAGGCCGCCGCCTCCGCCGAACCGGTTACC
>Ga0209980_10000822_pt1 | contig 16958 bp, 17 predicted proteins | sample CR02metaG_FD_183611 | JGI IMG/M metagenome (GOLD analysis project Ga0209980, IMG submission 183611) | Deep subsurface microbial communities from Mariana Trench to uncover new lineages of life (NeLLi) - CR02 metaG (SPAdes) (version 2) | ecosystem: Environmental > Aquatic > Marine > Ocean trench...
GCTCAGTCGCAGGCTGACACAATGCAGTCCCGCTGCGATTGTCACCCGGCAGCGCGACTGGCTGCGCAACCTGCAGCAGATTCTCACCGCCTCGATCCGCCACGACCTCGCAACCCGCACCCGCAACCTGGAAGTCACGCGATCCCGGTTGCTGCAACGATCGCCGGCGATTGGCGTACAAAGGTCGATGCAGCGGCTATCTGCACTGAAACAACGGCTCAGCGGATCGGGCAGATCCGCCGTAGACAGGTTGAACGTAAGGTTGCGATTCGCGGCACGTACACTGGACTCCGTCAGTCCGCTCGCGACACTGGATCGCGGTTACGCAATTGTAAGCGATGACGATACCGGCGCGATACTAACCGACGCGGCCAAAGTCAAACCTGGCTCTGATATACGCGCACAACTCGCCCACGGCATTTTGCAAGCCACCGTGAAGGAATCAGGCACAGGCAAATCCAGTGATCCCTGAGCTTTTATTCGTGATGCTTGCCGCCCTGTCGGCGACAGCGGCCCTGGCGTCACCGGCGCATTCGCCGTGGCCGGGGGGCATCGGCATCGTGCACATCCCGGGCGACCAACGGCCGTCGGTTACCGTCGATGATCGGCCAGCGCTGATTCTCAGAGCCGAAAACGAATGGATTGCAGTGGTCGGCATCCCGATGGGCCAGGCGGCGCCAGGGACGATGACCGCAACTATTTCGGTGCCGAACCAGGCGAGCCGGCAGGTTGAAATCGAGATTCGGGCGCATGCCTATGAAGAACAACGCCTGAATGTTGATCGCAAGTATGTTGATCCAAGCCAGGAACAACTCGAGCGAATATTCGCCGAGCGAGAAATCATCGATGCGGCACTCAGTAACTGGCGTGAGGCGTCACTAGCCGACCTAAGCCTCAAGGCACCGGTGGGCGGACGACGGAGTTCCAGCTTCGGCCTGCGGCGATTCTTCAACGATCAGCCACGCTCGCCACACAAGGGCATGGATATCGCTGCCAATTCCGGAACGCCCATCAACGCGCCGATGAGTGGCGTGGTCACGGCGACCGGGAATTATTTCTTCAACGGCAATACCGTCATCATCGATCACGGGCAGGGCCTCATCAGCCTGTATTGCCACCTGAGCGAAATCGATGTGGACGAAGGCCAATCGGTATCCACTGGCACAGCGATCGGCAAGGTTGGCGCAACCGGCCGCGTTACCGGTGCACATTTGCATTTTGCGACCTATCTGAATGGCACGGCGGTTGACCCGGCCCTGCTACTCGAAGACTAGCCGTCGTTAAACGTCTCGAAGAAGCGGCCAATCACCGGCCGGAACGCATCCATTTCGACCAGGAATGAATCGTGACCCTTGAGGCATTCGAGTCGCACGAATTCCACGTCGGTAATTACAGCTTGCAATCCTTCTGCCAGTTCCTCCTGCTGCCGCATTGGGAACAGAATGTCGGTCGTCACACCGATAACAAGTGCGCGCTGCAATTTGAGTTTTGCAAAACCGGCCTTGAGCGAGCCACCGTGTTCCGCAAGATCAAACAGGTCCGAAGCCCGCGATAAGTACAGATAGCAGTTCGCATCAAATTGCCCGGTGAATTTGTTGGCATGATTCTCGAGATAGCTCTCGACAGCGAAATCCCCGTAAAACGGATTGCTCGAATGTTGTTCAAATGAGATGCGCTCGCGACCGAATCGTTGTTCCCATTCCTGGGCAGACCGATAGGTCATCATGCCGAGTTTCCTGGCGAGTCGCTGGCCTTCTACCGGAGGATCGCCGGGATCATAGTTACCGTTGTCCCACTTCCGATCCCTGGTAATCATTTCCCGCTGCAATGAGCGAACGGCAATCGCAAATGGCAGCGCGCGGGTTGCGGCCGATATGGAAAGCATTTGTGCGCTCATATCAGGATGCCGCACACAGAATGCCAGGGCACTCATGCCACCCATCGATGGCCCGATCGTTGTGTGGAGTTTCTCGATGCCAAGGTGCCTGAGCACCTCGTAGCCACCTTCAGCTACATCTTCAAGCGTCAGCACAGGGAAATTTACGCCGTAGCGTTCGCCGGTGGCAGGATCGATATCCGCCGGTCCCGTCGAGCCGAAACAACTGCCCAGCGAATTGATGCAAATTACGAAATAACGATCGGTATCCAACGGCAAGCCGGGTCCGATCATGTCTTCCCACCAGCCCGCCGCAGGATTTTCCGGAGACGAGGCCGCATGTGCAGATGGTGACAATCCGGTAAACAGCAGGATCGCGTTGTCGCCTTTACCCTGCAATTCGCCCCAGGTTTCATAGGCGATTGTCGGCGACTGAAGGGATCCGCCGCAGTGCATCACGAAGCGGCCGTCTACCTTTACAGTTTTAGAGGGGACCGTCATTCCCTGTTATCTCTTCGCGTGTTTCATCAGGCGCTTGCGTTTTTGAAGTTGTCTCGGCGTCAGCTTGTTGCGCCTGCCTTTGAAGGGATTATCGCTGGTTTTGAACCATATACGTACTGGCGTGCCCTGCAGGCGAAACGCCTTGCGAAAGCGGTTGATAAGGTAACGGCGATAGGCTTCCGGCAGCTTTTCAGTCTGATTGCCGTGGATGATGATGACCGGCGGGTTGCGCCCGCCCTGGTGGGCATACCGCAACCGTATGCGGCGGCCTCGCACCAGCGGCGGCGCATGTGCCGTGACCGCGCTCTCGAGTTCGCGGTTGAGGTCGGTCGTCGACAGATCACGGGTGGCGGCACGATAAGCACGCTCCGCGGCGGGCAAGAGATCACCGACCGCCGTACCATGCAAGGCAGAGATCGTCATTCGCTCCGCGAAATTCAGGAACGGCAACCGCCGGTCGAGTTCATCCTTGATGTGACGTTTCTGATTATGCGTCAGGCCGTCCCATTTGTTGGTCACAACCACCAGCGCACGACCCCGTTCCACCGCCAGCCCCATCAGGCTGACATCCTGTTCGGTAACGCCATCGTGGGCATCGAGCAATGCAATGACGACCTGCGCCCGTTCCATCGCCTGCAGCGCCTTGATGATGCTGAATTTTTCGACGGTCTCGTGCACTTTCGCTTTACGGCGAACGCCGGCGGTGTCAATAAGCAGGTATTTCCGGCCATCACGTTCAAACGGTACAGCTACGCTATCCCGAGTCGTTCCGGGCTGGTCGTAAACCACGAGCCGATCCTCTCCGATCAGGCGATTGATCAGCGTCGACTTGCCGACATTCGGCCGGCCAATGACTGCAATACGCAGCGCTTTGTCGCCTTCTGCTTTTTCAGACTCAGTTGAATCGTCGTCACCCATCTCGACAAACGGCGCCAGCACCTTGTCCATCAGCGCCGTCACGTAGTCGCCATGCGTAGCCGATATTGCGACGGGTTCGCCGAGACCAAGGCCGTGAAATTCCGCGGATGCGATATCCGTATCCAGCCCTTCGGCCTTGTTGACGGCAAGCCAGGTTTTTTTCGAGTGTTTTCTTGCGACTTTGGCGACATGTTCGTCTGCGGATGTGAGTCCGCTGCGACCATCAACCATCACGATTGCAACATCGGCTTCCTGCAGGGCCCGCACCGTCTGCTCGACCATGAGTTCGTTGATGCCGACCTCACCACCGGCAACACCGCCGGTATCGATAGCGAGATAGGGCAGCGGGCCGAGTTTGCCGAAACCGTACTGGCGGTCACGGGTAAGTCCAGGGTAGTCCGCGACCAGCGCGTCGCGCGAGCGCGTCAGGCGATTGAATAGTGTCGACTTACCGACATTGGGCCGACCGATGATTGCGATGACAGGAAGCATTTTCCGGCAACCATTAATCTAGGGCGTCTCGTCGCCAGAAATTTCAGTTGCATCGCCCGTGGCCTCGGGAACGGGTACGCCGTATGCCATGAGAGTGCCGGACTCGCTTTGTACGTACAGGCGGCCACCGATAACTACCGGTGCGAGCGAGATCATGCCCTTGCCGGCGCGGACACGAGCGACCGGCCTGCCGTCAAAGTTGTTGAAGAAATGCACATAGCCTTCGAAATCGCCGACGACGACAGACGTATTGAATGCCACGGGCGCTGTCGGCTCACGACGAACCAGCGCCTCCTGGCGCCATACGTCGTCGCCGTTCCTTCGCAGCAAAGCGAGTAATTCTCCCTCTTCGCCAACCAGGTAGATGTTATTCCAGTCTGCATCAAGCCCTGACAGCCCGGAAATTTCTCTCGCCCACAGAATCTGCCCTGACTCGACAGCCAGCGAGGCTACCCGGCCATGATAGCCAGTTGCATACACATCCTGTCCGACGGCCGCCATAGCGCCGTCGACATCCGCCAACCGGGCGAGGTCCGAACGACCGGATGGCGGCGTCAGGACAGCTTGCCATAGTTCGCTGCCATCGGAGAGGCTGACAGCCAGCACCCTGCCGTTATCGAATCCTGCAATTATGGTTGTGCCGACGATGATCGGCGCCGCTGAACCACGCAATGTCAGGGCCGGCAGGCTCTGCTCGAGCGCCCAGCGTTCGGACCCATCGAACGTGGAGAAAACGCGCAACCTGCCGTCAATTGTGTAGGCGACAACCGCATCATTTTTTATCAACGGCCGGGCAAGCGACTCTCCTGCGATGTTGATCCGCCATAATTCCGAACCATCATCGGCGCTGAGCGCGATCAGGTCACCGTCATACCCGGCGACGACGACCAGTCCCTCGCCAACACCCGGACCCGCCGACAACACCACGTCGACGTCAGTCCGCCAGATACGATCTCCGTCTTCGGGGTCGTAGGCGCTGACCTTGCCGTCGTAACTCGCCGCATAAATTCGATTGCCATCGCCTGCCGGACTTAATGCAATGCGCAGGAATTCCGTGCCACCGCCCAACTTGGCCGACCAAAGGCGCTTGACGTCCAGCGTCTTGTCGAACTTCAGCAGTTTGGTCGGCTGCAACTCTTCTTCGTCGTCACCACCGAATATGCTGCAGCCCGCTATCGACATTGCAGCGGCCAGCCAGATCGCCAGGCGGCACACAAACAATAACCGTCGCCCGTAACGACGCCGATGCGACCCTGGCAAACTCATTGGTCTGTCCCGGTCTCCGGCTCCGCATCATCCTGTGCCCCGGGCCCGGCCGGCTCATTCATTGCTTCGGCACCATCATCGGAATCTGCGGCGACATCACCCTCTTCAATCGGGGCCTCAATCGTGGCGGAGGTCGCAGCCAGCTCCACCAAATCCGGAAGGTCGTTGAGCTTTAGCTGAATCAGGTTGTTGTCGATCGTTGGCACAGACGAATTCCGGCTCAACGCGGCCTGGTAGGCCGTCTGTGCCTCGGCGAAATTGCCCAGTGCGGCGTATGCATCACCAAGGATTTCCAGGTACCTCGCCGCAAATCCACTCTCGCCCCGGTCCTTCAAAATATCTACTACTTCGTCAGGCTTGTTCTGGTACAGCAACACCTTTGCAAGGCGCAGCCGTCCGACCAGTTGAATCCCCGCTTCATCACCCGCTACGATGAGCTCGCGAAGAACGTTTACCGCATCCTGGTCGCGACCTTTATCCATATAGAGTCGCGCCATCGCCAGACGAGTCTGGGCCGGGTAGACAGTTCGCTCGTAGTTATCGAACAGGTTGCCTGCCGCATCTTCGGCTGCCTCGGTATCACCGCTCTCCACCGCACTCATTACCTCTTCAAAAAGATTCGATGCCTCAATCTGAGATGTCGCGAAACTTGATCGCCATTGATTCCAACCGAATATTATGACGACGCCGAGCACCACACCCGTAATGACAAAGCGGCCGTTCTCGGACCACCACGCTCGCATCTCTTCCAGTTGTTCTTTATCCGATAAGTCGTTCACAATATGCCTTCCAGTATTTCCAGTTTCCGACCGACCGTGTCAGCCAGATTGTCCAGCGGGACGTTTACTTGATCCTCTTCGCTGCGCAAAGGTTTCAGGCCGGCCTCCCCACATGCGACCTCTTCCTCGCCAAGAATGATCGCCAGGGCCGCGCCGCTCTTGTCCGCCCGCTTGAGCTGTGACTTGAAACTTCCTCCACCCAGGTTCAATTCCACCTGCACGGCCGGCAATGCATCCCGCAGGCTTTCGGCCAGCTCAAAGCTGCGTCCAATTGCGGCATCACCGACTGCGACAATATAAACGTCGGACCTGCCAGGCCGGGGCTCGCCGCCGCAGGCCTGGTACAAGCCGACCAGGCGCTCAATACCCATGGCCCAGCCAATCGCCGGCATCGGGTGTCCGCCGAGCTTTTCGACCAGACCGTCGTAGCGGCCCCCGGCACAAATGGCACCCTGCGAGCCGAGTGCATCGGTGAGCCACTCGAATACCGTGAGGTTGTAGTAGTCAAGCCCGCGCACCAGGCGCGGATTGACGACATAGGGCACCTCGGCTGCATCCAGGAGCGTTTTCAGCCCCGCAAAATGCCGCGAGGATTCCTCATCAAGAAACTCGAGCATCACCGGCGCGTCCGCGATCAAGCCCTGCATGTCCGGGTTTTTGCTATCCAGAATACGCAACGGGTTTTTCCCGAGGCGGCGAATACTATCCTCATCCAGCTTGCTTTTCACGGCCGAAAAATAACTGACCAGCTCGTCCCGGTACCGGGCGCGGCTGTCCGGCGTTCCCAGGGAGTTGATTTCAAGGGTCAGGCGCTCGAGGCCAAGCCGTTGCCACATGCGCACGCACATAATAATGAGTTCGGCATCGACGTCCGGGCCCGCATAGCCCATGGCTTCCACGTCAAACTGGTGAAACTGGCGATAGCGGCCCTTTTGCGGCTTTTCGTAGCGGAACATGGCGCCTGCCGTCCACAGCTTTTGCCGCTGATTGTAAAACAGGCCGTTGGTAATTCCGGCGCGGACCATGCTTGCGGTGGCTTCCGGCCGCAAAGTCAGGCTTTCGCCATTGCGGTCTTCAAACGTGTACATCTCCTTTTCAACGATATCGGTGACATCTCCGATGGATCGACGAAAGAGTTCCGTGTGTTCGACCAGCGGCAGACGAATCTCGCGGTAGCCGTACGACTCGATGACCTCGCGCACGACCGTTTCCAGATAGCGCCACGTACCGGATACATCCGGAAGGATGTCGTTCATACCCCGAATGGCTTTAGGCTTCACGGCGTTTCATTCCAGGAACGGAGCCGCCGCCGCGTCCCGAGTTGCTCGTTGATTGCATATTACCGGGTGTTGACTGTGAATCTGACCAGGCGGCCGCTAACGGCGGAAGCAGGTATTGGATAATCCTGTCCGTCCACGGTGATGTCGACGTTTTCGTACTCGCCCAACACGATCCGCAGCGGCTCATCACCGGAAAGCGCTACTACCCTGCCTGCCGTTCCCAGATCGAAAAAAAGCCGGCGTCCGGAAGCATCCGACACCTCCGTCCAGCAATCTCCGGTAAATGAAAGTTCAACGTGAACCTGGGGCAGCAGACTCGCTGCCTCGATGAACGGCTCCGGTTCACTAACCGCTGGTGCAGGCGCCAGCAGCACAGTTTCCCGCGGCAGCATTTCCTCCATATCGACAGGAGGTTCCGATTCGGAGACGCTGGCAGTCGATTCCGGCGCTGCATCCTGCGCCGGCTTGTTACTCGCATCTGATACGAATGGCGCCAGGGTCCCGGCTTCTGTTTGCGCCAGCGACGCCGATGGTTCGCGGGTAAACCACCACCAGGCGATACTCGCAATGATGGTCAGGACAACACCGCCCACAATCCAGGGCCCCAGGGAAATGCCGTTCTCGAATTTGCGCGCAGGACCGACCACAGGCGGTACACCGGCGTTACGATTTAGCTCGTAATAGTCGGCAATTATATCGTCAGTCGAGACGCCGACGAGTTCGGCGTATTTTCGCAAGTGCCCTTTCGCAAACACCGCCCCGCCCAGCAATTCATAATTGTTTTGCTCCAACGCACGCACTTTCGGCTCATCGAGATGCAGCTCCTTCGCTATATCTCTCGCTGAAATCTCTTTCGACCGTCTTGCGATCACCAGGCGCTCACCGCCAATCGGTCCGCTTGCCGCTGCTTCAGGTTCTTGCTGTGGGCTGTCGTTCATCGCGAATTTGCTACTTAGTTTCTCGTTGTTAGTGTTTGCCTGGCCTCTGGAGAGTCAGGGAAGTCGCGCAACAATTGATTAGTGTAGTCGGTCGCCGCCCGATCATCATCAAGCTTGTTTTCGATCCGGATCGCGAGATCGAGCACTTCCGCCGACGCTTTGCTAGCAATTAGGTAGCGTTGCATAAATGCGCGGGCAATCAAGTATTCTTCGGTGCGGTACTTCAATGCCGACATCTGAATCATGGGTTCACCGTAGGTGGGCCTGCGCTCGATCGCCTGGCGAAAATACTGCTCTGCCAGTTCCAGGTCCGGTTTTTTCGCCATGCAAACGCCGGCATTCGACATCATGATTTCCGGATTATCGTTTTCACGAATGCCAATTGCGCGATCAAATTGCTCCCGGGCCTCGTCATATTCGCCTTGCCCACAGAGGAACACCGCGTAGGTATTACGTACATCCTGATCGTTCGGCCCGAGGCGAACCGAGTGCTCGAACGATTCGGTGGCGAGACGAGTGTTGCCGAGCTGTACATAGGTCATCGCCAGCATCGAATGCGCACGTGCATTCTTTGAATCAAACTCGATCGATCTCTGCAATCGATCCCGTGCCAGCTGATAGCTGCCGTTTCTGAAGTACTGGGCGCCCAGCTGGTAATTTTGCTCTGCAGCATCGTCGGCGGGTTCGAAGCGTGTAGCCGACGATGTTGATGAAATACAGCCGCACAGGATAGAAACGGTCGCGGCCAAAACCAGTAATTTCGCTCTCATCATCATGCTGATGCCTTCCTTCGTCCTTTCTCGCCCAATCGCACGCGAACCCTGTCGCGTACTTTACCAGCCAGTTGCCCGCAGGCGGCATCTATATCGTCACCACGGGTCTTGCGCGTCGTTGCGATCAGCCCCCGGTCCCGCAGGCGCCCCTGAAACTGCCTGATGGTGGCCGCGTAAGATCGCTTGAAATCATTGTCCTCAAAGGGATTGAAAGGTATCAGGTTGACCTTGGCCGGACGGTTTCGCAGCAGCGCGACCAACTCGTCCGCGCACTGCAGATCATCGTTTACGCCTCGCAACATCACGTATTCGAAGGTAATGAAGCGATTCGCCCGCTTTGCCGCGTAGCGCCAGCAGGCGTCCAGCAGTTCGTCGATCGGGTGAATTCGATTGAGCGGAACCAACTGATCCCGCAATGCATTGCGCGGCGCGTGCAGCGAGACTGCCAGCGCCACATTGCAATCGTCGCCTAATTTCTCGATCTGCGGCACCAGCCCCGCGGTGCTGACCGTAATTCGTCGTCGTGACAAACCGTAGGCGTAGTCGGAATTCAGCAATTCGAGTGCCGGCACCAGGTTGCGATAATTCGCCAGGGGTTCGCCCATGCCCATGAAAACGACGTTGGTCACCGCAGGCTTGCCGCTCGGCCGCAACGGCAGGTTGCGGTTTGCATGCGCAACCTGCCCGATAATCTCGTCGCAACCAAGATTGCGATTGAATCCTTGAGCACCGGTCGCGCAGAATGCGCAATCCAGTGCACAACCAACCTGTGATGAGATGCACAGCGTCCCGCGGCCGGGTTCGGGGATGAATACAGATTCGACCGCCTGACCCGCACCGGACTCAAACAACCACTTCACCGTGCCGTCGGTTGACGTTTTCTCGGAAAGGACCTCCAGCAGTTGAATCGACGCGATCTTGCCAAGCTGTGCACGAAGATCCATTGACAGATCCGTCATTTCATCAAAGGTGTCTGCGTTGCGCTGATGTAGCCATTGCAAAACCTGGCGTGCCCGAAACGGTTTCTCACCGAGACCAGCGAAAAATCCGACCAGCGCTGACTGCGGATGGCCGAGCAGATTCACACGGGTCACATCAGATGCGGCTTGCGATTCGGGTTGATCAGGGTCGGGGGTCATTTTATGCAGTCCTACCTGGTACGCTGGCAGATGCCGCCATCACCAAAGAAAAATGCGATCTCCTGCGGAGCGGTGTCCGGACCGTCCGATCCATGCACGATGTTCTCTTCGATGCTTTCGGCAAAATCCGCGCGAATGGTCCCGGGATCTGCATCCGCCGGATTCGTTGCTCCCATGATTTCTCGATTGACATTGATTGCCGATTCGCCTTGCAGCACCTGCACCATGACCGGACCGGAAATCATATAACTCACGAGGTCATTGAAAAACGGACGCTCTTTGTGAACGGCATAAAATTCTTCTGCCTGCTCCCTCGAAAGGTGAATCATTCTGGCAGCAACAATTTCCAGACCTGCTTTTTCAAAGCGACCGACAATTTCTCCGACCAGGTTTTTCTGGACGCCATCAGGCTTGATGATGGAGAGCGCCTGCTCAACGGACATGGCCGAATCCTTGTTGTGGGTAGATGAAAAAAAGCCGGCGTCAGAGCGGCCGGCTACGCGTAAACGATCAATTTTACTTGGATAAATCGGCTCAGGCAATGAATGCCGATGGATTGAATCGATCTCCGGAATGCCGGGGCACGGAGTTATTCAACTGCTAGACACTGAAACTCTCTCCACAGCCGCACTCCCCGGTCACATTTGGATTGCGGAAGCGAAACGCCTCGTTCAGACCTTCTTTCACGAAATCGACCTCGGTGCCGTCGATGAGCTCGAGACTGCTCTGATCGACCACGACCTTGACGCCGCGTTGCTCGAATACGACATCGTCGTCCTCGATTTCGTCGGCATAGTTGACGACGTAGGCAAAGCCGTTGCAGCCGGTTTTCCTGACGCCTACCCTGAGGCCGACACCGAAGCCCCTGGTATCGAGATAGGTCCGGACCCGCTCCGCGGCGGATTCTGTCAATGAAATAGCCATGCAGTCACATCCTCAATCTTCAATACTGACGTATTGCGCCCAAAGCGCCGCCAGCGCATCTTCCAGCAATAGTATACGGCCGGCCTTCTCTACCGGTACAGATAATTCCTGAGTTATGTTTGCTGAATCGAAGTTTTCAAGGCTCGCAACCGGCTGGCCTGTCAATATCCTGCACGCAAGTTCCAGCGCCGCGATCAGGTGCGGGCAACCCCGGACCCTGAATGCCATGGCGGCGATGGTGTCGCCGCGAATCCCCGCCGACATTACGATATGCGCGCCCTCCGCAGACTCCGACACATCTGCGACAAGCGTCAGGTCATGGTCTTTCTGCAAATCGCCGGCGTGTTGAGGATCTGCGAAGTGCCGGCGCACGGCCTCGTTATACGCTGCGGTCGCGTTCATATCAGCAACCCGGACTGTGCAATGGTGCGATCGAACGCAGATGATCCACGGCCCATCGATAGCGTTCAATGGCGACGTCAATGTCATCATTGGTCGTGGTCCGACCGAAACTGAAACGGATGGCGCTTTGCGCCAGCGCGTCATTCCTGCCGAGCGCGCGCAGGACGTAGGACGACTCGCCACTGGTTGAATTGCAGGCTGAGCCGCTGGCGGCACACACGGGTTCGAGCCCGAGCATCAGGCTTTCGCCTTCGACGCCCGGCACACTGAGGTTGAGGATGCCCGGATAGGCATGATCAAAGCTGCCGTTGCACAAAATACCGGACACGTCCTGAATTCCCTGCCACAGCCGGTCGCGCAAGGTGGTTACATGCAGAAGATCAGCCGCCATCTGGTCGCGGGCAATCCCGGCAGCGGTACCGGCACCGACGATCTGGTGCACCGGCAACGAGCCAGGCCGCATGCGCCGCTCCTGTCCGCCGCCGTGCATGATCGGCAATACCTTGCAGCCTGGCCGGTCAGCAATATAAAGGGCACCGATTCCCTGCGGGCCATGGAACTTGTGGGCGGTCAGGGACAGCAGATCGATCGGCATTTCGCTTAAGTCGAGCGGCAACTTGCCAACCGATTGCGCTGCGTCCGTGTGAAACAATATATCGCGTGCACGGCAAATCTCGCCGATGCGCCGTACGTCCTGGATGACGCCGGTTTCATTATTGACATGCATGACCGACACCAGCTGTGTGTCTTCACGAAGTTGCGCTTCAAGTTCGTCAATCGCCAGCAGGCCTTCAGCATCCGGCTTGAGCCAGGTGACGTCGTACCCGGATTTTTCCAAATGCCTGAATGTCTCCGTTACGGCCTTGTGTTCCGTTGGCATCGTGATCAGGTGCTTGCCGCGATGTGCCCGCAAACCGGCTGCCCCCGCAATTGCCAGGTTGTCTGATTCAGTGGCGCCCGAGGTCCAGATGAGGCAATGCGGCGCGGCACCAAGCAGGTCCGCCAGCCGCTGTCGTGCCTGCTCAACAAGGGCAGCGGACACTCTGCCCGCAATGTGGATCGACGCAGGATTCGCGAATGCACCACCCGGCGACAGACAGGAGTGCATTGCATCGGCGACGCGTGAATCAATCGGCGTTGTTGCGGCAAAATCGAGGTAAACTGCTGCGCCGCTCACTCGACCTGATCCTTCGGGACTTCGGGATCAAGCGCCGCCAGCATTCCACGCAGAATATTCACCTCGTTCTGGTCCAGTTCTGCCTTGACGAACAAACGGCGCAGCCGGCGCATCAGTAGTCGCGGATTCTGCGGATCAAGGAAGCCGGACCCGGTCAGTACCTGTTCCAGGTGCGTATAAAAATTTTCAAGCTCCGCACCTGTCGCCGACGGGGTCTCTGCTTCCGGCGGCGGCTCCTCTGCGGTTATGCCGGCAACGCGTAATTCGTAGGCGAGGATCTGGACCGCCATCGCGAGATTGAGTGAGCTGAATCCGGCTTCGGTCGGGATGGTAAGGAGCGTGTTACAGCGATCGAGGTCCTCATTCGTCAACCCGGACTGTTCCGGCCCGAACACCGCCGCGGCTACGCCCTGCACGCTCTCCTGCAACAACCTTTCAGCACATTCGCGCGGCGCCATGCTGGGCCAGCCGATCGATCTCGAGCGGGCACTGGCGCCCGCCACATAAGTGCAGTCGCTCAAGGCCTCTGCGAGGCTGGCCACAAGCTTTGTGGATTGCAGGATGTCTTCCGCACCGGATGCGCGGGTCGTTGCGTCAGGGTGCGGAAAATACCGTGGATTCACCAGCATCAGATCGGATAGCCCCATATTCTTCATGGCGCGTGCCGTTGCCCCGATGTTTCCGGGATGCGTTGTACCGACAAGGATGATGCGTACGTTCACTTGAAATGCGGTCCGGCTAATCTAAAGGTCTGGTATTCTACCGCCCCGTATCCCCCATGGGCCCGGGAGATTGTTCTTTTTCAAACTGGCGGATTCATCACATGGAAGCAATGCTCAACGTGGCAGTCATGGCTGCCCGCCGTGGCGGAGATACTCTTTTCCGCAACCTCAACAAACTCGACAAGCTTAAAGTTGAGAGGAAGGGCCGCAATGATTTCGTCAGCGAAGCAGACCGCGATGCCGAAAAAGCGGTCATTTCTGTGATTCAAAGACACTATCCCGAGCACGCGATTCTCGCTGAAGAGTCCGGCCGGCAGGGCGACTCCGAATACCTGTGGGTCATTGACCCGTTAGATGGGACGACCAACTATCTGCACGGGTTCCCGGTTTTCTGCGTTTCAGTCGGCCTGATGCACAACGGCCGCCTCGAACACGGCGCTGTCTATGACCCCATGCGGCAGGAGTTGTTCACTGCATCCCGCGGACAGGGCGCGCAGCTCGACGGCAGAAAAATTCGCGTAAGCAACCGGACTTCGCTCGAGCAGGCATTGATTGGTACCGGGTTTCCGTTTCGCGATTCCAACATGGCACTTGAGCCGTATCTCAGGATGCTGGTCAGCGCAATCAGGAATACCGAGGGAATTCGCCGGGCCGGCGCCGCGGCGCTCGACCTTTGCTATGTTGCCGCAGGCCGGTTGGACGCATTCTGGGAGACTGGGCTAAGCATCTGGGACCTGGCCGCCGGTGCGCTGATCATTCGCGAAGCAGGCGGCATTATCAGCGGTCTGGATGGCAGCGAGGATTTCCTGCAGTCGGGTCACGTTTTGACCGGAACGCCGAAGATCTACAGCGCGCTTGCCAGGCAGTTCGGTCCGGATATCAAGGAAATGTTTGCCCAAAAATCGTAGCGATTCAAGGCAGGTCGTCGATCAGGTCCGGATCAGCTTCCGGTGGCATCAGGTCTTGTGCGCTGACATCCAGTAACAACGCTACGGTACTCGCCGTATAGATCGACGAGTAAGTACCCACGACAATACCGACGATCAGTGCGATCGAAAACGGCGCTACCGATTCACCGCCAAGTACCAGCAACGCGGTCAATACCAGTAACGTAGTCACGCCGGTAATAATCGTTCGTGCCAGTACCTCGTTGATCGATATGTTCATCGATTCTTCCGAGCCGATGCCGCGAAGCTTCACGAAATTCTCCCGGATGCGATCGAAAGTGACAACGGTGTCATTAAGCGAATAGCCGATCACCGCAAGCACTGCCGCGACGACGGAAAGATCAAACGAAATTCCGAAGACGGCAAAGAACCCGATGGTCAGGATGACGTCATGAGCAAGCGCCGCGACCGCGCCGGCTGCAAACTTCCACTGAAAACGGAACATGACGTAGGCGAAAATCATGATCAGGACGAAAATCATTGCCAGTCCGCCCTGCTCGGTCAGCTCATCACCAACCTGAGCGCTAACGAACTCAACTCGCCGGAGATCCACGTTGGGGTCATCCGCGGCCAGTATTTCACGCAGCGATTCCCTGATCGCATCAGGCTCGACGCCGATTTGCGGCGGCAGTCGAACCTGCACGTCTGTATCCGCCCCAAACCTTGTTACTCGATAATCATCGTAACCGGCATCACTCAATCTACTGCGGATGCCTGGCAGGTTGGCCGACTCTGAATAGCCAACCTCAAGCAGTACACCACCCGTAAAATCAATACCGAAATTAAGACCGCGAATAGCGAGCGTGCCGATCGAGACTGCGATCAGAACGACGGAGATGCCGACGGCGATGTTTCGCCGGGACCGGCCCAGGAAATCGATGCTAGGTTTTTCTTTAAAAAGTCGCATTGCGGCCTCAGATCGGCAGAGACTCGAGCCTGCGCCCGCCGAATACCTTGTTGACTACGGCGCGCGTGCCGATGATTGCAGTAAACATCGAGGTTATGATGCCGAGCGACAGCGTTATCGCGAATCCCTTGATCGGACCAGTACCAAAGGCAAATAACACGACCGCCGCGATCAGCGTCGTTATGTTGGCATCCGCGATGGACGACAGTGCTTTCTCGTACCCGGAGTGGATACTGCCCTGGACGGAATTGCCCGACGCCAGTTCTTCCCTGATTCTTTCGAATATCAATACGTTAGCGTCAACGGCCATGCCGATGGTCAGGACAATTCCGGCAATACCAGGAAGGGTCAATGATGCCTGCAACAGTGAAAGTAGCGCAACAATCAAGACAAGATTGACGAACAATGCCATGTCGGCAATCAGGCCAAATCCCCGGTAATAGATGGCCATGAACACAATGACGGCGAGAAAGCCGATCGATACGGCATTGAATCCCCGATCGATGTTGTCCTGACCGAGGCTCGGGCCGATTGTGCGATCTTCGACTTTATAGACCGGTGCAGCAAGAGCACCTGCACGCAGCAATAACGCGAGATTGCGTGCCTCACCGGCCGCCAGGCCGGTCGTTCGAAAGCTGTTTTTGAAGACACCGCGAATGGTCGCGGTGTTGATGATTTCTTCGGTTCTAATCGTACGATAGCCAACGCTGCCATCGGGATTGTTTATGGTTTCACGTCGGGTCTCGATGAATAAGGTGGCCATCGGCTTGTTGAGGTTGGCGCGCGTGTTCTTCAGCATGCTTGCGCCGCCGGCGGAATCGAGGGTGATGAATACGGCCGGCATTCCCTCACTGAAACCGGATTCCGCGTCGACAATCTGATCACCTGACGCAATGACCTCACGCTTCAGCAGTTGCCCGGAGATACCTTCGCGACCAGGGTAGCGGCGTGACCCGGGGCTGTCGCCCGCAGTGTCGACCATGCGAAATTCCAGTGTCGCCGTAGCCGTCAGAATCTTGTTCAGTTCCTCCGGATCCTGCAGACCCGGCAGTTGGACAATGATGCGGTCGACACCCTGTCTTTGAACCAGTGGTTCGGAGACGCCGAGCTGATCAACACGATTCCTGATCGTCGTAATATTCTGCTCTATCGCGAAATCCTGGCGGGCACGAATTTGCGTGTCGCTCATGCGCACGCGCAACGACCGGCCATCGGCACCGTCGGTAATCAGCAGCCCGGAATCAGCATCTCGAATGATGTCACGGGCAGCTTCGAGGTCTTCGGCATTTTGCAGTCTTACCATCAACATCTGATTGACGACTTCCGGGCGACTACGAATGCGTTTCTCCCGAAGCCGATCGGCGAAATCCTGACTGTAAGTCTGCAGCCGGCTTTCTATCGCCGAATCCATATCGACTTCGAGCAAAACATAAACGCCGCCGCGCAGATCAAGACCGAGGCTCATCGGGCTGAGGCCCAGACTTCGAATCCAGGGCGGCAGTTCCGGCACCGAAGAGAACGCGACATTGGCGACGCCAGAAAATCGATCGCGCAAACTGTTACCTGACTTCTGCTGATCGTCCCTGGAATTGAATGTAACGATCACCCGGCCGTCCTGGATGAATGATTCTTTTGGCGAAATTGATTCTGCCTCGAGAGCCGTTAAAACCTGACTTAGCATGCCGTCGTCGAACGACTTGCCGTCGACTTCGGAAAGTTGAACCGCCGGCGCCCTCCCATAGATGTTGGGCAACGCAAGCAGTGCGCCGAGCATCAGGATGCCAAGCACCAGCAGGTTCAGCCAGGTAGGGTAACGATTCATTGGACTTGCAACGATCAGGCGGCGTCAAAGGTGCCTTTCGGCACAACAGCCGATACCGTCGATTTCTGCACCTTGATTTCGACATCGTCCGCGAT
>Ga0209980_10000823_pt1 | contig 16943 bp, 12 predicted proteins | sample CR02metaG_FD_183611 | JGI IMG/M metagenome (GOLD analysis project Ga0209980, IMG submission 183611) | Deep subsurface microbial communities from Mariana Trench to uncover new lineages of life (NeLLi) - CR02 metaG (SPAdes) (version 2) | ecosystem: Environmental > Aquatic > Marine > Ocean trench...
CGCAAAGTGCGATATTCCTGAGATGCAGCGGAGTGTACCGATGTTTCATCGTGTGATCATCTGGCTGATTCGCACCATCACCGACACATTCTTTCGCCGGATCGATGTCGTCGGCATCGAAAACGTTCCCGCCGACGGCCCGGCTATTTTTGCGGGTAACCATCCGAATGCCCTGATGGATGGTTGGCTGCTGACCGCGAAGTGTGGTCGCTGGCCGCTGCATTTCATGGCGGATGCCAAACTCTGGAAGTACCGATTGCTTGCGCCGCTCCTGAATGCAACAGGCGCCGTACCTGTTTACCGTCGCGAGGATCACGATGGCGACGTTGACAACCAGAAGGCATTTGAAAAACTCTACGAGGTTATCGAGTCCGGCAATTGCATGGGAGTATTTCCGGAGGGTGTCAGCCATGTCGAGTCGCAGCTCGCCAAACTAAAAACCGGCACGGCACGCATTGCCCTGGCCGTGGCTGCTCGCGGCAACGTGAATGTCAAAGTGATTCCCTGCGGACTGAATTATATTCACCGCCACCGTTTCAGAAGCCAGGTGCTGCTCGAATTCGGTCAACCGATCGTCATCGACGATCAGTGGGTGCAGGACTATGAGCAGGATGAACAGGCGACGGTCAGACGATTGACCGATAAGCTCGCCGAGGCGTTGATAAACGTTACCCTCAATGCGCCGGACTGGCGCACATTGCGCTTCATACAAACGGCGCGACGTTTGTATAAGCCGTCGTCGGCAGCGCTGAGCCCGGGAAGCTATGTCGAGTTGAGCCGTCGCTTCGTCAGTGGCTACCTGCAAGCGGTTGAGGATCCGGAGTTACAGGCGTTTCGCGACGACGTCGAAAATTACCAGGCGCGGCTGGACATGCTCGGCCTCAAAGACTATCAATTGCGTCAGCCGATGACGCTGGCGCACGCATTTCGCAAGGTGATACTCCGTAGCTTGACGATGCTAGCCTTGTTGCCGATCGCGATACCCGGCGCCTTGTTGCACCTGCCGGTCGGCTTGATTGCCGCGATGGTCGGCGAACGCTTCAGCTACGAAATGGACGATATCGCGACACTCAAGGTACTTGCGACCATTCTGATGTTGCCAGTCCTGTATTTGGTCATCGCGATCATTGTCGGTATCAATTTCGGTTTCTGGTGGGCGATCGTTTCAGTAGTCGCGCTGTCGTTCAGTTTCTTCGCCTCGGTGCGATTGATAGAGGCGGAGGCGGGCCTGCTCAATTCCATGTTGTCCATACTCAGACTGAGTCGCTTGGGAAGTGACGTCGATGAATTGCGAGCGGATCGTGCCACACTTGTTGCGCGGATCAGAGCTCTTGCGGATCGCCTCGCCGATCCGGATGTGCCGCGGATGTTTACGGATAAGGATTTCAGTCAACCCGGTGGCGACTGATACGGTATTTAATGGAGGCTTGCCTTAATCGCCTCCAGAAACGCCGCATCGTGGCGACCTAGCTGCCCTGTACTGGCGATCTGCGTTCCATCACGATCAAGCAGGATTATCCTGGTCGTGTGATTGAACTCACCATCGGGAAGTTGTTTGTACCTGACGCCAAAGACGCCTGCTATCGCGCGCAGGTCACCAGGTTCCGACCTTACCATCGACCATCGACTGGCCTCGACAGAGTGGCGCTCCATCGTCTCACGTAATTTCTCAGGAGTGTCGCGTTCGGGATCGATGCTGATCGTCATCACCCGAAGTTCGGCGCGCTCCTCAATCGAGAGTTTCGACTCCGTTAGCCTGATCGTGCTGATAAGCATCGGGCACACGTGGGGGCAACTTGTGTAAAACATTGTGATCAGGACAGGATGGCCCCTGTAGCGGTCCAGCCCCGTTACGTCTCCAAACTGGTCTTCGACAGAAACCTGCAGGTTGTAAACAGAATTAGCCGGCAACGACTCTCCGTCTGACGACTGGGCGATCGACAAACTCACGAACAGCAGGATCAGCGCCACAGTCGCCACGAGGCTCGCACTCTGCCCTCGACAGCTCACTTTTCCATGCCGCCTTGCCGTGCGCAGCGAAAACCCAGATTGCGTGTCGTGTACCGCGCCTCGAGAGCACTTAGCATCGCAACGCGCATCAATACAGCATAATTTTCTTTCTCTTGCATGGTTATTGCGCCGGCGCCGCAAAACTGCAATTGATCCGCACCGCCCTGCTCACGGTTGTCTCCGGTTACCAGGAACGCGTTAAAATCATCAACCCATTCCCAGATCAACCCATGAGTGTCGAAAATCTGGTAATAGTTTTCGGGGCTACTGCGAACGTCGACAATCGGTTCACCGCCGGCCTGCGAGTACCACGACAAGATTTCCTGACGCCACCCGGGCAATGCTCTGGCATCGGCCACACTGCGATTGGCAGCGGCAACATATTCCCATTCGTACCAGCTTGGCAGCCGGGCGCCCTGCCATTCGCAATACGCATCGGCTGCAAACCAGCTCACTTGGGTCACTGGCTGCCGTGGACCCGATCGAGGCGCTAGTGAAATCGGACTGGCCCAAGCAGAGAGATATTGACCATCGACGAACAGCGACACGGCTTTGCCACGTTGCCATTCCGGCCGATGCAGAACAAATCGCAGAAACTCAGCGTTGGTCACTGGTGCTTCTTGCACCAGAAAGTCGGCAACAGCAACAAGATTGTCACCTTCCGCTTCTGGAATAACCGATCTGAATACGCCTCCCGGAATGGACACAAAATCGTTGCTGAACGAATGTTCTGCAGAACCAGCAGATGAGGCCACGACGACGAACAGCACGATGAATATACGCATCGCTCTTATTCGGCAGCCCCTTTCGGCCTTTGTGTTGCCGCACGAACCTCCGCAACATCCTCGGAACCAAGTACATCACCTTCGTTGCCCCAGCTATTGAGCGTGAAGGTCAGAATGTTGGCGATTTCATCATCATTCAACTGGCTCATTGGCGGCATGACGGAATTAAAGGCCTTGCCATTGACCGTAACCGGACCAACCAGGCCATTGAGAACAATCTCCATCGCGCGGCGGGTATCTGCCATCAGGTAGTCCGAATTAGCAAGCGGCGGAAAGACGTTTGCAAGGCCCTCGCCGTTTTGTTGGTGACAAACTGAGCACGTTCCGTTGTACAGAACCCGACCCGCATCAATTCTTTGTTGCTTCGTCGCTGAGCCGGTCAATTCAGCTCGAGTAACATCGCCGACAATCGACAATTCGTCTGCCACAACTTTATCGCCAAGATAAACGTTGTCGACCTCCTTGCCCGAGTACACGGACAAGTTGTCGTCACCATCAACTTTGATCATCCCAAGCGCGCCCTTGTTGAATGCTCTGAATATGGAATGGTCGACGATGATCAAAGTTCCGGGAACTTCCACCCGAAACTCTGTCATCGCAGAACCGCCGGCGGGAACCAGTGTTGTCTGCACGTTTTCCTGGTATCGGGTTCCGCCTTCGTAAAACACCTTGTCGAAAATTTCGCCGATAACGTGAAAACTCGATACAAGGTTGGGCCCGCCATTGCCGACAAACAGCCGAACGGTTTCACCGACATCGACTTTGAGTGCGTTGTCACCAACCAAGGCGCCCTCTGACCCGTTGAACAAGACGTAGGTCGCGTTCTCTTCGATGGCTTTTTGCATATCGAACGGCTGGTGACCTTTCTCTCGATATTTTCCGACCGTGTAGAACTCGCCTTGCATGACATAAAATTCCTTGTCGACCGGTGGCAGACCCTCCGGTGGCTCGACGAGAATCAGGCCGTACATGCCGTTGGCGATGTGCATGCCGACAGGGGCCGTTGCGCAGTGATAAACAAACAGACCCTGGTTCAGGGCTTTGAAGCTGAACACTGTTTCGTGACCAGGCGCAGTAAAGCTCGACGTTGCGCCACCGCCGGGTCCGGTTACCGCATGCAGATCAATATTGTGCGGCATCTTCGAATCGGGATGATTCTTGAGATGAATCTCGACCGTATCGCCTTGCCGTATGCGAATGAAGCTGCCGGGTACCGATCCGCCGAATGTCCAGAACGTATACGTGACGCCCTCGGAGATTTCCATGTCCAGTTCGCGAACTTCCATGTCGACGATGACCTTCGCCGGGTAGTCACGATCCACAGGGGGCGGAACAACGGGCGCGGACGTAAGAACAGCCTGTATAGGATCACCCTGTGGCGGTCCAAAATCGCCGGCCGCGGACCCGCCTGTGTCTGCCTGAATCGATTTGCCGGACCCGGGCCCGGCCGATTGTGGCTGGCAGGCCGCGAGTGTCATTGCCAGCGAAAGAATGATTGCCGTTGGCCAACGCATGATTACTCCCCATACGAGTACCGAATGTAATTTTTTGTCGATTGTATCACTCCAGCTTTAGCAAAAATGTATTCAACTAGGGATTGGTAAGAGCAGAATAGAATTGAACTGTGACCATCGTCAGTTAGTCTTATCAACGATAGGAGAACATTCATGGCGTTACAAACCGTTGAACAGTTCAGAGCAGAGTATCGCGAACGCTATATTTCACAGCATTACTCCGGCCCGTTGCATCTCGCCACGACGGTCAGTGTCAGTCTGCTCATCGCTTTGCTCAGCGCCATGATGCTGGAGGAAATAAGCCCGCTGGAATGGCTGACAATGCCACTGACATTTCTCTATGCCAATCTGTGTGAATACCTCGGCCACAGGGGGCCCATGCACAACAAAACACGATTCCTTGGCCTGATTTTCAGGCGCCACGCCATCGAACACCACTCGTTTTTTACCGATGAGGCCGCCACCTATGATACGACTCAGGATTTCAAGGCGGTTCTGTTCCCGCTTATTATGCTGCTCTTCTTCAACGGCTGTTTCGCCCTGCCGATAGGTGCGCTGCTGTACTTCCTGATATCGTCGAACGTTGCTTTTCTGTTTGTACTAACCGCGATCCTGTATTTTCTCAATTACGAGTTGCTGCATTTTGCCTACCATATGGATCCACAAACCTGGGTTGGCCGATTGCCGTGCATGGATCGCCTGAGGAGGCATCACATACGTCATCACGACAGGCGTCTGATGACCCGGTACAACTTCAATATTACGTACCCGATCTGCGACTATCTCTTTGGTACGGTCTACAAGGACAGCTAGGCGTCGCCTGCGGGACTTTTGCGGGCCTAAGCCCTGCATTGTTGTACGCATTACTGCAATAATGCCCGTGGACGACCCCTGATTAATAATTAAAAACAATTAGTTAAAATCCCAGATCTGGATTCGGAGGCAGGGGCCGACTTGGTTACTAACTATGTGGTTCCATCAGCAGGTATGCATATTTCGCCGGATGGTCGCGGTCTAATAGCGCCATCGGTCGCAGCGCATTGGCCGGATCAAGTGGACCCGTTCGCGAATCCGTACGATAAATCGTTAGCGCCTCTTTGTAACATGACCCTGCTGAGTCAAGGTTTCCTAATTCTTGGTATAGGGTCGGCCATAGATCCACCGCGACGCCCCAGGATGCTGTGTAACTAGCTACATAGGCTCAGCCTGGGTGGCTAAACGACTCGTGGCAATCCCATACTCGGGCTCGTCGTCGGAAACGATGTGACTGGCGACCGGACGACGGACCGTATCTTGCGGACGATGGATTGCCCTATTCTGTTTTGGCCTACGCTAACGGGCCGGGCGGCGTTTCGGAATTGCCGCGAACGGTGCCGGAGACCGAGATCGATACCGTGCAGCAGGCACTGGTACCATTGTCGACTATCGAAATAGACGGCTCCATTGAAACTGAGGAATCTCACGGCGGCGATGATGTGGCGCTGTATGCAAATGGCCCATGGTCTCGTCTCGTGGGCCGTGTGCTTGAGCAAAATGCTATTTTCCACATCATTATCTACGCATTTGGCTGAGATTTGAATGACAAAAAATAAGGACGTAATGGAGCGCAGAATGTTCAGGAAATTTACACGCAGGGAGGCATTGATCGGCGTCTCGTCCACCTTGTTGCTGCCGACGGCTTGCGGGCAGACCGGTATCGCGCCTGATACAGACGCCGGTGCGATGTACTTGCACGGCGTAGCCAGTGGCGACCCGGATAGCACGAGTGTTGTTATCTGGACGCGAGTCAGTAACGCGAAAGGCCAGACCGACGTTGCATGGCTTATAGCGACCGACAGTAAATTCAGCAACGTCATCGCGCGCGGCCGATACCGAACGGATGCGAGCCGCGACTATACGGTCAAAGTCGTCGTCATCGACCTGAATCCCGGGCAGGAATACTTCTATCAGTTCGATGTTGACGGCGTTCGATCTCCGGCTGGCCAAACGAAAACGCTACCCGTGGGTCATGTCGACCGGCTGGTTCTGGCCGTCGCCACCTGCACGAACTATTCGTTCGGCTACTTCAACCTCTATGAAGTGATCGCGAACGATCCGGCCATCGATCTCGTCGTGCACCTGGGCGACTACATTTATGAACACGGCCCGGATGGCTATGGCGGAGAGACAGGCCGACGCATCGGGCGTGATCACGAGCCGCCACACGAAACGCTGACATTGGCCGACTATCGGCAACGCCACGCACAGTACAAAATGGATTCGAACTCAAAAGCCATGCACGCCCGACATCCGTTGATCGTCATCTGGGATGACCATGAAACTGCAAACAATCCCTGGATGGGGGGTGCAGAGAATCACCAGGAGGGCGAAGGGGATTGGGGTACGCGGCGTGCGGGATCACTGCAGGCCTTCTACGAGTGGCTGCCCATTCGCGATCCGCACGATGGCGGTTCCCGTGAAGAATACTGGCGGCATTACAAGTTTGGCGATCTTGCGAGCCTGATCACACTGGAAAGCCGGCACACTGGCCGCAGCAAACAGATCGACATGGATGAGCACCTGGATGACATCAACAGCAAAGCCGACGCGAGGGAATTCATCGATACGGTCATCGGTGCACCGGATCGCAGCCTGTTGTCCAGCGAGATGGAACAATTTCTCGCAGACGAACTTGCCGAGTCCGTCCGCGCGAATCGCCGCTGGCGCATCATCGGCAATCAATCGGTGATGGCGAGACGCATCGCGCCAAACCTGAGCGATCCGTTTTTCGCAACGCTGAGAAACGACCTGGATGATGACGCGACGAACATGCTTGATCGCCTGACGAAGCTCGGTAACCTGGACCTGCCGCTCGATCTGGACTCCTGGAACGGCTACCCGGCGGCCCGCGAGAGCTTCTACCGAATCAGCAGGGATGCCGGTGCGCGCGATCTGTTGGTACTCGCCGGCGATAGTCACAGTCACTGGCAAAACGCGCTGTACGACGCTGCCGGCGAATCGATGGGTGTCGAGCTCGGCGCAGCCGGCATCACCTCGCCGCGGTCACTGCTGGATTTGGGGCAGGATGCGCTCAGACGCTTTGATGAACTGAATGCCGCCAACAACACCGAAGTGGCATGGACGGACGGTCGGTATCGTGGATTTATTCGGCTGGAGATTGATCATGATGGTGCGCATGCTGATTTTGTGACGGTCACTAATATCGAGTCGCGCAACTACACCACACAAATCGTACATTCGGTGAACATCGAGAGCCGCGGCGGCACACTTCGATACGTGTGATGATGTGATAGAGCACGTTGGTAAGAAGTTCTCATCTTCATCGGGGCGCTCCAAAAACAAAAGGGCCCCTGACGGGACCCTATCATTCTATGGCGCGCCCGGAGAGATTGATTCGCTGGCTGTGCCAGCTCACCCCTTCGGGGCGCCTATGGCATCTGTCGGAACGCTTCGCGCTCCTCGGGTCGAACTCCCGACCACCTGGTTCGAAGGTGAAACCGACAATAGTTGATCTTTTATTAATCAGTAAGTTAGTTGGCCCGCCCTCAACGATTGTGCCGCCAAGCGCCGCGGAGAACCGCCAAGCGCCGTCGAAACGCTACGTTTTCGCTACGCAGCATCGCAAATTACCTGGTCATTATTCCATTGGCATCCAATACTATTCCAATAATCGGTGAGGCCTAGTGCCTGCAGAAGCTCCGGAAAATCTTCGTGTTCACGAAGCACTTTGAATTCGTCCAGGTAAATTATTTCGAGTTCGTAGAGTGTGCCGGTCTCCGACTCCGCTACTTGCATGGCGATCTCCATTACTCGATCCGCTTCCCCAAACAAAGCCAAAACCGTCATCGTAATAAATGGAGGTACACTGTCTGCAATCATTTTGTCGATCGTCTCAAACGCGATGTCCAGCGTTTTTTGATTACCCGGGTGAGCTAGCGCATCGATCATCGGATCGACCCACCAATCGTCACTTTGCGCCAATTTAAGCCCGACTTTCATTCGTGCTCTTGCATCCTCGAGCCGATTGTCGCGAATCAGGAACAAAGTGTATGCAAAATGGTGATCCGCCGCGCCGACGCCCATGTTGTTCGCTACTTCGAAATAGTGCCGCGCTTTGGGTATATCATTTATCCAGAAATAGGCTATCGCCACTCTGCTGTTCAATATCTGCGAAGCCGGCTCCATCGAGAGCGCCGCTATTGCCTGTTGCAATGATCTGTCCAGCAGTCCAAGGTCACCGAGCAGGCGCGCATGCCAATGGTAAGCAGTTGGATAGACAGTCACACTACGAAATGCGGTTGCGAAGGCATCCATGGCCGCTGCCCAGTTGCCCAGCTGATGGTCGACAGATCCATAGATGATCGCCACCGAGGCGCGAATGCTGGGATCCGCCTGAACTCCTTGGTTTGCTACTTCGATCGCCTGCGCAAAGATTTGGCGTCTCTGCTTCGGATTGTAATCTGCCAATAGTAAATAATTAATCGCCAGACGAAGGTATGCTGGACCAAAACTCGGGTCGATCTCAATTGTTTCCTGAAACAGAATTTGAGAGTGCTTTAGAGATTCCACGTCGCGTTTACCAAGGAAGAAAAGACCGCGCATGTATCTGTCAAAAGACTCGGGTTTGGCAGGTCGGCTCGCTGCGAAAATTGGTTCTCCCTTTTCCCCGAGAATCTCGTCACGAACCTCAGTGGCAACCCTTTCCTGGAGGCTAAACACGTCGTCTGCTTCGCGATCAAATTTGCCCGACCAAATCTGGAACCGGTCGGCTGAGATGAGTTCTACAGTTATCCGAATCCTGTCACCATCGGTCCGCAGGCTGCCGGTAACAACTACACTAACGCCCAGGTCTTTCGCAATCATCTGGGCCGTCCTGTCGTCCGACAACTCCGGCCCTCTTGCAATACTTAGGTTGGGCACCTGACTAAGGCTGATGACGAGTTCCTCTCTGAATCCATCGACGACGTACTGATATTTTTCTTTGTCGTCGCTCAAATTCTGGAACTGCAATATCGCGACAGAGTCAATTGGCTTGGTAGTAGGCAGCCACCAGATAACTACGGCGATTGCCAAGGCTGCGAGTGCGGCTAGGAGGACTGGATGGGAAACCCGCACGTAGACCGCGCCGCGTTGCTCCGGCTCGGGTGCATCGGGTAACTCCACGGGCATCTTGAGGCGGTAGCCTCGCTTTTGCACAGTTTCGATGTATTCTGGATGCCTGCTGTCGTCCCCCAGTTTGTTACGTAGAGTCGCAATCTTTGTCGCTATCGCCTCATCGGCGGTCACCCGACCATCCCAGACAGCAACGACGAGTTGATCTCTGGTGACAACGTCCCCCTGGCGGCTGGCGAGAACCACCAGCACATCCATCACCATCGGTTCGAGGTGTTCTTCGACTTCGCCTTGCCGCAACAAGTCGCGCTCGGGAATGACGGTCCACGGCCCGAGTTCGAATCCTCTCTGCAAGTCTGAAAAAGTTAGTGGCATTTAGGACACCCCGGTCCCGATATGCTCCTCAGCCGACGGTTTCTTCAGGTGCTGGTTTCCTGATCGCACATCACTGGATTACCACTCCGTTGATAGGTGATTGCAAGCCGCAAAACGTTACGGCGCTTGAGTTCCTCGAAGAATTGCCCCATATGCTTTGTTGAAACTCGCCTTTTCAAGCAAAGATAGCATGCCAGCGCCTGTAACGGGGTGGTAACAGAGAGGCGGATACAGTGGATTTGTGGCGCCTGGATTGGCATCAAGCGATGTCACGGCAGGCGTAAAACGGCCAAAAGCCGACATCCCGGATCGCTTGTCCCCGGAAAAATGAAGTTAATAATCAGGAATTTTCGAACGACTCAGCGTATCAAGAAGGCACAACAAATTGGGTCAAAGAAAATTTGCCTTATCGATCAACCTTAGCGCGGTCAGGTACGCAAATTGACGCGCCCGTACACTGAGTCGCGCATTCCCTTCTTGGACATGACGATCTGCCATAGCTGCAAATTCTCGACGTCGAACTCCACTTTAGAGGAGATCAGATAGTAAATCCACATCCGCCGGAATGTTTCGTCAAATGGTCGTTTCGATTTCACAGCTTTGATCGCCTCCCAATTGCGCTCGAAGTTACTTTGCCAGGCACTCAGCGTCTTCGAATAGTAATGCCCGTAATTCTCCCAGTCGTGGACGACGAACAATCCATGGATCGATCGTGCCAACTGCATCATCGAAGGCGCCATGGAATTGCGGAATATGTGCTTCTCTATCCACGGGTCGACAATCACCGTTTCTTCGCAATTGCCGACGGTTTGCAGCAGGAACAGGCCGTCGTCTTCGAGCAATTGATAGACAACTTCCATCAGCTTGACGTAATTCTTATATCCGACATGTTCGATCATGCCGACGGACAGGATCTTGTTGAACCGGCCATTGAATATTTCTGGCAGTTCCCGGTAATCACCTAAAACAATGTCGACCGGGAGCCCTGAAGTATATTTTTGTGCGTATTCGGCCTGCTCGTTCGACAAGGTGACTCCGGTAACGTGACAACCATGGGTACTCACCGCGTACTTGGCGAAGCCGCCCCAGCCACAGCCGATGTCCAGAACATGGTCGGTCGCCTGAATCTCGAGCTTCTCACAAGTGATCGCAAGCTTATTGATTTCGGCCTGCTCGAGCTCCTCAGTGCCGTCAAAAAAGCAGCAGCTATATTGGTTGTACGGACCCAGGAACTGTTCGTACATCCGATAATCAAGGTCGTAGTGTTCCTCCGCCACGGCACCTGCGCGTTTCCTGTTCTGCAAATTGAAAATTCGTGCACGTAATTCCAATTGCATGCGATTCAGATTAGAAATAAGACTGTTTCGCAAACGGGCAGCGTGGATACGCCGAAACAACTCGTCTAGTGATGTTACATCCCAGTCACGATCAATGTAGGATTCGCCCAGGCCGAGCGACCCGCGCGTAATCCGCCGATAGAACCGGTCCCGAAGCACCTGAATATCCCACGGTTTATCACCGTTAATCGAAACGCCGGCCTGTGCCAGCGTATTAGTCACGATTCGTTTGACTAACATCATCGCTCCGTCATCAAATGCTGATGGGCTGCGTATTGCGTGAATGAGTGGTGCTGGCGCCGAGACCGACTGAAACACCGTCAGTGACCGTCTTGTCCGGCGCGGTATTGACGGCCACCGTAGTCAGCGGGGCCGGGCGCAGCCGCGCTCTTGCCCATCCATAAAAAAACCACGATGTGACATGAAGATATCGTCGTGCTGGGCTCTTGATAACGGCAAGGCACAACGCGATCGAGTAGAGACACCAAACTGCGATGAACTCATTCGGGTCATTCGTGGTCAGGTGCGATATGAATGGGCCCATTAAAAAGTGAAACCCAACAAACCTCCACGAGCCGTAAATCACGGGCATGAAGAATACGGCAAGGACATAGACATAGGCGTGAAGGCCATTTTCGAAACCGAAGAGAAACGGCACGGGCCCTGACATTAGCCCGTTCAATGGAAGTTGCCATGCAATATGCCACAGTCCGGAGAATGAACATGCGATCGGCCCGCAGTATCCCTCGGTACCCACGTGGCACATGCCCAGTGACGCGGCAGGAATCATTTTTGCGAGGATTAAGACGGCGGCAACCCCGCATATTACGTACACCGGCCGCTGAATACGCCTTTTTACCTTTTCGGGGACGAAATACATTGCCACCATGTTTGCAAAAAATGGTTGGAATGCTATGTGCATATACCCCAGGTGCGTTAGGCCCTGGTTCCATGGATTACCGCAATCGTCGATGAAAACGTAGATAGCGGCCTGCAGTACTTCCATCAGCGAAAAGTAGCCGAGCGGGATCCACAGCTCTTTGCTGTCGCCTTTCTTCGCGATGTAGACGGTTGCACTGATGCCAACAGTGGCCAGTACCGCAGATGCTTCACCACTCCAACACATAAACTCAGTCTCTTTCCTTCCCAGAAAGCGGGTTTGTGGCGCGCCGGGGGGATGTACTATGGCGCCGTCTGGGCATTCCTGCCTGACGGCGTCTTGATGATTTTGTGATAACGACTTGATGAGCTGTACAGGATCTTGCCAGCTTCAATGTTTGCTTAGGGTCACTTCCTGCCGTTCAAAACCCTACCACCTCGATGGCAGCTATCAGGTGCAAAGGAGACGCTTGACAAGAATTCTCGGCATTAGATATCTGACAGGCAACTTTCACGCATGAAGCAGTCGCTCAACCGAGCAAAAAAACGTTGCCACGATGGGCAGAATACGGCCAATAACAGTCTTCGCAAGTCTGGCATTGTTATGCAAACAGGAACCGAACTGAGGTGTTCTGGCGTTAACCCAGGAACCTTGGTTCGGCCCAAGTCTGTCTAATTCGATGCCAGCTGAAGCTCACTGTCCGGCATGACTAATTGTGCCAGCCGCGCCATCAGTGCCGTCAGCTCCGCAAGCTTGACCCGGTAGCATTTGAAGTACTCGCCAACCTAGGGGTTCACAGCTACGTCATCGATTAGAGTAAAAAACCCGCTTCCTGCAACATTGGTATGTTGTCGGAACTCCACCCGAATATCTTGCCCATCAAAGGCAGAGGTGTCGACAATGTGTGTGCTGAAGATCCCATCACGAAGGTCCCCACCGGGGCAAACCGTGCTCAACGTGACGATGTTGGTTGTGACAATCTGTGAAAGCAAAACGCTTCCCGCGCCATCGAGCACCCTGACTTCCAAGGTAACCGGATCAGCCGCAGGTCTACCATCATCATTCTCCGAGAGAGCCCGAAAACTGATGCCCGACCCCGCCACAAACAGGTCTGAAGTTAGGATTCCGATTGAGTTCGTGGGGGCAGGACCACTGGAGCGAACATTGGCGGCAAAATCCCCGTTGAACGTTAGCCCAACGGTATTGTTGGATGAAAAACACGTCCCTTCTTGGCTGACGACGGCAAAACCACCATTGATGCCGCTCGCCGTCCAGCCGGTCAAATCTCCAGTCTCAAAAGTCCCATTGACTGCGGGCGGGAAGAAATTTACGTTGCCGGCCACGTTGTCTAGTTCGCAGCCCGGGTCCACAAATACGCTCCCCGGTGTGACGTTCTGCATCGCGAACACGCCCAAATCGCCACCAGCGTCACAGACTATCGTCGACCCACCGGAATTATTCACTGTGTTCGAGGCGAAAAAGGCCATACTGGAATTCGCACCGATAAATATTCCCGAGAAACCGGCGACAGATACAACATTGCCATTGGCTACTGCGCTACTGTTCGCGACGGCTACAATGCCGTTACCACTACTCGCGTTTATGGTGATATTCAAAATATCTGCGGCTGCGTTGCCAGCTAAAAAAATCTGTGAGTTAAAGGGACAGCCGATGATCGTGGAACTCAGGTCATTGCCAGAAATTTCCCCGTAAGAACCTGAACCGATGGAGATTGCCATTTCCGTAGAATCGAAAATGTGGTTATTTGTGATAGTGGCGCTCGATCCTTTTGTAATTAGAACGGATGATGTTCCGCCAGTAATATTTAAGTTACTGATTTCGACATTATCTGCACGAACCGTGAACGCAACGCTCTCGCCCGGCGGGTTAATAAAAGTTACCTGTCCTGAAATGGCGCTGACTCTTATCCTGTCTGTTCGGATAACAACCGCTTCATTGCATGTACCCCAAATATCGACAGTCGCACCCTCGGTAGCCCTGTCTACAGCGTCTTGTATGCCGTGACCTTGATTGCAAAAGACTGGAATGTATCGTTCGTTTTGCGCGTGGCCTGTTGACATCAGCGTGAGCAGTAGCAAAAGGACGCCGGATTGAAATATTAATTTCTTCATTTGATTTACCTCCAAAATTTCGTCACGTTGCGTGAAGTTAGAACCGTCACATGCAGGCGCCTGCAGACTGACCACAGGCGCGTTACAAAGCGCAGACGAAGTCTGCATTTGGACGCGGCCGGTTACCTCACGGAATTATTATTTTTTCTAATGAACACGTAAGGGACGTGTTACCGATCTTCTTGACTCACTACAACGAACATCGAAACCACGCCAGTTTAAGCAACTGTCCACCGATCACTCGCATGCCGGGTGTGAACAACGTTCATGGAATCCACACACGTAGGCAACGTGTAGGATCTGGACGAATGAGGGCAGTAACTTGGGATATTTGCCGCCTACATAGTGCCTACACGAAAAATTAGCGGTCCAGAACGGGCCGATAACTTGTTGATTTAATGGTGCGCCCGGAGAGATTCGAACTCTCGACCACCTGGTTCGAAGTTAGGTTGCTGAATTGTAACTTATTGTTATGAAAGATAAGTTGTTGGGGCGCCCGTTGCCCCTTTGGCACGACAATGCACAACCACGCATCACTCAAACACGCAAATATCCCGCAAATTTAGCTGATCAGTTTTTCGCACAGTTTCTCTCGGAGCGGCTCGAGCATAATCGCTCCATTACAGCGATACCCGCTTAAGTATGCGGTCCTCACACAATCATCAGAAATGAGTCACTTATTAATCCGGTCTACATCAGGTTCGGTAGGCGCGGCAGGGCGACAATGCGTCCATATTCGATGAAATGCTCACATGGAGCAGCAGCAGATGGACGCACGCAGAGCGCGCAGAGTTGAAGTTATCGATACGGCGAAGACACGAAGCCCATTCGACCAAGCCGCCACCGATGTAGTTCGACGCTGGACGAGGCTCGGTCAGGATGAGGCGAAAACCGAGTTATTTGATGGCAAGGCCAGAGCCAATGCATCGGCTTACCAACGCAATATCGAATCGTACATTGGCACCGTAAATATCCCGGTGGGTCTTGTAGGCCCATTGCGTATTCATGGCCGTGTTGGAACGACTGATTACTGGGTGCCGCTGGCGACAACAGAGGCCGCGCTGGTGGCTTCTTATAACCGTGGTTCGAAACTGCTCACTGCTGCCGGCGGTTGCAAAGCACGCGTTGTTGACGAAGCGGTGAGCCGCACGCCAGTGTTCGCTTTCGACAGACTGACGGATGCTGAAATTTTTGCCGATTTCATTACGAGGCACAACGACAAGCTGCATTCCGTTGTAGCCGGAGTCACTTCTCACGGACAACTGATCAGTGCTCGGCCGGTCATCGAAGGAAATCACGTTTACATCGATCTTCGTTACAAGACCGAAGACGCGTCGGGTCAAAACATGGTGACCTTCGCGTCCGAGGCGATTTGCAAAATTATTCTTGAACACACGCCAGTAGAACCAAGCTACTGGTTTCTTGAGGGAAATTTTTCGGGCGACAAGAAAGCGACGACACAAACACTGGGCGACGTGCGTGGCAAACGGGTTGTTGCAGATGCCAGAATTCCGCGCGAGCTCGTCTGTCAGCAGCTGCACACCACGCCAGACCGCATGGTCGATTACTGGTATGCGAGTGCTATCGGTGGAGTAATGAGCGGATCAACCGGTATCCAGGGGCACTATGCAAATGGGCTGGCAGCTTTGTACCTGGCCTGCGGCCAGGACATAGCCTGCGTTGCTGAATCAGCAACAGGCATCACGCGTCTGGAAACGACGGAAGAGGGAGATCTGTACGCGAGCGTCACACTGCCAAACATCATGGTTGGGACAGTGGGTGGTGGCACGGGTCTCCCCAGCGCTAAAGCATGTCTGAACATTCTTGGGCTCGCCGGCACGGGCAAGAGCACAGCCCTGGCAGAGGTCTCAGCGGCCATTGTTCTGGCGGGCGAACTTTCAATTATTGGGGCATTTTGCTCAGGCGACTTTGCAATGGCACATCGCTCTTTGTCGCGTGGCGAGCCTCTGACCAGGTGGAAATGACATGACCAGTTTTGTTTTAATCGCAATTCCGCCTGTGCTGCTTTTGTCGGCAATGGGCATACTGAGTCGGAATGGCAATAGTCGCATTATTGTCCAGGAGCTGAAACGTAAGGCGCTGCATATTAGCGTCGGTTTGACGGCACTCTCATTTCCGCTTTTCCTGACCGCACCGTGGATGATCATTACGGCACTCGGACTTGTAGTGGCTTGGTTGGTGGCCGTCAGGCAGATCCCAGCCCTTCGACAGCATTTTGGCACCGTTTTGCATGACATTAGGCGCGAGTCTCTTGGCGAAATCTATTTCGCATTTTCAATAGCCGGCCTGATGTTGCTCACGCAACACGAGCCGATACTTTTTGTGATACCGATCCTGATTTTGGCCCTGGCCGATGCATTTGCCGCAATCGTCGGCAAGATTTTTCCAATTGGCCCGTTAGCCGGCATTGCCAGAGGTAAGACAGCGGCTGGCTGTACTGCGTTTTTTCTTGTCGCTTTCATCGTCAGCTTTTGGTCACTTGTAGCCTTTGCTGACTTGCAAACGGCTCACGCTTTGATGGTAGCAACAGGTCTGGCCGTAACGACATGTGTCGCGGAAGCGATCAGTCGTCGCGGCATTGACAACCTTGTCGTGCCTGCCATGGCTTATCTGATTCTACTTTGTTCAAACATCCCCGACTATGCGGGAAAAACGACCATCGCTCAGTTACAACTTGAGTTAAACGCATTGGTGGCAGGACTTTAGTTATGAATAACATTCTCAATATGTTGCCAGCAGATCACGACGGCGTTGATGGTGAACCAACGGCGACGCCG
>Ga0209980_10000825_pt1 | contig 16940 bp, 12 predicted proteins | sample CR02metaG_FD_183611 | JGI IMG/M metagenome (GOLD analysis project Ga0209980, IMG submission 183611) | Deep subsurface microbial communities from Mariana Trench to uncover new lineages of life (NeLLi) - CR02 metaG (SPAdes) (version 2) | ecosystem: Environmental > Aquatic > Marine > Ocean trench...
CGTCGGTAAAATCAGTTGCGCTCATCGGCACCTATTTGCCAAGACAGTGCGGTATTGCCACCTTTACCGCCGACCTCGCCGCTGCGATTGCCGCTAACGATCCGAACATCGATTGTTCTGTCGTCGCCATGAATGATCGGCCCGAGGCCTATGAATATTCGGAGTCGGTGCGATTCCAGATCAATGAAGACCGGCTGAACGAGTACGATCTTGCTGCCGACTTCCTCAACCTGCGTAATCTGGACGTCGTCTGCCTGCAGCACGAATACGGCATATTCGGCGGTCAGCGCGGCAGTTTTATTATCGAACTCGCCCGAAACCTAAACGTACCTCTGATCACAACCTTGCACACGATTCTGAAAGATCCATCACCGCAGGAACACCAAATCATCACGCAGCTAGCGGAAGTCTCCGCCAGCCTGGTCGTGATGAGTGAATGCGGCGCCAAACTGCTTCGAGATGTGTATCAGGTCCCCGCGACCAAGATCGAGCTCATCCACCACGGCATTATCGATGTACCGTTTCTGGAGGTAGATCCGTGTCGAAGTAAGGTCGCCGCGAGCGACAAGAAGGTGATCCTGACTTTCGGATTGCTGTCGCCGGGCAAAGGTATCGAGTATATGGTCGATGCCCTTCCGGAGATTGTCAGCTCGCATCCGGACGTGCTTTATTTCGTCGTCGGAGCGACTCACCCTCACTGGAAGGCGGAAAACGGTGAAGACTATCGGCTGCGCTTGCATCTTCGGGCAACGGAGCTCGGCGTGGCCGACAACATCGTGTTCCATGACCGGTTCTTGGAACGCGATGAGTTGTTCGAATTTATTCGGGCCGCTGACATCTATGTCACCCCGTATCTCAACGAGGCCCAAGTCGTGTCCGGCACGCTTGCCTACGCGCTGGGGGCAGGTAAGGCCGTCGTCTCGACCCCCTACTGGCACGCACAGGAAATGTTGGCCGACGGCAGAGGAAAGCTCGTGCCTTTCCGGGATAGCGGGGCCTTGGCCCGATCGATCAACGATCTGCTCGACCATCCAGAAGAGCGTCTCGCGATGCGCCGGGCGGCCTATGACTATTGCCGCCCGATGGAGATGAAGACGATGGGACGTCGCTATCTCAAGGTATTTGCCAAGGCCGTTGCCCGCCATCTACCGACGAAATTAGAAATCCCAGCGCTCGACACGCTGAGCCAGCGTGAGGAACGGCTCCCGCAGATCAACCTGAAACACCTCCGCCTGATGACGGATGGCACCGGCATGCTTCAGCATGCGACCTTCACAGTTCCCAACCGCGCCCATGGATACTGCGTCGACGACAACGCGCGCGCCCTGATCGTCGCCACTAGGGCACATGACTTTAACCGCCACGAGTCCGGAGTGATCGAGTTAGCCTCGGTCAATCTGAGCTTCTTGAACGATGCTTTCAATGCTGAGGCCGGAAGATTCCGCAACTTCATGTCGTACGATCGTCGGTGGCTCGAGGATGTCGGCTCGGAGGATTCGCACGGCCGCGCGTTGTGGGCCCTGGGCGTGGTGGCGGGCTGGGGCCGAAACGAGGGCCAAGTCGCTGTAGCGACGAAACTGTTCCGTGCAGGGCTGCCGGCACTCGACCAGTTTTCCGCATCTCGCGCCATCGCCTTCCCAATTCTCGGGATTCAGGCGTTCCTTCGCCGCAACGGCGATGACGATCAGGCCAGGGACCTCCTGAACGCACTCGGCCGTAGGCTGGAGAATCGATTCCGCCAGTTCGCCACCAAAGACTGGCGGTGGCACGAAGAAACGCTAACCTACGACAATGCGCGCTTGCCCCAAGCGCTCCTAGCCTGCGGACGGACGATCGGTGACCGTGACATGGTCGCTCTCGGTATCGATGTGCTCGGATGGCTCAGAGACATCCAGTTCGATTCATCTGCTGGCTGGTTCGCGCCGATCGGCAACCACGGCTGGTTCAGTAAATCGGGCACCAAAGCCCAATACGATCAACAGCCGCTGGAGGCGGCCGCCATGATCGATGCCTGTATCGAGGCCTATGAGTGCACCAAGGAAGAAGAATGGATTGAGGTGGCGGCCATCTGTTTCGACTGGTATCTAGGCAAGAACGATCAACAAATCAAGCTCTACGATCATGCCACCGGGGGATGCCGCGATGGACTTCAGCAGGACGGTGCAAATGAGAATCAGGGAGCAGAGTCGACACTCTCCTACATTCTCTCGCTACTCGCCATCTACGGTCTTCGCGGCTTGACGACAAATGAGCGTAAGAACCAGGTATCGGAACTCGAGAGCCCCTCAACAGGACGTGCCGAGACGCCGGTTAAGTTAGCCGGGAGGCCTTGAGGCGAGTCAGTAGCTCCGGGATCGATACCGTCGCGATCCGGCATCTTTGGTCCGCAATGCCGTACGGCAGGATCAGCGCGTCTCCGTGCAGCATGCTGCCGCAGGTGTAGACCACGTTGGGGACGTAGCCGTCTCGTTCATGCTCATCGGGAGCCAGAATCGGTTCGTCCAGCCGACCGATGACCTTCGACGGATCGTCGAGGTCCAGCAGCTCGGCCCAGATACTGTATCGGCGCATCGGGCCTACGCCGTGGAACAGCGCTAGCCACCCCTCGCATGTCTCAACTGGCGATCCACAGTTCCCGACCTGAACGAATTCCAACGGGTGAACCGGTTCCTGCAGAAGCTCGGCATCGTTCCAGTTACGAAGTCTGTCCGAGAACGCAATGTAGTTATTCACGCCGTCCTGGCGCGACAACATCACATAGTGGCCATTGATTTTTCTCGGGAACAGCGCCATGCCCTTGTTCTTCGCGGCATTGCCATTGAGTGTATGCATCTTGAACGTCAGAAAGTCAGTCGTCTCCAGAAGCTGCGGCAATATTGCGAACCCGTTGTATGCCGTATAGGTTGCGTAGTAATTAACCGACTGATCGTCGTCGACAAAACGCACGAAGCGTGCGTCTTCAATACCCGCACGCTCATTCTCCGTCACCGGAAAAATAACCCGCTCGGAGATCTGTTGATCCGAATCGAAGATCACCTCGTAGTTGGATCGCGCCAGCCACAGAACCATATCGATCGCATTCCGCTTGTCCTTCACTCGAAATCGAGTCGAGCGAAACTTCTCGATCTCGCTCTCCAGCTCATCAAACGTGAACGATTCGCCTAAGCCCTCCAAGAGGCGATCTACAACCCGATCGCTCGCGCCGATATCCTCAAGCTTGCGTCGAAAGTGACGCCGATCGTAAGTTGGATCTGTGTGAATCTCAGGTGTGGCCACATACTGGCTAACGGCATCGATATAGATGTCGAGGTTCTCGTCAACAACTCCGCTACGAAATTCGATCGAGGAGATATGACCCTCGCCCGTCGCTCTGAAACTCATGACAAAGCGGCGGGATCCCTTAGGCACACCCTTCTGATCCGGATGCGGCACGATTGAAGGATTGAATAATGCCGCCGATTCCACCGAGTACTCAGCAGTCATATAGGCGCCAAGCAGAAGGCGCCGTTCGCCTGATAAGGAGTCGCAGTCCGGAACGATCTCTGCAATTCGCTCGAAGTTTCTCTGTAGCGTGTCCCTGAAGTTTCTATGACGCGCCGAGAAATCCTGATAGACGGCCTCCAACAAGTGCTGGACGTCATCCTCGCTCAGCTTCGCGACCCGGGCGAGTAATGCCTTGGATCGTGCTTTATCGCCGGGAATATGCAGCCGCGTAATCACGCGTGAGCTTGCAGCGTTCAATAACGTCGGACGCCGTCTGACGAGCTGCGTGCGTTGTTCCTTAATTCTCATCAGTCATTGCACATCGATGGAATCTGCCTAACAATGTTCCCAGGCTCCGGCCCCGGCTCGAAACCGCACGGATTATAGCCGTAACCTGCCGAGTCAGGTTGCCCTACGGATCACACTATCGAAATTCACCGGATTCATGCATGTCCACTCGTATCGCCGTCCTAAGTCCCATTTCATGGCGTACCCCACCGCGCGCTTATGGGCCATGGGAGCTTGTGGTCAGCCTCCTCACCGAGGAGCTGGTGCGAATGGGCCTGGATGTCACCTTGTTTGCCAGCGGGGATTCTCAGACATCCGGCAAGCTAATCGCGGTGTGCCCGCGCCCCTATTCTGAGGATCCCCAGGCTGAGCCGAAGGTAATGGAATGCCTGCACATATCCGAAGTTTTTGAGCGCGCTGCCGACTTCGATCTCATTCATAGTCACTTCGATTTTCTGCCACTAACCTATTCCGGATTAGTTGAGACGCCGGTACTGGCCACGATTCACGGGTTCTCCTCGCCGTCGATCATCCCGGTCTACAAGAAATACAACGGTCGCGTCCACTACGTCGCTATCAGCGAGGCGGACAAGTCTCCGGAACTGGATTACATCGCTACCATCCATCACGGTATTGATACCGCACAGTTCGCTTTCCTCGAATCCGCAGGCGAGTATCTATTGTTCTTCGGACGTATCCACCCGGAGAAGGGCACGCACGAAGCGATTCGAGTGGCACAGCGCGTCGGTAAAAAGCTCGTTATCGCCGGCATCGTTCAGGATCAGGAATATTTCGCCACCCAGGTTCAACCCTACATTGACGGCAAGACGGTCGAGTATCTTGGGGCTGTCGGCGTCGCCCAACGGTCAGAAGTGCTGGGCCGAGCGCTTGCCCTGTTGCATTTGATCAGCTTCGACGAGCCGTTTGGCTTAAGCCTGTTGGAGTCCATGGCATGCGGGACACCGGTCATCGCTTTCGACCGCGGTTCGATGCCGGAGATTATTCGCCACGGCGAGACCGGGTATCTCGTTGCGGACATCGACGGCGCCGCGGATGCGGTGGACACCGTACGGTCTATCGATAGATCCGCTTGCCGCAAACATGTCGAGCTCCGCTTTTCCCATACTCGCATGGCGGCTGACTATGCCCGCGTGTACCAAGAGATTTTAGTGTAGGGGCGAAACGATGACCGATAAGAGCATAGTAAAGCGCTATCAAGGCAACCCGATTCTTACGAAGCACGACGTCCCTTACCCCGTGGAGACCGTGCACAATGCTGCAATTACAAAGTATCGAGGCCGTTACGTCGTGCTCTTTCGCTCCCATCTGCGTAACGGACGGTCCATTATCGGTAGCGCATGGAGCGATGATGGTTACCAATTTGAAGTGGAGCCCACTCCGTTCATGGTGCCAGCCACAGAAGGCGCGTTCGCCAGGCACGAAGAGTACGGTATCGAAGACCCGAGAATTTGCTCGTTCGGCGATGAGCACTACATTACCTACAGCGCTTATTCCAGATTCGGCGTACGAATTGGCCTGGCAAGGACTTCAGACTTCAGGACGATCGAAAGAGTCTCGCTGATCAGCGAACCGGACATGCGCAACATCGTGATTTTTCCTGAGACGTTCGCTGGCCGTTATGCACGACTCGACCGGCCCCACTCGGAGATCAAACCCTGGTCTATCTGGCTATCCTGGTCTCGAGACCTCGTTCACTGGGGCGACTCGGAGCCGGTCATCGGCCCGGTCGCCTACCATTGGGACGAGATGAAGATCGGTCCAGGTGCGACACCGATTCGTACCCCGGCGGGATGGATTAATATCTTCCATGGGGTGTTTCCAACGATGGACGGCGCTGTTTACCGCCTCGGTGTCGCGCTTCATGATCTGACGAACCCCGCGACTGTCTTGGGTGTTGCCGACGAGTGGATACTCTCACCGGAAGATCCGTGGGAATTGACGGGCTATGTCCACAACGTCGTCTTTACCTGCGGCGCCATCGCCGAGGACGACGGCACGCTTAAGATCTACTGGGGTGGCGCAGATAGCGTCCTATGTGTCGGCACGGCCAAGATTGCCGACCTCGTCGAGCTATGCCGCAACCACAGCAGGCCACCGCTGGGATCATGAACTCTGTTGCTCCGTCGGTGCGACCGCACTCAGCTGCGGAGAATGCGCTCGGTGACCAAGCGCAACCGGGCGGCCTTGCAACATTACCGTAGACCATTGTTCAGCTGACAATTCGAGGACGGACCCTCCAGAACTACTGAATCTGCCGGTCCTTTCCATTCGGCATCGTGATGGTCAGGAGGCGCATCAGCGGTCGCCCATCCCGGCTGGGATAGCCGCGGGCGGATATCTTCTGACCGGGTCGAAGAACGTCCGGTGTCAAACCCCTACGTATTAGCATTCCCGGTGGATAGGTCTCGAGCTGCCAGACGGTTGGCTCGTCGAACTCGTCGACAACGTGCAAATGAATATAACCGTGGGGCGCGATGAATTCGAAGCGCGTTACCTCACCCGTGACGGTGACGGTGCGCGCAGTATCGAACAAAGCCGCTAAAGAATGATGCGCCGCGGCTGTCGTGACGGCAATCGAGAGTAGCGTAACGAGGACTAAGCCGACGACGGTTCGCATGCTGAGCGCTTCTAAAACCGGCTGTCGGCCGGATCGCAGACCGACTCATAAATCATTCCGTCTGGGTCCAACTCCCACGTAAAGCTACGCACCCACGGAACGCTGAAAGTTTCTGGCGCTGTGATCGTGACCTCCACTTCGAGAACCTGGCGATCGTCACGCAGGCGGAAGCGCTCGAGTACTTCCACATCACCGTACTGGCGCAGGCCGCCACCCGTCAGCAAGCCAGGCGCGACATGGGTTGTATTGATAAGGAGTATATCCTCCTCCCAATGGCCCACGGAATAACCTGAGCGCGCGGGCGGCAGATAGTCTGGTGGCTCCCAGCCGTCCATATGGATGCGCCGCACCATACCGAACGCTTCGTAGAGAAACACCAGCATCTCGTCGGTCTGCACGATCTCGAACGGGTAGATGATCAGCCCTGAGCGCGGGAACCCCGGCATAACGCAGCGGATGACCGGATCATCCAAGGGGTCGAAGGCTTCCAGATCCGTCCTTGCTCTGGGCGTCGGCTCCGGTCGGTTGGCCCCGCCGGCGTTCCGTGGCGAGGTGGCCAACCACACCCCAGCTAGATTCGGCGGCGGCTCGGCGGCAGGCGCGATCGGCGGTATCGCTACGACCAAGCCGAGCCAGGCCAAGAGACTCAGCGTAGCAACGACACGCCGACCTTGGTGGTGCGATCTAGCGCGTGACATAGTCCCAGATTACCCCAGCTTGTTCGAGTATCTCGCGTAAGTCCTGATCCAGGAGATAGCCCTCGCCGATCAGCTTCATCGACTCTGCGGCAACCAACCCTAGGTACTGCGCCTTGCTTCCATAACGTTCCTCGATCGACAACCGTGGATCGTTGCGGGCCTCGCGTTCTTGCCTATCTTTTGCAAACGGCAGGAATGAACCCGACATGTGCGACACCACGTCCGTCGGCCCATATTCAGCGTTGTAGAGGTTCCAACCGGTATAAGTCGCCAACGGCACGACAATCCCCGGCGTTCTGAGTCCGCCAAGCTCGTTGCCGTCCGCATCGACTTGCGGCACGAGTATCGTGAACGCCGGACCCACTTCGGGCGGCTCTTTGGTGATGATTCCGTCGGAGGCAAAATGGGGCCCATAGTCAACCCGATAGGCCTTATGCGTAACCGTCGGGAAATTGATGCCGGGCAGAGCCGGGAAATTTACTTGGTCCGGCGCGACCAGCGTCGCGTCATCCAGCAGCGGGAAGCGACTCGGCGGTGCCGGGGTGCCATCGGTCACCCACATGTTCATCCTGAGCAGTAGCGCTCGCATGAGCCAGGAGAAATCGTTCGGATTGTTGACGTTTTGGCCGTTGGTTTGCGTCGGTGGAAACGAAGACGGCAGATGTTGAGAACCAGCGAGATGATAGACACGGGCGTATTCGTCCAGCATCGGAACATGCCTCTTACCGTCGAGAGTCGTTGTCAACAAAGACGCCACTCTTCCCCAATACTCGTAAGATGTGTTGACGTTGTAGACCTTGGGCATGAACTCTTCCGGAACGTGCGAGAGCATGCCACCGGTCTGTCCGGTCACGGGATCGGTCTGCTCAACGTCGGTGAACGGGAATATATCCGTCGGGTAGAAGAAATTGAGATAAGGGTGTGCATCGCGTGAAGCCTGTCCGAAACGTAGGTTAAAACTCCCGCGGGCGGCACCGCCGATCTGCGCGATGATGCCATCGAAAGCCTTGCGGTGCTGCTCGTCCTCATTGAAGCCCATATAGATGAGTGTTCGGAGCGTCCGGCCAGGCTGCGACATGCCATAGCCGATCACGCGGTCGATGGCACCCGCCGGCAGATTCAAGTCCGCGGAAGCGCCATACTTGAAGAAGGACACGGCGTCGCGAAGGCCTGCCAGCCCTAAGCCAATGATCTCGGGGTTCACTGCCTTGTAAATGACCTCATAGATCCGCTGCGGCTCGAAGCCCGACTGAAGATAAACGCGCGTCATGTCCGGAACGACCTCGCCGTTCGCAAGGCGCGCAAAATCCCATTGGTCTCGCAGGATGACTCGCCGCTCGCCCTCCACCGAATCGCGCACGGTCAGAACGCTCTCGGGCGCCTCCGGATCGGAAACCGGATAAGGGATGTGGTTGCGGTCCGCGAGCGTGCGATCAAAGACGCGTTCCGTCACAACGAAATCGCTGCGCACCAGGCCTTCGATCGGCTCATCGGACTCGACTCGCGGCAAAAACGCGCGTGATCCGGTCACACGCGTCACCGGCACATCGAATTGCCAGCCTACCCAGAGCAGGGTGAAGCCCTGCTCCATTAAGAACCCGTCGCCGAAGTTTTCTGCCGTCGTCGGGTTTCCGGCATCCCATGTCTCGCCCTCAGCGTGGGCGTGGTTGAAGAAGGTCAACATCCGCCGGGTACCGCGATTGGCTACACCGAGGAGCATCGTGCCATTGCCGCGATCTGCCTGCGTCGGTTTAATGAGCGTAAAGGTGGCGGAAAACTCGACCAGGCCGTCCGCATTCAATGGTGCGTGCTCAATATCGACGATAATTTCGTTCGCCGAATTCGTCGGGTCGACCGCGAAGTGCATCGTGCCGAGGAATTTTTCGTACGGCCCCGCAAGCCCGTAGGACTTACCTCCCAGCACGTCCTCGTGGAGTTCGACGTCCACGCGCGCGACCTCGGCCGATACGCCGGAGACAAATAGGATGGCCGCAAAGAGGACTCTGGAACTCGAGTTCATCGCTTTTTCTCCACGCGAATTAGCGTGACCACGCCTCGCCCGCAAGCGCTTGTCAATAACCGGAACGGCCCGCCGGCTCTCCCCGTGAATGCTGCGCGATCGGCCTATTCCCAGCGTTTACTCCCAAGCCGCGTAGAGCGGCCTACCGATCACGTAGTCCGGATTGGCGCCCGCTCGCGGCGTGAACTTCTGGACGCCGCCTTTGTTGTCGACCTGAGCCAGGTACAGGTTGCCCTCCTGGTCCACGCTCATACCGTGCACGCCGGCGAATCCGCCGGGGAACTCGCCGTAGGTACCCCAGGAATACAGGAAGTTGCCGTCCAAATCGTACTTCAGGATTTTATGCGATCTGCGATCCGCAGCCCATAGATGTCGATCGGCCGTGATGATAAACATATGAATGTTTGCGGGCTGTGCGCCGACACTCCATTCGTACAGATACTCGCCATTCTCATCGAACACCTGGATGCGGCGATTACTTCGGTCGTTGACGAACACCCGTCGCGTCTCGGGATCCACGGCAACGCCATGCACATTGTTCATATAGCCGGGACGTGTCTCATTCGGCGGCGTGCCCCGCTCCCCCCAAGACGTGAGGTACTCACCATTCGCATCGAACTTCACGACGCGCGTGCCGTTGTAGCCATCGGCTACGACGAAACTGCTGTCCGGAAACCAGGCCATGAACGTCGGCCGGTTAAAGTGAGTCTCGTCGGCACCGCGCTCGCCGTACGTGCCGATAGATTGGACCAGCGTCGTACCGTCGTTCGTGAACTTATGAATGATGTGCTTGTGGTCGTCGATGATCCAGACGTGTTTCTCCGGATCGTAGGGGTTGATCGCTACATAGTGCGGTCGCTGCAGCATCGAATCCCATTGCGTCCAGGCTTCGATGACATTGCCTTCACCATCGAATACGAGGATGCAGTACTCCCACCGCGCATCTATTCCCAGCCGACCACCACGCTCGATCCAGGTTTTTACCCCGTCTGCCGCTATGTTGCCCGATCCACCGCCCGCCGGCAGACTCACTCGCGTGGCGTTTCGCCATACGGGTCCGGATGGGAAGTAGAGACTCGGGCCGATCTCGGGCAAGACCCGGCCCTGTGGCGGGTCGATCTTCGGCAGCAGCCCGCGTTGCAGATAGAAAATCCGGTCCGGGCTCTCCGCAAAAACGCTCTGCCCGGCACCGAAGGTCCAATTCTCGGCCCCGGGTAGCGTGGAAAGATCCTTAGGCCAATTTGCGTCGACGTCGTAAGCGCCGAACATGTCTTGACCGCCCTTTTCTCCGGTGACGGCTGCGTAACTCACGGACGCCTGCTCCTGGGCCAGTGCGTTGCCAAGCAAGATTATCGTTGTGAGACCCGCGGCGCTCATACCGAGCGTTATCACACGTCTGAACATAGCTGCTCCTCCCATCGTTCTAATTAAACTTTATGCCGTTATGGATAGGCCCGTCGGCTACTGCGAGAATTGTCCGAATCCTGACAGTGCCGGATCGCAGTTATAGCGATACAATCGAAGTTCCGGCGTGTAATTCCATTGCAGGGTTCCACGAAATGGTTCCGCCAAATAGTCCGGATCCTCGATAAAGACGTCGATCATGAGCCTGGTCCCGTTCTCGCTGAGCGCAAAACGCTCGATCACATGTTTCAGGGCCCCGGAAGGCACACCATCGCCGCTCGTCGACGGGTGGTCGGCAAATAGCGTCGTATCGACGACCAGGGCGTCACCCTCCCATCGGCCGATGGAGTGGCCTTGATTCGTGCGTTCACCGTCCTCGGGGTGCGCGCGTCCGTCCGTATAGATCGTGCGCACATTATCGAAGAATTCGTTGCGGATCATGACGAGGTCTTCTTCGATGTCGATCTCCGTGAGATAGACGACGGAGGCCGTCAGCACTCCCGGCGTCGGCGGTGGAACACACTGTGCGATCGGGCTATGGATGCGGTAATCATAGCTCGCTTGTGCTGCTGCGCCCTTATCGGTCAACGGCATGCTATCAAGCTGCTCGCGAAACGGGCCGATCGTCGAGCCCCGTCCCTTCCAGATGCCGGCGATGCTGGTCGCGCTGGCGGTGCTTTCGTAATCGCTCTCGTCCTGAATCCAAATATGCCCATCCGCAGTCTCGATCGAGATCATCATTGCGCGCTTTTGCTGCGGGTTCCGTTCCGGGTGCGCCCGTACGGTGATCACGTCCCCGGAGTTCAGCATATCTCGCGTCCAGCCGCTGCGCGACATGATCGGGGTCGATCCCGTCTCGACTGCCCACTCGACGAGTTCACCGTTCTGATCCTCGGTCTTAACGTAAGTCGTAATGTGAGGATTTCTCCAGAGGAAACGCGTGACGGTTCCCTGAAAGGTCACCAGGGCCTGCTGATCATAGTCCGCGTCGCTGTGATGCGCGGAAGCCGGCGTGACAATAAGAAATATCAAGCCGACGACGAATACCGATACAAATGGCGACAGTCTTGTCACTATTTTTTCTCCTGATTCCCGCCGATTGATCGATCCATCAATCGGTTAGGAAGTGATACATGCCGAGAACGTTCAGGTCGACCCAATCGAAGTCGGCCCAGTGACTGTACTCCTCCATGTCGATATCTCGCTGCATTTCCGTCAAGGACTGACCTGCGGCGATTCCGGCGGCAACCTGGTCCCGCAGCTTCTCGAAGTATTCTCGCCACGCCCTGACGTCATCCCTGGTACCGACCGGCCCGTGGCCCGTCGCAACGAAATCAAAGCCTGCTGCCAGCCGCTCCGTTTCTACGATCGCGGCCATCCACTCATCGAACATTCCGAGTTCGTAGTCCATTTCCCTATTCGGCAGGCGTCCGAACGTGACGTAGTCGACGACGAACATCACGCTGTCGTCAGGAAAAGTGATCATGCTTGAGTCCGATGAGTGATTCATCTTGCCGACCCAGGTCAGTTTCACCCGTTTGCCGCCCAAGCTGATCTGCATCTCATCTGTATAGGTAATATCAGGAGGGCGCACAAAGCTTACTGGTCCGCGCTTCACCTCCGCGCCACTGAGCACACCGTCCTTATTCGCATCGAATCCAGCAAACTGACTGACTTCCGAGCCGGGGAAGCGACGAAAGTCTTCCCCGATCTCGCTATGTTCGATGACACCGTTGCTGTTGCTATCCATCGCCGCCACGGGCTCATACTGCCCGATGACTTGGGACAGAGTGGTAGAAGCCTGCGGCATCGCCAAGTGCGACAGCATGTTGATATGACCCACGAACCGGGCCGTATCGGCGAAGACGTCGCCGCCGGAAGCGTGGTCCCAATGGTAGTGGCTGTAGATTACGTATCTGACCGGGACCCCGAAACGGTCGTCGAACTCGCTCTTCAGCCACGTCGCAAAATCGGTATTGATCGGGTCCGGCAGAATTATGCCCTCTGTTGTGACCAAGAAGACGGTGCCGTGATTGTTATTCATGGCCCTGTAGACGTCCCCAGAAATGTGGCTAATAGAATAACCCTCTGCCGTTTGGGCAAAGCTCTCGGACGCAAGTACCAGTGCTGCGACCACGCCCGCCAAAGCCATCGTTGTCGTACGGCTACGCATCCGGATCTCCTCACTCGTTAGCAAGACCGCGCTACGCGGTTCTTTTTATCTCGTTGTTTTCGCTAGATTCTACCCGATATTGGACCTATCTGAATGCCCGCTTCGGGGCTCCCAGCAGACGCTCAGATCACGGCCGCTTCCGTGCCGGCAACGGCAAATCTCCGCCGATTATTCGCGTCCAACTACAGCTTTTCCGATATTAAGCCTTAAGTTAGAGAGAGATTTTCTCGCTAATCCCAGGGTGTTGAGCGCCGATTGACCAGCCCGACCGCTGGGGACTAGACTCCGGCCCAACGATCTACTGAGGACGGAGACGTCAAATCATGAAAGCAAAATCAAAAATCGGAACTATTCTCGCCCTGCTTGCCGGCGCCGGATTAACGATCTCGTGTACGAACGATGGAGCCCAGGCACAGACCGCGCCCAGCTACCTATTCGATCCCACCTGGCCGAAGGAGCTGCCGAACAACTGGAAAATCGGCGGCATTACTGGTCTTGCCGTCGACAGCAACGACAACGTCTGGGCCTACAATCGGCCGAACGATCTGACATCCATCGAGCTTCACGCCGAACTCACGCCACCGATTGCGGGGTGCTGCGCCCGGCCGCCCTCGATGATTCATTTTGACAGGGAAGGCAACGTGATCGGCTGGTTTGATGCGCAGCAAGGGCACGGCATGGACGTGGACAGCAACGGGTTTGTGTATCTTGGTCAGGATACGGTCCGAAAATACGACCCGGAGACCGGCCAAGTGGTTGCCGAGTTGGCGCGAACGCCGGAGAGAGAGGGTGGCGGTCGAGTTGGACTTCCCCCGCCTACGAGTCGGGAACCGGGTCAGGGTGGCCGTGGACCGGTCGCAGGATTCTTGCCACGACCCCCTCGCGACCCTGCAGACGTAGCGGCGGCAGCGGCGGCACGGGATGCATTCCGTGAAAAGTATCCTCCTGAGACGCCGATGATTGTCGGCGGTCTCGAGGAGATTCGGATCGTCGAGGCCGACAACGAGATGTATGTCGCCGACAATTACCTCCACGGACGGGTGCTCGTCTTCGATCTAGAGACTTTCGAGTTCAAGCGGGGATGGGGCGCGTATGGCAAACCGCTGGCCGAAATCAGCACCGACGAAGCCGACCACACCTATACGCCGAACGGGCCGATGCCAATCGACTTCGCCGGCCACCTGACCCTGAACGTTTCCAATGACGGCTTGGTGTATGCGGCAGACCGAAACGCGAACCGCATTCACGTGACGACGAAAGATGGTGAGTTCCTGAGGGAGATCGTCCTGGCACCGGGCACGGGCGTCGGCGGCTCCACAGGCGGCATCGCATTCTCGGCCGACCCTGAGCAGCGCTACCTCGTCGTCTCAAGTCTCACGAACAACAAAATCTGGTTACTGAATCGCGAAGACGGCAGCATCGCGGCGGAGTGGGGCCACATGGGCGAGAACGGCGGCCAGTTCTTCGGTCTGCATATGATCGCTGTCGACTCACAGGGGAATATTTACACCGGTGAAGTTTTCGCCGGCGAGCGTGTGCAGCGGTTCGTGCCCGCCGATAGTCCGAGGGGAGAGCTGCTCCAGCAACTGGCCGACATACGGTAAACGACAGAGACGCTGAGCGTTTTCCTGGTTGGAGCAGCCTTGTGGCGAGGCGCAACCTCACTGGCGGAAAGATCAAGGAGTGCCGATGACTCACGCTAGCAGGTGCTTTATTCAAACACTGGCCTTGTCTTGGCTAGCGGCCTGCGTGCTGGTGGGATGCGGCGCGGCAACCGATGACGCATCAGATTCGAGCCGGGTCTATGTGATCAAATTTCCGCATGTAACCGCTCCGAGCACACCCAAAGGCCAGGCTGCGAACCGGTTCAAGGAACTTGCCGAGGCGCGTTTCCCTGGCCGGGTGGAGGTGGAAGTCTATCCCTCCAGCCAGCTGATGAATGACGATGACTCCCTAGAGGCGCTCGCTTTCGGCGAGATCCAAATGATTGCGGTGTCCCTGTCCAAATTTGATCGACTGACGCAAAAGTTCCAGATCTTCGACCTGCCGTTTCTATTCGCCGATCTGGCCGCCGTAGAGCGTTTTCAAGGCAGCCCCACGGGCAAGCTCTTGCTCACGGAACTCGTCGACCGCGGTTTCTTAGGACTCGGCTTCTGGCACAACGGGATGAAACATTTCGGCGGCCCTCATCCGATGCGGCAGCCGGAAGATGCGGATGGGCTCAAATTCAGAATCATGGAATCCGATGTCTTGCAGGCGCAGATACTAGCGATCGGTGGCAATCCGCAAAAAATGCCTTATGGTGAGGTTTATCACGCGTTGCAAACCGGCGCTATCGACGCGCAGGAGAACACCTGGCCGAACATTTATTCCACCAAATTTTACGAAGTGCAGCCCTACTTTACGATCACGAACCACGGTTACGTTGGCTATCTGGTCGCCGTCAATCCGCGGTTCTGGGAATCGCTGCCCGATGACCTCCGCGCGGGGCTTGAGGAGATCGTTGCCGAAGTAACGGTGTGGACCAACTCCAGAGCAGCCGCAATCAACGCCGACAACCTAGAAAGAATCAAAGCGTCCGGACGCACCGAGATCGTGAGTCTCACTAGTGAAGAGTTAACGGCCTGGCGGGATGCCGTGCAGCCTGTTTGGGAACTGTTCGCCGATGATATCGGTCGCGAGATAATTGCGGCCGCGCGCAGCGACGATAAGCGATAGCGAGTCAACGAGTAAAACTGGTATTGCTCGAGGACGCCTGTTAAAGATCTGCCGGGTGTCTCGGGGCAAAGAGTACGTAGTTAAAAAGAACCGGTAGAGCCTGGCTGCGTGGTCATAACTCCCGTACTATCGCCTAACAAGAACAAGATCATAGGAGCGTGAAAATGAATCATAACGGCGTTCGCATCCTTGTCCTATTGGGCTTGATAACGTCTCTAGGGGTCTCCGCGACAAGCTTTGCGCAGGGAACGCCGCGGCGGTCTATTACCCCTATTACAGGCGATTTATATCGCGGCCAGAACAATAATCATTTCACGGTATTTCTGGTCACGGACGAAGGCATCATCCTGACCGACCCGATCAACACCGGGTTTGCAACCTGGCTCAAGAGCGAACTCGACAGTCGTTTCGATGTACCCGTGCGCTACGTACTCTATAGCCACCATCATGGCGATCACGCGTCCGGCGGAGACGTCTTCGCAGATACGGCGAAATTCGTCGGCCATGAGAATATGTTGAGCCATCTGGCTATGCCACCCGAGTCCACACCGCTGCCGATCGAGGGCCAGTATGCGATAGCCGCAACGATGGATGCCAACGGCAACGGCCGAATCGAGTCGAGTGAAGCGAGCGGCGCCATTCTAAATAACTTCTCAGGATTCGACGCGAACGGCGACGGCGAGCTGAGCGGCGCGGAGGTCTTGCGTGGACCGCTGAGCGCCGTACGACCGCCCGACATCACGTACTCAAGGACGACTGTGATCTCCCTCGGTGGCAAGCAGGTCGAGATGACCTGGGTCGGCGAGATGAATCACTCGATGGATATGAGCGTCATCACATTCCCGGCCGAACGCGCGATGCACATTGTCGATTTCATTACCTTCCAGCGACTTCCGTACCGGGAGATGGACTTCGAAAACGGCCTATTCGACGAGTGGATGTCTGCGATCAAGCATTGGGAGTCCCTTGCCGACGACTACGACTACATCTCCCCGGGTCACGGTCCCGTGGGAGACATTACGGATGTCAGGGAGTGGCGACAATACTTCGAGAAACTCCGCGATGCAGTAGCGGACGGCATCGACGCCGGCCAGTCGCTCGAGGAGATGCGCGCGAATATCGAGATCGAGGAGTACAGCGAGTGGGAAGGCTATTCGTGGCTCGACGAGAACGTATTGGGGATGTATCACTTCCTGACCGATGACGATGACAGCTAGCACCGCTGGCTGCCCATCAAGAAACGATCTCGCGGAGATTCCAGCTCGGGAGATGCGCTGGCCAGAATCATTGGCGGCCGGATATCACTCGTGTGTGCCAAGCAACGAGTTATGAACAAACCGATCACACTCCTTACCATCACCGTGGTGCTGGCAGCGGTATCGGTAGCAGCGCAAGCGCAGAGCGCGAATCGTCCAGACGTTCTGTTTATATCGATTGACGATCTAAACGACTGGGTCGGACCGCTCGGCGGTCACCCCCAAGCCAAGACGCCGAATATGGACCGGATGGCGGAGCTAG
>Ga0209980_10000826_pt1 | contig 16934 bp, 12 predicted proteins | sample CR02metaG_FD_183611 | JGI IMG/M metagenome (GOLD analysis project Ga0209980, IMG submission 183611) | Deep subsurface microbial communities from Mariana Trench to uncover new lineages of life (NeLLi) - CR02 metaG (SPAdes) (version 2) | ecosystem: Environmental > Aquatic > Marine > Ocean trench...
TCAGTCCTCGACCTCGACCCCTTTCCAAAAGGCGATGTGGTCCTTGATGCTCAAAGCCTTCTCCATCGGCTCGGGATAGGTCCAGGCGGCGTCGACGTTGACCTCGCCGTCGACCACGACATGGTAATAATGCGCCGTCCCTTTCCACGAACATTCGGTGGTGGTCGCGCTTTCCCGCAAGCAATCGTCCTTCACCGCGCCCGGCGGGAAATAGACGTTCTTCTCGACGACCTCGAACACCTCGCTCTCGGCGATGACGGCGCCGTTCCAAATCGCTTTCGCCATTTTATCCTCCTGCGGTATCGCCCTAAATCCCCGGCCCTCAATGCACCTCGGCCCAGTTGTCGCCGACGCCGGCCTCGACCACCAGGGGCACATCGAGATGCACCGCCGGATCAGGGGCATTTTCCATCACCATTGTCACCACCTTGACCGTGTCGGCGACCTCTCCGGCGGGCGCTTCGAACACCAGCTCGTCATGGACCTGGAGCAGCATCCGGGCGGAAAGCCCCGCGTCCTTCAAGGCGCCGGGCATGCGGATCATGGCGCGCTTGATGATGTCGGCCGCCGCCCCTTGCAGCGGCGCGTTGATCGCCGCGCGCTCGGCGAAGCCGCGATTGCGCCCGTTCTTGTCGTTGATGCCGGTGATGTGGATTTTGCGCCCGAAGATGGTCTCGACGTAGCCGTTGGCGCGGCAGAATTCCTTGGTCTCCTCCATGTAGCCGCGGATGCCGGGGTAGCGCTTGAAATAGGCGTCGATGTAATCGGCGGCCTCGGCCTGGGCGATGCCGAGCTGGTTGGCGAGGCCGAAGGGCGAGATGCCGTAGATGATGCCGAAATTGATCGCCTTGGCCTGGCGCCGGACCGACGGGTCCATCCGATCCGCCGGCACGCCGAACACCTGGGCGGCGGTCATGGCGTGGATGTCCTCTCCCGCCGCGAAGCATTCCTTCAACGCCTCGATCCCGGCGACATGGGCCAGCAGGCGAAGCTCGACCTGGGAATAATCGGCGGAGATCAGCTTGGCGCCCGCATCGGCGACGAAGGCGCGGCGGATCTTGCGCCCTTCCCCGGTGCGCACCGGGATGTTCTGAAGGTTGGGATCGGTCGAGGCCAGCCGCCCGGTCGAGGCCCCGGCCATGGCGTAGGAGGTATGCACGCGCCCGGTCTCGGGATTGATCTGCTGGGTCAGGGCATCGGAATAGGTGCTCTTGAGCTTGGCGATCTGGCGCCACTCCAGCACCCGGACGGGGAGATCGTGCCCCTGGCCCGCCAGGTTCTCGAGGATGCCGGCGCCGGTGCCATAGGCGCCGGTCTTGCCCTTCTTGCCGCCGGGAAGGCTGAGATCCTCGAACAAGATCTCGCCCAGCTGCTTCGGCGATGCGATGTTGAACTCGCGCCCGGCGAGTTCATGGATCTCCTTCTCCAGCACCGCCAGCCGGCCGGCGAAGTCCTTGCTCAACGCCTCGAGCTCGGCCTTATCGACCTTGACGCCGGCGCGTTCCATCTCCGTCAGCACCTGGATCAACGGCCGCTCCAGGGTCTCGTAGACCGTGACCATACGATCCGCCGCCAGACGGGGCTTGAACAGCCGGTGAAGCCTGCCGGTGATGTCGGCGTCCTCGGCGGCGTAATCGACGGCGGCCGCGAGCGGCACATATTCGAAGCTCACCCGTTTCCTGCCGCTGCCGGCGACGTCGGCGTATTTGATCGTCTCGTGGCCGAGATGAAGGGAGGCCAACTCATCGAGGCCATGGCCATGCATGCCGCCTTCGAGCACGTAGGACAGCACCATGGTGTCATCGACCGGCCGAATGGCGATGCCGTAGCGCGCCAGCACCTGGGCGTCGTATTTGATGTTGTGCCCGACCTTGAGCACGGAAGCGTCCTCGAACAGGGGCTTGAGAAGCTCGAGCGCCTGATCGAACGCCACCTGCTTCGGCGCACCTTCGCCGTTCGCTCCCTTCGCCTTCCCCTGCCCGCCGTCGCCGAGGTCGAGGTCGCCCTGTGCCGGGGCCTGGCGGTGGCCAAGCGGGATGTAGCACGCCTTTCCGGCGCTGACGGACAGCGACACGCCGACGAGATCGGCGCGCATGGCGTCGAGCGAGGTGGTTTCGGTATCGACGGCGACGGTGCCGGCAACGCGCGCGCGGGCGATCCACTCCTTCAGCGCACCCACCTCCTGGACCGGCTCGTAGGCTTGCGCCTCGGGCGCCAGTTCGGCGGCTTCGGCGGCGCCAATGGCGCCGTCGACCGTCACCCCCTCGGCGGCGAACTTGCTTTCGATGCGCGCCGTGAGGCGGACGAAATCCTGGGCACGGAGGAATCCCACCAGGGTTTCCGGGTCGGGCGGGCGCAAACCGAAAGAGTCGAGCGGCTCGGTCACCGGCACGTCGTCCTTGAGCCGCACCAGGTCCCTGGAAATGCGCGCCTGATCGGCGAAGGCCATGAGGTTCTCGCGGCGCTTGGGCTGCTTGATCTCCGACGCCCTCTCCAGCACCGTCTCGAGATCGCCGTAGGTGTTGATCAACTCCGCCGCCGTCTTGACCCCGATCCCCGGGACGCCGGGCACGTTGTCGGTCGAATCCCCCGCCAGCGCCTGGACATCGACCACCTTGTCGGGTCCGACGCCGAACTTCTCGCGCACCTCCTCGGCGCCGATGCGGCGGTCGCGCATCGGGTCCATCATGTGGATGCCATCCGTCACCAGTTGCATCATATCCTTGTCCGACGACAGGATCGTGACCTCGGCGCCCAGGGCCTCGGCTTCGCGGGCGTAGGTGGCGATCAGGTCGTCGGCCTCGTAGCCCTCCATCTCCAGGCACGGCACGTTGAAGGCGCGCGTCGCTTCGCGGATGAGGGCGAACTGGGGCACCAGATCTTCGGGCGCGTCTGGCCGGTTGGCCTTGTAATCGGGATAGATGTCGTTGCGGAAAGTCCGCCGCGCGGCGTCGAAAATGACGGCGAGGTAATCGGCCTCGGTATCCTCCAACAGCTTCATCAGCATGGAGCAGAAGCCGAACACCGCGTTGGTCGGCGTGCCGTCGCGCCGGTTCATCGGCGGCAGCGCGTGATAGGCGCGGAAAATGTAGCCCGATCCGTCGACCAGAAAGACCCGCGCGGGCCTCCCGGTCCCCTCCCTGGCCTTGAGCGCGCTCACCTATCCTCCATCGCTCTCGCCACCGGCTTTGAGGACATAGCGGAGCCCGCAATAGGGGCAGGCGATCTCGCCATCCTCGCCGAGATTGAGGTAGACCTTGGGGTGCCCGAGCGCACCGCCGCCGCCGTCGCAGTCGACGCCTTTCTCGGCGACGTAGATGGTCTCATTATCCCTCGCGTCTTCCGCCGCCATGATCCGTTCCAATCCTTGCCCCTCGCCGGCCATTGACCACCCAGTCATTGACCACACTGTCAGGCGGATGATACCCATTGCCACGGCACAATCAACCGGGGCAAATCGGCCCCCATGTCCGTCGAGAAAATGTCCACAGAACCGAGCGCCGTTACGCCGATAGGACCCCCGGGCGATCCGGCGGCGGCGATCATGCGCGCGCCCCACGATGCGCCGGACAACGCCGTCGAGATCGTCAAACTCTATAAGACCTACCGGGGCGGCAACGGCCAGGCGGACAAGGTGGCGCTCAGGAAAGTCGATCTCGACATTCCCCGTGGCTCGTTCTTCGGCCTGCTCGGCCCCAACGGCGCCGGCAAGTCGACCCTGATCAACATCCTCGCCGGGCTGACCAACAAGACCAGCGGCGCCGTCAGGATCTGGGGCTACGACATCGACACCGACACCCGCGCCACCCGGAGCGCCATCGGCGTCGTGCCCCAGGAACTCAACATCGAGCCGTTTTTCACCCCGCGCCAGAACCTCGAGCTCCTCGCCGGATTTTACGGTATCCGAAAACCGCAGCGCCGCACCCGGGAGGTCCTCGAGATGGTCGGCTTGACGGAGCAGTCGGAGGCCTACGCGCGGACACTTTCCGGCGGCATGCGTCGGCGCTTGCTCGTCGCCAAGGCGATGCTGCATTCACCGCCGGTGCTGGTGCTGGACGAGCCCACCGCCGGGGTCGATGTCGAGCTGCGCCGGAATATCTGGGAATGCCTGAAGGAGTTGAACGCCGCCGGCACCACCATCCTGCTCACCACCCACTATCTCGAGGAGGCGGAGAAGCTCTGCGACCGCATCGCCATCATCAACCACGGCCGGGTGGTGATCTGCGACACCACCGGCGCGCTGGTGAGAAGGGTCGACAGCAAGGAGCTCGTCGTCACCGTGGCCGACGATGTCGACGCCGTGCCGGCGCCGCTTCGGCGTTTCGACGTCGAACTGCTGCCGCCGAGGCGCCTGGTCTTCCGTTTCCGCCGCTCCGAGACCCGGATCGGCGAGATCATCGACGCCCTGCACGATCTTGGCCTCATCATCGCCGATTTGTCGACCGAGGAGGGTTCTCTCGAGGACATCTTCCTGCAACTGATCCACGCGCCAAGCGAGCCGGGCGAGGGCGATTGAGCATGGCGCGGGTCCTGATCGCGCTGCTGGTCTTCTCGCTCGCCGCCTGCCAGCCCCGGTTGCGGTTGCCGGGAGAGCCGGTGGCGCCGCCGCGCCTGACCGCCGCCGCCTACATCGCCGCCGACGGCGCCCGCCTCCCGCTGCGGGTCTGGTTGCCCGAAGGCCGGCCCAAGGCGGTCCTGGTGGCGCTCCATGGCTTCAACGATTATTCCAACGCCTTCGAGGAGCCCGCCGCCTTCTGGGCGCAGAAGGGGATCGCCACCTACGCCTACGATCAACGCGGCTTCGGGGAGACCGAACACCGGGGCGAATGGTCCGGCATCGCCGCCATGGCCAATGACCTCAGGGCGGTGAGCCGCCTGGTCCGGGCCAAACACGCCCCCATCCCGCTTTATCTCCTCGGCATCAGCATGGGGGGCGCGGTTGCCATGGTGGCGCTTACCGGCGCCGACCCGCCCCAGGCCGAGGGCGTCGTCCTGGCGGCGCCCGCCGTCTGGGGGCGGCGGCACATGAACGTCTTCCAGCGGGCGGCGCTGTGGCTCACGGCCCACACGGTGCCGTGGTTGCGGGTCACCGGCAGGGGGCTCGGCATCAAGCCGTCGGACAATACCGAGATGCTCAGGGCGCTCGGGCGCGACCCGCTGGTGATCAAGGAGACCCGGATCGACACCATCTGGGGCCTCGCCAACCTCATGGACGCGGCCTTCGACTCGGCGCCGAAGCTGACCGGGAGGGCGCTGATCCTTTATGGCGCCAACGACGAGGTGGTGCCCAAAGACCCGACGGTGGAGATGATCCGCCGCCTGCCGAGAGCCGCCAGCGCCCGCCAGCGCGTCGCCATGTACGAGGAGGGCTTTCACATGCTGCTCCGCGATCTGCAGGCGAATGCCGTGCTTTCCGACATCATTGCCTGGATCGAGGACGCCGCGAAGCCCCTGCCGTCGGGCGCCGACGCGCGGGCGCGCGAGCGCCTCGCCACCGAATAGCCTCGGCTTCGCGGCGCCTGCTCATTTGCGGCCCCTGCTGAAAAGAATTAGACGAGGCCATGACAGGTAAGTTTAGTTAAATCAAAAACTTAACCGCTTCTACCGATTAACGGAGAATCAGCGATTGACATCATAAGCCGTGATTGTATATATAATGTAGATACAGGCCAAGAATGGAGTGCGGCAATGCGGAGTTTCATAGGCAAATGGGGCAATAGCCTCGCTCTGCGCTTGCCAAGGCATTTGGCGGGGGACATCCGATTGTTCGAGGGCACCGAGGTGGACCTCAGCATCAGAGACGGCTCCCTCGTCGTGACGCCCGCCCGCCCGCGCTATCGGCTGGCTGACCTTCTGCGGCAAACCGGAAAGGCCGATAAGGATGGCGAATACGACTGGGGACCGCCGAGGGGCGAGGAAGAGTGGTGAAGAACGGGCCGGAGCATACCAGCCCGACAGAGGAGATTTCATTTATCTCGACTTTACGCCCCAGGCGGGAAGGGAGCAGGCAGGCAGACGGCCCGCTCTTGTCCTATCCCCGCTCGATTACAATGTGGCCACGGGCCTGATATTCGCATGCCCGGTGACGAACCAGGCAAAGGCGTCGCCGTTCGAAGTGCCGATCCCCCCGGCCGCCCGCATTACCGGTGTCGTTCTTTCCAACCAGATGCGGGCCCTGGATTGGTTGGCGCGGAACGCTGAATTGCACAGCCACGCCCCAAACGATCTGGTCCTGGAGGTCCTCGCGCGAATCGAGGCGGTCCTTCAGATTTCCGTTGATCCATAGAATGCCGCGCGCCTTTTTGTTGACTGTGATGATCGCCGGGCGGCGGCGGGGACGGGCCGGAGCGTTTGCGCGCGCGTCCCGATTGGCGTAAGGTTCCGGCGTTTTCGGCCCAAGGTTCAAGGCCCGCGTGACGCACCCGTAGCTCAGCTGGATAGAGCGCTGCCCTCCGGAGGCAGAGGTCACAGGTTCGAATCCTGTCGGGTGCGCCAATTTTTCAATGACCTCGGGAATTCTACTGATTGCCCTCGGGGTTCCCTGTCGGTTATGGGTGTGCCGCGAACAGCAGAGGCGGCGGCTCGCGCCAGGCCGGTATTGTATTTGTTGATACTATCCTGTTTATAGGGAACCGAACCGCCGGGCCAGGGTGGAGGGAGAACCGGCCGCGGTTGAAAGATCGACCGATGAGCGACGACCCCGCGTTCGACATCAACGAAACCACCTATCAATGGTGCGTGCGCGCGTTCTCGTTCCTGCACGAACGCCTGCGGATCAACATCAAGGTCCACGACGACGACGGCCACATCGAAGCCGGCCAGATATTCCTGTTCAACCACTTCGCCCGCTTCGAAACCATCATCCCGCAATACCTCATCTACCAGGCGACGGGCGCCTTTAGCCGCTGCGTCGCGGCGGCGGACCTGTTCGAGGGCAACGAGACCCTCGCCAGGTTCCTGCGGAGCGTCGGCGCGGTGCCCACCGATCACCCCGGCCTGTTGTCCTTCCTGGCCGCCGAGATCCTGCGCGGACGCAGGGTGATCTTCTTTCCCGAGGGCGGCATGGTCAAGGACCGCCGGGTGCTGGACGAGGAGGGCCGCTTCTCGATCTTTTCCCAGATCGACCGGATCCGGCGCAAGCACCACAAGGGCGCGGCGGCGATGGCGCTGACGCTCGAGATCTTCAAGAAACGCATTCTCTCGGTGCATGAGGACGGGGGGACCGAGAGGCTCCAGCGATGGGTCGACGCGCTGGGCATGGACGACATCGACGCGCTGATCGCCGCCGCCCGGAAACCGACGCTGATCGTGCCCGCCAACATCACCTTCTGGCCGGTGCGCGCCGACGACAACATCCTGCGCAAGGGAGCCGAGCTGTTCGGCGGCGGGCTCACCGACAGGGTCAAGGACGAGTTGCTGATCGAGGGCAACATCTTGTTGAAGCGCACCGACATGGACATCCGGTTCGCCCACCCCATCGCCCCGGGCATCGCCTGGAACTGGTTCGAACGGGCGGTGCTCAAGCGGGTGTTCGAGGGAATCGACAGCTTGCAGGAATTGTTCGCCCTGAAGCCGGATAAGGGGCGCATGGTCGAGCGCATGGTGTCGAAGGCGATGGGGCGCGAAACCGCGCGCCTGCGCGACCGTTACATGCGCGAGATGTACGCCCACGTCACCGTCAACCTCTCTCACCTGGCCTCGCGGCTGATCCTCAAGCTGCTCGATGCCGGGTTGACGGAGATCGATCACGAACGCTTTCACAGGCTGCTTTATCTGGCGATCAAGAACGCCCAGGGAGAGCCCTCCATTCACCTGCACCGGGGCCTGACCAACCCGGAGGCCTATGGCGGCATCCTTAGGGATGGGACCGGCGGCTTCGAGCAGTTCCTGCATACGACCACCCGCACCGGCCTGATCGAGGTCACGGAGGCGCGCTACCGTTTCCTGCCCAAGCTGCTCGAGGAACACGCCCATCACGAGGTGCGGCTCGAGAACCTGGTCACCGTCTACGCCAACGAGGTGGCGCCGGTGAAAGCCGCGCGCCGGGCCGTCGAGCAGGCCGTTAAGTCCGGCCCGACGATGGACGGGGCGGCGCTGGCGCGGCTTCGGTTCGACGACGAGGTCCGCGCCTTCGCCCGGTGCCAGGAGCATTATTCGCGGCCCCGGCACGCCGAGATCAACGACCAGGAGACGGCGACCAAGAGCGGCGAGCCCTACCTGCTCGTTCCCGCCGATGGCAACGGAACCGGCGTCGTTCTGGTGCACGGCTTTCTCGCCTCCCCGGCCGAGCTCAGGGCCTTGGGCGAGAAGCTGGAGGCCCTTGGGTTCGCCGTCATCGGCGTCCGCCTCAGCGGTCACGGGACTTCGCCCTGGGACCTTCGCGACCGAACCTGGGAGGACTGGCTGGGATCGGTCAGGCGCGGTTACGAGATCATGTCAGGGCTGGCGGATCGCCTCTTCCTCGCCGGGTTCTCGACCGGCGGCGCGCTGGCCTTGCGGTTCGCGGCGGAGCGGCCCCGGAACCTGATCGGCGTCGGCGCCGCCGCCGTCCCCATCAAGTTCCGCAACCGCAACATGGCCTTCGTGCCGCTCCTCCACGGCGTCAACAAGCTGACCCGATGGGTGTCCTCGCTCGAGGGTCTGATGCCGTTCCGGCCCAACGATTCCGAAAACCCCGAGGTCAACTACCGGCATATGCCCATACGCGGGCTGTTCGAGTTGCGCCGCCTGGTCGACGAGCTGACGAAACGCCTGCCCGACGTCGCCTGCCCGGTCCGGCTCATCCAGGGCACCGAGGATAAGATCGTCGACGCGAGGAGCGCCGAGATCATCCTCGACAAGCTGGGATGCGACGACAAGCGCCTGCACATGATCCCGTCGCAGCGCCACGGGATTCTGGCCGATGACACCGGCGGCGCCCAGGAGTTGGTGATTTCGTTCCTCACCCATCTGGCGTCCCAAGTTACCGAACCCGCTTCACCGCCCAAGGAAGCGCCCAAGGAAGCGAAGGGGGCGCTGGGAGAGACGGATGTTCGAACCGCCGTCTGAGACGCGCCTGATCGGCGGAGGACGGAGGCAAACCTGAATGCTGATGCCCCTGACTGCCGCCCTCGCCCGGTCCGTCCGCGCCGCCCTCGCCCCGTTCAGGCGTCGGGGCAGGGCCGCCGGCGCCCCCATGGAACGGCCCTATCCGTGGGAGAAATCCTATCCCGCGGGGGTCGAATGGCCCGCGGTGTTCGAGGCCAGGCCGCTGACCCGGCTCCTCGACGACGCGGTTGCCGCCTATCCCGACAATTTCTGCCTCTCCTTCCGCGGCCGGCGCACCCGTTACCGCGACGTCGCCCGAATGGTCGATCGCGCGGCGAAAGGCTTTCAGGCGCTCGGCGTCGGCAAGGGCATCAAGGTCGGCCTGATGCTGCCCAACACTCCTTACACGGTGATTTGTTTCTACGCCGTGCTCAAGGCCGGCGGCACCGTCGTCAACATCAACCCGCTCTACGCCGAACGCGAGATCGAGCGCCAGATCGCCGATTCCGGCCTCTGTATCCTGGTGACCCTGAATATGAAGCGGCTCTACCGCAAGGTGGCGGCCCGGGTCCAGGGCGATGAACGGCTGGAGCGGATCGTGGTGTGCTCGATGAGCGACGTGCTGCGGTTTCCCGAGAAGGTGCTGTTCGACCTCCTGAAACGCCGCGAGGTCGCCGCCATCCCCAAGGACGACCGCCACCTCCCGTTCGACAAGCTGATCGACAATGACGGCGAGTTCGACGCCGCCGTCATCGATCCCGAGACCGACGTCGCCGTGCTCCAGTACACCGGCGGCACCACCGGGTTCCCCAAGGCCGTCCGGCTCACCCACGCGAACCTCTACGCCAACGCCAAGCAGCTCGAGATGTGGGCGCCGGACATAAGGCCGGGCGAGGAGAAGATCCTGGGCGTGTTGCCGCTTTTCCACGCCTTCGGCATGACGGCGGTGATGAATCTGGGTCTCGGCATCGGCGCCGAATTGATCCTGCTGCCGCATTTCAAGTCGACCGAAGTGCTTGCCACCATCGACCAGGAGAAACCCACCATTTTCATCGGCGTGCCGACCATGTTTTCGGCCCTCAATGCCGCCCGCGACATCGCCGATTACGACCTCTCGAGCCTCGGCTTCTGCATCTCCGGCGGCGCGCCGTTGGCGATCGACATCCACCGCCGGTTCGAGGAGCGGACCGGCTGCATCCTGGTGGAGGGCTATGGGCTTAGCGAGACCGGTCCCGTCTGTACCGTCAACCCGATCGATGTTGGGCGCAGACCGGGTTCGGCCGGCCTGCCCCTGCCGGCGACGGTGATCGAGATCACCGCGCTGGACAACCCGGAGTGCGTGCTGGGGCTGGGCGATCGCGGCGAGGTCTGCGTCAGCGGCCCACAGGTGATGGCCGGCTATGCCAACCGGGCGAAGGAGAACATCGACATCTTTCGCGGCGGCCGCCTGCACACCGGCGATATTGGCTATCTCGACGATGACGGGTATCTTTACGTCGTCGACCGAATCAAGGACTTGATCCTGTCGGCCGGTTTCAACGTCTACCCGCGCATGGTCGAGGAAGTGATCCATCTGCACCCGGCGGTCGAGGAGGTCGCGGTCTGCGGCGTCCCCGACCGGCATCGGGGAGAGATCGTCAAGGCCTTCGTCAAACTCGGTGACGGCGAGGAGTTGACGGCGGGGGATTTGCGCGGTTTCCTCAAGGACAAGCTGGCGCCGTTCCAGATGCCCCGCAAGATCGAGTTCCGCGACTCCCTGCCGAAGACCCTGATCGGCAAGATATCCAAGAAGGACCTGATCGCCGAGGACGCCGCCGGTCGATTGGAACCGGCGCCCGAGCCGGCTCCAACCGCCGGAACATGAGGCCCAACGGAGGATTCGGATATGAAGAATGTCGTGATCGCCGGATACGTCCGGTCTCCGTTCACCCCCGCCGAGAAAGGCGCGCTGAAAACTGTGCGGCCCGACGAGCTTGCCGCCCAGGTGGTCAAGGGCCTGATCGCGAAGACCGGCGTCAATGCCGACGATATCGAGGATCTGATCCTCGGCTGCGCCTTCCCGGAGGCCGAGCAGGGCCTGAACATGGCTAGGCTCGTGGTCTTTCGCGCGGGTCTGCCGCAAGGCGTCGCCGGCGTCACCGTCAACCGGTTCTGCGGATCGTCGATGTACGCCATCCACATAGCCGCCGGCGCCATCCAAATGGACGCCGGGAGCGCCTTCATCTGTGCCGGCGTCGAGTCGATGTCGAGGGTGCCGATGATGGGCTACAACCCGATGCCCCATCCCGAACTCTACGAATCCTACCCCCAAGCCTACATCTCCATGGGAGAGACCGCCGAAAACGTCGCCAGGAAGTATCAGATCACCCGGGAGGAACAGGAAGCCTTCGCCGTCGAATCCCAGTCCCGCGCCGCCAAGGCCCAGGCCGCCGGCCGCCTCGCCGACGAGATCGTGCCGATCACCAAGGACGGCGCCACGGTCGATACCGATGGCTGCCTTAGGCCCGACACCACCCCCCAGGCCCTGGCCGATCTGAAGCCGGCATTCGATGAGGCCGGCACCGTCACCGCCGGCACGTCCTCGCCGCTCACCGACGGGGCGGCGGCGACACTGGTGTGCAGCGAGGACTACGCGAAGGCGAACGGGCTTGCGCCCTTGGCCCGGATCAAGAGCATCGCCGTCGCCGGCTGCGCGCCCGAGATCATGGGTATCGGACCGGTACCGGCGTCGAGAAAGGCGCTGGCCCGGGCGGGTTTGGCGATCACCGACATCGACGTCGCCGAGGTCAACGAGGCCTTCGCGTCCCAGTCCCTGGCCTGCCTTCGCGACCTCGAACTCGATCACGCGCGGGTTAATATCGACGGCGGCGCCATCGCGCTGGGCCATCCGCTCGGCGCCACCGGCGCGCGCATCACCGGCAAGGCGGCAATGCTGCTCGGGCGCGAGGGCGGCGCCTTCGCGCTGGCCACCCAGTGCATCGGCGGCGGCCAGGGGATCGCAACCGTGCTCGAGGCCGCCAGTTGACCGAAATCCGGAAAGTGGCGGTGATCGGCGCCGGCGTCATGGGCGCCGGTATCGCCGCCCACATCGCCAACGCGCGCGTGCCGGTGGTGCTTCTCGACATCGCCGCCGAGGACGATAAGAACCGCAGCGCCATCGCCGAAGGCGCCGTCGAGAGGATGCTCAAGGCCGATCCGGCGCCCTTCATGCACAAGCGAAACGCCGGGCGCGTCACCACCGGCAACATCGAGGACGATATCGGCCTGCTCGCCGATTGCGATTGGATCGTCGAGGCGATCATCGAACGCGCCGAGCCGAAGCGCGCGCTCTACCATAAGATCGACGCCGTTAGGAAGCCGTCATCCATCGTCTCTTCGAACACCTCGACCCTTCCCCTCGCGGTGTTGACCGAAGGCTTGGCGGAGAGTTTCGCCGCCGACTTCCTGATCACCCATTTCTTCAACCCGCCCCGCTACATGCGCCTCATCGAGATCGTCACCGGCGCCCGAACCGACCCGCAAGCGGTCGCGGCGGTACGCCGGTTCGCCGATATCCACCTCGGCAAGAGCGTGGTCGACGCCAAGGACACCCCTGGCTTCATCGCCAACCGGATCGGCATCTATTGGCTGCAGTGCGCCGTCGTCGGGGCGATCGAGGACGGCATCTCGGTCGAAGAAGCGGACGCCGTGATGGGCCGGCCGGTGGGCATCCCCAAGACCGGGGTGTTCGGGCTGCTCGACATGGTCGGCCTCGATCTGATGCCCCACATCCTCGCCAGCATGGAAGGGGCCCTGGGGGCGGACGACCCCTTCCACGAGGTCTCGGGCGAAACCAAACTGATCACCGGGATGATCGAGGAGGGTTATACCGGGCGCAAGGGCAAGGGCGGGTTCTACCGGCTCAAGCCCGAGACGGCGGAAAGGATCAAGGAGGCGCGCGACCTCGGGACCGGCGAATACCGCGCGGCGGGGAAACCGGACCTCAAGAGCGTCCGGGCGGCGCGCAAGGGCGGGCCGCGGGCGCTGCTCGCCCACGCGGACAAGGGCGGACGCTACGCCTGGCGGGTGCTGTCCGCCACCCTCGCCTACGCCGCAGATCTGGTGCCCGAGATCGCCGATGACATCGTCGCCGTCGATGAGGCCATGCGCCTCGGCTACGCCTGGCGCTACGGTCCTTTCGAGCTGATCGACAAGCTCGGCGGCGGCTGGTTCGCCGAAAAGCTCAAGGCCGAGGGCCGGCCCGTGCCCCGGCTGCTGGAGGTGGCGGACGGGCGCCCGTTCTACCGGACCGAAGCCGGCAGGCTCCAATACATGACCCTCCGCGGCGATTATGCCGACGTCCCCCGCGCCGACGGCGTGCTGTTGCTGGCCGACATCAAGCGCCGCCAAAAGCCGGTGGCGGCAAACCGCTCGGCCAGTCTCTGGGACATCGGCGACGGCGTCCTTTGCCTCGAGTTCCACAGCAAGATGAACACGCTTAACCCATTCTCGCTCGGCATGATCGACAAGGCGGTCCGGCTGATACCGGGCAAATACCGGGCGCTGGTCATCTACAACGAAGGCTCCAACTTCTCGGCCGGCGCCAACATCGGCCTCTTGCTCGTCGCCATGAAGCTCCGGCTTTGGTTCGCCCTCGACTATCTGATACGCCGCGGCCAGAATGCCTACAGGGCCCTCAAATACGCGCCCTTCCCGGTGGTTGGCGCGCCGTCGGGCCTGGCCCTCGGGGGAGGCTGCGAAATTCTGCTTCATTGCGACGCCGTGCAGGCCCACGCCGAGACCTACACCGGCCTGGTCGAGGTCGGCGTCGGCATCATTCCCGCCTGGGGCGGATGCAAGGAGATGCTGATCCGCTGGACCGCCAATCCCGACCGCCCGGGCGGGCCGATGCCGCCGGTGATTAAGGTCTTCGAGACCATCGGCATGGCGACGGTGGCGAAATCGGCGGCGGAAGCGAGGGATCTTCTGGTGCTGCGTCCGGCCGATGGCGTCACCATGAACCGGGACCGGCTTTTAGCCGACGCCAAGGCCAAGGCCCTGGCCCTGGCGGAGGATTACACGCCGCCCGAGGCGCCCGAGGTCTCGCTGCCAGGCCCGACGGCGCTGGCGGCGATGTCGATGGCCGTCGACGGGCTTCGCCTCGGCGGCAAGGCCACGGCGCATGACGCGACTATCGGCAAGGTCCTGGCCGGCGTGCTTTCCGGCGGCGACACCGATTTCCTCGATACGATCGGCGAGGACGATCTCCTCGCGCTTGAGCGCAAGGCCTTCATCGCGCTAGCGCATCACCCCGCTTCCATGGCCCGCGTCGCCCACATGATCAAGAACGGCAAACCCTTGCGGAACTGAGCGATGACGCCAATCTTCCTGATCCTCGCCGCGGTCCTGTTCTCAGGTTTTCTCTATATCGGGCGCGGCTATTGGGCCTGGGTCTCGGTCCTGGTCGTGGGGCTCGGCGCCTGGGCGCTCACCGGAGTCGACACCCCGGTGGCCTTCGCCGCGGCGGTGATCGCGGCCCTCGTCCTCGCCACGTTGTTCGGGGTCCCGGCCATCCGCCGGCGCGTGATCGCGGCGCCGATCATGGGGCTGGTGCGTTCCTTCCTGCCGCGCATTGGCGAGACCGAGCGCATCGCGCTCGAGGCCGGCACGGTGTGGTGGGACGGCGAGTTGTTCTCGGGCAACCCCGACTGGCGGCGGCTCCTCGACTTCAAACCGAAGCCCCTCACCGAACGCGAACGGGCCTTCCTCGACGGGCCGGTGGAGGAGCTCTGCCGGATGATCGACGACTGGCGTATCGCCCAGGACCGCGATCTTCCCCCCGAGGCCTGGGACTTCATGAAGCGCGAGCGCTTCTTCGGCATGATCGTGCCCGAGGAATATGGCGGTCTCGGGTTCTCGGCCATCGCCAACTCCGCCGTCGTCACCAAGGTCTCGAGCCGCAGCGTCGCCGCCGGCTGCACCGTGATGGTCCCGAACTCCCTGGGCCCGGCGGAACTGATTTTGCATTACGGCACCGAGGCGCAGAAGGATCACTACCTGCCGCGCCTGGCAAGGGGCGAGGAGGTCCCCTGCTTCGCCCTCACCGAACCCCACGCCGGTTCCGACGCGGCGTCGGGGCGCGCGACCGGCGTCGTCGGCCTGGGCACCTTCGACGGCGAGGAAGTGACCGGCATACGGCTCAACTGGCAGAAGCGCTACATCACCCTCGCCCCGGTGGCCACCGTCATCGGCCTCTCCTTCCGTCTGCTCGACCCGGACGGGCTGCTCGGCGGCGAGGAGGACCGCGGCATCACCTGCGCCCTGATCCCCCGCCACATTCCCGGCATCGGCATCGGCGATAGGCACGACCCCATGGGGGTGGCGTTCCAGAACGGGCCGATCACCGGGACGGACGTCTTCGTGCCGCTCGATTTCGTCATCGGCGGGGTGGACGGCGTCGGCCAGGGCTGGCGGATGCTGATGGACTGCCTGGCGGCGGGCCGCGCGATTTCGCTGCCGGCGCTGTCGGTGGCCGCGATCGAGCTGGCGGCGCGCACCACCGGCGCCTACGCCACCGTCCGCGAGCAGTTCTCCATGCCCATCGGCCGCTTCGAGGGCATCGAGGAGGCGCTGGCCCGCATCGGCGGTAACGCCTATATGATGAACGCCGCCCGGGTGCTGACCTGCGGCGCCGTCGACGCCGGCGAGAAACCGGCGGTGCTCTCGGCCATCGTCAAGGCCTACCTCACCGAAGGCATGCGCGAGTCGGTCGCCGACGCCATGGACATCCTCGCCGGCGCCGCCGTCTGCCGGGGGCCCGGCAACGACCTCTCCAGGATCTACACCGCCGTCCCCATCGGCATCACCGTCGAGGGCGCCAACATCCTGACCCGGTCGCTGATCATCTTCGGCCAGGGGTCGATCCGCTGCCATCCCTTCGTCCAGGACGAGATGCAGGCGATCGCGGAAAACGACCTTGGCCGCTTCGACCGCGCCTTCTTCGGCCATCTGGGGTTCGTATTCTCGAACGCCGTCAGGGCGTTCGGGCTGGCCATCACCCAGGGCCGCCTCGCAAAGGTGCCGGGCACCAGGTCGACCGCCCCCTATTTCCGCGCCTTGACGCGCTTGAGCGCCGCCTTCGCGCTGGTTACCGACACCGCGCTCGGCACCATGGGCGGGGCGCTCAAGCGGCGCGAGAAGATCAGCGGTCGCCTCGCCGACGCCCTGGCGTGGATGTATCTCGCCTCCGCCGCGCTCAAGCGCTTCCACGATGCGGATTATCCCGCCGCCGATCTCGCTTATCTCAGATGGTCCTGCGATCTGGCCCTTTACAAGATCGAAGGCGCCCTTCGGGGCGTGCTCGACAACCTGCCCAACCGCCCGGCGGCGGCGCTCGTGCGTCTTCTCGCCTTTCCCATGGGCGCCCGGGCGAGGCCGCCCGGAGACGATCTAGGCGCCGAGGTGGCGCGGGGCCTGCTTGACGGCAACGAAGCACGCCTCAGGCTGAGCGCCGACATCTTCGTTCCCGGCGCGGATGAGGACGGCCTGGGTAAGCTCGAGGCGGCGCTTGAACTCGTCGTCTTGGCGCAAGGCGTGCGAATAAAGATCCGCGACGCGGTGCGTTCGGGTGATCTCGAGGCCGCGCCGGCGGACACCATCGCCGAACGCGCCGCCGCCAAGGGCATCATCACGGCGGATGAGCGCCGGCGCGCCGAGGCGGCCGAAAAAGCGCGCGACGCGGTCATCCAGGTCGGCGCCTACGACGCCGACACCTATGATTCGCTCAAGGGCTGATGATTCGCTCAAGGGTTAGTACTTACTTTCATAGAAGGGTGACACATCTGACGGCCTTGCGGGTTCTTCGGCTAGGAGCGTGGTCCGCCGTGATGCTGGCGCATCACAAGGGCCGCGCGACGACGTCCGAAGGG
>Ga0209980_10000827_pt1 | contig 16925 bp, 16 predicted proteins | sample CR02metaG_FD_183611 | JGI IMG/M metagenome (GOLD analysis project Ga0209980, IMG submission 183611) | Deep subsurface microbial communities from Mariana Trench to uncover new lineages of life (NeLLi) - CR02 metaG (SPAdes) (version 2) | ecosystem: Environmental > Aquatic > Marine > Ocean trench...
CTTTTCATTAATTGAGTTAACAATTTTATTTCTTGTTTTACTTAAACCGGATTTTAGTTTATTAAAATTTATGTTGTCGAATAAAGCCATTATTTTTTTTCTTTTTTTATGTATTCAACAGCGCGGTAAACATACGCGAGAAATGAAACGATCATTAAGATAATACTTCCATAATAAAAGAATTGGAACAGATAAGAACTGCGGCTCATTTCCCAAACTATTAATAATATTACCACTCCAATCATTGAAACTGTTATTTTGCCTAAAACATTTGATGGAAGAACTTTGCCAATCATTTTAGAAACAATAACACCGCCAATAAATATTAACAGGTCTCTTCCAATTATTAGGAAAAAATAATATTCAGGTATTTCACCAACCATGTATAACCTGATTATAATAGCACCAATGGCAATTTTATCTGCAAGCGGATCGATAATTTTTCCAAGCTCCGTAACTTCATTACGCTTTCTTGCAACGAAACCATCAAGCCAATCCGTTAATGCAGCGATAATGGCTAACGCAGCTATAACATTTCGCATCCCGGGTTCATTAATGTCTCCGATAAGAATCCAGAAAGGAATTGCCATTAGTAAACGCAGGAAACTCAGAAGATTAGATAATGTATATATTTCTTTCTTTGAATACATATAGATTTTATTATTGGCTGAACCCGATTAAGGATTATTATACTAAATCTTTAATATAATTAAGTTATCCTAAAAAAGGACATCTCAAAAGAAAGATAGACCTGTCATTTCTGTGTTCCGAAGGAAACCCTTCGGGAAATACGGAAATCTAAATGCTCGAGATGATAAAAAATCCCCACTTTCGTGGGGATGACATTTCAATTATTATTGCTTTAGATATGGTTTACTTTTGAAAATAAACCAATCTTAACCAGAATAAATTCATTATCATTATTGAGATTTTATCAGAGTTTCTTTTCTAATTTATATCTATTAGACGATGTTTTGAGATCATCTCATAACAGCAAATTTACCAATCTTTTCATCACTTTCAACATTAAACTCGTCCAGCATTACGATACGGTAAATATAAATACCGCTTGATAAAAAATCTCCCGAAAAATCCTTTAAATTAAAATCTGCACCGCCGTTACCATCATTTTCTTCCACCTCTCCAACTTTGGATCCGTCTAAGGTCCAGATTGTTATATTAGCATATTGCGGCAGATTGGCAAATGTAATTTTAGTTATTCCTGTTCCAATTTCTGCGGGATTTGGATAAACATAAACATCCGAAAGATCATTTGCGAAACCTGTTAGTACAACATAGCTTCCTGCACCTGAATTAATTTCGATGTTACCAGTTGATGAAGAAGACCTTACATTCTTAACTCGTAAAACATACTCCCTCCCTATCGAACCAACCGGCTTTTGTCCTTTCAAATCAATCAGGATTGTTTTTTTATTATTTTCATCTATTGTTATGCTTGTTGCTTTATTATTCGGTTCGAAGAAGTAGTTCTCCACATTTTGCGCTGAAGTTTCATCAACATCAAAATTAAATGTTACTCGTATTAGATATGGATTTTCAATTTTAAATGATGAAATGAAAAATTCCTGGTTTGCAATTGTTGGATCCATTGTAAAATAAACTGTGTCAGCCTCAATTGGCGAGCCGTAAAAATCTTTTAAGTCTTTTAGCACTAACTCATTTTCACCAACTGGAATCGGTTCTCTAAACGTAAGTAAATATGCAAATTGATTTGCGGGAGCAACGGAATTCGGAATTCCAACATTCATCAATTCAAATGCCTGCAGGTTTTCAATTGTATTGTTCATTTTCTCTGAAAAAGTTACGGTAACCGTAGTAGCGCTTCTTGCTACAGCAGTATCAACTTTTCCCGGCTTGTGAACGTAAACTTCTATTGAAGAAGATAGATTAGATAACGGTATTGGTTTAGATAGATCAAACGCCTGCACTGCGTAATGATAAGTGGTATTAATGTTCAATTGTGCATCCAAATCCACATAGTCAGTTATAAAAGTTGAGTCAATTCGTTCAAGATTGTTCTGTTCCGTTCCTCTGTAAACATAATACTGGTCAACATTGCCATTCCAGGTTAATTGCACGCTGCTTGAATCTAAACTGAAACCATTTAAATTGTAAGGTGTGTTAGTCATTATCGAACCAGCAAATTCGTAAAACTTTATTCCGTCCGCTGTTGGGAAAGCAATCTCAGGAACACCATTTAAGTTAAGATCGCCAACAAAAACCGAATTAGAATTTATATTTTCCTTATAAGAGATAACCTTATTATTTCCGAAGTCATATTTAAATATGAATGAATAAGGGAACATAAAAACAATCAGTTCATCACTAAGATCATTATCTAAATCAGCAAAGCGTACACTGTTTTCAGAACGCTGGAACGCTGAATTAAATTCACTCGCAGCATCAATCAATGCCTGATCGTATAGGATATTAAAATTATCTCCAATAAGATTAAAAACAATTAAACGATAAAAAGGTGCGATATCAACCTGCCTGATGGAATGCAGAAGTACAGCTAATTCATCCGTACCGTCGCCGTCATAATCTCCTGCTGCAATAAACGCTGCTGAGCCAATAAACCCGGTCGTTAAAATACTTCCCTGCCTGTAATCATCTGTTCCAAATATTTCGTAACTAAAAACATCACCATCCAAATCAACCGACCAAAATTCATTTCTTCCATCGCCATTAATATCAGCTATAACACCATTTGGTGCATCTATTACATTATTCCCAAAAGATTTTTCGGTAAAGTTTATTAACTTAATGGGATTAGTTACACTTAAATCGTTATTAACTTTCCAAACAGTAAATGAAGTGTCTGAATCAACAACAATTATTTCTGTTTTACTATCCCCGTCTATATCCTCTGCCATTACGGGCCAAAAATCTCCCGTCTCTTGTGCGAATTCTTCTATAAGCGAGGATGAACCTACAGATGTTTGTTCATAAATAAATCCATCTCGAATAAAAAAAGCTAGCACATCCTTCAACCCGTTATTATTAAAATCTCCAAAGTCGCGCACTATTCTTTCATCCAATGAATCTATTTGTTCAAATGAATCGTTGTTAAGTCTGAATAAAGAAGAAACTTTTGCACTTGTAATTTCACGTAAATAAATTTCTCTTGAATCAGATGTGGTTAGACTTACCGGGTCTTCAAAAATACTTCCTGAAGGTAAAGAGTATGGCAGCTCTGTTTCACCGGAATATTCTGCTTCATACCTTGTGGAAAATAGGAAGTTCGAACCGTTATCGTTAACAATAGTTGTTAAGCCAACCAGGTTTTCTGCTTCAAAATATATTTCATAAGCTGAGTTTTGTACTACAAGCTGCCGGGGTATAAACCCGTAATGCAATTCTTTAATAAATTGATTATTAGTTGTAAAACCATCAAGAGTAATAAAATTAAATTCCGGTTCGGTTACTCTTTTGTAAAACATTCTTACCAGCGATGGTTCGTCTGTGGTCATTGATGCAAGTATAGTTGTTTTATCACCATAATAAGCCGGTCCTATTGAAATTAGCTCCGTAACAGGTGGTGTTCTGCTGATATGAAAATTAACGCGTTCTTCAAGTGTTCTTGCATTACTCAATTGAACTTCGAGACGTAAAGCATAAACTGTATCCGGCAGTGATGAGATATCAAGTGTATAAATGTCTTGATTAGAAAACTGGGTAATTTCATTATCAATTAAAGTAATCCAATTATCAGGATTGTAGCCTGTTCCGTAATACAAAGAGTAATTAACGAATGAAGCTGAAAGAACTGATGCATTTATAATTATCTGGTCTTCAAGAGTTGCAAAATCCTGGGTAGGACTATTAAATTTGATTACAGAAGGAGCAATAACGGTTAATGCTCTGAATAAATTCAACCTCCCCGCCCCGCTTCTTAAATCCCAACCAGGTTCTCCAATATCATCTGTAGTTGATTTAATAATTTGTTTGATTTCTTCATTTGTAAAATGCTGTAATGATAGAATTAATGCAGCAGAGGCGGCAACGTGAGGAGTAGCGGCCGATGTACCGCTTATAGATGCATAGTTATTATTTCTTGCTGTAGTAATAATTGAAGAACCTGGAGCAACCAAATCGAGTGTTGAACCAAAATTGGAATTTGAAGCAACAAAATCATCGATGGTTGAATTACCAACTGATATAACTTCCGAATATCCGGATGGATAATGAGGTGCTGAGGAACCGGAATTGCCGGAACTTCCGACGAGAACAACTCCCCGGGCATATGCAAATCTTATAACATCTCTTAGCACTAATGAAAAAGCATTATCACCAAAACTCATATTAATAACTTTAACACCCAACTGCACAGCGTAAAGAATAGCAGCAGCAACATCGTCTTCTTCACCAAAGCCGGCTGGATCGAAAGCACGTAAAATTACAATTTGAATATTTGGTGCAACACCGGCAATACCTGTTGTATTGTTAACTTCGGCACAGGCAATACCGCCAATATATGTACCATGCCCCTGTTCATCCATCGGATCATTATCCCAGTCGAGATAATCCCCGCCGGTTGAATCGAACGGGAAGCCAACACGATCCGTAAAATCCCACCCCCGAAAATCATCTACAAAACCGTTACCGTCGTCATCTATTTCGTTTGAACTTTTATCGTTGCCATTTGCATCTGTTCCCATCTCACCGGTATTAAAGAAAATTTTATTTTGGAGATCGGGATGCAGATAATCAATTCCTGTATCTATTACTGCAAGAAGAACCGTGTCAACTCCCTCAGTTTTATCCCATGCATCAAATGCCTGAATTTTTTCGAGTGCCCATTGTTCACTTACAAGCGTATCATTCGGTACAAAATCCATTTTGTATGTGGTAGATTTCTGGATGTACTCAATTTCTGGATCAATTTCCTTCAAACCATAAATGTTCGTTTCGAGCACTGACTTATTAAAAGATACTTTAATTATCCTGGAAAGAATTTCATCTTCTCTCCCCAAACTTTTGGCAAGGTAATTAATTGAAATTAATTCCGTATCAAGAGGGGAATTAAGTTCGGAAGGCATGAGCTTTTGCTGTGTAACTTTGTAATCTATCTCCTGAATCGCCACATTGTTTTTGTACTTAATAAAGTAAGTGTTTTGTGAATGAAGATTAGATATGGTAAGTAATACCCCTATCAGGATGAACCAGATTTTATACTTCATAAATTTCCTTATTGAAGTTTATATCGACAGGTGTCGGATAATTGCCGGAAAAGCATGCGTGACAAAAATTATCTTTACCGGCTTCAGAAACCGCTTCGAGCATTTCATCATTTGTTAAATAGTGTAAGGTATCCACACCTAAATATTCTCTTATTTCCTCTATGTTATTGTGATAACGATGAGCAATTAATTCTTCTTTGCTTGGAAAGTCCATTCCGTAAAAACACGGATGGGTAATTGGGGGTGATGAGATACGAAGATGAATTGATTTAGGATTTGCTTCTCTAATAAGTTTTACCAATTGTTTTGATGTTGTTCCTCTTACGATTGAATCATCAACAATAACAACTGTTCTTCCTTCCAATACACCTTTAACAGTATTGAATTTTATTCTTACACCTATCTCACGGTTGCTTTGACCGGGTTGAATAAATGTTCTTCCGATGTAATGGCTTCGTATTAATCCAATTTCTAATCTACATTTAACGCCGAGTTTTTCAAGCTCGGTTTGGTAGCCAAGGGCAGTTGTGTTTGAACTGTCCGGTACGCTAATAACAATGACCTTTTTTTCATCCTCATTATAAACAGGATGATTACGTGCTAGCGATTTACCTAAACGTCTTCTCATCTTATCAACATTGTGTCCAAAGATAAAGCTGTCTGGTCGTGAAAAATAAATAAACTCAAACACACAATGCTTTTTAGGTGGAAGATCATCAATAAAAAAAAATGATTTTATTTCGCCGTTATTTAAAGTATCGTTATCAATCACAACCAATTCACCAGGTTCCACTTCCCTTAAAAAATCCGCAGTTACAACATCGAAGGCACACGTTTCGGAAGCGATAATATAGGAACCTTTTAATTTACCGATTGATAGCGGACGAAACCCATGCGGATCCCTTGCAGCAATAAGTTTATCATCAGTTAAGATAACCAAACTGTATGCACCTTGAATTTTACTTATGGCTTCTTTTATCTGATCAACCTGATCATCTAACCTGCTGCGCGCAATTAAGTGGAGAATAACTTCTGTATCGCTTGTTGTTTGAAAGATTGCACCTTCATTAACAAGCTCCTCTCTCACTTCCCTGGCGTTTGTAAGATTACCGTTGTGCGCAACGGCGAGGTTTCCAAGTCTGTAGTTAACAACAAACGGCTGAATGTTTTTGTGTGATTTTGATGAACCGGTTGTAGAATATCTGTTATGACCGATCGCAGAATTCCCAATTAATTCATCGGATAAAATACTTTGATCTCCAAATACTTCTGAAACCAATCCCTCACCCTTGTGAATCAGAAATATGGATTTGCCTTTTTCAGAAACACTTTTTGTTACTATTCCGCAGGCTTCCTGTCCCCTGTGCTGCAAAGCATGCAATCCATAATATGTTTCTAACGAAGATGTTGGTGAACCAAAAATTCCAAATACGCCGCAGAAGCATTTCGGTTTATCAGAAATAAAATTGTAATTCATTAATAAGATTTCAGCAGATTATTAATAATTTATAAATGAAATTTAGCAATAAAATTATCAGTAAAAATAAAATTGTATCACTAAATAAAAAAGGGAGATTTTGCTGTACCGGTAAATTAAATGTGATAGTTTCGTTTATAATCAATTGCTCTAATCTGGTTAAACCAGAGATTCCAAATTATCTTCGAGCATTGATATTTTGAACTTAAACATTATTTGAATTTTGGGATTTGTCATTTGTTATTTTAGTCTGAATTATGACAGAATATTTTTCTTATTAAAATTAATGATTCTACCTTTTCACTTTACCTCCCCAATTAGTTAAGGATGAAGAAATAAATTCAATTATCTTTTCATGTTCTTCTTTCCCCGAACCACTTACTTCCATCGGTTTACCGAAATCCATATAAATTGGTTTATTACGACGTATTGGACCAAGATCTTTTAAGTACTTTCCATGTCCCCAAAAATCTGTTTTTATTGCTATCGGAATAACATTAACATTCGCCTTCTTTGCCAGCTTTACACCGAGAGAGTTAAACTCCGATGGAATAAATTCATCTTTCCTTGTACTTTGTGGAAATACGACTATTGAAATTCCTTTTGCTAGTAACTCAGGACCTTCCGTCATGACCTTCTTAAAATCATCTCTTGAGTTCGTTCTGCTAACAATAATTGGTTTACGGGCTCTCATAATCGGACCGAATAATCGATGTTCTACAAGACTTTTTTTAACAATAAAAGTAACATCCATAAGTGGAGCAATTATTGCCGGGAGTACCATAGTTTCAAGTGTACTCATATGGTTGCTGACAAAAATAACGGGTGCTTTGCAGTTATGTAAGTTATCCAATCCTGTAATATGGAATCTGCCTCCGCATTCTTCATTAAACTTAAAAATATCATACGAAGTTGATGCCCAGGTTTCTTTATCATAATTGCCTTCTAAGGCAACCTTACGGTCTCTGAGGATAACAGACATATATCTTATCATAAAGTAGAAACGAGTGTTCAATGCCATTTTGTCTAACAATTTGCGGGGCATATCTTCGTTGGTATGATATGAATTCGATGGGAAATAAACCTTACTCAACTTACTTTCCTATTTATTTATCCAAATAAAATCAGATAATTATGATGCGTAAATTAAATAATTCTAAAATAAAAATTATCTAATAAAAATCTTCCCTTGAAGCAAAATATAAGCATGCATGCAAAGATGATTTTAATTGATCAGCTAAATCTGATTCCATGCCCAAATCCCATCACGTATTTCCTTAGGAATTGGATGCCCGCATTGTTTCAAAGTTAAAATAATGCTACCACGGTGATGTGCTTCATGATTGATCAAATATCCGAGCATCGTCACTACGCCTCTTTTAAATCCTTTAATTTTTCCGTCGTCATTAACTCCTCTTTCAATCCATTTAGCCATTGCATCAGCAGATTGGATTAATTGTTTTTTTAATAATGCATTATCAACATTGTCATTCGGATTGATCCTGCTTTGTCCTTTTAACAGATCTTTGGCATATTTTTCAAATCTGTAGATCCTGTTGTTGTGGATATGGGCAAATTGAAGAGCAACGTTTCTACCTCCACGTTTAGATAGAGTACAATTCATCCCTTCAGTAGTAATTGCATCGATCAACATCAGGTTCACCCTGTTGTTGATATACCAGGTATCAATTATTTGTTGTTTCATTTGTTTATAATATTTTATTACCAGTTTGCTTCATCCACAATCAGGCAGATGCTTCTGAGTTTTTTGCATTTTGTAATTTTGATTTTCTTTTAGCAAGGTAATTATCTAAGGATAAGGAACTTGAACCGAAAAGGGAATAAACTATCAGAAGTGCAAGCACCAAAGCAGCCAATTCCAGCGATTGCTGTTCCGCCACTAATCCTTGTTTTATATGAATGAAAAATACTGCACCTACGAGAATCGGGATTTGAAGAAGTCCTGCAATGCGGGTTAAAAGTCCGAATATTAAAAGGAAGCCGGTAACAATGTGGATTATTGTTATGTAAGAATACCACCAGTACAATTTATATTGCCCGGCAAACTCACTAATCGCTGCAGGGTCTGAAAGTAGAAGTAGACCGCGAACGAACAGTGCAACACCTAAAATAATGCGGATGAGCGAGTACGCGAGATCGTGATTAGTATTAAACCATTCTACTATTTTATTAAATAGTTTCATTTAACTTCCTTAAAGAATTAATGGTTAATGTAATTTAATGAATTATTTGCAATCTCATAATATTGTATCCCAAATACTTATAATATTTAAATAGATATTAGCTTGAATATAAAAGTATTCTGGAAGTTGAAACCTGTATGCTTTTGTTTCAATATTAACTCGTGTTCCTTCATATTACAATAGTTTCTTAGAAAATTTTGGTTACAGACAAATGAATGCATTCTGGCATCTCAAAGGACTTATTGAATATTACATAGGTAAACTCGATTGGGGTAAAATTGAAAAGGAATGGTTAGTACAGAAAAATAAAGGAACGCCAGTAAAACAAGTCGGAACATATCAACTTAAAATGAAAGACAAAGCTGGTTAAAAGAATATCTAGTAATGAAATTTATATTTAATGCTTACTGTTAATATCTTTAATTATTCAGGTGATGTAAACTCTCAAAAAAAACTCAGCGCAATGGCTGAGATTTTACTTAGTCGGAACGGCGGGATTTGAACCCGCGACCCCTTGACCCCCAGTCAAGTACGCTACCGGACTGCGCCACGTTCCGAGTATTTATAATTTTGAAACCAAAAGTTCTAAAATACTTTTAATTTCTTCAAGGTCTTTTTTGAGTGATGGTTTGTCAGTTTCTTCATCTTGTAATTTAATTTCTTCAACTACAGGTAGTTTAGTCGTGCTACTAACCTGCGCTGATTTACCGTGGGTGTAATCCTCTAATATTTTCTTAGCACCTTCGATTGTATACTTTTTATCACGGAGTAATTCTTTAATATACATAATAAGCTGAATGTCTTTATTTGTGTATATCCTGTTACCAGCCCTGTTTTTCTGAGGTTTTAACTGTTCAAATTCAGTCTCCCAATAGCGAAGAACATATTGTTCTATATCGGTTATTTTGCTAACCTCGCTTATCGAGTAATACAATTTTTTTATTGAAAGATCTTTCATCTTTTTATACCCGTCCACCTCCGGCGGAATTTCTCTTTTTGGTCAGATGTAACTTCCATAATCAATCTAATTTGATAATAAATCATTATTCGAAGTTTTTAACACTTTAATGCAATTTATTGTTAAAAATAACCAATCATTTTATTAATAGCAATATCAAGTGATTTTTATAAATAAAAACTTTAAGCATTACTGTTAAACCATTTAATACTAAAAGAGTATAGATTATAATAGAAGTAAAGTTTTGAATATCGTATTTAGTCTATAATTATAAGTAAGTTAAGAATTTATTGATGCACAAAATTTTTTGTGTAAGTTTGAGTAAGTATTACAGTTTGTAATAGTTTTTTTCGATAAGATAAACCGCAGCAATATAACTATACTCTTTAAAACCGGATATGTAACCATCGCATCCAGTAGCAGTTATAAGGTTCTGTCTAAAGTCCTCTCTTTTTGCAAGATGAGATAAATGCACTTCTATTTTTTGCAAGTTCACTTCAGCTAATGCATCTCTTATTGCAACTGATGTGTGAGCATATCCGCCAGGATTAATGATCAATGCATCAGATTCTGCAGCAGAATTTTGTATTTGATCTATTAACTCTCCTTCAATATTACTTTGAAAGAAAGTGATTTGATGTTTTGGGAATTCTTTTTTTAGTATTTCTGATAACTTATCAAGTGATAAATTACCATAATGCTGATTATCTCTTTTACCTAAAAGATTTAGGTTCGGTCCGTTAAGAATTAATATTCTCAATTTATCTCCGCCATCTCATCAATAATTTCTCTAATTTTTGGTGTCAAATAAATTTTATCAACACCTAATTCTTTCAATGCAGCGGATAAGATCATCACCTTTCTTTGGAGGTTAGTCATCTTATTGATCACAATAACTTTACTTTCCTTAAGAATACAATAGCCGCCTTTGAAATCGCCTTTCTCAAAACGTACCTTCGCTCCAAGCTGTGCAGCAAGAGCTTTTAGGTCCTGCAATGTATCTTCAAACTCTTTTTCCTTAATTTTCATCTGTTTATAATTTCTATTTTTGGTCAGTTATAACTCGTCCCGAATCATCGGGACTCGTTTCACGTTGTATTTTTTTTGTAAATGGCTTAAATAATATAAAGTAAATCAACGAACAATAACTTAGGAAAATAATGATTGGAAAACTGCTTAAAGTTGCAAACCTGTATTTAATTAATGAGACTATATATTCAGCATCAATAACATCACTAAAACTAAAAGCAGATATGATTTTATAATCAATTGTTAATAAATAAGCCTCGAAAGGTAATGTTAAATAAATAATCACTGCAATTATAAAGAGCCAACCATTTTCCCTTAAACTTATTTTTGATGTAAAAAGAAATATCGTAAACACAATAATAAAAAATATATAAAGAATGAATGTTGTGTTTACAGCAGGAACAATTGTGACTATAATCCCGCTGAGATTTTGTTGATTTACGTAATGCATAATATTCATATCAATATCAAATAACTGATAACTTATGATCATCCTTTCTGCATAGGAGCCCAGCCAAATTGCGCCGGAGAGCACTGCTAAGAATGCAAATATTTTATTTAAAAGATATTGTTCTTTCATCTTAAATTTTTAATTAATTAAATTAAACTTAAAAAAAATTTATGATTATTGCTTCAGTTGATATTGGCACAAATACTGTCCTTTTGCTTATTGCAGAAGTTGATGAGACTTCTTTTGAAATCACTCCCCTTCTTAATGAGTATAAAATGCCAAGAATCGGCAGAGGGTTAATACTGAGTGAGAGAATTACCGTGGAACGTATTGAGAAATTATTTACTGTCCTCTCTGAATACAAATCAATTATAAGTAAATACAATGTTGATAATGTGCTTGTAACTGCAACAAATGCTCTTCGAATAGCCGCTAATGCCCCTGAGATTGTTGAACGAATTAAAAAGCAATTATCATGGAATGTCAATATCATTTCTGGTAAGACTGAAGCAGAGTTCGCATTCCTTGGGGCTGTACCGGTTTCAACTAAAAATAAAAATATTTTAGTTATTGATATTGGCGGTGGAAGCACGGAGTTAATACTCGGGAATGAAAATAGTATTGAATATAGGAAGAGTTTTCCGATTGGTTCTGTTAGTGTAACCGAAAATTACCTAAAAAATTCTCCACCACTTGATATGGGGTTACGTGAGTTAAAAATTCATTTGGAAACTATATTTACAGAGATTAAAAACAAGGTTGCTCCCGATTTAACATATTCAATCGCAGGAACTCCTACTACCCTTTTTTGTATGATGAATGAGATAAAAAGTTTTGACGATTCAATTGTAGAGGGGGGTATTTTGAAGCATGGAGATATTGCTAATTTGATACAAGAATTGCAAAAATTATCCTCGGAAGAAATTAGAAACGACTACGGAAAAATAATGCGAGGAAGGGAAGATATCATTTTAGGTGGATCAATTATCTTATTAAATATTATGGAGTTATTACATTTATCTAATGTTATTGTTAGCTCAAGAGGAGTTAGATATGGTGCGATTGTTTCTTTTCTTAATGGAATGCAAAACAAAGGATGATAATTTAATGAGTTCACTTTAAATAAACCTCATTGTCTAATCTGTCATTCCCACGAAAGTGGGAATCTCTTTAATAATATGAATCTTACAGTTCCCAATTCCTAGTATAAAAAACTGCTCCCATATTTTAATCCTGCTCCACAAATTAATTCTCAATACATTTAACTATTTTTTAGAACCTCGTGAAAATTATATAGAAAGAAATCTATATCATTTTTGGTTGTGATAAGAGGAGGTAATAATCGTATAACATTTTTATTTGTGCAATTCGCAAGTACATTTTTTTTAATAAGATTTTCAATTAACAAAGTACAATTATCATTCATCTCTACACCAATCATAAAACCGAGCCCGCGGATTTCTATAATTTTATCAGGAAATAGATTATTCAATTCCTCAAGTTCGCTCTTAAAATAATTGCCTAAATCTACGGCATTTTTTATCAACCCATTTTCAAAAACCTGCTCAAGTACTACTAACCCAGCAGCACAGCTAACAGGATTGCCACCGAACGTAGTACCGTGTAATCCATACGAAAATGATTCATCAAATTCACCATTAGTAAGCATCGCTCCTAAAGGCAATCCACCACCAATTGATTTTGCAATTAACACAATGTCAGGCGAAACATCAAAGTGATTAAATGCGAATGGTTTCCCTGTTCTTCCTACACCGCTTTGGATGCAATCAGCAACAATTGCAAAATCATATTTTTGTTTTAATTCTGCTAACAACTTAACAAACTGAGTGGAAATTAAATTTATTCCGCTTTCTCCTTGAAGGAATTCTATAAAAATTGCAGCGGTTTTTTCATTTATTTTCTTTTGTAAATCTTCTTCATCGTTAAATTTAATTGTACTAATTTTTGGTAGTAAAGGTTCAAATCCTTTTTTATATTCTTTACGATCAGTCAAGCTTAAAGCTCCGTAAGTTCTGCCATGGAAAGAATTAGTTAATGAAAATATTTCGCCTTCACTCCCCTTTAATCTGCGGATACATTTAATTGCAGCTTCAACAGCTTCCGCACCGCTATTTGTAAGAAAAGCTTTTGACATATTAGAATATTTTAAAAGTTTAGCAGTAAATTCTAATTGTATATCAGTAATAAAATAATTTGAAAGATGTGAAAATTTAGCTATCTGTTTGTTTATTGCTTCTACAATTCGGGGATGAGCGTGACCTAAAGCATTAACACCCAATCCTCCGATAAAATCGAGATATCTTGTTCCATCTTTAGCAATTAAATGAACACCATCCCCGTGAGAAATATTGATCGGTATTCTCTTATAGGTTCGAAGAAAAAGTTCCTCTTCTTCTTTTAAATAATTATCCATCAATAATACTTATACTGTGAAAATAAATTTTGAAGAGTAAAATAAAATTATCGCTAAGAAGAAGTAGAAAACAAAGGAGTAAATGATACTGTAAAGCAAAGAATCAGTTTGAACTTTAAATGCTTTATAAGAAAGTAAAACAGACCAACCGATAAGCAGGATTTCAGCCCCGGCAAATATGTATGCTGTAATTCCTTTAATAACAAAAGGAGTTGGATTTATTGAAAAAAGATATTCACCAAAGACAACTAATTCTATTATAAAAAGAAAAATAATTCCGAATACATTCGGCAGCAAAGAGTAAGTTATTACAGTAAAATTATCCCGGAACCTTGTAGTGATATACATTAATTTATTTATAGCTGTAAAACAGATTGAAAATAAAATTAAATAGACCACTAAAATGCCAAATATAATTAGATAACTTAAATACAGACTTGTGGAAGGATTGAAAGTGCCGAGACTGATGAGTGAAATAAATCTGGTATTCACTAGCATTTTTACGGCAATAAAAATCAGGAGGAAACTAATAAAATTTTTATGTTCTGAAAGTACGATCAGCTCGAATGCTTTTTTTGGGCTTTCGATCAATAACCCAATAACATTCCACAAATCTATATTAAAAACTCTTTCGCGAATAAATGAATTGCAGTTTTTGCAAGTGTATGCATAAGGAGGATTTTCAGCCGAACAATTTGAACAGGTAATTCTATTATTCATATGTTTATATTTTCAGTTTAATCCCTGTCTAAGTATGAATGTATGATTGCATGTAATGAATCTGCAAACTTCCTTTGGATAGATATTGAATATCTTTTGAATGATTCTTCATGCACCAATACATAAATCTATTTCAAAAATTTAATCATTCCCTTTGCCGAAGGCAGTAAGACTGTATAAAAAGTAATATTGATTGGATTGTCATTCGCATGAAAGTGGGCATCTCTTACAATTTTAAACATTTGGATTTCCGTTTTCACAGAAATGACAAAAAATAAATATTTTATACATAGTCTCCATTTCTTCGGAAGTGTTTAATTGTTTTTACATGATAAGTTCAATTAAAATAATCTTCGCTTATCATCGGTGTATATAAGACTAAAAATGATACGTTATTTTTAATCTTGGTGTGTGCATAAGATAATCTTCTTCAACAGAAAAATCAAAAAGATGTGCGCCGACAAATGCATCAACCAAATTAAGCAAGTAAGTTATAGCAATGTAAATTGTAAACTGATCTCTTTGATCACGGTAAAAATCTCTTTTCGCTTTATCAAAACGGTCTTCGGTTTGAATAAAATTATCTCTGTAAGTTTTATAATTATTGTTGTTAAGGATCCATTGCGAACCGAACCAACCCAGTAATCCCCAGATAACAGGAATATGCCAATAGTTTTCGGTATAGAACTGCCCCCACCCCGGAAGAATAGCACTTCTGCCGACAGCACCCCATGGTGATTTTTGCATTTGGAAAGTTTGTTCGCCGGATGAAATGGTAGTATCACTAACAACTTCCTGCTGTGCTGCAAGCGAGGTTATAAGTACAAAAAGGATAACTATAGATTTAATTATAATTTTTATCAATGATCTCAAACAATTCAAATAACCTCTCAAGCTCGGTTGAAGAATAGTACTCGATTACAATTTCCCCGCCGCCGTTTTTTCGTTGTTTGCACGAAACTTTGGTACCGAAAATTTTTCTCAATTTATCTTCAACATCATTCAAGTTAGCCGAAGCTGATTTAGGAGAGATTGTAAAGGATTTTTTAACAGTTTCGCTCTTAGGAGTAATATAAAATTCCTTAACAAGCTGTTCTACTTTTCTAACAGATAAATTTTTATCTAATATCTTTTTAAGAATGTTAAGCTGTGCGGATTTATTCGGCAGATTGATTAGTGCTCTTGCATGCCCGGCAGTAATAGTACCAGAAACTAAACTTTGCTGAATTTTTTGAGGCAGTTTTAGTAACCTTATTGAATTAGCTATAGTGGTTCTTTTCTTTCCGACTTTTTCTGCAATTTGTTCTTGTGTAAGATGGCATTCGTCCATTAATCTTTTAAATGCGGTTCCAATTTCAATAGGATTAAGATCCTCGCGTTGAATATTTTCTATCAGTGCTAATGCAAGCAATAATTCATCAGAATCAATATGGATTATGTAAGCAGGGATTTCTTTGTAACCAATTTCACGGAAGGCATTTAATCGTCTTTCGCCAGAGATCAACTGGTATTTATGATCGGGAGTTCGCCTTACTGTAATTGGCTGAATCAATCCGTTGGATAGAATTGATTTTTTCAATTCTTCCATCGCTTCAGCATTAAAATCGGTTCTTGGCTGATACGGATTACGTGAAATAAAATCAACGGATATTCTTGCCAGAATATCCACCTGTTTGCCGTCATCATCTCTAAGATTTTTAAAATCCTTTTCCACATCACTATTCTTCACATAGTCCTGTGGTTTGATGAGAGCATCAAGTCCTCTTCCTAATCCGTGTTTAATTTTACCCATAGTTAATTTGTTTTAATCTCTTTAGAATTACGTTCTAATAATTCGTTTGTAAGAGCCATATAATTTCTAGCTCCAGTTGAAATTGCATCGTAATGAATAATCGGTTTTCCGTAACTAGGCGATTCTGAAATTCGTACGTTTCTATGGATAACTGTTTCATATACTTTATCGCCAAAATATTTTCTTACCTCTTCAGCTACCTGGTGAGAAAGGTTTAACCGGGTATCGAACATAGTTAGCAGCACACCTTCAATGGCTAATCTCTTGTTGTAATGCTTCCTAACAATATTAATAGTATTAAGTAACTGTCCTAATCCTTCGAGTGCAAAATATTCGCATTGTACAGGGATTAAAACCGAATCGGATGCTGTAAGTGAGTTTAATGTTAGCAGACCCAGCGATGGCGGGCAATCAATAATTATATAATCATATTTGCCAGTAATATTTTGCAAAGCATTGTGTAGCAGCCTTTCTCGTCCTTCCATATCAACCATTTCAATCTCTGCTCCCACTAAATTTATGTTAGACGGAAGAATATCGAGGAATGGCATATATGAATCAATAATTATATCATTAATATCTTCATTTCCAATCAGTACTTCATAAACAGAAGGATTGTAATTTGTAATGCTCAAACCTGATGATGAGTTTGCCTG
>Ga0209980_10000828_pt1 | contig 16912 bp, 14 predicted proteins | sample CR02metaG_FD_183611 | JGI IMG/M metagenome (GOLD analysis project Ga0209980, IMG submission 183611) | Deep subsurface microbial communities from Mariana Trench to uncover new lineages of life (NeLLi) - CR02 metaG (SPAdes) (version 2) | ecosystem: Environmental > Aquatic > Marine > Ocean trench...
GGATCGCGATTGTTCGACCGGATCACGAAGCTGCCCGAGTACTACCCGACCCGCACCGAGTTGGGTATTTTGAATACTCATATCGCTGAGATGGCTGACATGATCGGCAGTCGTGCCGCGATTGTGGAATTCGGCGCCGGCTCGAGCGTCAAGATCCGGATATTGCTCGATAACCTCGAAACACCTGCCGCCTTTATCCCGGTCGATATTTCCGGCGAACATCTGCTGGATGCGGCGCGGCAACTCGCGATGGATTATCCGGACCTGGAAATTCTGCCGGTCTGCGCCGACTTTACTCAGCCGTTTGATCTGCCCGTACCGGCGGCAGCGGTCAATCGCAACCTGATGTTCTTCCCGGGTTCGACAATCGGTAATTTCAATCTCAAGCAGGCCAGACAGTTACTCAAGGTTATCGCGATAGAAGCCGGTGCCGGTGGCGGCTTGCTGATCGGTGTGGATCTAAAAAAAGACCGCGCCACACTGGAAAGCGCGTACAACGATGAGGCCGGCGTAACCGCGAGTTTCAACCTGAACCTGCTGGTTCGGCTGAACCGGGAAATCGGCGCCGGTTTCGACCTCGGCCAGTTCACGCACCGCGCGATCTACAACGAAGACAAGGGCCGGATCGAGATGCACCTGGTCAGCGAAAAAACCCAGTCGGTCACCATTGCCGGTCGGCGTATCGATTTTGTGGCTGGCGAGTACATCCTGACCGAATGCTCGCACAAGTATGAGTTACAGGAATTTGCGGATCTGGCCGGCGAGGCCGGTTTCGATGTCCGCAAAGTATGGACCGACCCTGGGCGGATGTTCAGCGTGCAGTATCTCGAACTTGCTTAGGGAAGTCCTGATTTATTCCGATTTCGTATCGGGTTCGACAAATCCCTTCGGCCGCTCCGAACCCTCGCCAAAAAAGAATTTCTCCATCTCCGTTTCCAGAAACTTGCGCGCTTCAGGCCGCATTGCGACCAGCCGGTATTCGTTGATCAGCATGGTCTGATGATCCCTCCATTCCTGCCAGGCTTGCCTGGAAACGTTGTCAAAAATCCGCTTGCCAAGATCTCCCGGCCACGGTGACGAATCCAGCCCTTCGGCCTCTTTTTTCAAACGCACACACTGAACCATGCGTGACATCAGTGTCTCTCCCCGCAGTTTGCGTATTGTTCCATCAATTTGCCGACCGGTGCAGCCATCCCGAACGACTGCGACGCTTCGCCGTTATACCAGACCTTTTGCCGTTCATCCATGACCGCGTCGGCGACTCCGGTTGGCACGACATCCAGCAATATGGGCCGGATGTTCATTTCGAAATGGGTCAGGCTATGTTTGATCTGCTCCAGTGCCTGACTGCGTTCTACGCGACAGGACAACCTGGCCTGGCACCAGTTCGCCGCCTCGCTTTCCAGCTCGATCTCCGGGAAGCTCCACAGACCGCCCCAGATGCCCCTGGGCGGACGCCGCTCCAGGTACACAGAGCCATCCGGCAGGCGTGCAATCAACATGATGACATCGCATTGCCTTTTTTTGCCGACCGGCTTTTTCCCCGGGCAGGCAAGCTGGCGCCCGCTCGCTCTCGCCTGGCACCCGGTTGCTACCGGGCAGGCAGCACAGTCGGGCCGACGCCTGCAAACCGTGGCGCCCAGATCCATGATGGCCTGCGTATATAAGCTAATGTCCCGATCCGGCAAATGTCGTTCTGCCAGCGCCCAAAGTTTGCTGAGCACCGCGGTCTTGCCCGGCCAGCCATCGATCTCGTGGTAGCGCGCCAAAACCCTTTTGACATTGCTATCGAGGATCGGGCAACGCTGTCCGGACGACAGGGCCAGGATCGCGCCCGCCGTAGAGCGACCGATACCGGGAAGCCGCATTAGTTTATCCAGCGAGTCCGGCAGTTCGCCATCGTGTTCCTGCATGACCAGCCTTGCCGCGGCATGCAGGTTTCTGGCACGCGCGTAATAACCCAGACCGGACCAGCAATGTAAAACCTGGTCCTGCGTCGCCTCAGCGAGCATCGCGACATTGCGAAACCCTTGCACAAAATCGTTGAAGTAGGGAATCACGGTGCCAACCTGGGTTTGCTGAAGCATGATTTCCGATACCCAGACCCGATACGGTGTCGGGTCGGTCTGCCAGGGCAGGTCCTTGCGGCCATTTTCTTCATACCAGCCCAGTAGATGGCTGGCGAAGGTATCCGCTGCTTTGCTATTGCCCATGGTCTGAGCGGCGTTTGCGCTTGCGCTTGAGCGGCGGGGGCTTTTCGGCGCTCAACCCGGCCGCGATCCGCGCATAATACTCGACGCGCAATATCGCTCGCCGACCGCCTTGTCGCATCACCTTTTTGATCATCATCGGCCCAAAGACCGGCGGCACCCAGAAATCCGGGTCGAGTTCCTGACGAAATTCGATGAGCGTGCCGTTATCCTGCTCACTCAAGCGCCACTCGGATAGCCCGTGGACGACGTTACTGCGTTCGGGTATTGCGGTAGCGGTAATATGGTGGAGCGGCTCCAGTTCCAGCCGCTCGACTTTTTCGATTTTTCCGCAGAACAAAAAGACGCACTTCCTGGTCAGCGTATAAACCAGCAGTGTTCCGTCTTCGGCCGGTTCCAGAATTCGGCTGTCCACTATATAGCTCGATAGGCGGTCTAATTGATCGTAGTCGACCAGCACATCGTAGACCTGGCTAATCGGCGCATCGACATAGCCAACCAGGTCTACATAGAAAACGTCGCCCGATTTCCAGACATCGAGTTTGCGAATTTCGGTTGCGTTCGCCATAAACCCACAGAAAACAAGCAATGTCAGAAAAAATTTTCTCATCCGCCACCGAACAGGTCCTTGAGCTTGTCCTTGATTTTTTCCTCGATGTCTTCCTTGAGTTGCTCTTCCGGGTCTTGCGGTTGCTGATCCGGGTTTTCGGGGTCAGTAGTGTCTTCCGGAGTATCCGGTTTTGCCTCCAACAGACGTCCCAGGCCCAGTTTTTCCAGCAGTTTTTGCTTGGCTTTTTCTTTCAGCAGGTCGACGAAATCCGGTTGTATGCCTGGATCGTTCAAGGTGCCGGTGATCTTCAGCGGGATTCGCTCGCCCGCGATGTCTTTGGCCAAACCATCGCCCAGCAACTCGGGATCGTTGCGCACGATAGCAACCAGCTTGAGGTCGATTTCCGAACTCGCCAGGTCGATCGTACCGCCGCCGCTCAGGGTCAGGAACGGCAGCTCGGCGACCAGGTCGTTCGTGGTCATGACGCCTTCACTGACCGTCGCCGTCGCCTGCATCCGGGAAAATACAGTTCGGTTTTCCGCGGGCGGCGCCGGTGGCGCCTGGCGTTTGAAAATCGCCAGCGCCTTGCGAATCTCGTACCAGATGTTGGTGCCTTCCCAGGCCCCATCATTGATCGCCAGGCCAATATCACCGGCCAGCCGGCGGCTGACCTGGCCGCTGGTCCGGCCTTCACCGCTCAACCTGGCATGGCCGTCGGCGGTTCCGGACAACGGTGCGCCAGCGAACAGGTCGGCTGCCATTTCCGCAAACTGGATACCCTCGATTTTCTCGTTGATCGACAACACCGGTAGATCGGCGGAGCCATCCAGCCGGATATCGCCGCTGTAGGTGCCGCCGTAGAACAGGGCCGACACCGGGTAAAGGCGCAAGCGTTTGTTCTTCACTGTTACCCCAGCAACCATGTCGGTAAACGTCATGCCAGCCGAAAGCACGGAACCGATCGTAAACTGCCCCTCGATATCCAGTCCTTCGAGCATATCCACCGGCAATTCGATGTTGGTCTCGCCGAGCGGCAACCCCTGCGGTGTAGTCTCAGACACCGGCTCCAGGTAACGATCCACTTCTATCTGGTCCAGGCTGAGTTCGAAGTCGATGGCGGGCCGGTCGAAATTTCGCACGCTCAGTTCGCCGCTCAACTGGCTTTGGTCCAGGCGCATATCGATTTCGCTGAGCGTCAGCGAGCGGCTGTTCCCCCTGAATTTCAACTCTGCGCGCGCCCGGGTCAGGGCATCGGGGTCCGCAGTTTCGGGTATATCCATGCGCAGCTGAGTGAACAGTTCGCGCGGTGAAAAATCGCTGATTCGAAGCTGCCCGCTGTACCCGGTCTCATCGATAATACCGGTCGCCGCCAAAGCGCCGCTTAGCTGCAGACCCATCATCGACAGCTCGAAACTGTTCGCGCTCAAAGTCTGTGCGTCCAGGTCCGAACGGATTTTCGGAACCTTCAGGCTCATCCGCTGACTTCCGCCGGGCAAATCCGGCGCAGCAATTTCCACCTGCACAAAGAGGTCGGCGAAATTGAACTGGTTCTTTGCCAGGTTTGCATCGATGACAGTCGACGCTTCCACCTGGGCGCTCCGCCCGGCAAGCACGTCATCCAGGCGCATCGCCATGTCAACCGGTACCGGCCGGTTGCCGCCGATTGCACCGGCCTCCAGTGAAAACTCACTAAGCGTGTAATGAGCGCCCGTCGACTCGTCCTGGTAATCGATCAGTGCGTTGCGGATGGCCAGCCCGGCGATACCCCGGCCGTCAAATCCAATCGCCCCGGCGTCCGCCGATTCGGTGGCAGTATCTTCTGTCTCCAGAAGGTCCTGCCAGTTGTTCCGTCCGTCTGCTCTGACCGACAGGTTCAGCACGAAATCATCCAGCGTCACCCGGCCCACCTCGATTTTCTTCTTTAGCAAGGGCAGCAGACGCACGCCCAGACTTGCCTGTCCGATCTCGGCAAAAGGCTCGGCGGAAAACCCCTTTGCATTGCCAAGCTGGATATTGCTGACTTCGACCGCGAGCCACGGAAAAACGGAAAAATCCAGGTCGCCGGCGATCGTCAGCTCGCGCCCGGTTTCTTCCAGCACCGCCTCGCCAATCGCCTGTTTCAGGTCATCCTCGTCAAACAGGAGCGGCAAAGACAACGCCACCAGTACCAGTAGAACGATAAAGGCGCCGATGGCGCCGGCCAGGATTTTGATTAGTTTTACCATCAATGTGTCTCTTTCACCGTTCGATTCGCAGACAGCGTCAAGGTTTCATCGATATTGGAGGGGCAATGGTACAGCGATGCACCCGGCAGGTGCGAGACGCACGCAGATATTCGGTGGCGACCCGATACGACCCGGCGGCGAGGAAATCCGGATCAGCTGCAACTGATCCCATCGACGCTGGCCCGGCACATTTCGGACCAGCCATAGCGTTGCCAGTAATCCACCAGGCCAATCGAATCCAGAATCTCAGGGAACCGGGCCTGGGTCCTGAGCGCGGCGCTCTCCGGTGACCATATCAACGGCAGGTCGAGTTGCATCGGGTCGGTTTCGACGATCCGCCGGGCAACGGCCAACGCACGCGCCGGCCCGCCGAAATAGACATACATCCTGAATTGTTCGCGTAACGGTACCCGGTCACCCGCCTGGTCGACCATTTGCAAGAGTTCCATCGCGACCGCCGGATCGGTGATCGCCTGGATGGCCAAGCGCTGAAATTCATCCGGCGCCTTATCACCCTGGACCGAAAAGCTGCTGGCAAACAGACGCTGGGCCTCATCCAGTTCATCCCGGCGCGCGTGGATCAGAACGCGTGGCAGCACATCGACACTAGCCGCAAGACCCAGGCGTTCTGCTTCGTCGGCGTAGAACAACGCCTTTTCATTGTCTGCCATGGCCATGTATACGCTGGCCAGGTGGCTATTGATGATCGGTGAATTCGGTTCCAGCCTGTGTGCTTCCAGGGCTTGCTCGAGCGCTTTCGGCAAGCGGCCCGTACGCATAAGCAGGAACGAATACCACTGGTGAGTGGTCGCCTCATCGGGGTCGAGCGAGATCGCGTTGAAAAAATCGGCTTCGGCATCCGACCATTTCATCCCGGTCACATTGATCAGCGCAAGCACCGCATGCGCTTCCGCCAGCGTCGCGTCCAGCGCCAGCGCCTTGTAGACCGCCTCCTGCGCCAGCTTGTTGCCCTCCTCCTCCGGGAGCACCGAGTAGCCTGGAAGCACCACATAGGCCGCGGCAAGACCTGACGCGGCGCGAGCATAACTGGGGTCCAGTGCAAGAGCTTTCTGGAACAACTCGATGCTGTCGGTCAGGGATCGTCCGCCCCGCTGGCGCCATTTGTGGCGCGCTTCCAGGTAATACTGGTAAGCCTGCAAATCACCCGTCGGCGGCGCATTCAGCGTGGCGGCGAGCGCCGGCGGCTGCTCGCCGACTAGCTGGATTTTCAGGGCATTGACGATTTCTCGTGAAATATCGTCCTGTACCTCGAAAATATCCTTGAGTTCCCGGTCATAGGTTTCCGACCACAAATGAAACCCATCGCTGACGTCAATCAACTGCGCGGTAATCCTGATCCGGTCATCGCCGGACCAGCGCACGCTGCCTTCCAGCACCGTATCTACACCCAGGTTTCTGCCGACTTCCCGCGCGTCCATCTTTTCACCGCGATAGGCGAACGATGAAGTTCTCGCCGCAACTCGCAGGTCCGGGATTTTGGCGAGCAGGTTGAGCAGTTCTTCCGATATCCCGTCGCTGAAGTAATCGTTTCCGGGGTCGTTGCTTATGTTTTCGAAAGGCAAAACAGCGATGGACCTTGGCTGACCATCGGCGATCCAGTCATAGCCTTTCAGGCCAAAGTGATACAACGCCAGGGTCAGAAACGCGGTTCCCGTGACCAGCAGTGCCGTGTATACAGCGCGCCCGCGACCACTCTCGACCTCACGCTGGCTGCCGGCCTCCGCCGCCGTGCGCACCACGCCGCCCGGACCGATATCGAAAACCCAAGCCAGGATCATGGCGACGGGGAACCCGACTATGAGAAGGACCACCACGACAGTGATGGCCCAGTCCGGCACGAACAGCGCCGGGAAAACGGTCGCCGAGACTTCAGTAATGAACCAGGAGGCAACCCCGTACATGGCGGCGACGCGAAAAACCCGCCGTCGTTTGAGTTCTGCCATCAGGGCCATCGAGTCTCACCGTTACGGTCTGCATTCCTAGCGCTATTATTGCATGATCCTCGACCAAAGCCGGGCCGACGACTGCAGGAAGCCCATCATTTCTTACACAGGGTCACATCGCCGTTTAAGGTCTTGATGCGAATCTCGCCATTACCGTCGCCCGCGGTGAAACTCAGCTCCCGGCCGGGCGCGTACTTACTGGTTCGCCTCGCTTCCGGACCGAAACAATTGTCGATATCGCCGTTAAAGGTCTCGATTTCGATCTCGGCGCTCACTGGCCCGTGAAACATGAGGATCGCATCGCCGTTGATGCTCTCGATCATCACCCGGGCTCCTTTCGCCAGCTTGCCGGAGACCTCCATGTCACCGGTTGTCGACCGTACGCGGACCTCATTGATGTCGCCGAGTTCAAGATCCAGATCGCCGCTGACCGACTGCACTTCGATTTTACCGGACACATTTTCGATATCGGCATCACCGCTGACCAGGTTGATGGTGACCATGCCCGCGTGGCCGTGACCGGTTACATTTGCATCGCCGCTGATCGACCGGACATACAGGTCGCTGTCCCAAATCTGCGTGTCCACCGTCCCGCTGACGCTTTCCAGGCGTTGCTTGCCATGCACATCGCCGACCTCGATGTCCGCGCTAACCGTGATGACTTCGATTTCACTTTTCCGCGGCAACCAGATTTCGAGATCGGTGCCATGGACCCTGCGGTTCCTGCCCTTCTCGATTTCGACCCGAATCTCGACATTGGAACCATCTCGCTCAAATATGAGTTCTCTGGTTCCCTTGCCAAGTTCACCGGTTACCCTGACTTCTTTCCTGTCCCAGCCACGGATAACGACCGTGCCGGCAATATTGGATACCAATACCTCGCCATCGGCGTCCGCAGCCAGCGTCCTGTCAATCTCTTCTCCCGCCAACGCTACGGATGACAACAACAGTCCGGCGAAAAGGATAATCCACTTGTTCATATTACGGTCCTCTGGGCCTTTACGGCCGCGGTAATTTGATTCAAATCGTCAAGCAGCATCAGTTCTCTTTGATACATAGTCAGCAACAACTGTTGCAGAAATACGTTGCCCGGATCGCCGGTCAGCTCCCGGCTGATATCCTGGAGCGCCCGCTGGATCGCCAGCAGATCGCTGGCCACTTTCAGCCGCGTCTCTTCGGGCAGCAACAGAATCTGTTTTTCCAGTGCTTGCACCAGCTCGGCGCGGTCCTGCAGATAGCGTGCGCCCGGCACTTGCGTCTCGTCATAACTGGCCGGCAAAATCACCGGCCCAACCAGCCTAGTGAACTCACCATTGACTGCCAGCGCCCTCTGCCGGCTGTCGCTCTGCGCTATCCACCAGCTGGTCGCCAGCGAGGAAACGACCACCAGGGAAGCTGCGATCGCCAGGCGTACAAACAGCGGCCGCCGGCTATCTCGAGCTTTTCGTCCCCGACCGTTTGCGATCGCCTGGCTGATAATCAGCCAAAGATCGTTTTTCGGCTGTATTTCAATCGGCAGCTCGTTCAATGCCTTGTCCAGCCTTGCATCTGCATCTGTATTTTCGTGTCTCGTGTTCATCTCAACTATCCAATCGGTCCTTCAGTAATCGCCTGGCCCTGTGTAACTGTGCCTTGCTCGTTCCTACGGCTATGCCCAACATGCTTGCGGCTTCTTGGTGACTGAAACCGGCAACACCGCAAAGCAACAGAACATCCCGGGCGCCTTCCGGCAGTCTGGCGATCGCATTCTCGATATCGAAACCCGCGGTCTCAGGGGCCGGCGTCGAGGCGCCGGCCATCAGCCCTGCCAGCAATTCAAGATGCGCCCCCTGGCGCCGGCTGCTGCGTTTGTGACCCAAAACCTGGTTGACCGCAATACGATGGATCCAGGTCCCGAACGCACTTTGTCCCCGAAATTCCGGCAATTTATGCCATGCGCGGATGAATGCTTCCTGGACACAATCGTCCGCCACCGCCGGCTGACCGGTCATCCTCAGGCAAAGCGCGTAAACCCGGCCAACATGCTGTCGGTAAAGCATTTCGAACGCGGCCTGTTCTCCTTCCTGGGCACGAACCACAAGATCCCTTTCCGTCTGTCTTGAGTCCGGTTCAGTCATCGAAACGGCCGCCAGGCTGACACCCATACACGCTCCAGCTGCTGTTTACTGGTTTTTTGACGCCGGTGGACATGCAAGGGTTTAAAGGGCGGGGCGGGGGTTATGTTAAATAAGGCGGGCCTGGCCTCGCTGAACCGTCAGCCCGCCATCGACCACTGTTCGCGGATCTTCTTTTCCTGCTCTTCGACGTGTTTCGCCCAGCGCGCCAGGAAACGGTAGGCGCGGTCTTTCGGCAGCGGTTTGCAGACGTAATACCCCTGGGCGATATCACAACCGACCGAGCGCAGGAAATTCAGGGTTGGTTCCGATTCCACGCCTTCGGCGCAGACATTCAGCCCGAGCGCATGGGCCAGGTTGACGACAGCGGCAACCACGGACCTGGCCTCCTCGCTGCGCCGAACCTCGAGGATGAAACTGGTGTCTACCTTGACCTCGGAGAAGGGCATCCGGTAAAGCATCAGTAACGGCGACGAAGCCGTACCGAAATTGTCGAGGCAAAGCTCGACCCCTTTCTTGCGCAGTCGTTTAAGGATGGCCAGGCTTTGCTCTGCATCCGTCATCGCCGAAGTTTCCGACAGCTCGAGCATCAGGCGATCGGCTGGAACGTCGTAACGCGCCAGCAATTCCTCGACCATGTCGGGGAAATCGGCCTCTACCAGCTGGCGGGCCGACACATTGACACCGACATTGACTTCCTCGCCTTTTTCCGCCCAGGCTGCATTCGCTTCAAGCACTTGCTCTAACACGCAGCGTGACAATTCACCGGACAACCCGAGTTCCTCGGCCTTCGCCAGGAACGACCCCGGCATCATCAGGCCCTGGACCGGATGCTGCCACCTCACGAAGGCTTCCGCGCCGCACATATAGATGGGACCGGTCAGGCGCAGACGCGCCTTCGGCTGGTAATGCACGACCATCTGGCCATCGTCCATGGCCTTCATGATCAGCTCTTTGGTCAGCCGCATTTCACCGCCGGGTACAGCCGTCAGCAGCGTCTCCAGATCATCCAGCATGACTGGCTTGGTCAGGCTGCCGGCCATCCGGAGCCCCAGGCTGCGCCCCAGTTTTTCGGCCGATTTCAACACCCGGTCATCCAGCCCGCTGATCAGGAGGATTGCGGCCTGGCACTCCTCGTCCGCGAGATAGCGAATCAGCTGGATGCCGTCAGCGTCCGGCATCTGCAGATCCATGACGATATAGCTCGGGTCGAACTCCTGGATCGCCCGCCTGAAATGATCGGCATCGTTTGCCAGCCTGACCTCGAATCCCTGCCCGCGCCCGACCTCGCCGATAAAACGCATGATTTCCGCTTCATCATCGATTACCAGCAGCCGTTTTTCGGGTTCGTTCAAGGGTTTTCCCCGTATTCGCGAGCCATTTGCCTGAAGCTAAGCGCAGCGGAGGGAAAAGTGCAAGAAATTCGCCTAATTCCACACCCCTGAGAGCCAGGGAAGCCGTCCTTGGTCGAGACTAAATATCCCGCCAGTGATTTTTTTTCGTCGGTAACGCAGGCAACGAGGATGGTTCGTTCATGTTCCATATTGCCGGACGATAGGAAGCTTGAACAAACACGGCCCACAGGCATGCCATGCCTTTATTGGAAGGTTCAGCCGACTTTCTTGGCCGCCCGCGTATTTTTTGCATCCAGCACACGGCGGATTTTTCGGGCCAGCTCATCGTGGCCATAGGGCTTGCAGATTATACTGTCCGGGCCGGCTTCCACACCTTTATACATGATCGTGCTTTCAGCAAAGCCGGTGGCGAACAGGACCGGTAGATCGGGGCGGATTTTTCCGGCTTTTTGCGCCAGCACCGGCCCTCGCATCCCACCCGGCATCATGACATCGCTAAACAGCAAATCGATTTTTGGGTGCGCCTGCAGCACGCGCAGCGCGGATGGCCCGTCCCCCGCCTCCAGGGTCTGGTAACCGAGGTCGGTGAGCAGAGCTATCGTGGTTTTTCTGACCTCGTTGTCGTCCTCGACCACCAAAACGCATTCATCGCCTTTTGGCATTTCAATTTCAATAATCTGATGCTCGCTGCTCGCAGCGTCCTCATCCGACATGGGGAATAAAAGTCTGACGCGAGTTCCGACGCCGACATTGCTCCTGATGCTGGTAAATCCACCAGACTTCTCGACAAAACCATGGACCATGCTCAGGCCCAGGCCACTGCCCTTGCCGACGTCCTTGGTCGTAAAGAATGGCTCGAAAGCCCGATCGACTACATCGGATGGCATTCCGCATCCGGTATCGCTTACCGCCAGGAATACATACTCGCCTGGCGTCGCCTGGGGAAACTCGGGGGATCCGCTTTCGGGGATGCTCAGGTTGCTGGTCTCGATCAGGAGTTGCCCGCCTTCCGGCATGGCATCGCGTGCGTTGATCGCGAGATTCAACAGCGCACTTTCCAGTTGCCCCGGGTCGATGGTTGCGGGATGCAGGTTTTTTTCGAATCGGGTTTCTATGTCTACGCTGTTGCCCAGGGTTCGCCTCAGTAACTCGTCCATTTCCATGACCAGCTCATTGACATCCAGCAATCTGGGCTCGAGCATCTGGCGGCGAGAGAGCGATAGCAGCCTCTTGGTCAGCTCCGCACCCCGCAAAGCCGCCTTCAGCGCGGAATCGACCAGCTCCATGAGTTTCTCTTGCCCATTTAACGGCCTGGAAAGCAACTGGAGATTGCCGACGATAATGCTCAGAAGGTTATTGAAATCATGGGCTACGCCACCGGTAAGCTGACCGACAGCTTCCATTTTCTGCGCCTGGCGCAGCTCCGCTTCCAGCCGCCGGTGCAAGGTCATATCCTGGACCACGGAAAAGAAACCGATGACATCGCCGCTGTCGTCGCGGTGCGGAATATAGGTCACCTCCAGTTCAAAATCCTCCATCTCCCGCTCGGCGCCGGCCGAATAAGTAACCATCTCTCCGGCCAGGACTTTTTCGATTCTCGGCCGTATTATCCGGTAAGATTTCTCCGAGGTGATATGTCTGATTTTCTTGCCGATCAATTCGGGTTTTCTTACCCGGAACCAGTCGAGATAATTTTGATTGGCGAAGGTAATGGTTTCGTCTTTTTCAACATAGGCGATGCTTATGGGCACCGAATTCAGAATAAGCTGGAAAAAGGACTGGCTGCTGCGCAACGCTTCCTCGGCTTGCTTGCGCTCACCGATATCCGCCACTGAACCGGCCATCCGGGTCGATCTGCCATCCGCGTTACGAACAGACTGACCCTTCGCCTGCAGCCACACGTACTCGCCGTTTTCCCTGCGCAGCCTGAATTCGACATTGAAGGGCCGATCGTCACGCAGATGCTCGATCACTGCCTGCCTGACTCGCCGACGGTCATCCGGATGGGTGCGGGACTGGAATTGCTGATATCCGTCGTCCGCAGACTGTGGGTCGAAACCCAGGAGGTCGACCAGTCTCGGCGACGCAAAGAACTGATCGGTGACCAGGTCCCAGTCGTACAACCCATCCAGCGATCCTTTGACCGCCAGTTCAAAGCGTTCCTCGCTCTTGCGCAACGCTGCCTCCGCGCGCATCCGCTCGGTCACGTCGATCAAAGTACCCTGGTAATGGGACGGATTCCCATCGCCATCGTAAACCAGGCAGGAATTCTCCAGCACGGTAATTTCCAGGCCGTCTTTTCTTCTCAGCCGCAGCTCCGAGCTGACCATTTCATCCGCCGCGTGAACCTGCTCGACCCAGCGTCGCCTTTGTTCCGGACAGGCATGAATCTGGCTGGGGATATCGATCTTGAGCAACTCCTCCTCGCTGTCATATCCGAGAAGCTTTACCATGCTTGGGTTGGCGGAGATAAACTGGCCATCGAGCGTCGTGCTGAAAACACCGGCGACCACGTTGCCATAAAGAGCCCGGTATTTTTGCTCCGACGACTTGAGTTCCATTTTGATACGGGCTCTCTCGGTCGCGTTGCGGATCGTCCTGACCAGAAGTTCGCAGTCGAATGCCCCCTTGACCAGGTAGTCCTGGGCGCCGCAGCGGACGGCTTCCAGCCCAAGTTCCCTGGGCCCATGTCCCGAAAGAACGACTACCGGCACGTCTCCGGCCTGCGGCAACAACTTCTTTAGCGCCTCCAGCCCTTTGCATCCGGGCAGCGCGAGGCTCAGCATGATGACATCGAATGGCTCGCTGTTGGCGCCCGTAATTTCGGTAAACCCATCGAGCTGAGGTGTTTCCGTCAGCTCGAAGTTGACGCTGATTGCCTTGCCCAGCTGCTCGCCCAGGTATGCCCGGTCGCCGGCATCGTTGTCGATCAACAGCGCACGAATCAATGTCTTGTCTGCGGTCATGAGCGTCTTTCCCAGAAATCCCAGGGTTGCAAAGAACACGAAGAATCTAGCATGGCGTTTCCGGCCATTTGTGGCCCTGGTTCACATAATTCGGAGCGGGCAGAAATGTCGCATCCAGGTCGCCGCCACCGTACCGTTCGATTACGATAGGGTCCGCGAGGAGTAACATTGCTCAGGGGCACGCTCGGTTACGAAGCAGCGGCAGCACTCTTGATGAACAGAAAAAAACACTGGGACACCGTGTATGCCGCCAAGGCGCCGGACCAGCTGAGCTGGCACCAGGAAACTCCTCGTATTTCACTGGACCTGATCGAGCAGACAGGGATCGCTCGGGAAGACGCGATTATCGATGTCGGGGGCGGCGCATCGGTCCTGGCGGATCACCTGCTGGCGCTCGGCTACACGGACTTGACGGTACTGGATATCTCAGACCGCGCGTTGCAGGCCGCACGGCGCAGACTGGGTGGCGAAGCGGATCGCGTCTGCTGGATAGAATCCGATATCACGATGCTGCAGCCGCAACGCCGGTATGCGCTATGGCATGACCGCGCAGTATTTCATTTTTTGACCGAGGCTGCAGACCGCGCGAAATATGTCGAGATCTTGAAAAACAGCCTGGCCACCGGCGGATTTTTTTTGATAGGCGCCTTCGCCGCCGATGGCCCCACGCGCTGCAGCGGTCTGGATGTCGTCCGCTACGACCAGCGAGGAATCTGCGCGGAACTGGGCGAGTGCTTCCGTTTGCTCGGCGAGGCCGCCGATCCCCATCAGACTCCATGGGGAGCCGAACAGAAATTTGCTTTCTTCAGCTTTCGATACCTGGGGAATGACAAAGGGCCCTGATCGTCCGCCGCGCTGGCCCGCAAGCGGCCCGTCACGGTATAGTGCCCGGATTGAGTCTTTCTGGAGATGTCCGATGTTGTGGTGGGGATGGATCGTACTCGGTGTAATTATCCTGGGCGCCGAGATGTTCGTGATCGACGCTCAGTTCTTCCTGGTGTTTATCGGTTTGTCGGCCATTGTGGTCGGCCTGCTGGAACTGTTTGGGCTCTCATTGCCCGAATGGGGACAATGGATGTTATTTGCGGCGCTGGCCTTGATCTCAATGTTCACTTTTCGCAAGACTCTTTATGGCAAGTTCAAGGGAACCGCGCCTGGTTTTCGCGCGAGCCTGGAAGGCGATATGGTCCTGGTTGATGATGAGCTGGCGCCTGGCGGCGAGAGCAGGGCCAGTCATCGCGGCACGAAATGGACCATTCGAAATGTCGGCGGCGGTAGTATCCCGGCAGGGCAAAGAGCTCGTGTGGTGAAAACGGAGGGCCTGGTCCTGCACGTGTCAAACGATCCGGCGGATTGAACCCGGGCAATCACAAATATACCAATACGGAGAAAAAACTCATGGATTCATTGATTGTCGCACTGGCGATCGTTGTCGTCGCCGTTATCATCATCGCCAAGACCGCGGTCGTGGTACCGCAGCAAAACGCCTACGTAATTGAAAAGCTGGGCAAATTCAGCCGGACCCTCAAGGCCGGTTTTCATATTCTGGTGCCGTTTTTTGACCGGATCGCCTACAAGCACACCTTGAAGGAACAGGCGATCGATATCCCCGAACAAATCTGCATTACCAAGGACAACGTACAAGTGGGCGTCGACGGGATCCTGTACCTGCAGATCCTCGACGCCGGCAGGGCATCCTACGGGATCTCCGATTATATCTGGGCCATCATTCAACTGGCGCAGACGACCCTGCGTAGCGAAATCGGCAAGATAGTCCTGGACCGGACATTCGAAGAACGCTCGATGATCAATTTGAACGTGGTCACTGAACTCGACAAGGCGTCCGATCCCTGGGGCGTCAAAGTCCTGCGTTACGAAATCAAGAATATCAACCCGCCGCATGACGTCTTGACCGCGATGGAAAAACAGATGCGCGCCGAGCGTGAAAAGCGTGCGGTCGTGCTGACCTCCGAAGGCGAACGCGATGCCAAGATCAACGAAGCCGAAGGCGAGAAACAGCGGGTGATCAAGGAATCGGAAGCGACCAAGCAAATGCAGATCAATGAAGCGGCCGGTGAGGCGCAGGCTATCCTGGCCGTGGCAACCGCGACCGCTGAAGGCATGCGGCGCATCGCAGCCGCCGTGATCGAGAAAGGCGGCAACGAAGCGATGCAATTGCGTATCGCAGAACAGTATATCGAGCAATTCGGCAAGCTGGCCAAGGAAGGCAACACCCTGGTCATCCCGGCACAGCTTGCGGATCTGAGTTCCATGATCGCGCTGGCAACCAACATCGCCAAGGGAGACAAGACCGTTGTCGGTTAAGAAGCTGGCAGATCGCACGCTGAATATGGAAGCCGCCTGACCCGGATTCCGATGAAAACGGCGCTGCTGATTTTCTCCGTTGCCATGGCCGTTTTTCTGACCTGGCTGTTTTTCTCGCCGGTTTCCATTTCTCCATCCGGCTGGCAACCGGACGCCGATCCGGGGATGACCGGCGCTTTTCGACGCAACGATGCGCTGGAGGGCGTGGTTCGCCTGACGCCTGGCCTGGGGGAAGGGCCCGAGGATATTGCGCTGGGCCCGAGCGGCCTCCTGTATACGGGCCTCCAGGATGGCCGCATCGTACGGTTTCTTTCCGACGGAACGATTATTGATGATTGGGTAAATACCGGTGGCCGGCCGCTGGGTATGCAGTTCGACAACCAGTACAACCTGATCGTGGCCGATTCGACGCGCGGACTCCTGCGTATTTCACCGACCGCGGAAATTGAAGTTCTGACCGACTCGGTCGATGGCCGGCGAATGATATTCGTGGATGATCTGGATATCGCCGACAATGGCGTAATCTGGTTCACCGATGCGTCGCAACGTTTCGGGCAGGGCGAATGGCGCCTGGACCTGATCGAAGCCAGCTTTAGCGGCCGCCTGCTCAGTCATAACCCGCAAAGCGGTGAGACCCGAGTTCGTATCGACAAGCTCGGCTTTGCCAATGGCGTCGCTTTGGGGCCCAACGACGAATACGTACTGGTCAATGAAACGCAGATGGCAAAAATTCACCGGCTGTGGCTCAAGGGGCCGTTGGCCGGCACGCGTGATGTATTCGTCGGGTCCTTGCCAGGCTATCCGGACAACCTTTCTTTCAACGGCGATGACCTGTTCTGGGTCGCCCTGCCATCACCCAGGCAAAAGATTCTCGAGGGCCTGGCCGGCTCCCCGTTCATGCTCAAGGTCCTTGCCCGACTGCCCGAGAGCTTAGGAACAAATATTCCTCCGCTGGGCTGGGTGATCGGCATCGATCTGAGCGGACAAGTCAGGCACAGCATGCAGGACTGGTCAGGCGCCTACTCCGGCGTTGCCAGCGTCAATGAGATTGACGGCCGGCTTTTCCTTGGCAGCATCGCCATGCACACGGTCGGCGCGATCGATCTGCCCGAGCGATCCCGGTGACCCCTGGATTGCAGATGATCCCGGAGCCAGAGCCCTGCTATTTCGTGATTTGACATAATCTGATTCAGAACGTATTTG
>Ga0209980_10000830_pt1 | contig 16897 bp, 15 predicted proteins | sample CR02metaG_FD_183611 | JGI IMG/M metagenome (GOLD analysis project Ga0209980, IMG submission 183611) | Deep subsurface microbial communities from Mariana Trench to uncover new lineages of life (NeLLi) - CR02 metaG (SPAdes) (version 2) | ecosystem: Environmental > Aquatic > Marine > Ocean trench...
AAGCGCATCGCCCAGGTGGCCGAATACCTGGTGCCGTTCATGGCCATTACCTACCTGGCCGTCGGGCTGGTCATCATGGCCATATACATCGATGGCATACCCGCGGCCTTCGGGCTGATCATCGGCCGTGCCTTTACCCCGACCGCCGCGCTCGGCGGTGTCATCCTCGTCGGGGCGCTGGTTCTGACGATGAACTACAACCATCCTTACTCCGACATGGCGCGCGGGTTTTTCGTTACCACGCCCATTGTCCCTGCGGTTGGCGGTATTGTCACGAGTGTCGAGATCGAACCGAACCAGTTGATTGAAAAGGGTACTGTCCTGTTCCGCATCGACCCCAGGCCCTATGAGGCAATCGTTCGACAGAAACAGGCGCTTCTGGCTGGTAGTACGGACGGCGTGAAAGAACTCGAGGTAGCAGTCGCCGCCGCGCGTGCGCGAGTTGTGGAAATATCTGCAAACCGCGACCGAACCCAGGGCGTGTTTCAGCGCTACGAATCTATTTTCGCGCGCGGTGCGATTAGCGCGAACGAGTTGGAAACCCGACGCCAGCTGTATCTGGCGGACGAAGCGGCACTGGAGCGTGCGGAAGCGGACCTGGAGGGGGCGCAAATTGCATTCGAGTCCGGGATCGATGGTGAGAATCCGGAGGTTGCGCGACTGCAGGCTGAACTCGCGGCGGCGCGTTACGATCTGGAGCGCACAGTCGTCAGGGCACCGACCGCTGGATACGTCACGCAACTACTCCTGCGTCCAGGCATGATGGCAGTCACTCTACCGCTGCGTCCGGTGATGGTGTTCGTCCACGATGAGAAATCGCCAATAATTGCGGCTTTTCGGCAGAATTCCGCGTTGCGCCTCAAAGCGGGGTATGAAGCTGAGATCGTGTACCCGAGCATTCCCGGGCGTGTATTCAAGGGCAGGGTAACGCAGGTCTTGCCGAGTATGTCTGAAGGCCAGCTGTCCACAAGCGGCACCATGATCGGAACCGAACGCTTCCAATCGATAGGTCGGATCCCGGTGCGAATAGACATACTCGACGACATGACGGAATTCAATCTGCCAACGGGATCACGGGCACAGGTTGCTGTCTACTCTGACCATTTCCACCACGTCGCCATCATGCGCCGCATCTTGCTACGCATGTCGAGTTGGCAAAACTACCTGTACCTGGATCACTAGCCAAACCGAGCGTTTCTTTATTCGACCGATGTGCTGGATCCATAACGCCTGCTCAACGGCACGGCGCTTATTCCGTGAGCAATCACGCTGATAGTTACTGTCAGCACGATAACCGACATAATCTGTTCGTATCCCACGAAACCGATTGCGGCAATTGCCATTAACAGGTAGAGGACCGACGCGATCCCGCGTGGACCGAACCAACCGATAAACAAGATTGATTGCCAGTCGAGCCCAGTGCCGATCAGTGAGATTGCGACCGGGACCATCCGAATCACCGTGAGACTGGCAACTGCGTAGATGAGTTCGCGCCAACCCCAGTATTCCGAAGCCACGGGCACCATGGCGAGGCCGAAGATCAGAAATACGACGAGTATGAGTTGCGTGCACTCTGATTCGCCGAACTCCTGAATGTGGTGGCGGATTTGTGCGGAAGTCGCCCCCATTGTCAGGCCGAGGCCGGCAACAAATGCTGCGATAAATCCATTTCCTTCGACACTTTCAGCGAATGCAAAGGCAAGGATGGCGAGCGGTAAAGCGGACAGGCGCTGAAAGGTTTCCTCCATCCAGCCCCGGTCCGACATCATTTGAATAAGTCTTCCACCTATCCAACCAACCGCCAGACCGACGACGGGCCCCAGGGTCACCTGTTTAATCACGAACCCAAGCCATGCTCCTTCGTGATCTCCTGCTTCGGCACCAAGTAATGCCATACAAATGAGAATCGGCGGCAGAGCAATGCCGTCATTCAGTCCGCTCTCTACGCTGATGGATTGCCGAATTCTAAGTGGTACGTTCTCGCTGTTTACGACCGCCTGGCCCAGGGCTGCATCTGTCGGCGACAGAATCAGTGCCATCAATAGGATTGCTACCAGTCCCACTGACTCGAACATCAGCATTCCCAGCACTGCGCCGAACAACATAGTCAACGGCAATCCAATCAGCAACAGACGCGCGGGGACTTTGGAAGGCGCATTTCGGAGTGCGCTGATATCGATGAGCGACGCATCGATGAACAACACCAGGATCAGCGCGAGTTCGGCAACGAGCATCACTGGCCCCAACTCGTGGCTGACGTCTATTAAGCCTAAGCCAAGAGAGCTCGACAGAATGCCGAACGTCATGAAGAACATCGGCCCGGTAAGCGACTTGCGTTCGGCTATCCTCGAGAACAGCCCGAAAGCAAAAATGAGCAGCGCGAAAAGGATGAGCAGCTGATAATGATGCATGGTCGCGATCCCCCTGGACCAAATATTTTGTTATCGTTATAGGCTATCGATCGTAGCATTATAAGAATAGCTGAGGCAGATCGTGGATAAGAATAATTTCTCCTGGTTGCTCCTGGCGTTACTCATCTTTTTGATTGTCGTCCCTGTCGCAAATGATCTGACGATCTTGCCCAAGCCCATTATCAGGGCGTTGGCGTTCTCTTGCATTGTACTCGTCGGCGTCTGGAGTCTGCGTGGATCCGGACGACCGTTCACTATAGGTATTGCTTTCGTAATTGCCGGCATGGTGTTCAATAGTCTGGCAGTCAACCTGTCCTCGCCCATTTATCTCTATGCATCTTTCGCGGCTTTGTTTGGCTTCCTGCTGATCGCTATCTCATTTACCTTGAAACGGGTTGCTTTAGGTACAGATATGAGCCCGAACAGATTGGTCGGTGCCGTTTGTGTTTACCTGCTTCTCGGTGTGATCTGGGCGCTCGCGTACACCATTCTGGAGATGATCTCCCCAGGATCTTTTCAGGGGTTCTCACCGCTAGAGGACCGCGGGTGGGAAAATGAATGGCTCTATTTCAGTTTCGTGACGATGACGACGCTCGGGTATGGCGACTTATTGCCCGTGTCTGCAACGGCAAGGGCGTTAGCGTATATGCAAGCGGTCTTTGGCCAGTTCTATGTCGCCATTCTCGTAGCAGGGCTTGTTAGTGCCTATATTTCCAGTCGTCAAAGCAATAAGCAAAAAACTGGTTGACTGTGCACGGATCTATTGCACAGGCATCAAGAACAGGAGGGGTGAAAAAATGAAACGATGGCAAACCATAATCCTGATCCTGACTTTGGGTACTACAGCCGCTATGGCGGATAAGGCTGAAAACGAAGCTGACGAAGTGGAATCGGTCGAGCGCGTGTGTGTCAACAAACGAAACATCAACTCATATGACGCGATCGATGATCAACACGTCTATATAAAGGCTACTGGTAACAAGCACTTTCTCTTCACGATGCAGCGCAGATGCTTCGGCTTGCGTAACGCGAACAGTATCGGTGTGAAAGATACGATGAGTCGCGTGTGTTCCGGCGGATTCGGTGAAATCGTTTACCGAGACATGGGAAGGCGCCTCGAATCGTGTCGCATTGACACTATTGAATTTGTCGCCAGCAAAGAAGATGCGAAGGGCCTGGTAGAAGACCGCAAAGAAGCAAAGCGCGAAGAAAAGGCCAGCGATTGATTCAACGCGCTACTAACTGATCCTTGGCCAGGTATCGCCGATCCTGTAGCCGCCCGGCCAGGGGTCGTCCGGGTCCAGCACCAATTGGCTGGTGCCCGTAATCCAGGCCCGGCCTGAAACCGACGGGTAGATTGCTGCTTTATCTCCAACGCGCGTTTCCGACTCGATGCGGCAAATTATTTGTGAATCGATGATCGAGCGCGCGATGAGCGTGTCCCCAACCCTTGCTTTACCCCTTGCGTGCATAACGGCAAACCTCGCCGAAGCCCCGGTTCCCGTGGGTGATCGATCGACCTTACCGGGGCGAATAACCACTGCATTCTTGCCGATCGTCTGTCCATCCTCTTCGAAGAGCGGCTTCGCGAACTGACAGAACGAAAATTGTGTCAGGTCCGGGTTGGTGGGGTGGGAGAATTCGAGCTGTTCGTTGACGGCGGCAGTAATCTTAATGCCCGTCACCGCAATGTCACGGGCTTCGTCGGGCGTGATCTCGAAGCCGACTGCATCGGAATCTACGATAACGAACGTATCTCCACCGTAGGCTGTATCGACGGTCAGCGTACCGATACCTTCGACTTCGATCTGCTGGTCCAACTGATCGGCGAATGAGGCAACATTGCGTACCTTGACCCGCTCGGCTTTTCCATCCCGGCATTGTGCCGTAACCTCGACGATTCCCCCCGGTGCCTCGAGAACGAGGGTGGTCTCGGGCTGTGTCATCGGGATGATGCCGGTCTCCAGCAGCACGGTTGCAACGCAGATACAGTTCGACCCCGACATCGGCGGTGTATCTTCCGGCTCCATGATGATGAAACCCATCTGGGCTTCCGGGTTCTTTGCCGGAACGAGCAGGTTCACGTGACGAAAGACGCCGCCCCGGGGCTCGTTCAGCACGAAGTCGCGTAATGTCTGATCTTCAGCAATCCAGCTGCGTTGCTCCCATAAGGTGTCTCCCGGTGGGGGCTCCACGCCACCGACGATAACGTCGCCCACCTCACCCTCGGCGTGACACCCGACGATGTCTATTTTCTCCTTAATGCGCATCGTGGTTCCGTATAACCAGCTCGGCTGCAGCCAGATCCTCCAGCGCGGTGCCCACTGATTTGAAGAGAGTTATCGCTTTGTCCGACGTGCGTCCCTGACATTGTCCCCGGGCGAGCTTCTCCAGGTCTCCTGCGATATCCGACTCCATGATTGCACCTTCTTCCATCGCTATCAGAATATCGCCTGCTTCCGACAATGCACCGCTGACCGTATCGACGTAAACCTCGGCGCGCGATAACGCCGCACCGTCTGCTTCGCGCATGTCAGGTTTGAATGCCCCGACCAGATCCAGATGCTGACCGTTCTGCAACCAATCACCCTTGATTAACGGGTCCCTGGCGAGCGTCGCACAAGAAATGATATCAACGTCATCGATCGCTGATTTCAGATCTGCTACAACGCCGATTTCGAATGAAGCTGTAAAAAGTTTGCTCTCCAGCTCTTTGGCGGCCTCTTCGCGTCTGCCCCAGATCAAAACCCTGTCGATGGGCCTCGCTGAGGAATGCGCAGCAATTAAGTGTGGTGCGAGCTGCCCCGTGCCAACCATCAACAAGGTGTGCGAATCGCTTCGCGAAAGATACTTTGACGCGAGAGCAGACGCGGCCGCGGTCCGCCGTAGCGTAAGCTCTGTGCCGTCCAGCACTGCAATGGGCTCACCCGTGCCGGCGTTCATAAGGAAGTAACTCGCATGGACAGCCGACAGACCCCTCTCCGCATTACCGGGATACACCGTCGCAATTTTGACGCCCAGGTTTCCATTTGTTTGCCAACAAGGCATGAGGAGCAATGTGCCATCGGCGTTCCCCGGCGCTGTGACCTCCAAATGCGTCCGGTCCGGCACAGTCGCACCGGATCTAAATGCCTCATCAAGCGCTGAGATCAGTTGGTCATATGGCAATGCGTTGGCAACGCTGTCGGCGTCCAGGATCAGCATATCTTTGTTGAGTTTTGGCTGAGACAAAATCTTACCCTTCAATTGGCGACAGACATAGTCTGCGCGTGATCCATAAAATTGCGCTTGGGTGGGTTATAGTTCAAAAAAAGTATCGGGGTCTGAAAATGATTTGGCTTTGTATCGGTGTCCTGCTGTTCATGCTTGTGCACTTTGTTCCGAGCCTGGCCAGGGGGCTTAGAAGCTCATTGATAAATATTGTCGGTGAGCATCCCTACAGAGGTCTTTTTTCTCTATTCCTGGTTATATCCATCGCTTTGATGATTTTTGGTTGGCGATCGACCACGCCAGAATTTGTTTATTTGCCACCGAGCTGGGGAACGCCGCTTACGTCTGTTCTGATGCTGATATCCGTCATGTTATTCGGCGCTGCCCACCAACCGACACGAATCAAAAGAGCTGTCCGGCACCCGCAGCTGACCGGGATGCTTGTGTGGTCTGTGAGCCATCTGTTGTCGAACGGCGACTCACGTTCCCTCATCTTGTTTGGCGGGCTTGGATTGTGGGCCTTAATCGAGATGTTATTGATCAATAGGCGGGCCGGTACCTGGCAGAAACCTCATGGCCCGACGCCGTCCATCGAGGCCCGAGGCATCGTTATCAGCACCGTAATCTTCTTCGTCCTGGTGTTCCTGCATCCTTACTTTGCCGGCGTCTCACCGATTCCGCGCTAGCCAGGGAATGACTTACTCCACCGTAACGGACTTCGCGAGGTTTCTTGGTTGATCGATGTCGGTGCCCTTGAGCACTGCAACGTGGTACGCAAGGAGCTGAAGCGGAATTGTGTAAATAATCGGTGCCTGAAAATCCTGGATTAACGCCGGCATCCGCATCGTATGAATACCTACCCGGTCTCCAAACTGAACCCTTGGATCCGCAAACACGTATAACTGGCCGCCGCGTGCGCGAACTTCCTGCAGGTTGCTCTTGAGTTTCTCCAGCAGCGCGTCGTCGGGTGCGACGGCAACAACCGGCATGTTTTCGTCAACCAGTGCAAGCGGTCCGTGTTTTAACTCGCCGGCCGCATAAGCCTCCGCATGGATGTATGAAATTTCCTTGAGCTTGAGCGCTCCTTCCATCGCTACCGGGTTCTGCACGCCACGGCCGACAAATAGTGCGTGATCCTTGTCGACGAAATGCTCTGCCAGAGATTCGATGGCGCTGTCGAGCGTCAGGACCTGTTCGATAAGCCCGGGGATTTCCGCAAGTTGTGCCACGAGGATGCGCTCTTGTTTCTCCTCAAGACCGTTTCTCCGGCCAAGCGCGATGGTCAGAAGAGACAACGCTGCGAGTTGCGTCGTAAATGCTTTCGTCGACGCCACACCGATCTCCGGTCCAGCGCGTGTCATCATTATGAGTTCTGATTCGCGGACCATCGAGCTCTCGGGCACGTTGCAAATGGCCAGCGTCGCAAGATAATCGATTTCTTTTGCCAGACGCAGCGCGGCCAGTGTGTCAGCCGTCTCACCGGATTGACTGACAGTTATGAACAGGGTCCCTTCCGGCACCACCGGTGAGCGGTAACGATACTCGCTCGCAATTTCGACCGTGCATGGCAGTCTGCACAATTGCTCGATCCAGTAGCGCGCGATCAATCCCGCATGGTAACTGGTGCCGCAAGCGACAATATGCACGCCGCGAGTCTTGTCCAGCACCTTGTTGGCTTCGGCGCCAAAAGCTGCATCCTGGACTTTTCCATCTGCGATCCTATCTTCGAGCGTGCGGGCGACGGCGACAGCCTGCTCGTGAATTTCTTTTTGCATGTAGTGCCGGAACTTGCCGCGTTCGGCAGCATCCGCCGACAGTTCGCTTTCTTTGACCGGGCGTGCGGTTTCGTTTCCGTCTCGATCGAATACCGTCACATCTTTGCAGCGTACGACCGCTATGTCGCCTTCTTCGAGGAACATGAACTTTCGTGTTACCGGCAACAATGCGGCAACATCGGACGCAACGAAGTTCTCGCCGATGCCTAAACCGATGACGACGGGGCAGCCGGCGCGCGCCAGCATGAGAGTATGCGGATCACCCGCATTCAGAACGGCAAGCGCAAACGCGCCTTCAAGCTCGGTGACCGTAGCGCGTACGGCGTCCGGGAAGTTTTTGCCATCTTTTAGATGGTGCTGAATGCGATGCGCAATGACTTCGGTATCGGTCTCCGATTCGAACTTGAAGCCGAGCTTTTTCAGGTCCGCGCGCAGCTCTTCGTAATTCTCGATGATGCCGTTATGGACGACGGCAACCGTCGAGCCTGACATATGTGGGTGCGCATTAGTCTCACTGGGTACGCCATGCGTCGCCCAGCGTGTATGTGAGATGCCGGTTACTCCCCTTATGGGATCCTTGTCCAGTGCCTGTTGTAATTCCTGGACTTTGCCGAGACGGCGAACGCGGCTGACGGCCTTGCCGTCCAGAATTGCGATACCCGCCGAGTCGTATCCACGATACTCGAGCCGGCGCAGGCCTTCCATCAGTATCGGAACAACATCTCTTTCGGCGACGGCACCGACGATTCCACACATGAACGAGTTTTCCCTGATCCTTTTTAACTTAATCCGATTGCCGCAGCTTTCGCGGCCAGCCAGAGTGCATCAATTCGCAGCATTCGGCAAGGCCCGACTTCACCGATCTCTCTAGATAAGTAACTTATTGAGACATAGAAGTTTTCAGATTTTCTTTGTCGGCCGCTTCCAGCCAGAGACCGTTACCTGCCTGGCGCGCTCGATGGTGAGTTTATCCGCCGGCGCAGATTTCGAGATGGTCGAGCCTGCGCCAATCGTTGCACCGGCGCCGACATCAAGCGGCGCCACGAGCTCGACGCCGGAGCCGATGGACGCGTTGTCGCCGATCGTCGTGCGATGTTTGTTGGCACCATCGTAATTGCAGGTGATCGTACCTGCGCCTACGTTTACATCCCTTCCAATATCCGTGTCGCCAATGTAACTCAGATGATTGATTTTGCTACCGCTGGCAATCGTGCTCTTCTTGATTTCAACGAAGTTACCAACTTTCACATTGTCGGCGAGTTCTGCGCCGGGCCTGAGACGGGCAAAAGGTCCGATCTCACAATCTCCGCCTGTAGTCGCACCTTCGATGTGGCAATTTGAATGCACAACCGTCCCTGCACCGATCTGACTGTCTCTGACAAGATTGTTTGATTCGATCCTGACGTTATCACCGAGTGATACCTCGCCTTCGAACACCGCATTCACATCGATATAGACGTCTTTCCCGCAGCTCAGCTTGCCGCGAATGTCTACCCGGGCAGGATCTGCGAAACCGACCCCTTTTGTCATCAGATCCTCGACGAGTCTCTCCTGTAACGCACGTTCCGCCTCCGCCAGTTGTTTCTTGTCATTAATACCCATTACTTCCACCCAAAATCCGGCTTTAACGCCGTGTACAGTGCAACCATCATCCACCGCTAACGCAATAACGTCAGTCAGATAATACTCCCCCTGGCTGTTATCGTTGCTCAGCCGGCCGAGCCAGCCTTTAAGCCTGCCTGCCGGACAGGCCAGAACGCCGGAGTTGATTTCCGTGATGGCCCGCTCGGCTTCGCTTGCATCGTTTTCTTCGACGCTTCGGATCACCGTCCCGCCTCGCCGAACAATGCGGCCGTAGCCGAACGGATCATCAATATCAACCGTAAGCACGGCAGAATCATTATCGCCGCAGGCGTCCAGCATCCGTGTCAATGTTTCCGGTCGAAGAAGCGGCACATCTCCGTAAAGGATCAACGCCAGATTTCCGTCGGGCGTGTCCGACATTGCCTGCTGTACCGCATGGCCCGTACCCAGTTGCTCAGCCTGCAATGCCCAGCGAAGATTTTGTCCTTCGAACGCAGCCGGCACGGCCTCACCACCATGGCCATAAACGACACAGATATCTTCGGCCCCTGTTTGCACCGAGGTATCGACGACGTGTTGCAGCAGGGGCTTACCAGCTAATGGCTGCATTACTTTCGGCAGCCGCGAATGCATACGCTTTCCCTGGCCTGCCGCGAGAACTATGATGCTAACGGCCAAATGGCCCTCCCGTCGATTTTCTCATTACGGATTCTGATTTGAAGCTGACTTCATGGATATTGCGATCGGTGCTTTGGTCATTAGCGTTTTGCAGTATACCGGCAAACGCAGAAAGCATAGTCAGCGACGCGCAACAATCTATAGGCCCGTCAGGATCTGGTGGAATCAATGCTCCGGCGCAGAGGGACAAGCCATACCTGATATTGATATCGATTGATGGCTTTCGCTGGGATTACCAGGCCCTTTACGAGACACCGGCGATGGACCGCCTGGCCGCCCGTGGCGTAAGGGCCGAATCACTGCAGCCGGTATTCCCAACGCTGACCTTTCCCAATCATTACAGCATCGCAACAGGACTTTACCCGGCCAACCATGGCATCGTCGCTAATGATTTTCCCGATCCCGACAGCGGCGACTGGTATCAGTACAAAACCGCCAGGATCGTGCAACAAGGCCGATGGTATGGCGGTGAACCGATTTGGGTTGCTGCTGAGAAAAGCGGTATGGTCAGCGCCGCCTTTTTCTTTATCGGTACAGAGGCCGACATCGGTGGCGTCCCGCCAACCTACTGGAATGAATTCGATGCCAGCATATCCGCTGGTACGCGCGTTAAGCAGGTATTGAAGTGGCTGGCCATGCCTGTTGAGACCAGGCCGCATCTCATTACGCTTTATTTCGAGCATGTCGACAACGACTCCCACACCTATGGTGTTGGTTCCAGGGAAAGCATCAGCGAAATCAAGAAGGTCGACCGTTATCTGGGAAAACTCATGGATGGCATCGACGAGTTGCCGTTCTCAGAAAACGTCTACATCGTACTGGTATCCGATCATGGTCAATCCTGGTATGACCAGAAGGCAAAAATTCTCACGCTGGATCAGTTTCTAAATCTTGACGGCATTACTGCGATCGATGGTGGCACCTATTGTTATCTGTTTTTCGATGAGGAAGACCCGCCTCGAGCAAGACAAATACGCGATCAGATAAATCGTGGCTGGCGGCATGGCCGCGCGTGGCTGCCCGTGGAAACGCCGGAGCACTGGCACGTTACCGAAGACTCGCGATTTGCCGACGTAATCGTACAACCCGATCCACACTATGGTGTTGTTTCCAGCCGGGACAGACTGGAAAAGATAAATCGCGGCGACCATGGCTGGGATCCGTCTTTCAAAGATATGCATGGAATATTTCTGGCGGCAGGACCACGGCTGCCTGAAGGCATAACGCTCGGTACGGTCAGCAACCTCGATATCTATCCGCTGATGCTGGAGATCCTGGAGATTCCGTTGACGTCACCAATCGATGGGGATCCCAACAAACTCACGCAATTATTGTCTCCGCGACCGGACTAGCATCTACCGCTCACCTCTTAAAAAGGGGTCAGAGCCCTTTTCTCTGAGAAAGGAAAGAGGTCAGAGTTCTTTTCTCTATGAGTTAGCCGCATTCCTGTATGGCGCATCGATCAGCTCCGGATGAACATACCGCGATGCCACGAATCCGACGATTGAGTGTACCGGGTATTCCTCTGCATATTGTGCAGCGTGGAAATAACAAGCAGCCCTGTTTTTTGCGGGCGCCTGCTGAAAGGAAAAGGGCCCTGACCCCTTATTTCTAGCGCTTGCCTTTGAGTTTCTGTGCCGCCCGATATCGTGCGCGCGCTTCTGCAAGCTCCTGTTGGGCGCGCGCAAGGTCCGTCTCTTCCGCGGCGCCCTTCAATGCTTCCTCGGCTTGCTGTTGCGCTGCAAGCGCCGCGGCTTCGTCGAGTTCCTCACCTCGCAGTGCCGTATCCGCAAGAATTGTTACCAGGTGTGGCTGAATCTCGAGCATGCCGCCCGTAACATAGAAGAAGTGTTCCCTGCCTTCCGGATCTTCGACGCGAACTTCGCCTGGCTTCAGCGCCGTCAGCAATGGCGCGTGACGAGGCGCTATGCCGACCTCACCCATGCGGGCCGGTGCATAGACCATCGCGGCCTCGCCTGAGTAAATCTCACCTTCGGCTGAAACGATGTCGACCCGGATCGTGGCCATGCTCTGTGTTCCTACTGGAAGGTCTTGGCTTGCTCGACGGCTTCGTCGATCGAACCAACCATGTAAAACGCCTGCTCGGGCAGATGATCGTAGTCACCGTTCACGATGCCGTTGAAGCCGCGAATGGTTTCTTTGAGCGCAACATATTTGCCATCGGTCCCAGTGAACGTTTCCGCCACGAAGAACGGCTGCGACAGGAATCGTTGCACCTTGCGTGCGCGGGTCACCGTCAGTTTGTCGTCTTCGGACAACTCATCCATACCGAGAATCGCGATGATGTCCTGCAACTCCTTGTATCGCTGCAATACCGCTTGCATGCCGCGGGCGCAGTCGTAATGTTCCTGACCGATGATGTTCGGATCAAGCATGCGGCTTGTGGAGTCGAGCGGGTCAACCGCCGGGTAAATACCCAGCTCCGAGATCTGACGAGACAGAACCAGGGTCGCGTCGAGGTGAGCAAAGGTCGTTGCCGGCGACGGGTCCGTCAGATCGTCAGCCGGGACGTAGATTGCCTGGAAGGATGTGATCGATCCGGTCTTGGTGGAGGTGATGCGTTCCTGAAGAACGCCCATTTCCTCCGCCAGCGTCGGTTGATAACCCACGGCTGATGGCATGCGGCCGAGCAACGCCGAAACTTCGGTTCCAGCCAGGGTGTACCGGTAAATATTATCGATGAACATCAAGACGTCAGTGCCCTCATCGCGGAATGCCTCGGCTATAGTCAGGCCGGTCAGCCCAACCCGCAGGCGGTTGCCCGGTGGCTCATTCATCTGGCCATAAACAAGCGACACCTTGTCGATAACGCCCGATTCCCTCATCTCGTGATAGAAGTCGTTACCCTCGCGTGTACGTTCGCCTACGCCCGCAAATACAGAGAAGCCGGCATGCTCGTGGGCAATGTTGCGAATGAGCTCCATCAGCGTGACGGTTTTGCCGACGCCTGCGCCGCCGAACAATCCAATCTTGCCGCCTTTGGCGATCGGCATGATGAGGTCGATAACCTTGATGCCGGTTTCCAGAAGCTCGGTGGCTGCAGCCTGATCTTCATAAGATGGCGGAGCTCGATGAATCGGCAGGTACGTGTCGGCGCCGATTTCCCCGGCTTTATCGATTGGCTTGCCGAGCACATCCATGATGCGGCCGAGTGTCTTCTCGCCGACAGGCACCGAGATCGGCCCGCCCGTATTGCTGACGGACATGCCTCGTTTCAGGCCCTCGCTCGAGCCCATCGCGATCGTGCGAACAACGCCATCGCCCAGCTGTTGCTGAACTTCAAGCGTGGTATCCGCATCGTCGATAAGCAACGCATCATAAATTTTGGGAATGGCGTCGCTTGGAAATTCGACGTCTACGACAGCGCCAATAATCTGCACGGTTGTTCCTGTGCTCATGTTTTAGGTCCTCAACCTGTTATGGCGGCCGCACCGCCGACAATTTCTGAAATTTCCTGTGTGATTGCCGCCTGTCGGGCCTTGTTATAGTCAAGTTGCAGCTTGTCTATAATTTCTCCCGCATTATCGGTGGCGGATTTCATAGCGATCATCTTTGCCGCCATCTCGCAGGCAAAATTCTCGACTGAGCCTCTGTAAACCTGTGACTCTATGTAACGCATCAATACATCATCGAGTAAGTCAATCGCATCCGGCTCGTAAATGTAATCCCAATGTTCCTGCAACGTTTCCTCGCCAAGATCGATCTCACTGACCGGGAGTAGCGTTTTGACCTCAGGTACTTGCCTCATCGTGCTGACGAATTCGTTATGCACGAGGAACAGCCGGTCGATTTTTCCTTCGCTGTACTCATCAAGCATTATCTTGATGCTACCAATCAGATCGTTAACGCTCGGGCGATCGCCTAAGTGTGTTGCCGTACCAACAACGTTGCCGCCGAGACGCTTGAAGAACAAAACCGCTTTCTGGCCGACCAGCGCGAGATCGACCTCGACCCTTTCCGCTTGCCACCTCGCAAGCTCTTCGATAACAGTCTTGAACATATTGACGTTCACGCCACCACAAAGCCCGCGGTCAGTGGATATGACGATGTACCCGACACGCTTGACTTCGCGTTGTACGAGAAACGGGTGCTTGTAGTCCGGGTTCGCGTGCGCAAGATGACCGACTACGCGACGAATCCGCTCAGCATATGGCCGTGAAGCTTCCATTTGATCCTGTGCCTTGCGGATCTTGCTCGCCGCGACCATTTCCATGGCCCTGGTTATCTTCTGCATGTTTTTCACGCTTCGGATCTTTGTGCGAATTTCTTTTTCGCCTGCCAATTTCGTATTCCTTACGTTGCTGTCGACCACCGTATCGACGGAACCATCATCTCGACCATTCGGCCGCCTTCTTGTCGTTACCGGCTCTTATGATACGTAGCCTTTCTAATAAGCACCTTTTTCTGCGAACCCGACCATTACATCCTGGAGTTCGCCAACAATCTCATCGTTGTAGTCACCCGACGCGTTAATCTTATCGAGCAGGTCACTGTGATTCGCTCGCGCAAAGTCGTGCAGTGCGTTCTCGAAGGCGCTGACCTTTTCAACGCCTACGTCATCGAGATAGCCTTCGGTTACTGCGTACAGCGACAGGGCCATTTCCGCAACGGACAACGGCGAATACTGCTTTTGTTTCATGAGCTCCATCACGCGCTCGCCGCGTTCGAGCTGCTTGCGTGTAGTTTCATCCAGATCGGAAGCGAACTGTGCAAACGCCGCGAGTTCACGGTATTGAGCAAGCGCCAGGCGAACGCCGCCGCCGAGCTTCTTGATAATCTTCGTCTGCGCGGCGCCGCCAACACGCGAGACCGAAAGTCCGGCGTTTATTGCGGGACGGAAACCGGCGTTGAAGAGGTCGGTCTCAAGGAAGATCTGTCCGTCGGTGATTGAGATCACGTTAGTCGGTACAAATGCCGATACGTCGCCGGCTTGGGTCTCAATGATCGGCAGCGCGGTCAGGGAGCCCGTTTTACCTTTGATCTTTCCACCCGAAATATTTTCGATGTACTCGGCGTTGACTCGCGATGCTCGTTCGAGCAGGCGCGAATGAAGATAGAAAACGTCGCCAGGATAAGCTTCGCGGCCCGGCGGACGACGGAGCAGCAGCGAAACCTGGCGATATGCCCAGGCCTGCTTGGTCAGGTCGTCGAAGATAATCAGTGCATCTTCACCTTTATCCAGAAAGTACTCGCCCATCGAGGTACCGGAGTACGGGGAGATATACTGCATGGCTGCAGAATCCGCTGCCGAGGCGGCGACAACGATGGTGTGCTCCATGGCACCTTCCTCTTCGAGCTTGCGTACGACTGCGGCGATCGACGAGGCTTTCTGGCCGATCGCTACATAAATACATTTAATGCCGCTGCTGCGCTGGTTGATGATGGTATCGATCGCCAGCGCAGTCTTGCCGGTCTGTCTGTCACCGATGATCAGTTCTCGCTGGCCACGACCAATCGGCACCATCGAATCGATCGACTTCAGCCCGGTCTGCACCGGCTGGCTGACCGACTGTCTTTCAATAACACCTGGCGCAACTTTTTCGATCGGAGAAAACTGATCGGTCTCGATCGCCCCTTTGCCATCAATCGGCTTGCCAAGCGCATCCACGACCCGGCCCAATAGCGCTTCGCCGACGGGAACTTCGAGAATACGCCCGGTGGTTTTAACCGTGTCGCCTTCGGAAATGTGCTTGTAATCACCGAGAACCACGGCGCCCACCGAGTCCCGCTCGAGGTTCAGCGCCAATCCGAAAGTATGCTGCGGAAACTCAAGCATTTCACCATAGCACGCGTCGGCCAATCCGTGGATGCGTACGATGCCGTCTGTTACGCCGATGATCGTCCCTACATCACGCGCTTCGGCCGATGCTTCGAAATTCTCGATACGCTCTTTAATCAGTTGGCTGATTTCAGAAGCTTTGAGTGCCATTTTATTTTCCTCTTTATGAGATCAGCGCTTTCGACAGGCCTTCGAGCCTCGATCGCAGTGATCCGTCAATAACTACGTCGCCGGCGCTGATGACTGCGCCGCCGATGAGTGTTTCGTCTATCTCCGTTGCCAGATTTACTTCCCGGCCGAGCCGCTCTTTGAGCGCTTTCGCTATCGTTTTCTTTTGTGTGGCACTCAACGGAACCGCGGACGTCACCGTGACATCAATCGTGTTTTCGAGATCGGCTTTAAGCGCCTCGAAATGATCCGCAATTTCGGGCAACACGGCAATGCGTCCGTACTCGAGCAGCAGTTTCAGAAAGTTGGTCCCCTGCTTATTCCCGCCGGCCAGAATCGATGTCTTACCACCTGCCGATTTGAACAATTCCGTAATAAAGGAAAGTCTTTCATCGTCGGTCAATGTCGGATTACCCAGAAACCTTGCTACCTGTCCGTCGCTGAGCAAATCCCTGGCCACACTGAGCGCCTCCGACCACTTGGCGAGACTCTTGGATTCGCTCCCGATCTCGAAAGCGGCCTGCGCGTAGGGCCTTGCTATAGTGTGGTTATCTGCCATCGTCCGTCAGCCTTACAACTCGGCCGCCAGCTTGCTCAGAATGTCTTCATGCGCTTTGCTGTCGATCTCCCGCTGCAGGATTTTCTCGGCGCTCGCGACAGCGATGGCCGATATCTGGCCACGCAGCTCTTCGCGTGCACGATTGGTTTCTTGCTCGAGTTCGGCGCGTGCTGCCGCCATCTGCCGCTCACGCTCCTTCACGCCCTCAGCTTTACCTTCCGCCGTGATCTCGTTCGCCCACGCGTGTGCCTGGTCAACAATGGTGGTCGCCTGCATGCGCGCGTCGCCCACGATATCCTCGGCTTCCGTTTTTGCCCTGTCCAGACTTTGCTGGCCACGCTCGGCGGCAGCGAGCCCGTCCGCAATCTGCGTCTGGCGTTCTTCGATCGCGTTCATGATCGGCGGCCAGATGAACTTCATGCAGAACCAGACGAACACGATCATCGCCATCGATTGACCGATGAGAGTCATGTTGATATCCACGTTCGACTCCTCGTTTCTGTGTGGTCGCGGGTCTCTAGCCGGCTACTGGTGCCAGCGCATCTCGCAGCTGACCGATGAACGGGTTGGCGAACGCGAAGTAGAGTGCGATGCCTACACCGATCATGGCGACAGCGTCGAGCAACGCCACGACCAGGAACATCTTGGTCTGCAGCATTGGCGCCAGTTCGGGCTGCCTTGCTGCGCCCTCGAGGAAGCGGCCCCCAAGAAG
>Ga0209980_10000833_pt1 | contig 16843 bp, 14 predicted proteins | sample CR02metaG_FD_183611 | JGI IMG/M metagenome (GOLD analysis project Ga0209980, IMG submission 183611) | Deep subsurface microbial communities from Mariana Trench to uncover new lineages of life (NeLLi) - CR02 metaG (SPAdes) (version 2) | ecosystem: Environmental > Aquatic > Marine > Ocean trench...
GCTCCCTCGTCGCGCCTTGCCCCGATCACAAATCTGGGCCTCCCAATTGTCCCGGTTATTTCGTGACGGACCCTTAGCGCACCTGGCACAATACAAAAATGTCTCATCACCACCAAGGTGACCACGACTTTTTGTATTTCACCATGCACACCAATAGCTTACACGTCTTTTTTGCGCCCAACTGCCGTTTCTAGATTAAAATACCCAACGACAAAACCGGAAACCTGAGGAGTAACCTATGAAAGTACATGTCAACGGCATCGACCTCGCGTATTCGGATGAAGGACATGGGAATCCAATCATTTTTCTCCACGCGTTTCCGCTGAATCGTACCATGTGGGAACCACAGGTCGCTGGGCTCAAGGATCGATATCGAGTGATTACGATGGACCTTCGCGGGCATGGAGAGTCCGATGCTCCAATGTGGCGCTATACCTTGGAGCAGTTTGCCGAGGACATCAAAGGCTTGCTCGATCACCTTGGGATTTCAAAGGCGACATTCGTCGGGCTGTCCATGGGTGGGTATATCCTTTTTGCGCTGTATCGAAAGTACCCAACGTTCTTTCACGCTCTGGTGTTAGCCGATACCCGAGCGACCGCCGACACTCCCGAAACCAAAACCGCTCGATTCTCCATGGCCCAAGTCGCGTATAGGCGGGGGGCCTCGGCTATTGCAGACCTCATGCTCCCAAAGCTTTTCAGCCCTTCAGGATTGGAAAATCGAAAAGACTTGGTCGCTAGGTTACGCAAAATGATAATCGGCAACCAAATCTCCGGTATCGTGGGTGACCTCATGGCCATGGAAGAACGACCGGATTCCACCCCGCTCCTGAAAAAGTTCAACGTTCCAACTTTGGTTTTGGTAGGGGAGAACGACTTAGCTTCACCACCAGAAGAGGTGAAACGAATGGCGGAACACATACCTCATTCACAATTTAGGCTCATCCCTCAGGCAGGACATGTTTCAAATCTGGAGCAACCCGAAGTCTTCAATCATGCACTCATACAGTTCCTAGAAAATCTCGACCGATCTGTAGGCGACAATTGAGGGTGCTTAAGTACAGGATGTCGAGGGGAACGAGGGTATCTGTTTGGGAAAATTAATTTTCTTGAAGTAATTTGGGGTCAAACTCGACTTAATGAATTCTTACGATCACCCCTTGCGGGACAAATACCTAACTAAATCGAGTCTAACCCCATTTTTTATTGTATTGTGAAGGCGGATAGGTAGGAGCGTTAGACTGTTTCTCAGGCGGGAGGTCGAATCAATCTCAAAAACTCATCGCGGGTTTGTTGTTGTTTGCGGAAGGCACCGAGCATATGGCTGGTGACTGCTACGGTGTTTTGTTTTTCCACACCCCGCATCATCATGCAGAGATGCCGTGCTTCAAGGACTACCCCAACTCCAATCGGGTCTAACTTTTTCTGAAGGGTTTCAGCAATTTGGACTGTCAAACGTTCTTGTATTTGGAGCCGCCGGCTGAACACGTCGACGATTCGAGGGATCTTACTTAATCCAACAACTTGTTTCCTTGGGATGTACCCCACATGACATTTTCCAAAAAACGGCAGCAAGTGATGTTCGCACAAACTGAAAAAATCGATGTCGCGGACAATAACCATTTCATCGTACTCAATGGGATACAAAGCGCCATTGACCAGGTCATCAATATTCTCTTGATAGCCTTTTGTGAAAAACATCAGCGCGTCGGCCACACGCTTGGGCGTTTCTTCCAAACCACCTCGCTTGGGATCCTCGCCAAGTATCGTCAGGAGTTGGGTAATCAAGGCTTCGAGATTCGCCGGGGTCCCGTTTTCGGGTGCTCGTGTGACTCGACCAACTTTTCCTTTGACCTGTTTTATCGCAGAGCTTCGACCAGGTTGTTTTTTCGAACGTTGTAGATGATTCATGAGTTGTTCACGAGGGAAAGAGATTGGATGAGAAAACGAGGCCCTTACCCATGCCGATCGCCTTGATACTCGAAATAATTGTCACGGGTTTCAATGAGCCCGATTTTCTCTAACTGCCCGAGAGGAATGGCATCCACCAGTTCATCCCAAATAAATCGAGCGACATTTTCTCCCGTGGTCACCACATCTTGGAAGGCCGGATCGTGGTTGAGATGTCGATGATCAAACCGTTCGAGGATTGTTGTCGTAACCAGCCGATCCAGACGTTCAAGATCCGTGATCTCACCCGTCAGAGCATCGATTTCGCCACGCACGGTTACCAGAACCGTGTAATTATGCCCATGCCCGTTGAGATTATTGCATTTTCCAAACACTTTCCGATTGACGTCATCAGACAGTTCCTTGGCATGTAATCGGTGGGCTGCACAGAAATGATATTGCCGGGTCAGGCGCGCTTGATGATTCATGATCTTACGACTGAGAAGTTTTGGTTTCTTCTTGAACGGATTCCGTTGTTCCAAACTTTTCTTCGGGGACTTGCACCATGACATCGCCAAAAATTTTCGCCTGGCAACTTAACCGATGGTACGGCTCGGTGAGGGCTTCTCGGTCTAGTAAATCTTGTTCCTCAAAATCTATTTCGGATAAATGCTCGCCCCCCACCATCACTTCCACCCGACATGTTGAACACGAAGCATTGCCCCCGCAGTCATGCTCCAACGGAAAACCCAACAATTCTGCGGCTTCGAGGACCGAGACGTTTTCGGGCACCTCTCCGCTTTTTCCTTCTGAGTGAACGAATGTAATGCGCGGCATAACCAATTAACCCGTAGCGGAAACCACCTCTGCAGCAGGGTTAAAGGGGCACGCATGGTTGGCCACGTGCGCTTCAAACTCATGACGAAATAGACGAAAACTGTTTTGGACCAGCACTGAGGCCCCCGTCACTAACGTACAAAAACCCGTCCCTTTCACAAACCCACAGATCTGCAACATTTTATCCAGATCTTCTTGGGTCCCTTTTCCCTCTTCAATTTTCGCAACGAGCCCTTCAAGATGTTCTGTTCCAATCCGGCAGGGTGGACATTGCCCGCAACTTTCTTCCCGGAAAAACGTTGAGAGCTTCAGCGTGTGCGCCACCATGCAGGTGGCATCATCCACTACAATGACTCCGGCTGATCCTAATCCCGTCCCGGCCTTTTTCAACGTATCAAAATCCATGGCAAGGTCCAGTTCATCTGGACCGACCATCGAAAAAGACGGGCCCCCGGGAAACACGGCTTTAACCTTTCGTCCTTCGGGAACCCCACCGCCACATTCTTCGATTAAATAGCGAAGCGGAGTGCCCAACGGCAGCTCATAGACTCCCGGACGTTGCACGGCGCCACTAAGACTAAACAACATCGTTCCCGGAGTTTTTTCGGCCCCGACTTCCTTAAACCATTCAGCGCCATTGCGAAGAATATGGGGCACATGGGAGAGCGTCTCGACATTATTGATCAAGGTGGGTTTTCCATGGAGACCAAAGTCTGTTGGATAAAATGGAGGCTTCTGTTTGGGGTGGGCTGGACGGCCTTGCATCGACTCCAACATAGCGGTTTCTTCACCAGCCACATAACTACCGTGTCCGTCAAAAATTTCGATGTCTACATCAACACCTGAGCCCAACACGTTTTTGCCAAGGTAACCCCGTTCCCTGGCTTGCACGAGAGCCTTTTTGAAATTCGAGCGTTCTTCTTCAAACTCGGCATTGAGATAAATGTAGGATTCCTTGGCATTGACTGTAAAAGAAGCAATCAAGCACCCCTCGATCAGTTGATGGGGGTAATGTTTGATCAGGTGCCGATCTTTAAAGGTCCCAGGCTCATGTTCTCCCGCATTACAGACAAAATACCGTTCATCGGATCGGTGATGAACCACCTTTTCCCATTTCAGCCCGGTCGGGAATCCCGCGCCTCCACGTCCCCGCAAGGACGCGCGTTTTAATTCCTCCACCACGCCATCCGGGTTGTTTTCCCGCACACATTTTTGCCAGGCTTCATAGCCTCCTCGTGTGATATACGCATCGATATCCCAGGGCTCCCCTTTCATGGGTTGAAGGAGGCGAAGGGGCTTGTCATTCGTCATACCATAATCCTGACTATCGTCAATAGGAATGGACACAATATCTCAACTCAGAACTTTTAACTATACGGGTCAGTCCATAATTCCGTCAAGCATTTCGGTTCACGCAAAAGACAAAAAACGCAACACTCTCAAGTACTTACAGTTCACAAGTTACAGCATGTACTCATCACATGGTGGTAGAGAATTACCATGAAAACTCCACGGACACGGTTGAGAGTTGATGGGGGAGCTTGTACACTTCCTCCCGCAAAGAGGACCATCTCAGAAACCATTTTGCGTCGCACGGTCAATGGTTTCAAGGAAAAACACACAGAGTGTGAAGGAGGCAGATACGTGGCATCGCAGAATACAGCACCATTGGTCGGCATTATTATGGGAAGCAAAAGCGATTGGGAAGTCATGCGACTCGCCAGCGAGACGCTGACACAATTGGGCATTGACAATGAATGCCGCGTCATTTCCGCCCACCGGGCCCCCGATGCGCTATTTGAATACGTCGGCCAAGCAGAGTCACGAGGGCTAAAAGTCATCATCGCCGGAGCGGGTGGAGCTGCACATTTACCAGGAATCATCGCCGCAAAAACCACGTTACCGGTGCTGGGCTGCCCCATGCAATCCAAGGCACTGCAGGGATTGGACTCCTTATTGTCGATCGTCCAAATGCCCAAAGGTATTCCCGTGGCTACTCTGGCAATCGGTGAAGCGGGGTCGGCCAATGCCGCCTTGTTTGCGGCAGCCATCTTGGCGTTATCCGATTCGGGGATTAAACAGCGGCTGGAAGAGTATCGGAAGAAACAAACTGAGAAAGTGTTGGCGGAGAAATTGTAAAAACCGTGAAGCGTAAGGTGTAAGGCGTGATATGTAAAACAAAGAGAGGACCCGCTTTACACATGACGCATCACGCTTCACGTTTTTCCATCAGCCTGCATCAAAAATTCGATCGACTTCCTCACACAACTTGCGGACGCCTTGGGCCGAGGTGTCAAATGCGGCTTGTTCATCAGGCGTGAGATCATATTCCAGGATTTCTTCCACGCCATTTTTTCCAAGACGAACGGGGACCCCCATGTAGACCCCCTTCAATCCGTATTCCCCTTCACAGAGCGCGGCACAGGGAAGCACTTTGTGTTCATCCTTGAGGATCGATTCCACCATTTCCACCGCCGAGGCAGCCGGAGCATAATAGGCACTTCCAGTCTTCAGCAGGTTAACGATTTCTGCCCCGCCATTACGAGTCCGCTTCACAATCTCATCGAGCGTTTCTTTAGACATCCACTGATCGACTGGCCGCCCACTCACGGTAGTATATCGAACCAAGGGAACCATCGCATCTCCATGGCCCCCTAAGACCATCGCCTGCACATTGTGCACTGAGACCTTCAACTCTTGGGCAATGAACGTGCTGAAGCGAGCAGAGTCGAGCACGCCCGCCATTCCGACCACACGCTGTTTTGGAAATCCACTTGTTCGGTACGCCACATAGGTCATCGCATCTAAAGGATTGGCCACAATAACTAAAATGGTTGACGGTGACCGCTTCACGATTTCCTGGACAACCGACCGGACAATTTTGGTATTGGTTTCGAGCAATTCGGATCGGCTCATCCCTGGCTTGCGTGCAATACCCGAGGTAATGACGACAAGGTCTGACCCTTCCGTTTCATTATAGTTGTTCGTCCCAATAATCGGAGAATCGTATCCACACACTGCCCCAGCTTGAGCCAAGTCCAATGCCTTGCCCTGCGGAAGTCCCTCAACAATATCCACCAAGACAATGTCGTAGCCATTCTTTTCAGCGAGCCGTTGCGCCGCCGACCCTCCCACATTTCCAGCCCCTACTACCGTTACCTTCCGCTGATTCATAGGACACCTTTTCCGTTCAAATCGAAAACTGCCTAGTCATCATCATGACTTGCCCATCCCGCAACCTTGAAATTGATGGTGCACACGAAGTTGTCCCCATAATAAAAATTCAGTTTAATCTTTTTTCGGCCATATTCACGAGCAAGAAATTCCTCTGGCCCCTCGACAAGCTCTTGAAAAGTTCCAGGAGGATAGACTTCCAAATCGATAAAACTCACAATCATGCCCGTTTTGACTTCCTGCATAACTTTGGCGGAACACTGCGGATAGATCTCCCAAAACTTCGCATCAATTTCTTCCCGAGTCGGTTCGGAACTTGGATCGCCGATGATCCGATCTTTTTTTTCAAATTTGGCCAACCGGCGAATATACGGATATTGTTTCCCGGTAAACAGCTTATACAGCCAAGGGGGAATTTCTGGTTTGGTGGATTCATCTGCCATAGATTCAAGACGTCTTTCGAAAACTATTTACCAGCAACCGCAGTAGGCCTATCCTACAAACATGCTTTGCACAAACCGGGCATTCAAAAAGGTCGTCCTGTCCTGAGTCTGTCGAAGGAAAGGCCGCAGGACCGTGGGTGCGCGGAGCGTACTCATAGTACGTGAGCACGGCAACGGGCCGAGAACGCCGCTGGGCCCCTTCGGCCAGACTCAGGGCATGCTTTTTCAACGCCCGGTTAGTCGTTGATACACCCGTGGCAGCCGTTCAGGCAAGTCCGCCACATCATCAAGGACCAGATACTGGACATCTCCATACATTCGTTTGAGATATCCGGTGGCTTCTCGATCAATCGTGAGGCAAAACGGACTAATGCCGCGTTGACGCGCTTCACGCAAGGCCATCTTGGTATCCTCCAGTGCGTATTCTTCGGCATACCCGTCATCCAGTGGCTTTCCGTCACTCAACAAGATCAACAAACGATGCCGGGCAGGACATTGAAGCAACTTTTGTGCGGCATGACGAATGGCGGCTCCGTCACGATTTTGTTGCAACGGAGTCATGGCTTCAATACGTTGCGCCACTTGATAACGTAGAGTGTCTTCGAAATCCTTGAGCACGAGGAAATCCACATGATCCCGCCCTTGCCCGGAAAAACCGTACAAAGCGTATTGATCGCCTATGGCCTCTAATGCCTCAATCAACAACACCAACCCTTCCTTTTCAATATCAATGACACGACGCGCTCCGGTTTCAATCTGCCGACCGGTCGATCCACTCATGTCCACTAAGAACGCCACGGCCACCTGCCGTTCCCGTTTATCTCTGCGTAAATAGATCCGGTCGGACGGCTCGGCTCCCGCGCGCCGATCAACGGTTCGACTAATGACGGCATCGAGATCGAGTTCCTCGCCATGCTCATATCCATGCACCCGACGTAAGGCCGTTGGGCGAATGGTTTCAAAGTACCGTCTCAATAAACGGATTGAGGAGGCATGTTTTTCGAGAGTCGCCTGGGCAAAGTCCGGGCTACCTTCCGGACCTGGCCGTTCAATGACTCGACACCATTTGAGTCGGTAATCTTGTATCGTGCCATCCCATTCAGGATAGAGATAGGTTCGGTTTTCACCTTTCTGAACCGGCAACTCGCCTTGTCCTGACCCTTTGACCACCCAATGTTCGTCCAAGACACGATCGTGCCCTGATTGAGAATCATCACGATCCCGAACGCCCTCAACCGATTCCTTCTCGCTCGACTCTTCGGATCGAGGAGATGGCGAATCATTCGTCCCACCAGGCTCCTGAATATTGGGACTTTCACTACCTGATGGTGCGATACCTTCTTCCGTCGCACTTTCACCCTGCACAAGGTCCGGACTCATTTCACCTCGGTAGGCCCAGTTTGTAATTGAACGATAAGCTCCGGCTGTTTCTTCCGCCGCACGAGGACCAGCTCCAAGATCGGAGTCTGGATCATCTGATTCCGGCAGAGCCTCAGTTTCTGGCATTTCATACGTCCCAATCATTTCTTCCATGACTTGATACATCTGATCAGCCAACTGAATGGCATCAGAAGCCGAGGCTTCGGCATGTAAAAGCGATTGAGACAATACCCAGCACCGCTCGACCACTGGCTTCAAGACATCCCGGATTTCCACGGTACCAGGTTCTTGGGTCAAGAGGAGAAGTAAAGAGTCAATCACCATCTCGCGCGCAGTCATCCCATGCAGGAACGAACGGGTGCTCACTGACGCTTTGGCTAACGCGGCTAAATCCTGCCGAAGCCCGGGGTATTCTTGCTGAAGAAGAAATTCAACCCGCGCATCTTCCAGAATCGTCCACAGATCTTGAATCACACCCTTTTGAGGATAGAGAGAAAAGAGATCCCCCAAACAATTAATTTCCGGCATGCTTGCGTGACTGTGGGGCCTTATACCCTCGCCCCCGGGAAGGGGGAGAGGGGAGGGTGAGGGGGTCCCCGCATACCCCTCACCGCGTTGATATCGAGACACCACCTCTTGTGCCAAGGCCCGAACAGCCTCTAAATCTATCCGATACGTTCCAAACTCCAAGTGCCCCACTTCGTGCGCGACCATCACGGTATAACATCGAAGATTCACCTCACGCGTGGGGTATTGATTCATCACCATGGGCAACCGGATTCGCATACCTTCAGGGGTCTTCTCGGTTCGAGCAAGACCACTGTTTTCGGGCAATGATTCTATAGAAATAGTTTCCCCGCAAATCATCTGAGCAAACAGTGTTAACGAACGTGCCACTTGTCGAAGCGGCACACCATTCATGGCCTGTTCAATCGAACTCAACGCCTTGGACGTTTCAAGCGCAAAATAGGCGCGAGCCCCATCGATACTATAGTCCAGCACTTCCATGCCACCACGGAACCATGTCTCAAAGGCCTCGTGGGTATCATCTGATCCGACCGTCACACTCACCACCTCCGGACATCGTCGCAAATAGGCCAGCGTGACTTCAGCATCACGTTCCGCCAGAAGCCCTCCATATTGCAACACCGTAGTCTGCCATTCTTTGGTTGGAAGAGCTTTCATCAATAGGGGAATTTCACCCAGAAACGTCAGAGCGGTTTCAGGAGAACGATCGGCAAGGGTCGATCCAAGTGCAACAACCCGTGGCCGCACATCCATCGCTTCAATTTCTTTTAAGAGCGAAGGACTCGTTCTAAAGAATTCCAAAATCCCGATATAGTCAGGTTTCCCAAGGCTATTTTGGGTGATGAGTTTCATCCCGAACGCGACCCAGGGTCGAACCTCATCGAGCGGAAGCACGTCGGCCACGTTGGCACATTCTCGAAAGAATTCAATCCCCAGTACTTGATTCCACTCCGTAAGTTCTTGCCCCACTTCGGCCCAACCGGCCAGATCGATTGCTGGATCGGCAAACAGTAATTCAGGAGTCTTTCGGAAAAACTCAAACGCACAATTCGCGGCATACTCGGAGTCGCGATCCGCCACTTCCAGTGCAACGGCGAGAACGTGCTGCCGAAGAGCCGGAGTGTCCAGCACTCCCAAAATCCGTGGGCTTTCCCGTAAATACTTGAGCGTGACCGCGCCCGACAAAGCCGCTAACGCAATAGCCAAATCCAACCACAAGACAACCGTGTGCGGATCACACCGACGAAGCACTTCCGGCAAGGCTTCAATGGCTCCTCCAGTAAGTTTGGCTGAACTGTCCTGCAATTCCGAAAGAAGTTCCAATACCTGTGCGGCGACACCAGCCTCCTCCAAAAGCTGAGTGACTTCACCGGCAGCTTCCTGGCTCAACCGATTTCCAAAAATGGCAAGAAGTTCTTTTTTGAGGGGTGAGTTATCCATAACAAGTTTTTAACATGAACGTTTCGACAGACCTAATATGTTCCGGACTTCGTCCTCAGTGACACCGATAAGCTCAATTCGTTTCTTTCGACTGGCCTGGCCCGAAGAAACCGACACCCCACGTTGAGGGATGGAAAACAATTTCGCCACATGGCGACACAACGTAGCATTGGCTTCTCCCTCAACAGGTGGGGCAGCCACACGAAACTTTAAAGCATCACCATGCATGCCGACAAATTCTGTTTTCGAGGCCTTGGGCTGTACGTGCACCGTGAGAATGACGCCCTTGGAAGTCGATTCAATCATCTTTATTTCAACAAGTTACGACAATTTCATGGAACATTGCTCCAGTTCCTTCACCCCGAAAATTTTTCTCATATTTCGTATTGACAACCATGACAATTGGGGCTTAGAATCTATTTAGTTGAGAACGGTAATCAAAATCGTATTCGGGTAGACATTATGTACATTTGTGTTTGTAAAGGGATCAAGGAAGCGGATGTCAGGGCACTCGGTCGAGCCGGAGTGACCTGTCCTAAAGAGCTCGCCTCAACCCTCGAAATTGATGACAAAGATAATTGCTGTGGCCGATGCATCAATAACCTCGTCGACTTCGTCACCATTGCTTCCGAAGAATATGAGCGGTGTCACGCTTCGGTGCAAGCTTAATTCCTTCCAAAATTCCCTTCTACATCTTCCTCCGATACGCCGCACCTGGTTAGCCTTGCCTGATTAACTATTTTGCTAGCTCGAGGAACATCGTTGACATGACTGAATCGACCGTTGCTCCATACGGATCATGGAAATCTCCCCTCACATCAGACCGAATTGTCTCAAAATCGATCAAGCTAGGACAAATTTCCCTTTGCAGTGACCAGGTTTACTGGATTGAAAGTCGGCCAACCGAAGGTGGGCGGAGTGCGATTATTTGCCTTCACGATAATGGGTCACGAGAGATCCTCACGCCTCAGCCATTGAATGTCCGAACTCGAGTCCATGAGTATGGTGGCGCGCCCTATCTTGTTGCCAACGGCGTTCTCTATTTCTCCAACTTCGCCGACCAACGGCTTTATCGACAGATTCCGGGACAGGTTCCTGAACCTCTCACCCCCAAAGCTTCCCTGTTCTACGCTGACGGAATCTACGACCATACACGTAACCGTCTTATTTGTATTCGGGAAGACCAAACCGATGCTCATCACGAACCTATCAACACGATAGTCAGCATTCCTCTCGATCACGCTGGTGAGCCTCCTCCGGGATCAATCCTCGTCTCGGGCAACGATTTTTACGCCTCGCCTCGACTGAGCCCCAATGGGAACCAATTGGCCTGGATTACCTGGAACCACCCCAATATGCCTTGGGATGGTACGGAATTGCGGATTGCCGACATCCAACAGGATGGCACTCTTGCACATTCTCGCTGTGTTGCGGGAGGACCAGACGAATCTATCTTCCAACCTGAATGGTCGCCTGAGGGAATCTTGCACTTTGTCTCGGACCGGACGGGTTGGTGGAATCTGTATCGATGGCAAGAAGAGCGGGTTCACCCCTTATGCCCGATGGATGCTGAATTTGGCCTGCCACAATGGGCCTTTGGACAGAGGCTCTATGATTTTGAATCTTCCTCTAGCCTCATTTGTGCCTACACTCGAAAGGGTCTATGGCACTTAGCCAGACTGGACACGACGAACGACCACCTGGACACGTTCGATCTTCCTTACACGGACTTTGGAAATGTTCTCGTTCGAGGGGGCAACGTGTTGTGTACCGCAAGTTCCCCATCTCACCCACATTCGATTATTCAATTGGACCTTGCAACTCATCACGTCAACATTCTTCGTCAAGCCGTTGATTTCACGATGGAGGGAAAATATGTATCGGTTCCGACTGCCATTGAATATCCTGCTAAGGATGGTCACACTGCTCATGCGTTTTACTACCCACCTCAAAACGCAGACTTTCAAGCGCCGAAAGGGGAACTACCGCCTCTCATGGTCAAAAGCCATGGGGGACCAACTGGCGCAGCATCGACGGCATTTAACTTGATGATTCAGTATTGGACGAGCCGAGGCTTTGCCGTGCTCGATGTGAACTATGGCGGCAGCACAGGATATGGCCGAGCCTATCGAGAACGGCTCAATAGCCAGTGGGGCATTGTCGATGTGGATGATTGTGTCAGTGCCGTGCAATACGTGATTGACCAGGGAAAGGCCGATGCTTCACGGGTGGCGATTACCGGCGGCAGCGCAGGCGGTTATACGACCCTCTGTGCCTTAACCTTTCGGGATTGTTTTACCGCGGGATCGAGTTACTATGGTGTGTCTGATCTTGAAGCTTTGGTTCGCGATACCCATAAGTTTGAGTCACGGTATTTGGACCGGCTGATCGGTCCATACCCAGAGCGAAAAGATCTCTACGATCAACGCTCGCCGATCTATTTCACCGACCGTCTCTCGTGCCCATTAATTTTATTCCAAGGGTTAGAGGACAAAGTCGTTCCACCGAATCAAGCTGAAAAAATGTTCGACGCGGTCAAAACGAAAGGCTTGCCCGTCGCGTATGTCGCATTTGAAGGGGAGCAGCATGGTTTTCGCCGACCAGAAAACATCAAACGGGTACTGGACAACGAGTTGTACTTCTATTCAAAAGTGTTTGGGTTTACACCAGCGGAGGGAGAAGAACCTGTTCACATTGAGAATCTGTAACTGCTCAGGTGGATAGGCTGAAGGCCGAAGGCTTTTAGGGGCAACCATGCATGAGCATACAAAACTTCCTGTAATTAGGAGTGCGACCCTTCAGCCGTCAGCCTAAATACCTGAGTCGTTACCTTATTTCAGACGTTCGATCGAGATGGCCTGATCATTCTTTTTGACGATTGCTTTGATAAAGTCCCCGAATTTGAACTCTTCGGACACCTTGGTTTTGTCCGTGCGTTCTACTCGAATTTCACCTAGGTCCCCACGCAAGATGTAGAAGTCGCCGTCGATCATCAGGATTTGTCCCTCCACCACACGGGTATCGGACGGGGACCCATTCGCTGCAGCTTTGACCGGCTTTTTGGTTTGACCGTTGGTTTCAGACTCTTTCGCTGACTCAGCCTTGGCTTTCTCTGGGCCAGTCCCGGAAGCCCCTTGCAGCATGGTCACTCCTGGCACATCGTTCGGACCCGCACGCTCAATTTTTATTGCCTTATTGTTCATAAGCACCACAGCCTTGATCCGATCGCCAAATTCAAATTCCTCCGTCACGTCCGTCTTGTACGTGGCTTCAATTTGAATCTCGCCCATTGGGCCACGCACGATGTAGAGGTCGCGATCGATCATCAGAAGATCACCGATAATTATTTTTTGATCAGGCTGCTTCGGTTTCAGGGACAGAGCAGGGGCTTTGCCTTTTCCCTTTTCCGCCTTTTTAGTATGGGGAACTTTGGCTATCATCGGCAAATTTTCCACCACCCCGGGCACATCATTTGGCCCTGCGCGTTCAATCTTCAAGGCCTTATTGTTCATGAGCACCAGAGCTTTGATCCGATCGCCAAATTCAAACTCTTCCGTAATTTCCGTCTTGTACGTGGCTTCGATTTGAATTTCACCCAGTTCGCCACGCACGATATAGAGGTCACGATCGATCATCAGGAGGTCACCCACAATGGTTTTTGTCTTTTGGGCTGGCTTTCCCTGCCCCAAAGCATTCAGGGTGAAAAGTAACATGGCACAACATACGATCCCCACAATGTGAGCACTCATTTTGAAGGTTAGCTGTCTCATGATGTCACCGCCCCCCAGTCTAATTTACCAATCAAGGAAATGCGCTACACGTATGAATGGTAAAAAATAATGTTTGGATTTTTCAAGTTGTACCATAGCCGTTCAGCCTTAGCCATATGCTTCCACTCACCAGTCCTATCATGATCCCCAGGACGAGGTAATCGACGCCAGTCATTCGTGACTCCAAAAGGGAACGGCGCGGGTGCCCAGGCCCAAACCCTTTCGATTCCAAGGCCATGGCCAGCAAATTGGTTTGCCGCAACGTATGGCCGATTAACGGCACCACCAAAGGAGGATACTGACGCAGCTTGCTGAAGATGGTACCCGATGGCAGATCGAGTCCACGGGCCCGCTGCGCCTGCACTACAGCACTCACCGACCCCAACAAGGTCGGCACCCACCGAAACGCTAACGATAGCGCAAATGCCAACGCATGCGGCACCCCCAGTCGATGCAAGCCCTGCGTAAACTCTTCAATGGCCGTCGTGGATAACATGAAGATGCCGCTCAAGAGCATCACATTCAACCGCAGGCCCATCCCCAATCCATACAACACTCCTTCAACCGTGATTATCTGTGTCCCGATTTCCAGGAGAGGCGTTTTGCCTTCCACAAAAAATGGCCATAAAATCAGGCTGTAGACAAACAGAAGCACCAGCAAGACCAAAATCCTTTTCACGTTCGCCAGACTTTTCGCCATGATTATTGTTCCCAGCACCAGCCCCATCATCCCCAACAAAAAACTTGGATCCGAAAACATCAGGGACAAGACGAACAGTCCAAGGAGCCACAAAATCTTAGTGCGTGCATCCAACCGATGGATCCACGTCCCGTTGTCGAGATAAAGAGAAAGATTCATACGCGTTTTAACCCAGCACGGACCTCGTCCACGGTCAGCAAGGTTACCCCCCAACGTTGACTGAATCTGGTGAGTGAAGGCAATTCCAACGCGGCGGACTGAAGTAATGCGGGATCGGAAAATATTTCACGGGTGGGCCCATCGGCAATCAATTGTCCTTTTCGCAATAACACACATCGCGTGGAAAATTCCGCCACGAGCCACATGGTATGCGTGATCATCACAATTGTATGGCCTTGCTGATTGAGCTGTTGGATCATGCGCATCATTCGAGCGGTTTCCTCGGCATCAAGGCCAGTAGTGGGTTCGTCAAAGATCAAGATTTTGGGTTGAGCCGCTAACATAGAGGCTACGGCTACTCGCTGACGTTCTCCTTTGGTTAACGAAAACGGATCGTGTTGCTCCGCACCAGTCAACCGTACCGCTTGAAGCGCCGCCGCCACCCGTCGATCACATTCCTCTGTAGAACACCCCACATTTTTCGCGCCAAACGCCACCTCATTCCATACGGTTTCGGCAAAGATTTGATGATCAGGATTTTGAAACACATAACCTGCAACAGAAGCCAGCTGTCCGACACCCGCCACTTGAGTATCAAGGCCCATGACCGTAACCCTACCTTCGTTTGGCACGAGCAATCCATTGAACAGTTTGGCCAAGGTACTCTTCCCGGATCCATTTTCCCCGAGAATGGCCACGAACTCTCCTTTGTAAATGGTTGCCGACACATCGTGAAGGACCGGTTGGCGCTCATCATAACCATACGTCACATGATCGAGTTCCAGGATCGGAGTGTCTTGAGTTGAATGATCACCTGCTGAACTTACTCCGCGTTGGTCGGAAAGGGAAAGAGACACACTAAGGTCATCGGCAACTTGCCATGCCTCTTCGACCGTGACCGGCAATTGGGGAAGATTAAACCCCGCAAAACACTCGGCTAAAGGGTGAGGCCGGATTCCGTACTGCGCAGCCAAAGCAGGCTGACGAAAGAGTTCAGCAGGGGGCCCGATCCAAGCCATGTGTCCTTCCTGCATCAGGCCAATGCGATCAACGTGCAAGACCTCATCGTATTCATGTTCCGTGAGAATGACTGTGATACCTTGCGCTTTGAGCCGATTCAGCACAGTAAGAAAATGACGCCTCCCTGCGGGATCCAGATCAGTCAAGGGTTGGTCCATTACGACCAGCTTAGGGTTGCGCACCAGGACCGTCCCAATGACCAATCGTTGACGCTGTCCGCCTGATAAAGAGAAAGGATCTCGCCGCTCGAATCCGGGCAATCCCACCAGTTCAAGAATGGTTCGAATCTGCGCAGCCACGGGCTGAGTTTCATCATGACTCTCGCTTGGAGAAAAACATTCCAGGGGAAAACGTAACTCCGTCTCGACATTGGTCGAGATCAGCTGTGTTTCAAAGTCCTGAAAAACTATGCCCACGTCTCCAGCCTGCTGCCAAACAGGGAAGGCTGCAGTCTCCTTCCCCGCGACGCGAACCATTCCACTATAGTCGCCCTGAACAAAATGCGGGATGAGCCCATTCAACGCGTAACACAGGGATGATTTCCCTGAACCACTCGGCCCCATGATCATCACCACCTCTCCCCGCTTCACGTTCAACGAAAGGTTTAGTAACGCAGGTGTATCGGCATGCGCATGACGAAACGTCAGGTTGTGAATGGATACCATCGAAGAGGACTCGTCAATTGCCGGCGAGGACTCCTGAACAAAGGAGCTGGTGGGGAGGCGACGATCTTGAGCCACAAGGCCTGTTTCTATGAGATCGCTATAACACAGGCCCCACTGTTTGACGCGTGGGTAGAGAAACAACAATAAGGGCGGGCCTAACACCAGGGCCATGACCACATTATTAAAAAAGATCGCTGGTGTGAGGATGGAAGACGGAAGAAGGCCAAGTAGTTCGACACCCCACCCGATGGTCACGGCACAGACCCAGGACGCCACGACGCACACGACGACAAATTCCAGGCCTTGCCGCCAAGAACGAATCACCGGTTCCTTTTTGGATGACAGTGGCCCTAAGTTTCCCCACAACAAGTAGGGCACATACCCATAGAGAAAGTTCCCCAAAAACCCGAACAGACTCGCCGGTCCCAACGTGCCAAAACAATCGCCGATCACATTGCCAATGCCCGCACCCCACGCCGCTGCCGGGCCAAAGAGGAGTGAGGTAACAATGGGAATGGCATTCGCGGGCCGCAACTCCGCAAACCCGGGGATCAGAGGAATGCCGACTTTAAAGGGAATGAGGATCGCAGCATAGATCGCAGCAATCTGAGCGGTCAGCACAATGAGGCGTGTATCTTGCCACACATGCCGAAGTTCGAAAAACCATCGACGCGGGTTCCAAGGATGGAAGGAATTCTTCATTTACCGTTCAGAAGACCAAAATGGTCGTACGAAATTACGGGCAGGATGTTCAAAAAGGTCTCCAGCAAGGCCGCAGGCTATTTGGCGCGCGGAGCGTACGACAGTACGTGAGTACGACAGTACGTGAGTACGACA
>Ga0209980_10000834_pt1 | contig 16829 bp, 18 predicted proteins | sample CR02metaG_FD_183611 | JGI IMG/M metagenome (GOLD analysis project Ga0209980, IMG submission 183611) | Deep subsurface microbial communities from Mariana Trench to uncover new lineages of life (NeLLi) - CR02 metaG (SPAdes) (version 2) | ecosystem: Environmental > Aquatic > Marine > Ocean trench...
AGGATTCGAACCTACGTAGGCGTAGCCAGCAGATTTACAGTCTGCCCTCGTTGACCGCTTGAGTACCCCTCCGGTACGCAAGCCGGGCATTGTCTAATTACACCGGCCTACTGTCAACCGCTAAACGACTGATTTTTCATATTTCTGCCGTGCGGCCTGATTCTGCTGAAAGCCTTGTCTGAAAGGGCTTCCAGCCACAATCCGACGGTTCTCAGGCCGATTTCGCCCAATGCCACGGTTCGTAGATGAATCCTTGCGGATTCTCGCGTGGATAGCTCATCGAAAATCCGAACGTCGAAGCATTATTTTCAAGCCAGGCGAACGCCGCAGACGCCTCGAATTCCTCGGTCAGAGGCCTTGATCCCGGCGTCGCGATATCGATCGCCCTGCCGCTGTGGTGTTCGCTGTATCCGGGCGCTGCATTGACGTTCAGGATGTCCCTAAGCTCTTGGCCCGCATCGATTTTCTTGCGAATCAGGCGAGCCTGATAATCGACACTTCGAAACCCCGAGACGATCAGAAGCGTGATGCCGTCATCACGGGCTGCGGCCAGCATTTCCTGCCAGCTGGCCGCCGTTTCGACCGTCAGTCGCTGCATACGGCCAAGCAGATTCGGACCAACATCGACCAAATCGACTGCCTCGTCGAAAACAGGTTTCGTGCCGTCGAGACCGTAGTCGTCCGGAATGCCGAGTTCTGTGTGAAGTTCGCGTAGCATAGGCGGAATTGTACCCTTGGGGCAGGCTTCGCGCTGCCAATAAAATTGATCAATGACCAGCGACAAAATTTACGACAAACCGTCCGACGATAAACCGTTTCGCTTCAACGATGAGGTCGCAAAGGTCTTTCCGGACATGCTGCGGCGCTCGATTCCGGGCTACGACGCCACTATTGAGGCAATCGGATCACTGGCGGCACGCTACGTGCTACAGGACACAAACTGCTACGACCTGGGCTGCTCGTTAGGCGCTGCCACAATCGCCATGCGCCAGGGCATCGACACGCCGGGATGCCGCATCGTCGCCGTGGATACGGCTCCGGCAATGACTAAACGCTGCCGGGAGATCCTCGCTGAGGACGACCGGCAATTTACGCCGGCCACGCCAGTTGAGGTACTGCGAGCAGACATTCGCGACATTGAGTTCAAAAATGCATCCATGATCGTATTGAACTATACGTTGCAGTTTCTGCCAATGATTGACCGCGATGTGCTGATGCGGTCGATTTACGATGGCCTGAACGACGGTGGCCTGCTGGTGTTGTCCGAAAAGGTGGTCGATGAGATTCCCGAAATGGAAGAATTGCTCGTAGATCTGCACCGCGAGCATAAACGGCGCAATGACTACAGCGCGCTGGAAGTTAGCCGCAAACGAGCCGCGCTTGACAACGTGCTCATTCCCGAAACCGTTGCCGCACACCGGAGCCGCTTGGCGGAGGCCGGCTTCAGCCACACCGCTGTGTGGCTGCGCTATTTCAATTTCGTGTCCATCATCGCGATTCGATGATCGATACGCAAAGACTTGCTGAGTGCCTCTGCTCCATCGGTCTGGATGATTGGCCGGATGTTCTCACCCCACTGATCAAAGAGCGACTTTCCTCGACAGGTCACGGCGACTTCGACAAATGGCACGATGTCGTGCGATCGTTGCCAGACGCAAAAGGCGATTCGAGCAAAATTCGCGAATTACTATTCAAATTGTCACCATGGCGCAAAGGGCCGTTCGAGGTTTCCGGAGTCAAAGTCGACGCCGAGTGGCGCAGTGACTTGAAATGGGCGCGCCTCAAAGATGCGCTCGGCCCGCTTGCCGGCAGGACCGTACTCGACGTTGGCTGCGGTAACGGCTACTACGCTTTGCAGATGCGAAAGGCGGGCGCTCGAGCTGTGATCGGCATCGACCCGTCGCTGCTTTACGTCATGCAGTTTCTGGCGGTCAACGGATTCGAATGCGACCCGTGCGTTTTCGTCCTGCCGGCCCGCTTGCACGAGCTACCACTGCCTGCCCGGAAATTCGACACAACGTTTTCGATGGGCGTTCTTTACCATCAGCGGGCACCTATCGATCATCTTCGCCAGCTCCGGCAGACGCTTCGGCCTGAAGGACAGCTGGTACTCGAAACGATCTATCTTCCCGGCGACGACGCCTTTGCGGCAACGCCGGAGGATCGGTATGCCCGCATGGGCAATGTCTGGTTGCTACCGACGATCCCTGAACTGACAACCTGGATGACGCGCTGCGGTTACGCCGAAATTGAGGTGATCGATCAATCGATGACAACGGTCGCCGAGCAACGATCTACCGAGTGGATGACATTTGATTCTCTGCGTGAAGCCCTGGATCCGAACGATTCGACCCGCACGATAGAGGGCTGGCCGGCTCCTCACCGAGTTGTCATGACCGCCACTGCACCGTAAATACACGTTGCAAGTCGACATCCCGAATACGCCGTTTTTTCGCCTGTGGGTTGGGAAGAAACAACGGCGTATTCGGGAAGGCGGCTTGAAAAGCTTGATTTGACACTAATGTAAGCGTAATTTCAGTACGAACAGAAATAAGAGAAATGACAGATGCAAATGACTCCCGCCGTTGAAAAGTACGTCCTGCACTGGGGCGAAATGGGTACCCGTTGGGGTACCAATCGAACTGTCGCCCAAATTCAAGCGCTGCTCTACCTCTCGCCAAAGCCACTGCGAGCCGATGAGATCGTCGATCTGCTTTCGGTTGCCCGTTCTAACGTGAGCACCAGTATTCGCGAATTGCAGAGTTACGGGCTTGTCCGGATGACCCATTTGCTGGGAGACCGGCGGGATTACTTCGAATCGCTACATGAGGTATGGGAATTGTTTCGCGTTATCATTGAACAGCGCAAGCAGCGCGAACTCAATCCAACGCTGGCAATGCTGAAGGGTTGCGCTGCCGAGGTACAAGCCGAGAAAGAAACCGATCCGGTGACTAAGGACCGCATCAAGAACATGCTCGAGTTCGTTGAATCGACCAGCGACTGGTACGAGCAGATCAGTGAAATTCCGACCGGCACACTGACAAAACTGATGGCGCTTGGAACGAAGATCACAAAGCTCGTCAAGAAATAGGGTGCAGAGGCCAGGGGCTCACCGTGCACGATGAAAAAAGCATCAAGCTCGTTTACGATCGCCAATGCCCGGTCTGTGATTTTTACTGCCAGCGAATTGACATCGTGAGCTCAGCAGGCGATCTGGTTCGCATCGATGCCCGCGTCCGCTCGGAAATTATGGACGAAATCACCGCTATCGGTCTCGACATTGATGCGGGAATGGTGCTGAAAGTAGGTGACAATTTCTATTACGGCAGCGACGCGATACACACGCTAGCGACAATGAGTTCACGAAAAGGCGCCATTAACCACCTCGCGTATTGGCTGTTCCGATCGCAGAAGATAGCCCACATGCTCTACCCGATCATGGCAGCATGCCGCAATGTTCTGCTGAAAATTCTCGGCAGAACACGTATCAACAATCTCCGCATCGAGAATAACGAGCGATTCTAGGGCTGCTCGTCCGTTGCCTGAGCAATGCACGCAGGCCAGACAACCACGTCGCCCTTCTGTGTCTCACGCATTAACCAAATTGACTCCGTCAGAGCCAGTGAATCCGGCCCGCCACTGATCGTATTCGCCGGCCGATTGAAATAGCCTCCCGGCGCATACTGCCAGGTTTCAATTTCGCCATTCAAGCACTCGGAATACTGTTGATTGCCGGTGACCAGATAGCCCTCTCGCACTGCGCTGGAAGATTCCCAGGATTGCGTTGCTCCAGGGGATACACGGACCAGCCACGTCTTCGCGCCATTGCCAGGGTCGTAGCGCAATTCCTTTGAACTCACTCCTACTTTCGCGGTAGCTTGCCATTCCAGCAACCCGCTATCGATAATAATCGGCGAGCGAATAATCGACTCTGGATCAGTGTCGTTAACGAAGTACAGGATGCGGGCACCTTCATCTGCCGCCATATTGAAGCCCAACGAACCGGCAGGCAGGAACGCATAGCCGCCAGTAGTCAGAGCAATATCGGCAATCCTCAGTTCGCCGGTCACCACGAATATCTCCATTGAGCGACCCGGCACGCCACCGCTGGTTCCTTTCCAGTCCTTCGGCAGATCGACTCTATTACTTGTCCGCCGCGTTTGCGGATCGCCCGATAACTGTTTCGCCCGAACACCGGGCAGGCTGGCCATGAAAATATCGTTGAGTTCATCGACCTGAACGAAGGCCGGGTACGGCAGTTGCGGTGGTCCACTCGCACAGCCGCCAAGCAATATAGCAGCAGCCACATATCCCATGGCCGTTGTCAGCCGTGAATTCATTGATGCCCTCTAGGTTGGCATGAACGCGACTCTTGCACATCCTTGTGCTCCGCGGCATAAAGTCATCCTGACTAAAAAAGCCGCCCAGAATCTGGGCGGCATATTAAGCAGAAGATGTATCCGGCTGGGTTCAGATCGCTTTCGAATAGTTTGAAACATCAATGTCGCAACAGTATTCGGCGTGCTCCGTTTCCCGGTTGGCATTCCGCTTCGTCGTCGGCCACAACTGATTGCAGGTATGCAGTTGCATGGGTGACGTGTTGAGAGGGTTCACGTATCGCCCGCCTTCGAGTCATGCATCCGGCATGGCGGTTTGCCCGCTTGCCTTCCTACATCTCATCTCCGTGCGTACCGGATTGGTACGCACGGAATGCTACTACATATAGTATTGGAAGGCGAGGAAACCACTATATTTAGGTACTTTCCGGTATTTTGCCCGAAATTGACGACGAGCAGACGAAGAACAGGTAGCCTTCGGTACGTCATCCGAAAATAAAGTGAGAAGAACTTGGACGATAGTGCAATGATCGATGGACGATCAACCAGCCAGCTCGTCGGCTTGTTTCTGGGACCCGCCTTTTTGTTATTGATGATGCTGGCCGGCGCGCCGGAAGACTTGAGTAACAATGCCTGGATGACTGCCGCTGTCGGCGTATTGATGGCTGTCTGGTGGGCAACCGAAGCCGTACCGATCGCGATCACGGCACTACTGCCGCTGGTCGCCTTTCCGTTATTTGGCATTGCCAGTATTCAAGAAACGGCAGCACCGTATTCGAACAAAGTTATCTACCTGTTTCTCGGCGGTTTTATCGTCGCCTTCGCAATGCAGCGCTGGAACCTTCACCGCAGAATTGCGCTCACCGTTCTGCAGCGTGCCGGTGGCAATGGCCGCTCACTTGTTGGCGGCTTCATGCTCTCAAGTGCACTGATATCCATGTGGGTGATGAATACGTCGACAACCATGATGTTGCTGCCGATCGCCGTCTCGATCATTACCGTCATTCACAAGACGGTCGGCACCCTTAACGACAAAGGCAGAGAAGACTTTCAGTTTTCGCTACTGCTTGGCGTTGCCTACGGTGCAACAATCGGCGGTATGGCGACACTGATCGGCACAGCGCCGAATGCCATGTTCGCTGCTTTCATGCTCGAGAACTATGGCACGGAAATCAATTTCTCCAGCTGGATGAAGGTTGGACTGCCGCTGTCCGCGCTGATGTTGCCTCTCGCGTGGCTGGCACTGACTCGCTGGGTGTTCAAGGTCGACTTCGTCACGTCGGACGAAGGCCGCGCGGCTCTCAAGCGAATGAAGACAGAGCTGGGGCGGATGTCAGTTCCCGAAAAACGTGTGGGAATCGTTTTCCTCTTGATGGCGTTCTTCTGGGTATTCAGACCGGCTCTATCGCAATATCCCGGGCTTTCGGCGCTCGATGATTCGCTCATCGCGATGGCGGGGGCAATATTGCTGTTTGTGGTTCCTAGCGGCGACAAGACGGATCCATTGATATTGCGATGGCAATACGCGGAGAAATTACCTTGGAGCGTTCTAATTTTGTTCGGCGGTGGACTGACGCTCGCCGGCGCAGTATCGCGAACCGGCCTTGCCGAGTGGCTGGGTGGCAGCCTGCACGCTGTCGGCACGTTGCCGCTGGTCATGATTGTCATTGTCACGGCGACCTTGATCATCTTTCTGACAGAGTTGACCAGCAACATCGCGACCACTGCGACATTCCTTCCGGTCGTCGCTGCAGTCGCGATCGAAGCGGGGTACGACCCGATTGTACTCGCGGTACCGGTAACGTTGGCCGCAAGCTGCGCATTCATGTTGCCGGTCGCAACGCCACCGAATGCGATTGTGTTTGGCTCCGGGTTGCTGACCATCCCACGCATGGCGCGAGCGGGTCTTGCGCTAAACCTAATCAGTATCGTTTTGGTATCGGCAGTGGCATACAAGCTGGCACCAATTTTCCTGAATCCTTAACGGAGTGATCCATTGGCATCCGAATACACGGTAGGCAAGAAAAACAAAGTACGGCAACTCCGCGAGAATGCGGTTTACGATACTGAGACGGTACACGCAATTTTGAATTCGGCTTTGATAGCTAGCGTCGGATTTGTTCAGGATGGCGAGCCGGTCGTCGTCCCGATGTTGTTTGGACGGGAACGCGAAACCATTTTTTTGCACGGCGCCCGCAAGGCTCGCATTATTCGCTTGCTCAAAGACACCGGTACAGCTTGTCTGAACGTGACGCATGTCGACGGCCTGGTATACGCGCGCTCGGCATTCAATTCATCGATGAACTATCGCTCCGTAACGGTCTTCGGAAGTGTGCGCTTGATTGAGGATCCAGACGAAAAGCTTCACGCGTTGCGTGTAATCAGCGACTGCACCATGCCAGGACGCTGGGACGAGTTGCGAGCCCCGCAGGTGAAGGAATTGAAAATGACCGGTGTTATTGCGCTCTCAATCGAGTCTGCGTCGGCGAAGATCTCGACGGGGATGCCAGAAGATGAAGACGAAGACTATGAGATCCCGATCTGGGCCGGCGTGTTGCCGTTACAATCGGCGTTCGCGACGGTGCAGACGGACGACCGTGTCATAGCTGGCGTGGAGCCATCAGGAGTGATTAAAACAATGGAAGGTAAGGTCTTATAACAACCCGCCGCTGTTTTCCGCCTCAAGTCTCAGCAACACTTCCTTGGTATCGAGTCCGCCACCAAAACCTGTCAAGTCGCCGGTATGACCGATGACTCGGTGACACGGTACAATGATTGGAATTGGATTGCGGCCGTTCGCAGCGCCAACTGCGCGCACGGCTCTCGGCCGGCCGATCTGCTTTGCAATCGCTCCGTAGGACCTCGTCTCGCCGTACGGAATTTTCTGCAGCGCTTCCAGGACGCTGAGCTGAAACTCGGTGCCCGCAATCGTGAGCGGCAGATCGAAGTCCTTGCGCTCGCCCGAGAAATACTCCGCCAGTTGCTCGCGGACGTCTGTGAATGGCTCCTCATTGTAGATCCAGTCCGGTTCCGGGTCGCGGCGCATAACACCTTTCGGAAACCCGATCAGCGACAACGTGTTCACCTCGCCCGCCAGCAATAACTCACCGATCAGTGTATCGAAGTAACAGTAGTACATCTTTCATCCTCCAGAGTTCTCGCCGGAACTCCATAACAATAATGCCGCATAAGCGCGCCAGGGGCGCCAAACTTCTGAGCGAACCTTGAGCTCGGCAGGTTTCATGCGATCGCGATCAGGTCCATCGAACGCGCGCAGTAAACCGAGATCCGCATGCGGAAAGGCGTCGGGATCTTTCAGCGCCCGCATCGCGACGTACTGTGCGGTCCATTCGCCGATACCCTTGATGGCGACCAGTGAAGTGCAAAACTCGTCCACTCCCTGCGCGGAATCAAAGCTGATCCGCCCTTCAACGACGCCCCTGGCAATTTGCCGGATCGTGTCCGCACGACTGGCGATGATGCCGAGGTCGCCCAGACGTGCACGCAACAACTTTTCGGGATGTGGAAATAACTGTCGGGGCATGGCATCGCCTTCAAGACCGGGCACCGCAACGTTCAGGTCTTCGCCATAGCGTTGGACGACTCTGCTCGCAAGCGTCGTCGCGGCTGCGACGGATATTTGCTGCCCGAGGATCGCGCGAACCGTTAGTTCGAATCCGTCCCAGGCGCCGGGCACACGAATACCCGGACTCTTGCGCAGTAGTGACTTCAAGAGCCGGTCTCGCGACAAGACGCGCGAGATGTCATCCGGAGACGCGTCCAGATCGAACATTCCTCGAACACGCTGTATGATCGGCAGCAACGCTCGCGTACCTGCGCCATGCACAGTAAGCAAAACGTTTTCACCATCATCGTGCAGATCGATGACGCCTTGCGATCCGTCCAAAATTACGCTGCGAAGGTAACGACCATCCGTTACTACTTCCACACCAGGAATCGCCCTGGCGGCAAAAAATCTCAGAAGGCTTCCCAGGTCGAACGGAGACCGATAGGGCAGTTGCAGCGTCAAACCAGCGGACGGCTCGACGATAGTTCGGCGACCTCGCAGTTCTCGCGGTGTTCGACCGTAGGTATTGCGGAATGCGTCGTTAAAGCGCCGCGTACTGCCAAAACCGGACGCCATCGCGATCTCTGCCATCGGCAGCGTCGTTTGGTCAATGAGGCGCTTCGCGAAGTGAAGTCTTTGCGTATGGGCGACGGCGATTGGACTCGCACCCAGATGTTGGTTGAACAAGCGCCGCAGGTGACGGCTCGTCACGCCTAGCCGCTCCGATAGATTCTCGATATCGCTATCGTCCAGAGCACCGTCTGCGATCAGGCGCAGACCGCGCTGAACCGTAGTCGAGGTGCCCAACCAGGCCGGGGTCCCTGGGGCACATTCCGGCCGGCATCGGAGGCAGGGCCGAAAGCCCGCTTCGCTCGCCGCGGCGGCAGTCGGATAAAAGGAAACGTTTTCTCTTTTCGGTGCATTTGCAGGACAGACCGGTCGACAATAGATTCCAGTCGTTTTGACACCCACAAAAAAACGCCCGTCAAATCGAGCGTCGCGAGATAGCCTCGCAGTTTCGTATATTTCGCTTTGTGACGTGTCAGAAATCCGGAGCATACGCAAAGTATACGCACACTCCGGATTCACACTAGCCAGATTCGGACCTATATGCCCGACTCCGATTATGCCGCGTTGTGGGTCACGCTCGCGCCGCGCAGCTCAAGCCACTGCGTAATGGCAGTCGGCGTGTCGAAGAGTTTACGCTACTCGGCAACTATTTCTGCGATCGTCGCTGACGGTGCGAGCTCAGTGAAATCGGCGTGGATCTACTCTTCGGCGTTTTCGTGGGACGGCCGACAAAATAGCCTTGTGCCAAATCCACCCCGAGTTCGGACAGCAACACGAGTGTCTCAGCGCTGCCTACGTATTCGGCAATTGTTTGCATCCCCGCTTCCCGGCCAACCTCAGCAATCAATTTGATCATTTTTTGATCAACAGAATTATTGGGCAGGTCCTGCACAAACGTCCCGTCAATTTTGATGTAGTCGAATTGCAGCTTTTGCAGGTAACCAAACGAGCTGTAGCCCGTTCCGAAATCGTCGAGCGCAAATTTGCAGCCAAAATCACGCAATGTAGCGATCTGACGATCAACCTGCAGCGGACGTCGAACAGCCAGGCTCTCCGTTATTTCGAAAACAATGTCGCTTGGCCGCACATTGTACTTTTTGAAGTTTTCTTTGACGTAACTTGTCAGATCATCGTTTTCGAATGCATTTGCGGAAAGATTGATGGAGAACTTGAGTCGGGCTCCGGGGCGAGAGTACTCCGCATAAGCAATCGATGCGTGATGAATCATCCAGAAGTCGATTTCGTTCATGAGCCCGAATCGCACAGCAGACGGCAGGAATGCATCCGGCGAAACGAATTCACCGTCTTCCATTTTCAGCCGGATGAGCAATTCATGATGCGTCGTCTCGCCGGTCGATATCCGGTTGATCGGTTGATAGCGAATTTGGAATTTGTTTTCGTCGAGTGCCTTCCGCAGGCAGTTCATCCAGCCAACATCGGTAACGCCGCGCTGCTCGTGCCCATCGGTCAGAGAGTAGACACGTGCTCGATTGCGGCCCGCAGATTTGGCTTCGCGACAAGCGATATCGGCCTGACTAATCAGCTCGTCATGATGCAGGTTGTCGCCAACCATGATTGCAATACCAATGCTGCAGTGAACATGGAAAACCTGCTCCCCCTCAATGTGCGCCATGCGACGCATATTGACCAGAATGGTTTCCGCGGAAGCCTTGGCGCCAGCGACATTCACATCGCGAACAAGTATTGCGAATTCGTCGCCACCAAACCGCGCGACCATATCGTCCCGCCTGATACTACGTTGTAATTCGTCCGCGACCTTGCGAATGAGCCGGTCGCCCGCCGGATGTCCGCAAGCATCGTTGATGTATTTAAACTGATCGAGATCAACGAAGAATAGTGCGCTGGACCGACCCGTTCGCATCACGTCCATGACCTCTTTTTTCAACTCTTCGGTAAAACGGCGCCGATTATATAGTCCGGTCAGGCTATCGTGATTGGCGAGTTGCTGGAGCTGAGCGTCTCGCTCGCTGAGCGCCGTGACAGTAGTCTGAAGGGCCTCGACGATGTCGGAGATTTCTCGATGTTGTGCCGGTTTGAATTTTACGTCCAAGTTGCCCTTGGCCAGTTCCTTGATGGGCCGCTGCAGGTCGGAGATGGACGCCAGCGCATTGCGCAAAGCGTGTCGTCCGTAGAGCGCGAACAAAATCAGAAAAATGACCAATACGATGATAGCGGAGCGAATATTCGACAGCAGGCGATCATGAAATATGACGAAATCGAGCTTCATTTTTACGAAGCCGAGCAACTCAATCTTGGTTGAGTCAGCTGGACTGGCGGCGTCGAAGCCGAACAGCCCGTCGTCGGGAATGGATTCAATCCAAACCGGCGCCAGGATTTCGAACTGCCTCGGATCGAGGAGGCCACCACGCATCACGTACGGCGCTTTATCACCAACAACGTCGATCGCCTCTTGTAACTGTGTCGCCGACAAATCATTTATGGGATCAACATCCTCGGAATTGTCAACGGAGTGCAAAACACTGCCGTCATTCGCAAAATAAACGATCTGATCGATTTCCGGGTAGCGATCGACGAAGTTGTCCAGACTTATTCGCGCCTCCTGGTCGTCCGCCAGATAGAGCGGTGAGCCGAGCTCATTGATTTGTTCGGTCCATTGCAAAGCCCAGCGGCTGTAGTTGTCGTGCAAGACCCATTGACCGCCCCAGTAGATGGTGACAATTGCCAATCCTCCGACGAGCGCAGCGCTGAACACCTGTATTGAAAGGATCTCGTGTACGAGTGCGCGTTTGCCACCTTTAGCATCCTGGCCCCGGCGGCTAAACAGCTTCGTAATGCCTCCGGTAAAAGCAGCGAGTCGTGCTTTCACCGCCTCACAACTTTAAGGCTATCTCGCGTCACCACCCGAATCGCTGACAGCGGGCTGATGGCGGGAACGTTTTGCAGGCCTTCGACGTGAATTTTTCGAATAATGCTGGCAATGGTCGCGGCAATGTCCTCGGCCTGTGTGGCAATGCTGATCGTCGCTCCCATCGCCAACATGGATTCATTGGGTACTGCGACAGCAACCTGTCCTCGCCTTGCGGATTCCAGGATCGCCTGCAACGACCGAGTGCTAAGAATGCGATTATCCGGGAACAGCCAGAAGCCATCGATATTGTGAACCATGCGCCGGAAAAAGTAGATTGTTTCCTGGTCCGAATGCGCGACCCTGATGAGCAATTCAACATCGTGCTTCTGTGCTGCCAATTGTGCTTCGGCTATTAGTGCATCGTGCCCTTCACCGATGATAATGCCGATGCGCGAAATCGCTGGATCGATTGCCATCCACGCAGCGAGCTGGGCATCAAGCGGTGCAAGCGGCGCGACACCACGACTATTGGCAGTAAGCAGGTTGTAATCCTGATGATTGAATACTTGACTGAAAATGACCGGCGTATCGGACATCGCGACCGATGATCTGGCTGCGCGCAATCCGATGGCGACAACCGTGCGTGAATCCGAATCGTTAATCGCCCGCAGAACGGAGACGGGTGGTCGACTCCGGTCACTGAGATCATAGACGTTGAAGTCATCGAGGTGATGAGCCAGAGCGTTCGCCACATCCAGGTAAGCCGGCTGACTGCTCGTCAGCACGATCGCGACAGGTGGTAACAGCGGCGGCTCGGGCGGCTTGATGGGTCGCGGCTCGACCTTTGCGGGCATGATCTCAGGCTCGGTGACAGGCTCGATTTGCGGTGCAAATATCGAACAGCCACCAAGGGCCAGGAACACGAGGAACGCCGCGCCGCGGCTCACTATTCCATTAGAAGCGCCAGTCCTTAGCATTGAAAACATTCCCATATCCAGCCACAAAACGCACACATCGAAAATAATCCCCGATAATCACGTTTTGTAGCCAAATTTGACGATATTTACTGTGCTGCAGGTCCCTAAACCGCCACAACGCTAGGCGACAGATTTAGCCCTCTGGGCGAGAACGATCCACACACCGCCGAGCGTTGCGGTCGATGCAGCCAGTAATCTCGCTGTAACGTCTTCGCTCATGAAAATGACGCCGCCTAAAGCGGCAATCGCGGGAACGGTCAACTGGACGGTCGCAGCCCGGGTCGCGTTGAGGTTTTTCAACGCCGTATACCAGATCGCGTAACCGACACCCGAGGCAATACCGCCGGATGCCGAAGCCAGCAAAACGCCGTTGAGCGTCGCCGCATAATCAGCGTGGAAAATCAGACTCACGGCAATGACCAGAGGTACACAGAACATGAAATTGTTCGCCGTGGCCTGTAACGGATCCGCAACATCTTTGCCAAGCAGAGAATAAGCACCCCAGGCAATGCCCGCGCTCGCCATCAGCATGGCACCGACAGGGTTCGGCGCCGTTACACCCGGCGCTACCAAGTAGATCAGACCTGCAAAGGCAATGCTGAACCCAACCCAGGACACACCGCTGAAGCGCTCGCCCGCACACAGAGCCACACCAAACATCGTCAATTGCACAGCTCCGAACAGAATCAGCGCGCCGGTGCCGGTACTCAGCGTGATGTAGGCGAAGGAGAAGAACACCATGTAGACGAATAGCATGAAAACCATCCGCCAGTCGGCAGATGCACGAGACTGCTGTCGCCACCGTGGCGCCATAAGGATGGCAAGGACAGCCGCGCCGGCCACAACGCGGACCGTGGTGAAGGATGCAGCATCAATAAGATCTGCACCCAACGCCAATCGACACAGAACAGAGTTCGCCGCAAAGGCCAGCATGGCCGTTGCGGTGAGCGCCGCCGCTTTGGCGTTCAAGTCGACATCGCTAGCTGAGCAGCAAGCTCCCCGCCATCCAGACACCGTACCCCGCTGTTACCAACGTAAACAACGCCGTGCCGCCGTTGATTTCGATTGCCCCGAAGACGATCAGAAAGATGGGTACATACTCCAGAAAATTCTGGTGTCGCCGGACCTTCTCGGCCAGAGCCATGTTGGCGGGCTCGCCAAATAAAACGGAGAGGCCTGTCTTGCTACGAAAAGAACCGGCCTGAAAACTCAGAAACAGGGCAAAAAGGGCGAATATGCTGGCATACATTAGAGTTATTGGGATTTGCATGACATCCTCTTCCGCGCTAACGGACAGATATTGTACTCGGAACAACCGACCACCGATGATGTCCGACAAGGCATGTTTTTCCAGGAATCGACTATGCTATTGAATACATTACGAAACACAGCCGTTTGCTGCGGTTTGTTGCTGCTATTTTCGGTTAATAGTCGGGCAGACGACTGGACACAGAGGAGTTTCGATGTTGCCGGAGGCGGTGTGCTGACGATGGAATACCCTAACTATTGGGGAAAGAAACCGAAATACGAGACCTTCGACGCCGTTACCGACATCCAGTTCGGACCGTATGGCCCTAGAGAAAAACCCTTTTTCCTCGTTCACCTCCAATCGTTTCTCGCTGTCGATCCAATCAGCGCCAAGGACCTGATGGAGATAACGGAGGTTGAAATCACCAAGCTCAAGCAAATCTCTTTTGAAACCGACGTCCCGATTAACGATTTACAGGGACCACATAATACCGCACACTATTTTTCGATCACCGACCGTGAATCGAAAAGAGGTGAATTCGACTACCTCACCATGGCGGTTATCGCTTCCGGTAATCTCCTCACCAAGTGTTACTTTTTCTCCAGCGACGGCGCGCCCGACTTTGGCGCTGACGCGATGCAGATGATGCAAAGCATCAAGTACACGGCACCGGTGCCAAAACCAGACAAGAAATAACAGCAGACAGTAGCTTCAGTGGTTGGGTTCTTTGGCCCGTTTGGGTTTGACGGCGCCAGCGATGCTCCAAGTGAGCTGAATCTTACTGGCCGTGCCGACGATGAACACGAGATGGACAAACCAGGGTATGTCATTCCAGATAATCAGAACCGGCAGCAAGAAACAGAACAGTGCCATCGCAATGCGGCCAGATTCAAGATGCGGAACGATCAACTGCGGAAAGCGAATCCGGGTCGAGATCATGTAAGTCTCGAGTAACACCAGCGCCGGCAGGTATGGAAGCCAGTACTTCGGGAAAAATCCGGGAATGAGCAGCCACAACCAGAGCAGGGTCATGACCATGAAAAGCAAGTCCGCGAGACCATCGAAATCAATATCGGTCGCCGGCGGCGCACCGCGACGCGCAAAAATACCGTCAAGGAGGTCGGTCAATGAGGCGGCGATATAGAGCCCGAACACCCACCACTTAAGCTCATACCAGGCCAGCACCGTTATTGGCACAACACTGAAGACCCGGGCCCACGTCATCATGTCGGCGATTTTTCTTGCTGTGTTTTTATTCATCGGTCGACGTCAGCGTACCTGATAATGGCAAGCCGGGCGCAGCAAGGGCGAGCGCCAATCGATCCGCAACTGACAGCTCACTCCCCGTCTGGCTCCGAATCCGATGTAGACTTACCACAGACAGATACAGAGGTTCAGGTCATGTTGAACAAAGTGTTTGCGCGGTTGCGTCAGACGGACTGGCGCATCATCATGGGCGTTACGATTACCGCACTCTGGATTATCGCCGGTATCACCTACCTGCGCGGCGGCAACTTCAGCCAGGCGACGATTTACGATATTCCACTGCAAAACATTGGCAGTTTCCTTGAGGGCGCCTTCGCGCCGCTGGCCTTCCTGTGGCTGGTCATCGGTCTCTTTATTCAGCAGAAGGAACTGGCCGACAACACAGAGGTGTTGCGGCAGACGTCGATCCAGTCTGAAAAGCAGACTCAAGCGATCGCAGCAACCGAGATGAATGCTCGCCAGGAAACGTTTTTCAAGATTTCCGAGAGCGTAAAACGTCAGCTGGGCGGGATTACCGGCATGTTGTTCATTTCAACGATGGGCGCAACGGAAGGGCAAATTGTTGCGAAAGAGGTTATTGCGGAAATGTGGCACCTGCTGGCACGTGGCGACGACCAGGTATTTTCCCGTGAGATACTGTTAGCCGACGATGAGACGTTCGGTGGCTACCAGGCGTTGTTTTACAAAACAGAAATTCGCCGCCGACATACGAAAAACTTCATCCATACGTTCGATCGATTGATGGTCATGGCGAAAAACTGCGATACCCACAATGGAATCATCGCCGATTCGCTCGCACAAACTGCGCACGGACTGCTCTACAACCGCATGCGAGAGCATCGGCCAGACGATCTTATAGTGGAATGCGCGCCGATCGACACGACTGATTACGAACAGGTGCTGGAACAGACTCAGACCTGACGCCACACAGGCATTTTGCTAGCGGTGTGATCTGCTGGACCAACCCCACTTTTGCACGCCGATTATTCGGCGTCCGATTGCACCGTCGCTTGCTCATTTTCGACATTCGTCATCGCAGGCATTATGACTGTAGATCCTACCGATATGAAATTTGGAGACAATCGTCTTGCTGCTGATTTTGTCGGGTGCTCCCGGAGCCGAAACACGAAAAGCGCTAAACCGTATGCACAGCAGAACCATCCAATTATCATGTAACCAAAGGTCAGTGAACTCTCGAAGCCCAGATACAGTCCGGCTGAATTGAACAGTAGACCTAACAAGAACCACACCATCGGAAGTCTTTCGAAGATCATGGTAAATAGACGCATGACTTACCTCACCGGTTGAATTGATTTATCCATAACAGAATATGCGGATAAAACCGTGTCATTTATGTGGTGTCATTCACAAAAACAGGATTTCTTGCACCTGGTTAGGGAATGAACTGAGAACCACGTCACATAGTAAGGCAACCATGCGCAGGGCTGACTTACTCGACACCTACTGATGGAGGATCGGAATGACTTTGATTGTCCATATTGGGTTGCGATTTCAACCGGTCGATTCCAGTTCGAAACAGCCAAATGGTGTTTGGCGCCATTTGGCTGATAGAGATATGTCTGCATGAGAAACCAGCGCCCCAGGACGGGGCACTAAGTTTCTGATTATATTGTGCCGGCACGAGGACAAATCGGCAGGAAAGCCAATTTGGAACGCGAAGCGACCCGAGCGTAGCGAGGGCGAGCGCCAGGGATGGCGCGAGTCAATCGAAGCAGTGAGGTTCGGTGCCGGTTTCAAACAAGAAAGGGGTCCCGTCGGGACCCCTTTCTTGTTTGGTGCCGGCACGAGGAATCGAACCACGGACCTACTGATTACAAATCAGTTGCTCTACCAACTGAGCTACGCCGGCATATTCTTTAAAAACAGTATGTTATAGAAACACATTCTTTCCATATTGTCGCTTGGGTAGCAATTGGGGTAGCAAATCGATGGCATTTCCATGAATTTTGACTCTCGCCCCACGCAGCAGCGGTCGGTCATTTTACACAATTGCCTAATCGCCGCAATCACA
>Ga0209980_10000836_pt1 | contig 16805 bp, 13 predicted proteins | sample CR02metaG_FD_183611 | JGI IMG/M metagenome (GOLD analysis project Ga0209980, IMG submission 183611) | Deep subsurface microbial communities from Mariana Trench to uncover new lineages of life (NeLLi) - CR02 metaG (SPAdes) (version 2) | ecosystem: Environmental > Aquatic > Marine > Ocean trench...
CAGTCATCGAGCCAAAGCCGTCCGGTTGCTGAGTCGGTTGAGAGCGATGACGCCATGATCCGTATCAGGTGGCCCGTCGCGCTGTCCACGCTATTTCTGGTCCTTTTTGGGTGGTACCTGATCTACACGCAACAGCTCCTCGTCGGGCTCAACGAAAACCAGGAACTGACGAGCGAGGTGTTCCGCATCGCCCAAGAGCTCATTCAGGACCCCGGCGGTTCGGAGACATCGGGTACCGGTGGACGTCTTCGCGATGTGCGTGGGTTCGAGAATCCGCTCTTCGAGCTTCAAGAGGTGATCATTCAGTCGGGAATCCCCATGATATGGGTCAACCCGGCGGACAGCGTGTTATCCGTGGAGAACCTCCCGTTCGACGCGGACATCTTCACGCCCGCCGGGCAGGAGCTCGTGAGGGCTTTCGTGAGGGGGCTCGAATTGACGGGACGCGAGCCGGTGAGAGGGGCCGCGGGGGACCGGATCTACTTCGGCGATACGCCACAGCTTTCAGGCCTGCGTTGGATCCCCTGGCTTCAGGCCAGTGGGCTCATGCTCACCGCGCTCATCGGGTTTCTGGTCATCCGGTATCAGCGCAGGGCGGAGCAGGACAAGGCCTGGACGGCCATGGCCAGGGAGTTGGCCCACCAGCTCGGTACGCCGATCTCTTCCTTGCAGGGCTGGCTGGAGCTCCTGAGCCTTCCCGCAGAGGAGAGGCCCGAGGGGTCAGAGGGCGACGCCGTTGCCTTGGGAATAGAAGAAGACTTGGTGCGTCTCGAACGAATAAGCCACCGGTTCGAGCTCATAGGTCGAGACCCGGACCTCGAGACCCTCGACATCCGGGAGGTCGTTCGGGACCTCGAGCAGTACCTGCAAGCCCGTCTTCCACGGCTCGCGTCGGGGGTGCTTCTGGTCGTGGATGTTCCCAGGGGAATGCCCGAAATCCGCGGGAGTGAAGTTCTACTCTCGTGGGCGCTCGAAAACGTGGTGAAGAACGCTCTCGACGCGTTGGCCGGAAGGGGAGGAGAGATCCGGCTCAAGGTCAGGAGAGGCCCGACGGGTTGGCTTCACCTTCGCATCCAGGACACGGGGCCGGGCGTCGATCCGGAGGTGCGCGATAGGATTTTCGAGCCGGGCGTGAGCGGAAAGGGGAGGGGCTGGGGGGTGGGTCTCACGCTGACGCGTCGCATCATTGAAGTGACGCACAAGGGGCATATCTTCCTTTTGGACAACGAAGGACAGGGAGCCATTTTCGAAATCAGGCTTCCGACGGCGCGGGCGTGACCAGAGGTGCGTACCTGGAGCAGTTGAACCAGGAACAGCGAGAAGCCGTAAACCACTTCGAGGGTCCGTTGCTCGTCTTGGCGGGGGCGGGATCCGGAAAAACAAGGGTACTCACCACCCGGATCGCCCACCTCATTCAGGAAAGAGGTGTACCGCCCGATCGTATCCTCGCCGTCACGTTCACGAACAAGGCCGCCGGCGAGCTTCGAGACCGGATCTCGAGCCTGTTGGGCGAGGCGCCGAAGGGGATGTGGGCCGGTACGTTCCACGCACTCGGTGCGCGGATGCTGCGCCGCCACGCGCCGCTACTCGGCTGGAGCAACACGTTTACGATCTTCGACGCGGAGCAGAGCCTCAGGCTGATCAAGAGGACCACGGAAGATGTGGGCCTGGACACTCGGCGGTGGAGTCCCAAGGCGATTCGCGGCCATCTCAGCGCCGCCAAGAATCGGCTCATCGGCCCTCAGCAGTTCGTCGAGGAAAACGCGGAGGGTCTCGACCTCTTCGCACGGAACGTGGCCAAGGTGTATCCGGCGTACCAAAGATCACTTCGAGCGCAGAACGCGTTCGACTTCGATGATCTCTTGGTGAAACCAGTCGAGCTGTTGGAGTCCAACGCTGATTTGCTGGAGATGTATCAGAACCGTTTCCACTTCCTTCTCGTGGATGAATACCAGGATACGAATCGAGCTCAGTTTCGTTTCGTGGAGCTCTTGGCGTCCGAGCACCGAAACCTCATGGTCGTGGGGGATGACGATCAGAGTATTTACGGATGGCGAGGAGCCGACATCAGAAACATCCTCGATTTCGAAACGGCGTTCGTCGGCGCCCACACGGTCCGGCTGGAGCAAAACTACCGTTCCACCGAGGTGATCCTCTCGGCCGCCAACGCTGTCATCGCGGAGAACGTCGATCGGAAGGGCAAGACGCTTCGCACCGACCGGATGGGCGGCGAGCGAATCACGCTGGTGACAACCTCCAGCGAGACCGACGAGGCCCGCTGGATCGCCGACCAGATCGAGGCTCGTGTGTCTGACGGCCGCGGCCTCGCCTATCGAGAAATGGCGATCCTCTATCGCACGAACGCGCAGTCACGCGCACTGGAGGACGTGTTTCGGCGGCGTGGTCTACGCTACCAGATCGTGGGGGGCGTGCGGTTCTATGAACGCCGGGAAATCCAGGACGTTTTGGCCTACCTGAGGCTCATCTCCAATCCCCTGGATGCTGGAGCCTTCGAGAGGGTCGTCAATTACCCGAGGCGCGGCGTCGGAAATACCTCGCTGGAGCGGCTCTCGGCTTGGACCGAAGCCGAGGGGATCAGCCTTCTCGAGGCGGCGGCTCGGGCCGATGAGGCGCCCGAGGTTCCCAAAGGAGGGGTGCGGGGGCTTGGCGCTTTCGCCGCCCTGATCCAGAGACATTCTGCGCTGGCATCCCAGATGCGGGTCGGGGAGTTGCTGGAGAGGCTCGTAGAGGAACTGGACCTCTTCCGCCACCTTGCGGACGAAGGCCCCGAGGGAGAGGATCGGGCGGACAACGTTCGAGAGTTGATCGCCGGCGCACTCGACTACAACTCGGAGCTGGAGCAGGAATTCGAGGAAGAAACGTTGGATCATTTCACGGAGCTGGACTTGTTCCTCCAACAGGTGGCGCTCGTGGCTGACGTCGACCGTCACGATCCGGATGCGGACACAGTCACGTTGATGACCCTACACAACGCCAAAGGCCTCGAGTTTCCAGTCGTGTTCATCTCCGGGCTCGAAGACGGGCTCTTCCCTCTCGGACGTGCTTACGATAATCCATCCGAACTCGAGGAGGAGCGACGCCTCTTCTACGTCGGAATTACGCGCGCACAAGACAAACTTTACCTGACCCACGCCCGCCGCCGCCGGCGTGCCGGTGAGGTGATGTATGGCCGCCTGTCGCCGTTCGTCGATGCGATCCCCCCGGGACTGGTGGAGAAGGTCACCACGGCGGGTGTGAGCGAATTCCCTGGGTACGCGGGTGCGCGGGCTGTTCGTCCCGATACGGGCAGGTCGATCGATCTCGGTCTTGGCGACGACGACCCGGCGTTCGAGGCTGGCTTCAACCAGGATCTGCCGCGTTTCGTAAAGGGTGAGGCGGTCCTGCACGATACGTTCGGTTCGGGGAGGGTGGGGGAGGTTTCGGGTTTTGGCAGGGATCTGAAGGTCACGATTCACTTCGAAACCGTCGGCACGAAGCAGCTCCTGGTCCGGTACGCCGGCCTTCGTCGCGATTTCGACTGACCGGACGCCCATCATGTCGATCACCCGGGAAGAGATCCTCCAAATCGCGACCCTGGCCCGTCTCCGACTCACAGACTCGGAGTCCGAGGACCTTTCCCAGGACTTGAGCCAGATTCTTGAGTATGTAGATACGCTCGCGTCCCTGCAGGTGCCCGAGGGGGAGCGCCTCGAATTGGGACCGCCGGAGGCGCCGGAACGAAAAGCCGGCCAGATGCCGCCCGACGTGATGGTGCACCCGCCCACCGATTCCGCTCCCGACTTCAGGGATGGATTCTTCGTGGTGCCCTCTCCGCCGTCGCTTGGCGGGGCGGACGATTCCGGAGGCTCTCCGTGACCGGCATCGCCTCGATAGCCGAGGCTGTCCGGGAGGGGAGGGTGGATGCGGAGGAGCCAGCGAGGGCGGCCGTCGCCCGGCTCCACGAAAAGAACGGAGGACCGCAGGGACTCAACGCCTTTCTTGCCGCTCTGTCGGAATCCGAGGCCTTGGCGCTGAAGGTTTCTAGCGATGGAGGACGGCTCTCCGGTGTCCCCGTCGCGATCAAGGACAATTTGGCTACGGTGGGCTTTCCAACCACCTGCGGGTCGAGGATCCTCGAGGGTTATCGTCCCCCGTACGAGGCGACGGTGGTGAAGCGATTACGGGAGGAGGGTGCCGTCATCGTCGGGAAGACCAACCTCGATGAGTTTGCCATGGGGTCCTCGACGGAGAACTCGGCATACGGGCCGGTGCGTAATCCATGGGATCCCACCCGCGTGCCGGGCGGAAGCTCCGGAGGATCGGCGGTGGCGGTCGCGGCCGGCATCGTTTCCGGGGCGCTCGGATCGGACACCGGAGGGTCGGTGCGCCAGCCGGCCTCTTTTTGTGGCGTGGTAGGGGTCAAGCCCACGTACGGTCGGGTGAGCCGGTACGGGTTGGTGGCCTTCGCGTCCTCTCTGGATCAGGTCGGAATGTTCGGGGCCACCGTCGCGGACGCGGCCGAGCTCCTCCAGGTGGTTGCCGGCCACGACCCGCGGGATTCGACGTCGGTCGATCTGCCCGTGCCGGACTTTTCGGAGGAGCGTGACACAGGCGCCGAGGGCCTGGTGGTGGGGGTACCCACCGAGTATTTCGGTGACGCGCTAGAGCCAGGTGTGAAGGCGAGCTGCCAGGCCGCACTCGATGTGCTGGAGGCGGGCGGCGCCCAAATCCGCGAAGTCTCGCTCCCCAACACGCCTTACGCCCTGTCGGCGTACTACGTGATCGCCACCGCAGAGGCGTCCAGCAATTTGGCACGTTTTGACGGCGTGAGATACGGCGCTCGGGATAGCTCCGGGAAAGATCTGGGTGAGATGTATGAGCGGACCCGCACGGCCGGCTTCGGCCGGGAGGTCAAGCGTCGGATTCTGCTCGGCACCTTCGCGTTGACGGCGGGCTACCACGACCAATACTACGGGCGGGCCCAACGTGCACGAGGCTTGGTGTCTGCTGACTTCGAGGCGGTGTTCGGCGGCGGGGTCGATGTTCTCTTCACCCCCACCTCACCCACGGTGGCTTTTCCTCTAGGCGAACGGGTCCAGGATCCACTCCAGATGTACCTGGCCGATGTATTCACGGTTACGGCCAACCTCGCGGGGTTGCCGGCGATCTCGGTTCCGGTGGGTGTCTCGGATGGACTTCCCGTGGGTGGCCAGTTGATCGCCCCCAAGTGGGGAGAGAAAACGCTCTTTCGTGCGGCCTTCGCTCTCGAGGGCGCCGTGGAGGCCGGATGAGCTGGGAAACGGTGATTGGCCTGGAGGTGCACGTACAACTGCGTACCGCGGAAAAGCTCTTCTGCTCCGACGGTACGGTCTTCGGTGCCGCGCCCAACAGCCAGGTATGCCCGGTCTGCCTGGGTCTTCCCGGGGCCCTCCCGGTGCTCAACGGCGAAGCCGTCGATCTCGCGATCACCGCGGCGCTCGGTCTGGACTGCCAGGTCCACGAGGTGAGCGTTTTTGCCCGGAAGAGCTATTTCTATCCGGACCTTCCCAAGGGGTATCAGATCACTCAGTTCTCCGAGCCACTCGCGACCGAGGGGGTCCTGGCGGTACGGTCTGCCGCCGAGACCCGCCCCATCCGAATCCGCCGCGTTCATTTGGAGGAGGATGCGGGAAAGTCCATTCATGACCGTGTTCCGGACGCCACCGCGGTGGACCTCAACCGGGCGGGTGTACCACTCATCGAGATCGTGACCGAGCCGGATCTACGTACACCGGCCCAGGCGAGGGCCTTCCTTCAGGAGCTCAAACGCACGCTCGAATACATGGAGGTCAGCGACTGCAACATGGAAGAGGGCAGTCTTCGAGTAGACGCAAACGTGTCGCTCCGACCAGAGGGAGCCGAGGCCTACGGCGTAAAGACGGAGGTCAAGAACCTCAACTCCTTTTCGGCCGTGGAGCGCTCCGTGGTGGTCGAAGTCAGGCGCCAAACGGCCATCCTCGAAGCCGGGGGAAAGGTGGTCCAGGAGACACTGCTTTGGGACGAACGCGACGGCACTCTCCGGTCGATGCGGTCCAAGGAAGAGAGCCACGACTATCGCTATTTTCCAGACCCCGACCTGCCACCTCTCCGGCTCCAGCCCGAGCGGATCCGCGGGTTGGAGGCCGAGCTTCCTGAGCTCCCGGCCCGCCGGCGCACGCGGCTCATGGAGGAACACGGGCTGGACGGCCGCGACGTAGAGGTCCTCATCGCTTCGCGTTCCCTGGCCGATTATTTCGAGGCGCTCGTGGCGATTGTAGGTGAAGCCAAACCCGCGGCCAATTGGATCAAGGGCCCCCTCCTGAAGGAGGCCAATCGTGTTCAGAGGTCGGTCGAGGATCTGCGAATACCTCCCCGCGCCTTGGCCGATTTGATGGGGCTTGTGGACGACGGAACGGTCTCCGGCACGATGGGTCGGACCGTGCTCGGTCAGATGGCCGACTCCGGAAAGACGGCGCGCCAGATCATCGAAACGGAGGGGCTTTCGCAGGTCCAGGACTCAGATGAGCTCAACGCCTGGGTGGAGGCCGTCATCGAGGAAAATTCCGAAGAAGTCGAGCGGTATCGATCCGGAGAAACTCGTCTCATCGGCTATTTTGTCGGCCAGACCATGCAGAAATCGCGGGGTCGTGCCGATCCTAAGGCACTGTCGGCGTTGCTTCGAAACCGCTTGGATAAATGAAGTCATTGGCCTTACTCCGGCGAGGCCAGAAGACGAGGTCGTCCTCAGGCAAGGGGAAGAATTCGTCGGCGCTCGCATGAAGCTCAGCCGGGTCCTCCGCACCCCCTCGAGCAAGGGCGAGACGCCGCACTTTCTTCGCCATCTTCAGGTTCAACTCTCCGATCGGGTCGAGATCGGCCGGCTGTGACTTGGCGCCCCCTACCAGGTAGGCGACGACGTACTCGAACGAGAGAGCGTGGTAGGCCGACACGACCGGGGAAGGCAGATCGAAGCGAGATCTTCGGAGCACCTGGTCAAAGACCTGCCTCCAACGGTCGTTGTCGCTGAACTGAATCATCCCCCGGAAAATCCGCTGATTCATTCGGAAGGTGAAGATCGTGTTGCTCAGAACCTGGTCGAAAAGTGCGTCCGCCTCGGAGTGATCGTTCTCCATCACAAGATGCCTGGCCTTTGCCAGGTAATCTTCACCGATATGGATGTCCATGCGGTGTTCCCAATACGTATGCCCAATCGCCTGGGTCGTGCTGGTAATCAAGAGTTGCCGTGGGACGAAGAGGTTGTGAGCCACGGTGTCGGCGGCCAGGTGCGCTAGGTATCCGTACCCGACCGCGCTCAATCTCGGACTCTCCGCGGCAGCCAGAATTTCCTCGCCCACGTGCCAGTGATGGCAATGCCTCCCTTCCGGCACATACTTCTTGGCGAAGGAGATGTCCGCGGCGATCGAGCCGTAGAGGAAATGAAGCGGATGGGACCCGATGATTGCACGGACAGCTGGAGGGAGCAGGTAGAGGGAAGCCAGAACACCCTCGCCCAGAGCGATATGCGTCCCCGGACCCCACGCCCAAAGCGGCTCCGGCTGTAGGAGAATCCAACCTAGCGCTAGGCCGAGAGCGGCGGTCGCCTTCACGCTCCTTCGGGGGCTTCCCGGGCCATCGCCTCACCCACCTCATCTTCGCCCTCGGAATCGACCTCACCCTCTAGGGGTGTCGACTCCTTCCCGTCTTCCACGGGTGTGGCACCGGCCACGCGCTGGCCCATCGTCTGGGCTCCCGCCCGGACGCCGCGTACCACCGCAGCCGTGTCGAGCAGAACCGACTCCGCCTCATCCTGGACCACGTCCATGAGTGCGTTGAACTCCTCCACACGCTCCTCCATTCGGTCGGAGGCCTCCTTGAGACGGTCGGCCAAGCCGGAAACCGACGATCGCACCTTCTGCACGTCCTGCCGTACCACGGCGGAGATAAACTCCACGTTCTCGGCCGCTACGCGTGCGCGATCCGTTACCGGCTTCACGTGTTCCTGGAGCGAGCCGAGAAGCTTCTTGACCTGCAAGACCAAGGCGAGGGCGACCACCAGGAGGAGCACCGATACCACTGCGATCACCACGGTCGAGACCTCCGCCGCGACCTGAATGGGCGTCCCTGCCGGGCCCGCCGCAGCTTGTGGTAGTGGCAAGACCAAGAACGAAAGCAAACGAGTCATCATGCCGAAAGGTAAAAGCTCATGGCTCTGATGTTCTAGTACTCTCGTCAACATTGCCCGCGTCATCCTCAATTTCGCTCGTGTGACGCGCCGCCTCGGCCCTCGCGCGGTCATCGTCGCCGCGAGCGAGCGCCCGCTCCACCTCGGAAGAGATTTCGCCCGCCTGACGGAGCGTTTTCGTCGTGAGCATCGGGCCCACCAACTCCGATAGTACGACCCCGAGGACCACCACACTGAACAGTCCCTGGCTCACATCGACTCCCCCTATTTGGAGTCCGTAAAAGGTCAGGAGAGCCGATAGCGCCATGACCAGCGCGATGCCGCCCTGGGGGATGAGGCCCAGACCGAGAAACCTTGGGACGGGGAAGCGCATGGTTTCGATGCGCATCATGGTGTTTGCTGCCGCGACCTTCGCGCCGCCCCGAAGGATGGCATACAGCAATGCGAGCGGAATTATCCAGGGGGTGGAAAATCGAACCAGGGCCCCGGCGAGGATCAGTAGGATCACGTATGCGGGCTTCTCCCACTGGGCCATCACCCGAAAAACGCGTTGGGAATCGGGAACGAGGTTGGCCACGACTGCCCCCATGACGACGGACACAAAAAGGGGCGAAAGCTGGAGCTGGAGCGCGGCACCGGCGGCGAATGCAGTGATCCCCATGAGGAAGAGAACCAACTCCTCGTTCGCCGTGCGCCCACGGGACAACCACACGAAGATAATTCCGCACAAGACCCCGACCGAGAGGGCCAACACCGTCCAGGCGAACGCCGGGAGCTCCCCCAGGGGACCCAACGCGTCAGACGGGTGAAAGCCCGCGTAGATCAGCTGGAGAAGGATAATCCCCACGATGCCATCGACCGAGGCGGCGAAGAAGAGCATATCCCTGACCGGCCCGCGCACCAGAAAATTTGAGGAAACCATGGCGATCCCGGCCGGCGCAGAGGTGCACGCCGTAGCCGCAGCCAGTAGCACCAGGAGGGCCTCCACTCGACCGAGGTGCCCGAACACCCACAAGCCGACGAGCCCTACGGTTGTCATGAAGGCGAACGCGAGGAGGGCTTGGCCAGCGGCGAACCGGTAGAGATGGGCCGCGAAAGCCCGCATCGTTTCTTTCTCGAGCTGCATGCCAAAGAGGAATCCGACCCACCCGAATCCCAGCGCGAACAACGGGAAGAGGTGTTCGAGCGCCTCCCGCGTGACCAGGCCCAGTACCGAGGGGCCAAGTACGAATCCGATCACGATGAAGTGGGTACCGGTCCGGAAGAGAAGCTTGGGGCCTGGGGCGATGTTGGCGGTGGAAAAGGAAACCCGGGCCCCCACGAGAGCCACGGAGATCAGGATGAAGGTTGCAAGCAGGGGATCCACGGCTTCGCTACTCCAGCGTGTCGCCCAAGTCCTGGGTGGCCAGGCCGACGACTCTGTCGACCGGCAGAGTGAAGATTATCCCTGTCGCCGGCTTCTCCAGGTCCCCGCATGACTCCTGTATCAGGGAGATGACCGGTTCGATGAGATCAGCATCGATAACGGTTAGGATGGTCCGGTTTTCGGGTCCAGATCGATTTATGAGCGTCTGAAGACCTGCGAAAATCGGGATGTTGTGTGAGAGTACCCGGCCCATCCCCTCCGAGTGGATCACGGTAGCCCCTCGCACCCCCAACTCGACGAAGCCCTCCAGGATCACGTCCAGCTTATCTGGGGCGTTGAGAACGGCGATCAGGAGGTGCATGGGCACGGGAGTCAGCGGCTGTCCGTCCGGGACCTATCGCTTGCACTCAAGGGAACCTCGCTCAAAAAGCGGGTGAATCACCACCTGAATCGCCTCCCCCCGAGGGTCCGGGTTTAATCCATTAATCCCATAAATAACTTTAAATAAATCGTACAAGAGAATGTTATATAACCATTTACGGTAACTGTAACGTGTGCACCACCGTGAGTGGGCCGACACGCTACCAGACTAGGCAGGGCTCGCACCCGGTGTCAAGACGGCGGCTGGGGTCCAGGCTCGATTGTTGCTGTGCTTGGGTAAAGGGGAATATGTTGGCGTCCGTCGGCGGCGGTATGACCATGAGGCTGAGGTGGCACGACGCAACGACGGAAGGGCTCGCGACACGGTAAGGAGGTTATGCCCAGTTACATCGTAGAAGGCGGTCACTCGCTTAGCGGGAGGATCAGGCCCGCGGGAAACAAGAACGCTGCTCTTCCCGCCATTGCGGCGACCGTCATGGCGTCGGAGCCTGTTACACTCCAGAACATCCCTAGGATAGGCGATGTCGAGACCCTCCTGGAAATCGTCACCTCTCTCGGTGCCGAGGTTCGCTGGGTTGATGAAAACACCGTAACCGTCGATGCCTCCTCGGTCTCCTCTGGGAGCGTGGACCGGGAGCTGACGGAACGAATTCGGGCATCGCTCCTTTTGGCGGGCCCGCTCCTCGCCCGCTTCGGAAAGGTGGAGCTTTCCCCTCCCGGAGGAGACGTCATTGGGCGTCGACGATTGGATACCCATTTTCTGGCGTTCGAGGCGCTCGGCGCAACGGTTCGGTTGGCCGCCGGTTTTGAGATCGAGGCGGCGGACCTCAGAGGTGCGGAGTTTTTCTTGGATGAGCCCTCGGTTACGGCCACCGAGAACGCCCTCATGGCGGCGGTCCTCGCCAAGGGAGAATCCTTGATCCGGAACGCCGCCTCGGAGCCTCATGTCCAAGATCTTTGCCGCCTTCTCATTGCGATGGGTGCCCGCATCGAAGGAATGGGTACCAACCAGCTTCGTATCACGGGGGTGCCCGAGCTGGGAGGCGCCACCTTTGCGGTCGGTTCTGACCACATCGAAGCCGGGTCCTTCGTGGGCCTCGCTGCGGTTACGGGGAGCGAGATCGTGGTGGAAGGCGCCCCCGTCGAGCACCTCGATTCGACGCTCCTGGGCTTCGCGAAGCTCGGTGTCGAGGTGAGTGTCGACGGGGACACCCTCACGGTACATGGGGATCGTACCTGCCACGTGGCTACCGATGCGTTCGGGGCCGTGCCCAAGATCGATGACGGACCCTGGCCCGCGTTTCCCGCGGACTTGACGTCCATTGCGGTCGTAACCGCCACGCAGTGTACAGGCACGATCCTGGTTCACGAAAAAATGTTCGAATCCCGAATGTTTTTCACGGACAAGTTGGTCGGAATGGGGGCACGCATCATCCTCTGTGATCCCCATAGGGCGGTTGTGGTCGGGCCCTCGCAGCTTCAGGGTACGGTGCTCGAGAGCCCGGACATCCGCGCGGGAATGGCGATGTTGATCGCCGCCTTGGGGGCCCGGGGGACCAGCCGTATCCAAAATGTCACCCAGATCGAACGGGGTTACGAGAAGATTGACGAGCGCCTGAAGGCGTTGGGCGCCCGCATCGAGCGTCAGGACGTCCCGTAGTAAATGAGCACGCTTTTCCGCGAAGACTGGTAGCGGGCCCACAGCCAAAGGGAGTGACGATGTCTGAGAAAGAGAAGGATACGACCGGTGAGGCAGAGACGAACGAAGAGGGACGCGGCGAGGGTATCAAGGGCGGGATTCGTTATGGACTCGGCATGCTCGCGGCGATGAAGGACGCCATTGAAGAAACCCTGAAGGAGGCGAAGGAACGTGGGGATCTGACTCCGGAACGGGCGAAACAGGTGATGCGGACCACGCTCGAGAAGGCGCAGGAAAAAGCTGGGGAAGCTCGTGATGCGCTCGATTTCGTCAAACAGAAGGAGTTCACCCTGCTCAAGGAGCTTGTGGACCGGCTCGACACCCGGGTCAATGATATCGAGCAAAAGGTGGGCACGGACCGGGGGCGGGGCACAGACTCCTAGACCGAAAGCGCGAAGGGCTCGTGAGCGCCTGAAGGTCCCGCTGCGCAGGCCGCAGAAGTCTTGAAAAGAAACGATGTTACGGCTAGGTTTACCTTCGTTTGGGCCGCCCGAAGGGGCGGCGATTTCGTAAGTGGGGGAGTTGTTCGCCCCCGCTTTTTTGTTCTCGGGGGTTTGATGTCGATGCCCCGGGTGGGGGGCAGCATGGCTCCAACGAGGGCGAAGATTGAGCGGGAGGCAGAGCGTCGCCTCCTGGATCTGGGAATCGATCTCGTTTCGATGGATTGGGCGGGTAGCCGTAATCGACCGGTCATTCGGCTCCGTATCGAGCGGAGTCCCATGGGTGATCCGCCGGTGACGGTGGACGATTGCGCCCGCGTGAGCCGTGCGTTGGAGGGTTGGCTGGATGAGCATGACGAGATACCGGAGCGTTATGTGCTGGAGGTCTCGTCACCGGGTATTGAGCGGCCGCTTACACGGACGCGGGATTGGGAGCGATTTGCGGGCGAGTCGGTGGTAGTAGTGGGCTACGGCGTGCTCGCGGAGCGCTCGTCTCGGCTCGAGGCCGAGTTATTGGGGTTGGATTCGGAGCCGGAACCGACGGTTCGACTCCGGCTAGGAGATGGTGCCGAGGTGGGTGTGCCTCTAAAGGAGATCAAGGGAGCCCACCTTTTGTTCAAATGGAAGTAAGCGCTCAGCGCTGAGGGCATTATGATCGATGCTGGCCAAATTGTCGCCGCGTTCAACGACGTCGCTACTACGAAGAGCCTGACCCCCGAGGAGGTGAACGACCTCCTGAGAGATGGCATTATGGCAGGCTTGGCTCGGATACATGGCCCCAATGTGCAGGCCGAAGTCACGATCGACGACACAACCGGTGGCTTGGGAATTATCGTACTCCGTCGTGTGGTCGAAGAGGTTGAGGATCCGTCGTCGGAGATCAGCCTGGAAGAAGCCCGATGGGACGACGAGGGTTTCGAGGTCGGAGACGTGATGGAAATTCCGGTCGACTTTCAAGATTTCGGCCGAAACGCTGTGATGGCGGTGAAGCAACGCATCGTGCAGCGGGTCCGCGAGAACGAACGCGACCGGATTCGGGAGGAGTACGGCGATCGGGTGGGCGAGCTCCTGTCGGGCGAAGTCCAGCAGGTCGAGAGAGGGAAGATCGTGGTGATGCTCAACCGGACCCCCGATGCCGACGCCGTCATTCCATGGAAGGAACAGAATCCTCGCGAGCGTTTCAGGCAGGGTGACCCAATCCGGTGTGTCCTCAAAAAGGTGGAAGAAACCCCGAAAGGACCTCGCCTGGTGCTGTCTCGGGCGGCCCCGATCTTTGTGGGCGCGCTCTTCTATCTCGAGGTTCCGGAGATCCATCAGGGTATCGTCGACATCAAGGAAATTGCGCGCGAAGTCGGTGGCAGAACCAAGATCGCCGTCTATAGCCGTGACGAGTCGATCGATCCGGTGGGCGCCTGTGTCGGGTTGCGGGGTTCGAGGGTTCAAGCTGTGGTTCAGGAGTTGGGCGGAGAGCGCATCGACATCGTTCCCTGGCATCCCGAGCCGGAGGTTTTTGCGCGGCGGGCTCTTGCGCCGGCCCGGGTCTCGAAGGTGATGAGCGACAAGGAGCGCCAGGTGATCACGGCGATCGTCGACGAGGATCAGCTGTCTCTGGCGATCGGCCGAAACGGACAAAACGTCAGGCTCGCTTCTCAGCTCATCGGATGGCAGATCGATCTTTACGGGTCCCGCGAATGGCTGGAGCTCGGCGCGGACTTGTCCCTGTTCAAGAGGGAAGCCGATGACGATGCCTTCGAGACCTCCGACTTCGCGCTCGCCGAACTCGAGCTGACGCCGGAGACTCTGAGTGCCCTCGAGGGCGCCGGATATACCACGTTTTTGCAAATCATCGAATTCGACCGTGACGCCTTCTTGGCCGTCGAGGGCCTCGGGGAGACGGAAGCCGACCAATTACTGAAGTTGATCGATGAGCTGACGGTCGTTGCCGATGACCCCTCTCTATTGGCGGTGGACACCGCCACCGACGTCGGAGACACCCCTGCGGGGGACGAGGATGCCGCCGGTGAGGAGGCATCCAAGGGAGACGACGAGGATCCAGGCGAGGGGGAGATTCAGGCCGAGACGGACCTAGAGGAAAAGGCGACCGCTGAAGGCGACGAGACCGAAGCCTCAGCGGGCGAGAACGACGAGACCGAAGCCTCAGCGGGCGAGGACGAGAAAACCGAAGCCTCAGGGGGCGAGGACGACGAAACCGAAGCCTCAGAAGACGAGGACGAGGACGGGGAAGCCGAAGGCTCAGAAGACGAGGGGAAAACCGAAGGCTCAGAAGACGAGGACGGGGAAACCGAAACCTCGGATGACGAGAGCGAGACGGATGCGTGATCCTTTAGCGCTTTTAGGAATGGCTCGTCGCGCCGGGGCGCTCGCTTACGGGACCGGGTCGACCAGGCGGGCGCTCAAGGAGGGGCGTGCTCGACTGATCCTGTTCGCCCAAGACGCCTCTGAGACGCAGAGGGAAAAGGTGATGAAGCTTCTCCGTCACCGGACGACGCCTCGCGCGACCCTCGGGACGCGTGAGGCGTTGGGCTCGGCGGTGGGCTCCGCTCCCGTTTCCGCAGTCGCGGTCACGGATAGGGGGTTCGCGAAAGAGTTGTTGGCCCGGCTTGGCGTCAAGCCGGCAAAACCAGTCCAGAATGGGATGCGGAGGTAAGCCAAGCGGATGCGGGTTGCAGAACTAGCCACCGACCTCGGAGTTTCGTCAAAGATTTTGCTGAGCCTCCTGCGTTCCATGCGGATCTCCGTGTCGGACGAGGATGCTTCGATCGACGACGGTAATGTCGCCCTCATCCTAGCCCGCCTCGAACGTGAGCGGCGGAGTGGACACAAGGATGCCGCGGAGGCGATCGAGGCGGCCATTGTGGATGCCAAGCCCTCCGCGGGAAAGCGCCGCCGCCGCCGAAAAAGCGAATTACCCCCAGAACCGGAACCGGAGGTCCTGGAGGCGGTTGACCCGTCCGGAGAGGTGACGGAGGAGCAGGCGGAGAGCGGCTCTGACGACGGCGAAGACCGTACTGAGGCCGTGGAGCCGGATCCGATGGGGGTGGAGGAAGGCGACGAGCTCCCCCCGGATATCGATGCGAAGGTTGATCCTGAATCATCGGCTCCGGAGGAGCTCGAGGTCGAAGCGGATGCTGAAGCTCCGGTGGAAGAGGAGGCGGAGCCGGAGACACCGGTTTCCGAATCCCCTGACCCCAGTCCGGAAGCCCCGCCACGGAAACGTCCGGAGCCGGCGCGGCGGGCTGCGCCGGAGGGACCAGCCCGGGTGATTCGGCGACCTAAGCCGGCGGTTAGCTCCGGGACGGCTGGGCAGGTCCGTGTCCAGGCGGAGGGGTACACCCCTGATGGCCAGCGGAGCCAGCGTCAGAAGAAGGGCAAAAAGCGCCAACGTGTGGATCAGAGCGCCGTCCAAGAGAACATCCAGCGAGTCATGGCTCAACTCAAGGGCGGAGGGAAGAAACGGCGCCGTAAGGGATCCGCACCCTCGAAGGAGGAGCGCGAGGCAGCCGAGCAAGAGGCGCTGGTGGAGGAGGAACGCGAACGGAAAACTGTTCGTGTAAACGAATTTCTGACCGTTGCGGAGTTGTCCGGCCTCATCGACGTGTCCTCCATGGAGATCATCGGGTCCGCGTTCAAGAACCTGGGCCTCATGGTGACCATCAATCAGCGCCTCGACTTCCCTCAGATTGAAATGCTTCTCGAGGAGTTCGGGTGCACAGCGATTCGTGAGGAAGAGTACGGCCACCACGAAGACACGGTCGAAGAACAGGATGCCGAAGACGACCTGAAACCTCGGCCCCCTATCGTGACCGTAATGGGGCACGTCGACCACGGAAAAACGCTTCTTCTGGATTTCATCCGAAGCTCCAACGTCGTGGCCGGCGAATCGGGCGGGATCACGCAACACATCGGTGCGTACCATGTCGAGTTGGACGGCGGCCGTATGATCACGTTCCTGGATACGCCGGGTCACTCCGCTTTCACCGCCATGCGGGCGCGAGGGGCAGAAATCACCGACATCGTCATCCTCGTGGTGGCCGCCGACGATTCGGTCATGCCGCAGACCAAGGAAGCGATCAGCCACGCTCGGAACGCAGGGGTACCTCTGGTCGTTGCAGTCAACAAATGCGACCTACCGGCGGCGAACGCGCTCAAGGTGAAGCAGGAGCTCCTTCAGGAGGATGTCCAGGTCGAGGAGTTCGGCGGGGATATTTTGAGCGCGGATATCTCGGCCAAGACCGGGGAGGGGATCGACGACCTGCTCGAAAAGGTCTTGCTCCAGGCCGACATGTTGGAGCTGAAGGCGAACCCCGACCGAAAGGCCCTGGGAACCGTAATCGAGTCCCAGTTGGACGTAGGAAAGGGGTCGGTCGTCACGGTCCTGATCACGAAGGGCACCCTTCGTGTGGGAGAATCCTTCGTCGTCGGGAAGTTTGGGGGTCGAGTCCGTGCGCTGTTGGATGAGCGTGGTAATAAGGTGGACAACGCCGGGCCGGGTATCCCCGCACAGATTCTCGGCACGGCCGGTGTTCCCCAGGCCGGAGACACCTTCCAGGTCATGGCGGCCGACAAGGCGAGCGAGATTGCCGAAAAACGGATGCGCCTGGATCGGGAGAAGCAGCTGCGAATCAAGGAACGCGGTGCCAAGCTGGGGGACTTTTCCGGTATGGTGGCCGAGGGAACCGCAGATACGCTACCGCTCAT
>Ga0209980_10000838_pt1 | contig 16788 bp, 15 predicted proteins | sample CR02metaG_FD_183611 | JGI IMG/M metagenome (GOLD analysis project Ga0209980, IMG submission 183611) | Deep subsurface microbial communities from Mariana Trench to uncover new lineages of life (NeLLi) - CR02 metaG (SPAdes) (version 2) | ecosystem: Environmental > Aquatic > Marine > Ocean trench...
ACACACCTTGGCGGATCTTCATCTAATCGGGAGGGGGTATAAAAAGGGTATTGATAATCGGTTTGCCTTTCCCAAGGTCGTCATGATGTACCGTGACGTTAGAAAGGAAATTCCCGCCCATCTGAGAAACATCACTAGGGTCATGGAAGATGAGCTTTCCTATCTGGAAGGCTATCTGGATAACAATCTCCCCAAGGGAGTCATTCACGGTGATTTCTTCACGGACAACATTAAATTTAAAAAGACCAGATTGGTGGGGGTTTTGGATTTCGAGGCTGCCTGCCGGGGAAAATTTATCTATGACCTTGCAACAGCAGTCAACGCTCTCTGTTACCTGGATGGACGCTACCGCATCGAACGTTTTGAGGCGTTGATTTCAGGCTACGAAAGCCTGCGCCCTTTATCGTTGCCAGAATGGGATTCCTTCCCCAACGAACTCCGCTTTTCATCTATCAGGTTTACCATAACCAGGATTAAGGAATTTTACTTACGGAAGATGGATGAAAACCATAGAGTTTACAGGGACTTTAAGGAGTTTTTTGATCGCCTTTTAATCCTCCGGAGAGAGAAGGAAGGCGGAATGGAAGATATTTTACTTGCAATGGCAACGGGTTACGACTACCGAAAATATCAGAAATCGAAACCGGCCAAGTAGCGTGGAACCCTCCACAGACAGCAAATTGCTATCTCCCCTTACATTTAACTTCTTCTGAGAAGCCGGGAGTTCAGCCTTCCAATTTTGATCGAGGCATCCTTGCGGATAAGGCGAATCAAACCGAAAAATGTCAAGAACAGACCGATAAAAAAAAGCAGCCGCCCTCCTCCCAGCACAACATAGTAGAAATCGACATTCACTCGAGCTGTATTGTATTTTTCCCTATCCTTATTAATTCTTCGAAGAACCTCCTCGTTTTTCCGAAGGTCAAGTTCTTGAAAGTTCCGATAGCTCTCCTCCAGACCTGTTTTGGCTGTATTGCGCAATAACCTCTGGTATTTTGTGATCTGCACCGCACCGACAATCCAATTCCCGATGCCCAGGAGCAGAAGCATCAGACCGGCAACTAGGAGATAACTAGAGTAGATGTCTTTGGGTTTCACGGCTTCAAATTCTGTTTATGATCAATCACCTACCACACCTTCCGGCAGACGTCAAAAAGCTTTATGCTGCCACCTTACGGCATTTAAATGTATCTTGAGCTCCGAGGCATATTAGTTTAGCATAGAGATCCTGTGAAGTGTTACGTCATTGGTGATATCCATGGCTGTCTAGAGGAGATGACCTGCCTGCTTGAGGCCCTTCCCCTAAAGCCCACGGATCGGCTGGTATTTTTGGGCGATTACGTTGATCGAGGCCCAGACTCCCGGGGAGTTGTATCTCATCTTATTGATCTGAAGGGCAAGGGAAGGCAAGAAGTGATTTTTCTCAAAGGGAATCACGAGGACATGTTACTCTCTTATTTAGGACTTCCTGGGAAATACGGGGATATGTTTCTTTTCAACGGAGGGGATGCCACCATGGCCAGCTACGGGGTCTCACGGAGAAATAGCTCTCCACATGAGCTTCTGACGGCTATACCTAAAGACCACCTGGAGTTTTTCAAAAGATTAGAAATTTATTACCTGATGGAGCCATTTCTCTGTGTCCATGGAGGTATTCATCCAGCAAAGTCCCTAGATGCCCAAATTGAGGGGGAGATGCTCTGGATCCGTGATGAGTTTATCCAAAACAAGCACGCCCTCCCTTATACCGTCCTTTTCGGACATACCCCTCATGAGGAGGTGCTTTTCCATCTCCCCTACAAGGTTGGCTTGGATACAGGTCTCGTCTACTGGAATGTGCTGAGCTGTCTAGAGGTGACCGAGAAGGTTCTGTTCCAGATCAGGAGGGGAAAAAATAAGGTGACCCAAAAGCTGGTAAGAGACCGCTGGGATTATGCAACCGGCTCTCTTCTAGCTTGAGCTTTCATTGTCCTCCGGGCACGGGTCTTCATTCATTTCCTTTCGTTTGACGCTGCCCCTTTCACCTCATCTCCCAGATCCAAGACTGTCTTGAGGACCTGCATTTGATTCTCGAGATGCTTGACAGTGGCGGCCTGTGCCAGCTCCGGATTTCGCTTCAGGAAGGCATCCAGGATCTGGTCACCTAGTATAAATAATAAAAGTTTATAGAGGAATACTTCTAGAACCAAAGCATTGTAATGGACAAGTACTGTAGCATATTGAGAACGCTGCTTGTGGGTTGAAAATTCTGGGCTAAAAAAATAGGATAATGATCAACAATTAAGTTATATCGACCACGGGTGTTGAACCCCGTGGTCGACCAAAGGGAAGAGCTACCGCTTCTCCCCCCTGTGGAGTAATGGACCGCGACTCCACGGGGGATACCCCACCTGCCTGCGCAGGCAGGTGGGTAATGTGCCTGCGGCAAGCCCAATAATCAACACAGCCGGAGGTGCTCAGTGGCTAAATTACGTTTATCACTTGCCTGTGACAGTTACGATTACCTGCAACCTCTACGGGAGGGAAAGGTCGAAGCAGAGGGGCTCGATCTCAATCTCATCACCGTTGAGAGCGGTATCCGTCATGAGCGGATGTACCACTACGGAGAATACGACGCTTGTGAGTTTTCAATGTCGTCCTATCTGGTGGCCCGATCGAAAGGTGTCGACTGGTTTCCGGCAATTCCGTTTTTCACCCGACGCATGTTCGGCCATAAGTTCTGCTTCATTCGTGCCGGGTCAGAATTCAAAAAACCCTCAGACCTGAAAGGGCGCAAGATTGGCATCAGGACCTATGAGAATACCCTCGCCCTTATGGTAAAGGGAATGTTCATGCAAAATTATAATCTTTCCGTCGATGAAGTCACCTGGGTCTGCGTCAACAAGAAGCTTGTAGGAACCAATCCCCCTACAAATATTAACATAGAGCAGGTTGAGGGAAAAAGGAAGCTAGAGGAGCTACTCGTATCAAAAGAGATCGATGCCGAGGTTGAACCGGACTTGCCTCGGAGCTGGCTCAATGGAGAAAAAACAGTCCAGCGTCTCTTCCCTGATTTTGAGAGGGAAGAACGAGACTATTACAAAAAAACCCTCATTTTCCCCATTATGCACCCGATTGTGATCAAGAAAGAGATACTCGACCGCGACCCCTGGGTGGCAACGAGCCTCTTTGAGTTATTTAATAAAACATGGCGACTTTACCGAAATTTCATGCAACAGCCCCATCGGTTGAGTTTCGCCTGGGCAAGTTCTTATCTGGAACAAGAGAGGGCTTTTTTCGGTAGAGATCCCTATGCCCAGGGCTTGAGGGAAAACCGTCATGACGTCCAGACCATGATTCAATTTGCCCAGGAGCAGGGGATGCTAGATCGTCCTCTTACGGTCGAAGAGCTGTTCACGGAGAATACAAGGGAAACGTAGGACCCGTGATTCGTGCCTCGTGTTCGTGGCTGTTCGTTTTTCGGCGAGATCAATCCCTGATATCTTGTAAGAGCCACTCCGTAGGGATCTCTCTCCCTAAACCCCTCTGTTTTGCGAGCTCGTAGACCTCACCGGCAACCGCGAAGAACTGTGCACCCTGAATGTTTCCTCTTTCGGAATAGGTAATTTGCTCAGCTGAGGTCCTTCCTTTCTTCTCACCGCTCAACAGCTCTGCCAAGAGGATGGCCCTGTCCTGCGCAATCGTACCATGAGCTCGCTTGCCCCTTGTTTTCATCTTGGAATTCAGAACCTGCCCTGGCATAGCGGCATAGGTCAGATATTCGTCTGGTATGCCAAACTCCGGCAGTCCCCACGGGGCTGGGGCATTACCAAACCTCAAAGAAACATCGATCCTCTTCAAGGTCACTTCGTCGGGCTTTCCACCTATGCAGGTGATGTGGGTCCCCTCTTCGAGCCATTTGCCGATGATAATGGGGACGGCCGAGTCGGTACAGCCGGCGATAATGTCTGCACCCTCATAGACAGCTTTCGGACTCTCCACAGCACAAGCCTCAATACCGAATTTTTCAGCCATCTCCCGAGCAAATTTTTCCCTGTGCGCCTTAGTTGGGCTATAAACCTGAAGACGCTCGATCTTTCGTGCTAAGGTAAAAGCCTCCATGTGCGACCTGGCCATTCCACCCGAGCCGATCATGCCGACAACTTTGGCATCCTCCCGCGCCATGGTCCTCACCCCTATTCCCGAATCGGCCCCAACCCTCATGTGCTGGAGGTACCCGTCGTTGATCAAGGCCAGCGGCTCGCCATTTTCGATATTCATCAGGAAGATCAGCCCGCAGAACATTCCCGGCCGGATACAGTACTTCTCCTGAGTTCTCGCACCTTCATATTCCTGCTCGTATATCACATCCGACTTCATTCTTATGGCGAAGTAGCCCGAAACCGACCCTCCCTCCATCGTGCCCCATTGGTACATCTTTTGCGGGTCTTTGGTCGGGATCTGGATATCAATGCGTGGCCTACACACAGCCTCACCCTTGGCAATCTGTTGATAGGCTTTTCCCAAGGCCTGCATCGTCCTCTCCATGGTGAGGACTTCCTTTACGTCATTATTGTTGAGTATGAGTGTCATAGGTACGCCTTCAGCCGTCTTAACGATCTCTCCTCCTCCAGGCCGGTTGGGTCAATCTTAAAAAGCATGATTCACTTCTCCTTATTCTCTTACAATTCCCCGTGTATGACCTGATCGATCAGAGGCAAATCTCCCGCCAGAAAATCCAGTTTACCAAGCTCCTGTATCTCCGCCCAAAGGATCTGATGAAAGGCCAGGTTCGCCGGTTCTCCTCGGTAACGGTCGACTCTGAAGAATGTCAGTCTCACCGCTGTTCCATCCTGGTAAAGATGGTTATGCTGAAAGACCTCTTTCGCTGATTGAACCTCTATTCCCAACTCCTCCTTTAACTCTCTCTGCAGTGCGTCCAAACATCCCTCTCCCCCTTCTACTTTGCCCCCGGGTAATTCCCACTTAAACGGGAAGGAGCCCTCCTCTCTCCTCTGACACACTAGCAGCCGACCCCCCTGAAAAATTAACCCGGCTGCCACCTCCAACGTTTCAACCGAACTCACCTTTTTCCTATTGGGACTTCTCTCTCTTGAAGATTATACAGCTCCCGAACATGATATTCTGAATAGAGCATACCAATTCCCACCCATCCATACCCAATTCATTTAAAACGGCCTCTGTCAAATCACTTCCCTGCAATAATCGGTATTCGAATTGACGCATGGCCTTAACCTACTAAGGTGATTCAGATTTGTCCTTGATTGACGATTTTTTGGTTTCTTTTCAGCGAACGGCGCGAGACTAGCCGATAGTAAGCCAGTATGTCAATCTTGCACTGGGGGCTTGACAGACACTCCGTTATGGCAATAGTCTTACACGGTAATTGAAAAACGGCAATGCTGTGCAGCTACAGCCTTCAGGTTGTAGACATTAGAATAAAAAATACAAAGACAGAAAAGGAGGGGAATCATGTTTAACATAAGAAGATACATAATTTGCCTGGCGGTGGCTATTACCGTGCTGGGCCTTATTGCGGTAAGAGCTGCCAGTGCCAAGGTTGTTGGGGACACGATCATTTTCGGTGCTGCCCTTTCCGCTACCGGCAAGTACTCGACAGCTGGAAAGCATACAAAAAACGGCTACGACCTTGCCGTCGAGCGCATCAATGGGATGGGCGGCGTCAAGGTTGGCGGTAAATACTACAAGATAAAGATCAAGTATTATGACGACGAGTCGACGGCTGCGCGCGGCGCCCAGCTCGCTGAACGTTTGATAAAGCAGGACGGGACCAAGTTCATGCTTGGCCCATACAGCTCGGGCCTGACCAAGGCGATCGCCCCGGTGACCGAGAAATACAAGATCCCGATGGTGGAGGGAAACGGGGCATCGCGCAGCCTCTTCAACAAAGGTTACAGGTACATTTTCGCCGTGCTCTCGACCTCCGATTACTACTTGAGAGAAGCCATTAATCTGGCTGCCGAGGTTGCCAAAAAGTCGGGCAAGAGTCCCAAGAGCCTAAAGGTGGCCCTGGCCATGGAGAACGATCCGTTCTCGCAGGATATCCGCGCCGGGGTGCTTGAAGACGCCAAGCGCTGGGGTATGAGAGTCGTCATCGACGACAAGCTGCCGCCCGAGCTCAATGACATGGCGGCAACCCTGACCAAGGTCAAGGCCCTAAGGCCCGACGTCCTGGTAGTCTCGGGCCACTCCAAGGGCGCGACGCTGATCATCCGCCAGGTCTCGGACATGAAGGTCAATGTCCCGATGCTCGCCATTACCCACTGCGAGGCGGCGGCGGTTATTAAGAATTTTGGTTCACGTGCCGACTACACCCTCTGTGCGGCACAGTGGGCCCCTACCCTGACCTATGAAGGCAAGTGGTTTGGCACGGCCGGCGACTATTCGAAGAGATTCAAGGATAAATACGGCTACGTACCACCCTATCAATCCGCTGAGTCGACAGCGGCGGTCCTGGTCTATGTCGATGCCCTGGAGCGAGCGAACTCGTTCGACACCGAGAAGGTCCGTGACTCGATTGCCGCCACTGACATCAAGACCTTTTACGGCAACGTGAAGTTCGACAAAACTGGAAAGAACATTGCCAAGCCCATGGTGCTTCGCCAGATAGTGAAGGGCAAGTTCAAGGTGGTGGCACCGACCAAGTGGGCAACCTCTAAACTCATCCACCCAATACCCAAGTGGAACCAACGGTAACTCTCTTATACGCGTGCCCGTCACTACACGTGGGGGCGGGCACGCCCCCCTTCCGGAAATGTTGAGTAACCTTGCCCTGCTGTACGAGGCACCGATCCTGTCAGTGCAACTGATTATCGACGGCATTCTGATCGGCGCCATTCTCGCCCTGGCGGCCTATGGCATGGCCCTGGTCTGGGGGGTGATGAACATCATCAACATCGCCCAGGGCGAGTTCGTCATGCTGGGCGGCTATGTAACCTTTTTTCTCACCGCCGCCGGAGTGAACCCGCTGTTGACTATACCGGTCGCGGCAGCAGCCCTTTTCATTCTCGGCTGGGCATTATACCGCCTGGTCGTGTTCCGCGTTGTGGACAAGGACATGTTTATCTCGATTCTTGCTACCTTCGGCATCAGCATCATTTTGCAGCAGCTCGCCAATGAGTTGTTTGGGGCCGATATACGAACCGCCGAGTCTGGCCTTCGCACCCTGCTCTTTGCCGACGGAATGGTGACGGTGACGCAGGTGAAAATCGTTGGATTCGTTGGCGCGCTGGTACTAGGAGCGGGCCTATTCTTATTTCTAAAGAAGTCTCGCCTCGGCCAGTCGATGCGAGCCACCGCACAAAATGCACGGGCCGCCCGCATTATGGGCATCAACACCGATCGCGTCTACGCCACCACCTTTGCGCTGAACGCTGCGATCTGCGGTGTGGCAGGCAGCCTGGTGGTGATGACATGGTTGATCCACCCCTATCTGGGTCTGGCCTATACACTCCGCTCGTTCATGATTGTGATCGTAGCAGGCCTCGGCAACCTTGCGGGTGTGGTTTTTGCCGGTACGGGCCTGGGCATCGTCGAAAATTTTGCTGGTTTTCTACTGGGAACAGAATACCAGGCCGCATTCGTCTTCTCTCTTCTGGTCGTAATCCTCCTCGTGCGCAACTTCCGTTTAACCAAGAAGCGCAGGTACCTCAAGTGACTGATAACATCCGAAGCGCCCTTCCGTACCTTCTTATCGGTAGTGCCGGTCTGGCCGCTCCCATCATCGCCCCGAACTTTCAAATCCAGCTTGCCATGCTCTGGATGATGATCATTCTGGCGCTCACCTGGGACATCGCCGGCGGACAGATGGGCTACAATTCGTTCGGCAACATATTGTTTTTCGGTATTGGATGTTATGTCACCGCCGTGATGCAGCGAGAGCTGTTTTTCGACATCGCGGAATATGCGAATGTCACCGGGAAGGTGGTGACGCTGACCTCCTATCAATATTTTACCGGATTCTCTTTAGGTCTGGCTCTTTCTGTTCTCATCGCGGTAGCCGTGGGAGTGGTGCTAGGATCGGGCATCCTGGGTCTGCGAGGACACTACTTCGCCATCTGCACTCTGGGTGTCGGCGTTGCCGCCGGAGAACTCGCAAGCGGCTGGGAGTTTGTTGGCGCCGGCTCCGGCATGCTTGCCCCGATCTATCCCGGAGAAGCCAACGAGCAAGGTCTCTTCTATTACTACACCTTTTTCGTTCTTGCCGTGCTCTGCTTTTTCACCCTCAAACGGCTCTATTCGAGCCGGTTCGGTCTTGCCATAAATGCCATCCGCGACGATGAGGACAAGGCAGAGGCCATGGGCATTCATACCACGCGGTACAAGACCGTGGCTTGGTGCATATCTGGATTTTTCCTGGCCCTTGCGGGCGGCATGTTCGGACACCTGAACAACTTTATCGATCGGGAAGTGGCTTTCCCCAGTAGCACCTTTGGCGTGTGGATGGTGCTGATGGCGATCCTGGGCGGTAAAGGTACCATCTGGGGACCGGTACTCGGCGCAACGGTCTTTCACGTTACCCAGGAGCTATTCTGGACTTATCTCTTTGGCTGGCAGCGGGTGGCCCTTGGGGTCCTCATAGTCGTCATCGTGGTATTCTTCCCACAGGGGATCATGGGTTGGCTGCGCGAGAGGTGGCCGGAGAAATTTGGCGAGACCGTGGATACAGATGCCTCTACCGCCTAAGCGGCCCCGGACAAACTCCGATGAATCCGATTCTCGAAGTGAGCGGCGTTTCCAAGTCCTTCGGGGGCGTTGTTGCAAACAGCGACATCAGCCTGATTGTCCCCGTCGGTAAAATCATCGGCCTCATCGGACCTAACGGGTCGGGTAAGACGTCGCTATTTAACTCTATCGTCGGCTACCATCCGATCGACAGGGGTTCCATCAAGTTTGATGGAGCCGAAATTTCAAAACTGCGTGTTCCCGAAATTGCCCGTATGGGCCTCTTGCGAACCTTTCAGCAGACCCGCATCTACGGCAAGATGAGTTGCATGGAGAACATGGAGACCAGCGTGCCCCATGTCCACGAAGGTTTGCTCACCATGTTCACCAGATTTCCTGCAGAGGTGGCGGAAAAAGCCGAAGGCCTGCTGGAATTTGTAGGCCTGTATGTAAAACGCCATCTGCGCGCAGGAGAGCTCTCCTTCGGTCAACAAAAGCTCCTGGAATTCGCCATGGCGCTCATGAACCAGCCCAGGATGCTCCTGCTTGACGAGCCCACGGCGGGCATCAATCCGACCCTCATCAACAGCTTGATTGATAGGCTCAAACGAGCAAACTCCGAGATCGGGATTACGCTTTTCGTAATCGAGCATAATATGCGGGTGATCATGGACCTGGCCGAGCATATCTATTGCCTGGCCCATGGCGAGCTGCTAGCCAACGGCGCCCCCGAGGAAATCCGTAACAATCAACGCGTCATTGACGCATATCTAGGAGCCAATTGATTGGGGTCAACTGCAGGTCAAGCAGGGATAGGCAAGCCATCGGTTCCGGAGGAGATAAAATCGACACGATAGCTTCCGACGAGGATGGTATGGCCAAGGAAGACAAAAGTACCAAAAGAGGGCCCACCCCGGATAGGATCGCTGAACTGGCCGGAAAGGAACCCCTTTTGATGATCGAGGGCCTAGTGGCCGGCTACGGCAAGATGGAGATCCTCCATGGCATCAATTTACAGGTCATGGCCGGCCAGTCCCTCTGTCTGATCGGGCCCAACGGCGCCGGCAAGTCCACGGTGCTTCACTCTATCTATGGGTTCACCAACATCATGAGTGGAACCATCACCATTAAGGGAACAGACATCACACGGCTAAGTCCCAACGAAAAGCTCAAGACCGCTGGCATCGCCTATATCCTTCAGGAAAATTCGGTATTTCCGGACATGACAGTCGAAGAAAATCTCTGGATGGGAGGTTTTCTGATGGACAACCCGAGCCAGGCTAAAGAGGCGGGAGAAAAGGTCTTTGGGAAATACACCCCCCTGGCAGCGCGCCGTCACCAGCGGGCGGGCGTCCTATCAGGAGGCGAGCGGCGGCTGCTCGAGATCGCACGTGCCCTCGTTATGGACCCTCAAGTGCTGTTGGTCGATGAGCCATCTGTCGGACTTGAGCCCCGCTACATCGAAATGGTCTTCGAAATCCTAAGCGACCTCCAGCACGGAAAGCAGACTATCATCTTGGTGGAACAGAACGCCAAGAAAGGCCTCGAGTTCGCGGACGTCGGGTATGTTATGGTCTCCGGGGAGATCGCCAAAGCCGGGACGGGAGACGCCCTCCTCCAGGACCCTGAGGTCGGTCGCCTGTTCCTGGGTGGATAAATCAGGGGGCCGTTTTCACTGTATTCACTTATGCGGGGAAAATACCACGAATTCAGCCCCTGCTTCGGAGCAGAGACCAGGGGCCTCTAGAATATTGAAGGAACTAGTCAGAAAAACCGTCATATTACGTTGGAAAGTTTGCAGAAAAAGGAATGGGATCAGAAACGATAGAAGGCTGCCTGGGTCAGATTTTAATCAAGTTATATTGACCACGGAGTTTGAACCCCGTGGTCGACCAAAGGGAAGAGCTACCGCTTGAAACCCCATCGGTTTTGTGCCCGCGGCACGCCGTGGGGTTACCCAAGAATCTAAGGGGTCAAGCGGATTTTCAATAAACACTAACCTCATCGGATTGCCACTCTTTAAATAGACTCCCGCTAAACAGGCTTTCGCTGCTCTCAGGTATTTCATCTGCTGGTGTCGTCATCGGTTCGATCGGTGACAGAACAATTCCTTTCTCTTTGACAATGTCGAACTGGTATTCGGTGAGGTCAATGGCAGTCCCCCGCATCTTGCTCAGCAAGAGAGTACGGATCAAGCCACTTTCCCCCCGAGCATACTTGAGCACCACAACACCGTTGACAGGAAACTCCTCCGCCTCGTGCCCACCCATTCGGGCACCGTTTATAGCGTACGCAGTAAGCAGATTGGTTGTCCCCATGTTTTCCTGCAGGGCGTGGATCAGTGCCCGAGATCGGTCCCGGAGACCGTTTGTCGTATTCTGAGAAGCGATCAGCGGCCCCACAGGATCAATAACTACTCGCGACGCCCCTACCCGTTTCACATAGCTGGCCAGATCTGCCACCGTCTTGGAGATATCGATCTCCTTTTCTTTGCTTCCCACCATGCGGGCGCTGAAATAGGGAGAGGCATCGAGGATCAGCAACTGTTTTTTTTCCACGTATTGGTTCAGGTCCCAACCCATGGAGGCCGCCTCCTCCACGATCTCAGCAGGTTTACTGTCCACGGCCACATAAACCGCCTTTTCCCCATCCACAAGACCTCTGAGAACGAACTGCATACAAAAGATACTTTTCCCCAACCCCGCTTCCCCGGTAACAAGACAAGATTTGCCTTCGGGGAATCCCCCCTGGATGAGAGGGTCCAGATCGGCGATCCCTGAGGAAACCCGCTTTATATCCTGATCAGTTTTATCGTCTTCTTGAGATTTGACAATCGTACTCTGAGCCGGGTTTTTGCTAGAGTCTGTCTTCTCCCATCGATTGTCTTTTCTGGAGGAGACTGGCCATCTATCACTTGTTGAAATCGATTCGTGCTCTATTTCTAGACTTGCTTCCATGGATACTCAAACTCAGCATGATCTATGCCAGTTCACACAAATGCATATTTTTCACGAGCTTACCGCTGGGAGGGAAATCTCAACTCCTCTTTCATTCTAATATAATCTCCAATAAGCGAATCAAATCGATACTGGTGCTCCAATAGGAGCCGACCAACCCAGAGGATCATCGTCAAGGATCTGGACCTGATATCTACCTACGACAAAGTGAGCTGAGCCCTTTAATGGGTAGTCGGGTTTGAAATGGGAATAAATTCTTGAATTTTCCCCTGGAGCTGTTTTAAGGTAAAGGGCTTGACCAACCAACCGTTACACCCGGCTTCGATGCAGGCGTCTAGCTCCGATTCCCTGTTGAGAACCGTAGCGGCCAAGATGGGTATATCCTTGGTCGTCGGGTTGGAGCGGATCCTACGGGTCGCCTCTCGTCCGTCCATTCCTGGCATCAAGATATCCATGAGAATTAGGTGGGGTTTCTCCTTTAAAGCTTTTTCGACTCCCTCACTCCCTTGATTGGCTTTAATGACCGTAAACCCCAATGCCTCCACAAGGCGGGTTAGGATATCCAGCAAATCCTCATGATCTTCTACTACAAGCACCACCATTTTGCGCCCAGATTCTACCCTCATTCCTAACCCCCCGTTATCGCTCCGGTCTAGCAAGATGAGCAGATTAGCGATTGTGTTTCTGCAACGGATTCGCCATCTAAATAATACCCACTAGACTGATGGCTCACGCTAAATATATACAAAAACTGTGCCGCATTGATAAATTAGCGCACTTTTAGACCTTATGTTATATATAACCTCCTGATTGTAAATGAATTCTAGCTATATTACCGAGTCGAGTGATTATTCCTTAGCGAACTGCTCACTTAACAGATAGTGTAAAGAAACCCGACAATGAAGGAGCATTAGGGAGCAATACGGAACAAATTTAGATAAAAACAACAACAATATCAAAGACTTCAAAGCTCTTGGCAGAGAGGCCCGAAATTGTAAGGAATCCTGACAGGCTAGACGTTCCCTACACCTCCCCAGGAATGATACGCGATGGAAAATTTCCGTATGAGAGGAAGCGAGTCCCTGCTTTGGCCGAGGCTTGGACCATACTGGCAATAGCTATAGAGACTGGTGGAACCAGGGATTGACATACATGAAAGAAACCGGATGAACCCTCTACAAACGGTCGACCCAAACCCTGCCAATCCAAAAGGGAAAGCTTTCTGGACAGGGGTAGGACTAATGTTTAGCAGTTTTGGCGTCTTCCTGGTTTATTTGGTAATCCCGTTTTTATCGGTTTCATTTGAAGCGAAGGCAAGTATCGCAATTGCTGCGTGGATCTTCAGCTGGGGACTATTCTTGGTCGGAACACTCCTTACGGGAAAGGAAGGATATCGTTACCTCAAGCAACTCGTCCGAGACCGAAATCGAAAGTCATGAAGGTAGTGGCACGCCACGCAGGTAGTTTTATCATTGACCTGTTGGATGCTTTTCTGAAATGAAAAACAGCGGACGGTGTGGAGTGCTTTCTCTCGAACGTCAGGGACCCTTGGCTGCTTATGGTGTTTTTTTCTCCGACCCCGACCAAACTGAGTCCTCCCAGGTTGTGCCAAGGAGGTATTGACACAGAGGAGCTCGACCAATTAAGGGTAGCACTATGATTAGCGGATAGCACACCTCTAATCAAGTTATATCGACCACGGGGTTTGAACCACGTGGTCGACCAAAGGGAAGAGCTACCGCTTCTCCCCTTTGGAAACCCCATCAGTTTTGTGCCCGCGGCAAGCCACGGGGTTACCCAATAATCTATCCCGGAAAGTTAAGGCCGGAAAATAAGTTAACGACATGATAGCGAAATTTTAGAGGAGGAAAGAATGGTAAACCCGAAAGGCATTGACCATGTTCTTATCAATGTCACAGACCTTGACCGAGCGGTGAGATTCTACACTGAAAATTTTGGGCTTAAGGTGTCTGGACAACATGAAGGGACTGTCGTCTGGATGAATTTTGGCCAGTATGAAGAAAAAGGGTTATACATCCATGATTTTGGAATTTACAAGGTGGAACGGGAGCTTCCTGAATACAGAAGAAAAATGGCCGGATTAAACCATATCGCCTTGCATTATAATTCGGCTGAAGAGCTTGAGAAGGCCGCTCAGGAGATGGGAAAAAGAGGGGTCAAAATTCTCAAAGGTCCTGGTACTCATAAGGAAGATAATACCCGTTACGTTTACATCGAGGACCCGGACAAAAACGTAATAGAGCTTGTCGCCCCCTTAGGAGAAAGTCACCCCAAGGCATAAGGAGGAAGCATTGAAAGAGGATTTAAAAGAGGGACTTCACGGGGAAATCGCAATAGAAACAACCAATGACATGACCCCCCCCCATCTTGCCGAAAAAGGAAACTTCGTTTATTCCACCCCGGCTATGATAGCGCACATGGAACGGGCATCCCTTGAGGCAATCAGCGCTTATCTCGATGAGAACGAAACTTCCGTAGGGGTGAAAGTGAACATTTCTCACATCGCCTCAACAAAAATAGGAGAAACCGTTAGGGTAACCTCAAGGGTAATAAAAGTGGAAGGCCGAAGGATTACCTTTTCTGTCGAGGCTTATAACGAAAAGGGAAAAATCGGCGATGGAACCCATCAAAGGGTAATCATAAAGAGAAAACCCCTTGAGAAAAAATGATGAATCAAGTTATATCGACCACGGGGTTTGAACCACGTGGTCGACCAAAGGAAAGAGCTACCGCTTGAAACCCCATCGGTTTTGTACCCGCGGCTAGCCGTGGGGTTACCCAATAATCTATGGGGACAGAGAAAGAGATGCGATTTACGAGATGTCATGACAGAGGCACTCCTTCGTGCTCTATTTCCCCAGTACACAGGAGGCGCAATTTCGCCACTTCTTTTTGAGGTCCGCCCTCCCTGCCAATATAAATGAGGCACTTCCCCACCTTGAGTTTAGCGTAGAGGGTAGGCAAGGAATTGATCTGGGTACGGCGAATGTCATGCCGCCAGCAGCAGGGTTTTGGTGCTACAACCCCTCGCTGCTGAAGACGCCGAATAGGCTGGCAAAAGCAAGTTATATCGAACACGGGGTTTGAATCCCCGTGTTCGACCAAAGAGGAGAGCTGCCGCTTCTCCCCTTTGGAAACCCCATCGGCTTTGTGCCCGCCTCAAGAGGCGGGGTTTACATTAAATCAAAGACCCGCCAAGCCTTTGCTTACCTGTTTGCCCCCGGTGCCGATTTGTTACGGCTGTCTCAAATTGTTACGCCTCCTCATCTTTTCCCATCGTTTGTCAGCTTAAGTATGGTCTTGATTTCGTCTTTTACCTTGAAAAATGCTTGATTTACAACCATTTGGTCCATCATCGAGAATAATTCAAGTTGGCACGTTTTTAGCTATCTAAATTTTTGCCAGCAATCTTACTAAGGAGGTCTCTGCAATGACTGGCGATGAAACTATTATTACACTGGGACTGTCTGCTAACGTGGTACCCGCGTGGAGTGTCATACTCTATGTGATCCTTTCAAGCGTTTTTGTCCTAATGCGCCAAATCCCCCTCTATCTTCTCACAACCCAAGTATTTGCTGTTTCTTGGGGTTTCGCAATCTACTGGGAGAGACTTCTCTCGGGAGTTAGTTCCGTTACCACAGCCTTTCCGGTCTATATGTTCTGTGGCCTGGCAATCGTAAACTTAGCTATCGTTGCCTACTCCGCTGTGAATTCCAACGACTTCTCAGTTGCCCTGAAGTCTTGCGACAGATGGGTCATGCAGGCAAGGCGATTAATATCCTTTACGCAGGTAACCCTCTGCCGACTAGCAGGGGCAAAAGCCTGACCTCCTTATTCTCGACATCATGATGCCTCAGTTGGATAGTTGGTGGTGCGTACACAGCTCCAAGGGGACCCGAGTACAGCACCTATTCCTGTAATCCTGCTGACGGCAAAGGTGCAGAATGAAGATGTACCAGGTAAGTTTAAAATGGGAACCGATTATTAGTTCGCGAAGCCCTTCAAAAGGAATCAACTGATCTCGGGCACCAATTTTCTCTTGAGTAGAGACAAAGGCCATTCTACAGGAAGCCGGTAACAAAGGTTGTCGTATAATGCTTAGGTCAGGATAGTGATCCACCAGAAGATTGTCTTAATAGGTTGACCATGAACTGCCAAAGTTGCTTACGTCATGAGGCCCGATATCGCGTTTATACCGACGTGATGAACCGTGAGGTATGTATATCCTGCGCCATGAAAGCCGCAAAATTAGGGTTCGCGTTTGAAGTCCTTCTTAAATCACGAACCGATCATCAGACTGGTGACACACCCGCGCTTCTTAGCCCGGTGATCTGTGGCCGGCGGGCTTCAGCCCCATGGGCATCGACCTCCTTGAGGACATGGGGCACAGTGCCATCTTTTCACTTCCCCTTTATCTTTGGAGAGTCTTTCTGTATTTGGAGAGTGATTCTCAACTGATCCTTAGCCCTCCACCAAAATACTGTCTCTACAATTTCAGTCATGAATCTTTTCCAACATCGACCGATACACCGCCCTCTCCATCGATAGCTTTTGCATCATTCAGCCTCGGTGATTAGCCCCTTCTCGATTAGCAGTTTCGCCAGTGCGTCAGTCTGTGAAGGCTTGAAACCAGTACCACCTGCATCATCACCACACCCTGCTTGTCTATTGTTCACATCATTGCCTCCCAAGAGATTTCAATGAGCCTTCCATGATCTGTCTTTTCCCGTTCAGCTAATCCCGAGATTATAGCTGTAGCTCAAGAATGCCCAGGTAGAACATTTTTGTACATAAATCTCCCCAATAGTACGCCTTACGAGCCTCCAAAACAGAGAAACCTTAAAAATCACATGGTTATAATTTGGCACACTCCTTGCCGGAATTAAGCCTAAATCGATTCAATACACAACTTGCTATGAACAAAGCCCTTATCGTAGAAGATCATCCGGATACGCTTTTGATTCTCACCTACCTACTGGAGACGATGGGGTTTGCCGTCATTTCGGCCAACAGCGGTAAAGAGGGCGTGGAGAAAGCCATCAAAGAAAAACCTGACCTAATTTTCATGGACATTATGATGCCAGGCATGGACGGACGAGAGGCAACACGCAGAATCCGCTCCAAC
>Ga0209980_10000840_pt1 | contig 16772 bp, 18 predicted proteins | sample CR02metaG_FD_183611 | JGI IMG/M metagenome (GOLD analysis project Ga0209980, IMG submission 183611) | Deep subsurface microbial communities from Mariana Trench to uncover new lineages of life (NeLLi) - CR02 metaG (SPAdes) (version 2) | ecosystem: Environmental > Aquatic > Marine > Ocean trench...
CCCGGATAGACGATACCGCGCCTGGCCGCCATGTTGCGGCCGAGTTCCTTGAGGTCGGCCTCGGTCAGGCGCCGGCGGGCGAGGGGCAGGAGCACGGTGTTCTCCCAGGCGATGTGGCGGCGTTGGGCCTCGGCGAAGGCGCGGGCGTTGAACAGCAGGCGCACCGGGTTCGCCAATTTCGCCCCTTTGGCCAGCACCTCCAAATCGGCGACGATGAAGTTCGAAAGATCCTCGTCGAGCTCGTGTTCGGACCGAAGCTGGGCGACGATATCGCCGATATTGTCGTCGGGCAGGCATCGGCGCTCGAGCAGGGGAAACAGATCCGCTTCCTCGTCCTCGGCGTGGCGCGGCAACTCCTCGGTCAGGATGGCGAGGATCGCCGCCGCCTCGTTGAACGCTGGGTCCGTGCTCAACTCCTCGGCCAGGGCTTCCAGCCTGTCCCACACGTGGCGCTGACGCTTATGCTCCAGGCGCATCAACGCCAGCGGCCGGAGGAAATGTTCCGGATCGGGCGGCTGCTTGATCAGGGGATCGGGCGCCACTGTTGCGGTCATGGATCGTCCTCCAGGAAGCGCGCCCCAAGAGTACATCCGATTTGGGCAGATGCACAGCGGCTATCGCCCACCCGGAGCCGCGGCCGGTTATCGGCAACCCGGATTCGCCGCTAAATTTTCCCGCGCGAGGACCCTTGCGCGGACGCCCGGTGATCCGATCGGATCGAGCCAGGACGCGGCGCTGTCTGCCCCATCACAGGTCTAATCTTCTTTATTAGCTCTTCTTCTTAAGCTTTTGCATTTGCTTGAGGAATTTTTCGCATGGGTCACTGATATCGTGGCGCGCGGTGAACCAGACGAAGTCGAAGGGCAGGCGCTTGGCGCCGTAACGCCCGGCATAAGGCTCGGGCGCGTTCTCGCCGCTCGTCACCTCGATCATGGCGAGGACGGCGACGGTCCGGCCAGGGGCCATCGTTGCCAGATGCATGGGCACGCCCCGGTCGGTGCGCGCATGGCCGCCGCCGGTGATCAGCACGGCGCCGTCGGGGCCGCCGGCGGCGGCATCGGCGAGGGATCTGGCCATGTGGGCATCGCGGGCGCGCTGGATATCGACGAACCGCCCGGTCTTTTCTCGCGCCAGCATGCCGCAATGGGCGTCGACGATTTCCGTGGCCATGGCGTCGGCGATGCGCCGATCGACGGGGCGATCGAGCCCGAGGCGCGCCCTGAGCGCAGAGCTCAGCGCCCCCAGGCCTTCCCTGGCGATCTCGCGCACCAAGGGACGCGGCAGGTTGGCGGCGATCAGCGGAAGCCCGGCATCGAGCGCCGCCTGGGCGATCGGTTCATAATGGCGCCAATCGGGCCAGCCGGCTTTCGACCAACCGAGCGCCGGGCCGAGGCCGGCGGCGTCCTTGGGGTCCTTGGCAAGATGCGCGGCGATGACGGGCGCCTTATCGGCGGTGAACATCTCGAAGGCGACCGCCGGGCGGCGTCCCTTGGCGATCAGGGCGCCGAGCACCCAGTCCTGCAGGCGGTGGTGATCGGCGTTGTCGTGCTTTTCGCCGAGCAGCACTATATCGGCGCGCCCGAGGGCGGCGATCAGCGCCGATGGCGAAATAAAACGGCCGCTGCCGGGCTGATAAATCCGCCCGGCAAGGGGGTGATCGGGCAAATGTTCCGAGGACCAGGGCGGCGCCGGCGGCAGTGGGGAGGTCATCGGCGTGTCCTCGGCCCTGGCCTCGTGGAGGGGCGGGGCGCAATTGGCTGCGAGTAGCGCTAAAACTCCTAATATCGCCGCGCCCGGCGGGCGCCATCTCTTCATCGCATTTGCCATCGAAAGCACCTAATTCCGTGGCCTGATCGCGGGCCCCGCGGCGGACGAGGTAAAATTTATGTGGGGGCTCCCACCGCCGCCGCCGGCGGCCGGGTGGAGAGCGTGGAATCGGCCGAGACCGGGGCCGGCACCAATCTCAACGTCGCGCCGGGCAACTTTTTCACCTCTCCCTCGCCGACGACGGGGGTTGACTCTGGCTTTCTCAAGACGGCTAATTGATGTCACAATAAGCTAATTGATGTCATAATAAGATGTCATAATAAACGGATTAGCGACCAGGCGGGTCCCCACCCGTGGAAACACCGCGTCTGGGGGCCAAACGCCCGGTTACAGGGTAAAACAAAACAAACGATGGGAGAATTATCCATGAGCAAGTTGTTGAGAAACATTCCCGCGCTTGCCGTCGCGATGGCGGGCGCCGGGCTCTTCGCCGCCGCGCCCGCGAGCGCCAAGGTCGAAGGCGATACCATCATCCTCGGCTCGGCGATCTCGTTTACCGGCAAGTATGCGACCAACGGCATTCATGCCTCCAACGGCTACGATCTCGGCGTCAAGCGCGTCAACGAGATGGGCGGCGTCAAGGTCGGCGGCAAGAGCTACAAGCTCAAGATCAAGTACTACGACGATGAGTCGACCCCGGCGCGCGGGGCGCAGCTCGCCGAGCGCCTGATCCGCCAGGACGGCATCAAGTTCATGCTCGGCCCGTACTCATCGGGCCTGACCAAGGCCGTGGCGCCGGTGACCGCGAAGTACAAGATCCCGATGGTCGAGGCGGAGGGCGCGTCGCGCTCGCTGTTCACCCAGGGCAACAGGTACATCTTCGCCGTGCTCTCGACCTCGGAGCAATACCTCGCGAGCTCGATCGCCCTGGCCGCCGAGATCGCCATAAAGAACGGCAGAAAGCCGACGGATCTCAAGCTGGCGATGGCGTTCGAGAACGACCCGTTCTCGCTCGACGTGCGCGCCGGCGTGATCGACGACGCCAAGAAATTCGGCATCAAGATCGTCATCGACGACAAGCTGCCCCGTGACCTGGCCGACATGTCGGCGACCCTGACCAAGGTCAAGGCGCTCAAGCCCGACATCCTGGTGATCTCCGGCCATTCCAAGGGGGCGGCGACGGCGGCGCGTCAGATCAAGGAAATGAAGATCGACGTGCCGATGATCGCCATCACCCATTGCGAGGCGGCCAAGGTCATCAAGAAGTTCGGCAAGGCGACGGAAGGTTTCCTGTGCCCGACCCAGTGGGCCGAGACGCTGAGCTATTCGGGTAAGTATTTCGGCTCGGCCGCCGATTTCGACAAGCTGTTCAAGAAGACCTACTCCGGCTACAAGAACGTGCCCTATCAGGCGGCCCAGGCGGCGGCGGCGGTCCTCGTCTACAAGGACGCCTTCGAGCGCGCGAATTCCTTCGACACCGAAAAGGTGCGCGATGCGCTGTCCGCGACCGACATGAAGACCTTCTACGGCAGTATCAAATTCTCGAAGGCCGGCAATAACATCGCCAAGCCCATGGTGCTGCGCCAGATCCAGGGCGGCATATTGAAGGTCGTGGCGCCGTCGAAGTGGGCGTCAGCGCCGGTGGTCCATCCGCGCAAGGTGCCGGGAATGTAATGCCACGGCGTATCGACTAGCTTGTACTGACCAGCTTCGGGTCCGCCCGCCTCCGCACGAACCGGCGGAGGCGGGCGTGCCCCGTCGGGGCGGCAACGGGGATTTCACCAAATGAATAACTTGATGATCTTGGTGCAGGCGCCGGTGATAAACGTGCAGTTGCTGCTGGACGGGTTTTTCATCGGCGCCATCTTCGCCCTCGCGGCCTATGGCCTGGCGCTGGTGTGGGGGGTGATGAACGTCAAGAACCTGTGCCAGGGCGATTTCGTCATCATGGGCGGCTACATCGCATGGTGGCTGTCGACGATGGGAATTCACCCGTTTTGGGGTCTGCCGGTGGCGATGGTGGTGATGTTCGGCTTCGGCTGGTTCATCTACCGCATCATCATCCGCCGGGTGGTCGGCCGCGACATGTTCACCTCGCTGCTGGCGACCTTCGGCCTCGCCATCGTCCTGCAACAGTTGTTGAACCTGGCTTTCGGGCCGGAGGTGCAGACCGCCGAATCCGGTTTTGAGGTCCGCTCCATCCTCGGCGGCATGGTGACGGTCGCCGATATCAAGTTCATTGCATTCGTCCTCACCGTCGTCATCGCCGGCATCGTCGTGACCTTCATGCGCTACAGCCGCATGGGCCAGGCGATCCGGGCGACGGCGCAGGATGCCCGGGCGGCCAAGGTCATGGGCATCGACACCGAGCGGGTCTACGCCTTCACCTACGCGCTGAACGCCGCGATCTGCGGCGCCGCCGGGGTGCTGATCTCGATGATCTGGGTGATCCAGCCCTTCTTCGGGATGGCCTATTCGATCCGCGCCTTCGTCATCGTCACCGCCGCCGGGCTGGGGAACCTGCCGGGCGTCATCGCCGCCGCCCTCGGCCTGGGCTTCGCCGAACAGTTCGGCGGCTTCATATTGGGCGCCGAGTTCCAGCAGGCGATCGTCGTCGGGGCGCTCGTCCTCGTCCTGATCGTGCGCCAGGTGCAGCAAGGCCGGCGACGTCAGGCGGTGGTATGAAGTTCAGCCAGGCGCAGGTCGCGGGCTACGCCGCTGTTCTGGCCTTCGGGATCGCCGGCCCCTTCCTGTTTCCCGCCTACACCATTCAGCTCTCCGTGCTGTGGATCATGATCCTGTTTGCCCTCACCTGGGACACCATGGGCGGGCAGATGGGCTACAACTCGCTCGGCAATATCTTGTTTTTCGGCGCCGGCATGTATATCTGCGCCATCGTCCAGATCGCCTGGGCCTACGATGTCGCGGCCTATACCTCCCATGCGGGCGCCGTCAAGATCGATTACACGCCCGAGCAGTATTTCTCGAGCCTCGGCGCCGGTCTCGTCGCGGCGGGGGTGGGGTCCGTGGTCTTCGCCCTCATCTTCGGGCGCATCGTGTTCGGCCTGCGCGGCCCCTATTTTGCCATCGGCACCCTTGGCGTCGCGCTAGCGGCGGGCGAGCTTGTCGGCACGTGGGACTACGTCGGTGGCGGCGGTGGCATCACCGTGCCGTTCTATCCCGGCGAGGCGACGGCGGGCTCGACCTTTTTCTACTTCCTGTGTTTTCCTCTGGCCGTCGCCAGCTTCATCTTCCTCAAGTGGCTTTACTCGACCCGTTTCGGCCTCGCCATCAACGCCATACGGGACGACGAGGAGAAGGCCGAGGCGATGGGCATTCACACCCTTCGCTACAAGGTCCTGGCCTGGACCACGTCTGCATTCTTCCTCGGCATTTCCGGCGGAATTTTCGGCAACATTGTCGGCTTCATCGAGCCACTGGAGGTGGCCTTTCCCACCGTCACCTTCGGTATCTTCATGGTGGTGATGTCGTTGTTGGGCGGCAAGGGCACGCTCTGGGGGCCGGTGCTCGGCGCCACCGTCTTTCACCTCATCAAGGAAACCACCTGGACATACATGCTGGGCTGGCAGTGGGTGGCATTGGGCGCGCTGATCATCATCATCGTCATCTTCTTCCAGCAGGGCATCCTTGGCTGGGCGCAGGAGAAATGGCCCGAGAAGTTCGGCATCGTCGTCGATGAGGACACGAGCGCCGAAGATAGCCGGCGCGAGGCGGCCGAATGAGCGAGATGATCGAGATCGAAGGCGTCACCAAGGCCTTCGGCGGCATCGTCGCCAACGACAATATCACCCTCGATGTGCCCGAAGGGCGGATCACCGGCCTGATCGGCCCCAACGGCTCGGGCAAGACGACGCTGTTCAACTCGATCGTCGGCTATCACCCCATCGATTCCGGTTCGGTCAGGTTCGAGGGCAAGGAGATCTCGAAACTGAGGGTCCCGGGGATCGCCCGCCTGGGCCTGTTGCGCACCTTCCAGCAGACGCGGATCTATTCGAAGATGGACTGCGTCCACAACATGCTGATCTCGGTCTCCCACCGCCACGAGGGCGTCCGCGACATGTTCTCCAAATACTCGCCGGAGGTGACCGAGCGGGCCGAGGCCCTGCTCGAATATGTCGGGCTCTATCAGAAGCGGCGCCTGATCTCCGGCGATCTCTCCTTCGGTCAGCAGAAGCTTCTCGAGTTCGCCATGGCGCTGATGAACGAGCCGAGGGTGCTTCTGCTCGACGAGCCGACGGCGGGGATCAACCCGACGCTGATCAACGGCCTGATCGACCGCCTCAAGCGGGCCAATCAGGAAATGGGCGTGACCCTGTTCGTCATCGAGCACAACATGCCGGTGATCATGAACCTGGCCGAGCACATCTATTGCCTCGCCAATGGCAGGCTGCTGGCCGAGGGTCCGCCGGAAAAGATCCAGAAGGACCAGCGCGTGATCGACGCCTATTTGGGGGGCCACTCCCTAGAGCTTCACTGATGGCGGCACATAGCAAACCCGACGCTGCCCGCGAGACCCGGTCGAGCCGCTTCGAGACCGTCATCTCAGTCGAGGACGTCACCCGCGAAGCCGCGAGGATCGCCGAGAGCGGCCCGAGCAAGGAAGACATCGCCAAGCTCGCCGGTCGCGATCCCTTCGTCAAGATCGAGGATCTGCAGGCCGGCTACGGCAAGATGGAAATCCTCCACAAGTTCAACCTGCAGGTCGCGAGGCGCCAGTCGCTGTGCCTGATCGGCCCCAACGGCGCCGGCAAATCCACCGTGCTGCACTCGATCTTCGGCTTCACCAACATCTTCGACGGCAGCATAGAGATCGGCGACGGTAAGGATAAGCGCGACGTCACCAAGCTGACCTCGAGCCAGAAGCTGAAGCACGCGGGGATCGCCTACATCCTCCAGGACAAGTCCGTGTTCCCCGGCATGACGGTGGAGGAGAACCTGTGGATGGGCGGCTATCTGATGGACAAGCCGGCCCAAGCCAAGGAAACGGCGGAGAAGATCTTCGAAAAATATCCCCGCCTGGCGGAGCGCCGCACCCACCCGGCGGGCGTGCTGTCCGGCGGTGAGCGCCGGTTGCTGGAGATCTCGCGCGCCCTGGTGATGGAGCCCGAGGTCTTGCTGGTCGATGAGCCCTCGATCGGTCTCGAGCCCCGCTTCATCGACATGGTGTTCGAGATTCTCGACGATCTGCAGCATAACGAGGGCAAGACCATCATCATGGTCGAGCAGAACGCCAAGAAGGGCCTCGAGTTCGCCGACATCGGCTACGTCCTGGTGTCGGGCCACATCGCCATCGCCGGCACCGGCGACGAGCTTCTCGCCAACCCCGAGGTCGGCCGCCTGTTCCTCGGCGGCTGAGGGCGGGGGCGCTCGGTCCCTAAGGCCTCAAGCCGCACCGCCCCCTCGGATGTACCCGCCCCCTCAGAGGTAAAAGATGATCAGCGTCGCCGCGAGGAGCACCGCGACCCAGAGCACGGTCGAGCCCGTCGGCCAGGTGCGGGCCAGCGCCCCTTGCGGCCCGTGGTGGCGGTAGATGGTGGCGATGAAACGCTCGAATTGGTTTTGCGCGCGGGCCAGCACCCTGTCGCGCGTGGCGCCACCCACCTCCATGAACCGGCCGACGGCCGCCGGCATGACCTTGCGGTAGAGCCAGTCGCTGTCGAGGTTGGTGGACTTCATTTCCGGCGGATAAAGGCCGGTGCGAATCAGCACCGCGAAGGCGAGCGCCGAGAAAAGCAAGAGTTGGAGTTGGGTGATCACGTGGGTCGCGGTGTAGGGCTCTAAATTCACTTCATAGGGCAGCAGCGCGTAAAGCGGTGCCGGGTAGACGCCGATGGCGATGCAGAGGAACGCCGTGATGCCCATGGCGATCAACATATTCAGTGGCGCCTCCTTGCACCTGATGCCGGAATCCTGGGCGAAGAAGGCGAAGTACGGCACCTTGATGCCCGTATAGTGGAGCACCCCGGCGGAGGCGAACAGCAGCACCAGCCACACCGCCCAGCGCCCCTGGTCCGCCGTCCCGGTCAGGATCAGCGACTTCGAGACGAAGCCCGAGAACAGCGGGAAGGCCGAGATCGACGCCGCGCCGACGACGCAGAAGATCATGGTCAAGGGCATGGATTTATACAGGCCGCCGAGGTCCGTCCCCTTGGCGGTCCCGGTGCGGAACAGGACGGCGCCCATGGACATGAACAGGAGCGACTTGTAAAGCACGTGGGCGAAGGCGTGGGCGGCGGTGCCGTTCAGTGCCATCTCGGTGCCGACGCCGATGCCGACCACCATGAAGCCGAGCTGGTTGTTGAGGCTGTAGGCCAGCACGCGCCTGAGGTCGTTCTCGATGATGGCGTAAAAGGTCGGGAACACGGTCATGACGGCGCCGATGTAAATCAGCACCTCGGTGCCGGCGTATCCGCGCGCCAGCGCATAGACCGCGAGCTTGGTCGTGAAGGCGGACAGCACCACCGTGCCGGTGACCGTCGCCTCTGGATAGGCGTCCTGGAGCCAGTTGTGCAGCAGCGGGAAGGCGCATTTGATGCCGAAGGCGATGAAGATCAGCCCCGTCGCCGGGCTGACCACGCCTAAGTTGTCGAAGGCGATCGAGCCGGTCGCGCGCACATGCAGGATGACGCCGGCGAGCAGGATGACGCCCGAGCCGACCTGGACGATCAGATAGCGCATGCCGGCGCGGTAGGCACGTTCCGTGCGACGGGCCCAGATGAGGAACACCGAGGTTATCGCCGTCAGCTCCCAGAAGATGAAAAGGGTGATCAAATCGCCGACGAACACGGCGGAAATCCCGGCGCCGGCGTAGATGACCGAGGCGGTGTCCTGGAGCCGGTCGCGCTCGTGCATGCCGTAGATGACGTTGATGAAGGCGATGAGAAGGAAGATCGCGCCGAAGACGACGGAAAGCTTGTCGATGCGCACCAGCGTCAGCGCATAGCCGAAGATTTCCACCTGGCCGTAGACCCCGTGGCCGAGGCTCCAAAGCTGCCACCCGCCAAGGACGGGAAGCGCCAGCATATAGGCGTGGCGCCAATTTCCCCGCAGGAAGGGGATCGGGAACGCGAACGCGATCAGGATCAGGCCGGGCGAGAGACCGTCAATCATAGTAGTCCTCGTCCCGCTTCAGGAGCTTACGAAGCTCCTTCGCCCCGAGCACGAGCCCGACACAGACCACGAAACCGTAAAGCCCGTAGATGGCGGGAATCTCCTCCATCGCGAATTGGGTGTGCTTGTCATAGAAGAAGTCGGCGAGGCCGAGCGCGGCGCAGACGAGGACGAGGCCCCAGAAGATCTTTTCGACGTTGCGCCGCTGATCCAGCCAGTATTTCTTGCCCTCGCCGGGCGAGGGGGGCTGTTGGCCGTTCGGTGTGTCGGTCAACTCGTTCTCCCTCAGCGCATGGCGATCGGCGCGAGCAGCCGGTAGATCGAATCGGCGAAGAAAAAGAGGGCGATACAGCCCGCCGCGGTGAGGCAGGGCGCGAGGACGCAGAAAAGCGGCGCTTCGTGGATGCCGCCGGGGTTCGCGGGCACGGCGGCCGCGCCGGCGGAAGCGGGCTGGGGATCGATAGCGGGCGCCGGCAGGAAGAAGCCGCGCGCCACGACCGGAATCAGATAGGCGACGTTCAGCAACGAACTCACCATAAGCACCCCGATGATCACCATGTGCCCGGCGTCGGCGGCGCCGAGCATCAGGTACCATTTGCTCCACGAGCCGGCCAAGGGCGGTACGCCGATGATGCTGAGAGCGCCGATGAGAAAAGCGCCGAAGGTGAACGGCATGACCCGGCCGAGCCCCACCATGTCGCTGATCTCGGTCTTGTGCGTGGCGGTGTAGATGGCGCCGGCGCAGAAGAACAGGGTGATCTTGCCGGCGGCGTGCATGACGATTTGCAAGCTCCCGCCGATCACCCCCATCGACGTCGCCACCGCGGCGCCAAGGACGACGTAGGAAAGCTGGCTGACCGTCGAGTAGGCGAGCCTGGCCTTGAGGTTGTCCTTGGTCATGGCGACGAAGGAGGCCAGCAGGACCGTCGCCGCCGCCACCCAGACGAGCCACTCGGACGCACCCGTGACGGCCAGGAAATCAATGCCGAAGATATAAACCGCCACCTTCATGACGGTGAAGACGCCGGCCTTGACGACGGCGACGGCGTGCAACAGGGCGCTGACCGGCGTCGGCGCCACCATGGCGGCGGGCAGCCAGCGGTGGACCGGCATCAGCGCCGCCTTGCCGATGCCGAACATGTAGAGCGCCAGCAGGATGGGCACGAAGACGCCCTCGATCTTGCCGGCGAGGATGCCGCCGGGGGTGAAATCGAGGGTGCCGGCGATCTGCCAGGTCCAGATGATGGCGACGAGCTGCAACCCGATCGAGGTCGAGAGCAGGATGCCGAGATAGGTCCGCGCGCCGAGCTTGGCCTCCTCGGTCTCCTTGTGGGCCACCAGCGGGTAGGTCGAAAGCGTCAGCGCCTCGTAGAATATGAACAGGGTGAACATGTTGGCGGCGAAGGCGATGCCCATGGCCGCGCCGATGGCGATGGCGAAGCAGATGTAATAGCGGGTCTGATGGCCTTCGTTGTTGCCCCGCATGTAACCGATCGAATAGATCGAATTGACGATCCAAAGCCCCGAGGCGACGAGACCGAAGAGCATGCCGAGGGGCTCGATCTCGAGCGCCAGGGGAAGCCCCGGTATGACCTCAAGCAGCCGGATGGCGGGCCTGGCGCCCGCGAGCACGCCATCGAGCAACCACAAAACGGTCAGGAACAGGGCCGTGGCGGTGACCAGCGTCACGCCCTCGCGCACATTGGGGCGCCGACGGGTGACGCCGATCAGTACGGCGCCGGCAAAGGGAATGGCGAGGGTGAGGGCAAGCGCCAGCCCTGCCGTCATGGCGTCCCTCCGATCAACGCCCTGGCCGCCGTTCCGGCGACCGAGGTGGTCAGGCTGGCGTCGATGCCGAAATAGATGTTGGCGACGATCAGCACCCACATCGGGATGAGCATGGAGCGGGGCGCCTCGGTGACGACACGGCCTTCGGGCGCGGGCTGCAAATACGCCACCTCGACCACGCGCCCGATATAGAGCACGGCCAGCAGCGAAGTCGCGACGATGAGGACCGCGACCGGCCACCAGCCGGCCTCGATCGCGCCCAGTATGAGATACCATTTGCTGATGAAACCGACCGTCAGCGGTATGCCGATTAGACTGAGCCCGCCGATGACGAAGGCCGCCATGGTCAGCGGCATCTGCCGACCCAATCCCCGCATCTCATCGATCGAGGCGGCCCCGCAGCGATAGACCACACAGCCCAAGGCCATGAACAGGCCTCCCTTTATCAGCGCGTGGTTGAAGAGATGCAGGATGGTCGCCGTCAGGCCGGTGACGTTGCCGAAGCTCACCCCCAGCACCATGTAGCCGAGTTGCGCCACCGAGGAATAAGCGAGCATGCGCTTGATGTCGACCTGGAAGATGGCGACGGTCGAGGCCGCGAACATGCCGGCGATCGCCAGCGGCAGGAACACGTAAGTCAGCGTCAGGGCCTCGACCGAGAATTCGAGGCCGAAGATGGTGAACAGGAAGCGCAGCAGGGCATAGACCGCCACCTTGGTCGAGGTCGCGGCGATGAACACGCTTACGACCGAGGGCGCGTAGGCATAGGCGTTGGGCAGCCATAGATGGAGCGGAAACAGCGCCAGCTTCAGCCCCAAGCCGACGACGAGGAAGGCGAAGGCTACCAAGACCGTGCGGTTGTCGCCGAGATCGGCGATCCTCAGGGCCAGATCGGCCATGTTCAGCGTCCCCGTCACCATATAGAGAAGCCCGACGCCGATGACGAAGAAGGTGGCGCCGATGGTCCCCATGACGAGGTAGGTGAAAGCCGCCGTCAACGCCCGGCGGTCCCGGCCCGCGCCCATGGCGACGAGGACGTAGGTCGCCAGCGAGGTGATCTCCAGGAACACGAACAGGTTGAACGCGTCGCCCGTTATGGCGACGCCAAGCAGTCCCGTCAGGCACAACAGATAGGCGGTGTAGAAAAGGGAGTGTTTCGATTCCTCGATCTCGCTGGCGACGCTGGCGCGGGCATAGGGCAGAACGACGGCGCTGATGCCGGAGACGATCAGGAGGACGAAGGCATTGGCGGCGTCGATCCGGTACTCGATGCCCCAGGGCGGCGCCCAGTCGCCCAACTCATAAGAAATCACGCCGCCGGTGATGACGGCGTGGAGCAACATGACGGCGATCGCCAGGGCCGCCCAACTGACGATCAGCGTCAGGCCCCAGGCAAGGTCTCCCCGGCGCAGCAAAAGGCAAATCGGCGCCGCGACCAGCGGCACGACGATCTGCAGCGCGGGTAAGTGCTGGAGGATCACGGCGTCTCGGGACCCCCGAACTCCGCTTCGTGGTCGGCCTTGGCGATCTCGTCCTCCTCGATGGTGCCATAGGCGTCGCCGATCCTGACGACGAGGGCGAGACCGAGCGCGGTCGTCGAAATGCCGACGACGATGGCCGTCAGGATGAGGACATGGGGCAGGGGATTGGAGAAAATCTCCGGCCGCCCGGTCAGGATCGGCGCCGTGCCGCCGATGATCTTCCCCATGGAGATGTAGAGCAGGAAGACGGCGGTCTGGAAGATGACGAGACCGACGATCTTCTTCACCAGATTGCCCCGCGAGACGACGATATAAAGACCCGTCATCATCAGCAAGATGACGATCCAGTAGTTGTAAAGTCCGGGGATGTCGGCCAGCGTCATCACCAATCCTCGTCGCTCATGCGCGCCGACCGCCCGGCAAAGGCGAAAAAGATGGTGATCATCACCGCCACCACCGTGGTGCCGACGCCGAACTCGATCAACGTGATGCCCAGATGTTGCCCCGCTTTCTGGTTTTCGGCGAGGACGGAGTAGTTGAGGTAGTTGCCGCCAAGAAGCAGGCCGGCGAAGCCGACGCCGGCAAAAATCAGCAGCCCCACGGCCATCGCCGTGTGAACGAGCCTGTCGGGGACCACCCGGCGCGCCGTCTCGAGCCCGAAAACCAGGGCGTAAAGGATGAAGGCGGCGGCGAATATCACGCCGGCCTGGAACCCGCCTCCCGGCCCGAAGTCGCCGTGGAACTGGACGTAAAGGGCGAACAGCAGGATCGGCGGTATCAGCATCTTGGCGACGACGCGCAATACCAGGTGTTGGTTCATCCCTCTTCCTCCCTTTCCTCGTCCTTGCGCCTGCCGCTACCGGTACCGCCGAGCCCGCTACCGGTACCGCCCAAAAGGAGCAAGATGCCGATGCCGGCGGTGAAGATGACGGTGAGCTCGCCCAAGGTGTCGAAGCCGCGGTAACTCGCGAGCACGGAGGTGACGATGTTGGGCACGCCGATCTCGGTCCCGGAGTCGTGGATGTAACGGGGAGCGACATGGCGGTGGATCGGTGCGTCGGCGTCGCCGAACCGCGGCATGTCAAGGGTCCCGTAGAGAAGTGCGGCGCCGGTGATCAGCACCACGATGAGGGGCAAGACCGGTATGCGGCCGGGGACCTTCTCGCGCCGGGAGGTGAGCGCCAGGGTGCCGAGCATGAGGACCGTCGAGATGCCGGCGCCGACGGCGGCTTCGATGAAGGCCACGTCGACGGCGTCGAGGAGGACGAAGAGCCCGGCCGAGAGCAGCGAATAGACACCGGTCAGCATGACCACCGCGAACAGGTGACGCAGGCGCACGATGGCAAGCGCCGTGAGTGCGAGGAAGGTGAGCAGGACGATGTCGATCACGCTTTCGATGGGGTTGCCTCCCCTTGATCGGCGGCGCCGCCGTCCTTCTTGGCCCAGGGCTCGAGGCCGGCGGTGAAGGCGGCGTTGGCGATGGCGTGGGTCGCCGTCGGGCTGGTCAGGAATATGAGCGCGCCAAGCAGCGCCAGCTTCACCGTCACCAGGCTTAGGCCGCCGGCGACCATCATCCCGAGGATGATCAGCCCGGCGCCCAAGGTGTCGGTCATGCCGGCGGCGTGCAGCCGGGTGTAGAAATCCGGCAGGCGCAGCAGGCCGATGCCGCCGATCATGACGAAGGCGCCGCCGCCAAGCAGCAGCGCCCAACTCAGGATATCGAGAGCCGTTTCCATGCGTCCGTTCGGTGTTTGCGGTCCGGCGCGTCGCCGAGGGCGCGGTAGCGGAAGAATTTGAGGATGGCGATGGTGGTGATGAAGTTGATCAGCGCGTAAAGCAGCGCGATGTCGAGGAACTCGGGCCGTTCGGTCAGGAACCCCATGACGCCGATGAGCAACACCGTCTTGGTGCCGAAGGAATTCACCGCCAGCACCCGGTCATAGAGCGTCGGGCCCGCGAACAGGCGCACCAGCGCCAGGAACATGGTGATGAGGATCGCGGCGGCGGCGGCGGTGAACATCGCTCAACCGCCCTCGACGGCGGTCACGCGCCGATCCATTTCGCCTTTGGCCATGTCACTCGCGAGCTTGCCGGCGATGGCGTGGACGATGATGTCGCCGTCCTCGACCTCGACCGAGACGGTGCCCGGCGTCAGGGTGATGGAATTGGCGTGCGTCACGCGGCCGACATCGGTCTTTTGCGACGTCTTGACCCGGAACAACAGCGGACTGAGGGGAAGGGACGGGCTAATGATGATCTTGGCGACGGCGATATTCGCCAGGACGATCTCCTTCGCCAGCCACCCGAGGTAGCCGATGAAACCGAAGCGCAGCCGCAAGGAGACGCTTTCATGGTCGATCACGTCCATGCGCTGGGCGATGAAGACGACGGCGATAGAGGAGATGACGCCGAGTGTCAGAAGCAGCGGATCGTCATAATGGCCCGAAAGCAGCAGCCATAAGCCGAACAGACCGAGGCCTAGGGTGATAGGGTGAACCTTGATCCGATCCATTCGTTAAATCGCCAGCTTACCGTTTCCGAACACCTCGACGCCGGCCGAGCGCCTTGGTGATCGCTCCCGGTCCAGGTTGCCCGGTGAAGTCAAAATATGGAGGCGTACCCTAGAGCATTATCCGGCCAGATGGAATCGTTTGACCGGGATTTTTTTTTGCGCCGTGGTCCCGTATTCACTTTCATAGGAGGGTGGCACATATAATCGTCTTTTCGCGGCCTCCGGGGTGGAGGCGTCGCGCTGGCGATGTGGCGACATCGTCAAGCGGCGGCGACGCCCGCCGTTGGCCGCGAAAAGCGATCCTTCGGGCGGCCTTGCACGTCCTTACGCTCTCGTCGCGCGGCCCTTGTGATGCGCCTAGCATCACGGCGGACCACGCTCCGGGCCTGAGAGAACTTGCCAGGCCGTCGGATGTGTCACCCTCCTATGAAAGTAAATACTCAGCGCGCACCGCATGGCTGTCGAATGGGTGGATGCCGGTCGGCGGATGGCCTTTGCACCGGCCGCGGGCACTTCAATGCCTTCACGCGACCGGCGATATGCGGCCCGATCCGGCAAACCATTATAATCTTTTACTCTAACCGTCCTGTTTGTAACTTCCGAAAAAAGATGATAGGCTCCATAACAAAAATATATATCGGGGAAGAGCGTTCGCATGAGTGAGGCGACTGACACCGATGATTCGGCAGAGCCGTTCGAAGTCCGAGGCACTGTCAAGTGGTTCAACACGGTGAAGGGTTTCGGTTTTATTACGCCGGCTGATGAAACGCATGATGCGTTTTTGCATCTGTCGGTGTTGCGTGATGCCGGCCATGAAGAGCTTCGGCCCGGCGCCACCGTGCTGTGCGAGGTCGTGCGGCGCGACAAGGGCTTGCAGGTGACGCGGATTCTGGATGTCGATAACAGTACCGCCGAACCACCGAGCCCGATCACGCGTGATACAGACGGTCCGGCTTTCGATGCCCCCATTCCGCCCTCCGGCGACTTCGTCGAGGCGACGGTAAAGTGGTTCAATCCCGACAAGGGGTACGGGTTCGTCTCCCAGTCCGGGTATGAGCGGGATGTGTTCATTCATATGGTGACCCTGCGCCGCTCCGGCGTTACCCGGCTACAGGCCGGTCAGAACGTGGAGGTGCGGGTCGGCGACGGGCCCAAGGGACCGCAGGCGACCGAAATCCGGGTGATGTGAGTACCGTTCGTCAATGTCTCCCGCCCCCTTCGCGACCGGAACGGGGCGCGCGGTGCTTGGTGCACCCGCCCGATCGATCCCCTATTTTCTCCGTTTCATCAGGGACTTCGGCGCCGGCCTTGGCGGCGCGATTGCGGCGCCTGCTTTTCACCCTGTCGGTGGCGGTCTTGGCGGTGATCGCCACCCCCGCCGGCGAGGCGTCGGCCCAGGCGCGGGGCTTCGTCACCTTCGAGACCTCCGAGGTCGTCATCGAGACGCGGGACGGTAAGCGCCATGATTTCCGCGTCGAGCTTGCCGTGAACCAGCGCCAACGGATGCAGGGACTGATGTACCGGCCGAAGCTGGCGCCCGGCGCCGGCATGCTGTTCGATTACGGCCGGGAAACACCCGTCGCCATGTGGATGAAGAATACGATCGTGCCCCTGGATATGCTATTCATCGGCGCCGATGGCGTCATCGTCAACATTGCCCAGCGCACGGTCCCCGGGTCGCTCGCGCCGATACCGTCCGATCGCCCCGTGCGGGCGGTCCTCGAAATCAATGCCGGCACCACGGCGCGTCTCGGAATCAAACCGGGCGACAGGGTTTTGTACCGGATATTTCATGGCGCCACGCGCCAGCGCCGCTGAAGCGCGAATCCCACCTGTGTCGGGCGGGCGGTGAACCCGGAACGATCGCCGGGTAAACGCTGCCTGAGGCTTACCTTGCCATGGTTTGGTGATGTGCCATGGTTCGATGAGTCGATGGATGAGGGTGCCGGGGCAATCGGGACCGGATGGCCCGCTCGGCCAATGGCGGCGCCAGCCGTGTTCAGGTGGCCGGTCCGGCGGCGATCAAGGGCAGGCTTTCCCAGCTTTCGCCGGCTGCCAGCAGGCACGTCACGCCGCTGGGCATGGTGATGATG
>Ga0209980_10000841_pt1 | contig 16763 bp, 13 predicted proteins | sample CR02metaG_FD_183611 | JGI IMG/M metagenome (GOLD analysis project Ga0209980, IMG submission 183611) | Deep subsurface microbial communities from Mariana Trench to uncover new lineages of life (NeLLi) - CR02 metaG (SPAdes) (version 2) | ecosystem: Environmental > Aquatic > Marine > Ocean trench...
TGCTTTTTTCATTGGACTCTTTCTCACCCTGCTCTGGCTGGTCACACCAATCCAACCGTCAGGTGCAACACCACTTAAACAACCCGCCAATGGAGTCACGAAGGAAAAAGGGGCAACGCACCCGCCCATAGAATCGCTCGATACCCTAGAGCAGATCATTTACCGAATCAGGCGGGGAGACACTCTCGCGAAGATTTTAAAGCCATACGGATTGTCCGGGGAGGAGCGGGAGCTATGGTTTCGCTCCATTCGAAAACACTACTCTCTGAGAAGGCTCCGTACGGGAAAAGAGATCTATCTTTACTTCACTAAAAATGGCTCGAATGGGGCAGGGGAAAGCAACGGAAGGCATCTGAAGGCCTTGGAACTCGAACTGGGCGATGACAGGGTCTTAACCTGGAAGCGAGAGAATCAAGGGATTGTCTTTCGGAGGCGAGAGAGACCCTATGAGACTGAAGTTAAGGCCGTTGCTGGAACCATAACGGATTCGCTTTATGAGAGTGGAGTTCGTTTGGGGATCCATCTCGCAGTTATCTCCCAGTTCGTGGACATCTTTGCCTGGGATGTAAATTTTCACACCGACGTCGGACCGGGAGATTCCTTTAAAGTCCTCTACAAGAAAAGGTATCTGAAGGGAAGCAATAAAAATGAAACCTTTCGCATATTGGCCGCGGCCCTGATCAACAGAGGAAAGAAACGCTTCGCCTTTTACATTGAAAAAGAGAACGGAACAGGTAACTACTATGACCTCGAAGGGAGATCCCTTGCCCGCACTTTTCTCCGCTACCCCGTTGAGTTTAGCCGTATCAGCTCCACATTCTCCCATGTCCGCATTCACCCGATTCTCAAGACCAAGCGTCCTCACCGCGGAGTAGACTTCGCCGCAAGGGCGGGAACGCCGGTCCGTGCCGTAGCAGACGGCAGGATCACCTATGCTGGTTGGAAAAGGGGTGGCTATGGTAAGTTCATTGAGATTCAACACGGTTCTGTATTCAGGACTTACTACGCCCATCTTCGGGGATTTGCCCGAGGGGTAAGAAGAGGGACCAAGATTAAAAAGGGACAGGTCATCGGCTATGTGGGCTGTACAGGCCGCTGTACAGGCTCCCACCTCCATTTCGAACTCTACAAAAACGGGAAGTACACGAATCCCCTCAAGATGATGCTCCCGGTGAGAGAGAGGATTGAGCCGGCCTTACAGAACATTTTTGAAAACGCTAAACAACTCTTCCTCACAGAGCTAGCTGATAGCCATCCTTACTGATCTCCACACCGTTCCAGAGGTTTTATTCGCCCCCGACTTTCCGCTATCCTGTCATCATTCATCATCAATCCTGCCTCGGGCTCAGCAGGGCGACAGTGAAGGACGTTGGGGGAATTCTTCATAAATGGATAAGGCCGTAATCTTAAGCACCGGGGATGAGCTGATTACCGGAAGGGTTGTCGATACCAACTCATCTTTTATAGCAGAAAAGCTCATTGCTCTGGGGCTCGATGTCGTGGCCATCCTGAAAGTCGGGGATGATAAGGAAAGACTACTGTGGGCGCTACAGCATGGGGTCGAGATTGGAGAGCTGGTCATCGGAACAGGGGGTCTAGGACCGACGGTGGACGATCTCACTACCAAGACGGTAGCAGAATTCCTCGGCCAGGAACTCGAACTCCACACAGATGTGGCTGAAGCCCTGAAACGGAGATTTGAGTCACGAGGACGGCCGTGGACCCAAAACAACCTGAAGCAGGCCCGTTTCCCCGAAGGGGCATGGCTGATTCCCAATCCGCAGGGAACCGCCCCAGGTTTTCGAATTAGGACCCGGGGCCAGAAATGGCTAATCTGGCTTTCCGGGGTGCCCATAGAGATGATGGAGATGATGCATCAAAGCGTGCTTCCCTGGATCAAGCAGGAGAGAAAAGTGGACGCGGAGATATCCGCCTGCACCTTCAAAATCTACGGCTTGACGGAGTCCAAGCTAGATGAGATATTGAAGCCGATTGATCTCCCCGAGGGTGTGCGGCTCTCATTTCGTGCCCATTACCCCGATCTCTCTTTGCGCTTGACGGTCAAGGGCGGTAAAGAGAGTATAGAAATATTTCAGGGGCTGAGAAACCGGATTCGGGAATTCATCCAGCCATACATTTATGGCGATGGGGATGAAACTCTGGAGGAGATTGTTGGTGAGCTGCTACGGAAAAAAGGATGGACCCTGGCCCTGGCCGAGTCTTGCACGGGCGGCTATATCAGCCATCGGATTACGAGTGTACCCGGGTGCTCCGATTACTTTAAGACCGCAGCCGTCGTTTACTCCAATGAGGCCAAGATAGACCTCCTGGGGGTCAAGAAGTCGATGCTGGAGCAGTATGGCCCTGTTAGCAGAGAGATAGCCTTACAGATGGCCCAGGGAATCAGGAGACAATCAGGGGCAAGTCTTGGACTTGGCGTCACAGGAATCGCAGGACCCACAGGGGGAAGTCCTGAACTTCCGGTAGGTACAGTCTGGATCGGAATGGCTCAACCACAGGGGGACGAGACCCGCTGCTTTCATTTTCAGGGAGATCGGGGACGTGTGATTCAAGGCGCCTCGCAGGCCGCCCTCCACTGGCTAAGGACAGCCCTTCTCTAAGGCGAGACTCGGCAGGCAGTGATTCGCGCTTTTGTTGGAGTCCGGATCGACCCGAAGATGACCCAGAAGATCTCTGAGGTTCAATCACAACTGACGCGGAGCCTCACGGGCATCCGTTGGGTCGTGCAAGAAAATCTTCACTTTACCCTTAAATTTCTTGGGGCTGTCGAAGAAGAGAAAATCACCTCCATTATCAAGGCAGTCGGACGGGTCGTCCGTCCTGCCCAACCTTTTTCACTTACGGCTGGAGGGATAGGAGTCTTTCCTGATATAAGAAAGCCCAGGGTGCTTTGGGTCGGGTTGGAGGCCCAGGGGCTCCAGACGCTGTCTCAAGAAGTGGAAGCAGCCCTTGAACCCCTTGGCTTTGCCCCGGAAAAAAGGGGATTTAAGCCGCATCTGACCATTGGACGGTGGCGCAACTTCACAGCTAAAGCACAAAGGCTTAAAGAAGAAATCGATCACTGGAAAGACCATGACTTTGAGCAGTCGAGGGTAGAAGAGGTGGTCATTTTTCAGAGCATCCTCAAACCAAACGGCGCCGTCTACTCCCCACTACAGATTATAACTCTTGGCACTCAAGCTGATCTGTTCGAGAAAAATGAATGAGTGCGATTACTCAACCCCGATCCGAAATAAACTCGCAGGTCACAGGAGCGCTTGGCCCGCAAAAGTGGACCCTTTTCGAGATATGGTGAGACTCACTCTCAGCGCCCCTATAGCGAAGTTGATGGGCAACCATTCAGGCTCGTTGCGATTGGTGCTGAAGCAGTCTTTTTGCACACTCCTAGCTGGAAGAATTTCGGATCGGGGTCAATGCAAACTAAAAAACGCAAATATCAAAATGGAAATTGTAAGGATTGGAGAACGTAAAAAATTAATGGTTTGATTATTAGGATACCCCGCGGCTTGCCGCGGGTACATTGCCGACCTGCCTGCACAGGCAGGTGGGGTTTCCCCAGTGGAGTCGCAGTCCATTACTCCACAGGGGGGGAGAAGCGGCAGCTCTTCCGTTTGGTCGACCACGGGGTTTAAAACTTGTGGTCGATATAATTTGAATTTGCAATGAGCCGAAGGCTTGGCAAAGGAGAAATATTATGGATTTGAATCGACAGAAGGCAATTGATCTTGCGGTAAGCCAAATTGAAAAGCAATTTGGCAAAGGGGCAATTATGAAGCTCGGTGAGGGAGGCGTGATCAAAGACATTGCCGTCGTCTCGAGCGGTTCTTTTGGCTTAGACATTGCCCTGGGAATTGGCGGCATCCCCCGAGGAAGGGTGATCGAGATCTACGGCCCCGAGGCCTCCGGGAAAACCACCCTGGCACTTCACATAGTTGCCGAGGCCCAAAAGCTAGGAGGGCTGGGAGCATTTATCGATGCAGAACACGCCCTTGACCTCGCCTACGCCAAAAGGCTGGGGGTGAAAACGGACGATCTTCTGATCTCCCAACCCGACCATGGAGAGCAGGCCTTGGAAATCACAGAGACCCTGGTGCGCAGCGGGGCCATCGATGTCCTGGTCATCGATTCGGTTGCCGCGCTGGTGCCGAGAGCCGAAATTGAGGGAGAGATGGGAGACTCCCACATGGGGCTCCAGGCCCGTCTCATGTCCCAGGCGCTCCGCAAGTTGGCTGCGACGATCTCACGCTCTAACGCCATCGTGATCTTTATTAACCAGATTAGGATGAAGATTGGTGTAATGTTTGGAAACCCGGAGACCACAACCGGGGGCAATGCCCTTAAATTCTATGCCTCCCTACGATTGGATATTCGGCGTATCGGCGCCATCAAAGACGGGGACACGATCATCGGTGGCCGCACCCGGGTGAAGGTAGTAAAAAACAAACTCGCCCCGCCCTTCAGGGAGGCAGAGTTCGATATCCTCTTTGGCAAGGGTATCGCACGGGAAGGGGAGCTGGTGGACCTGGGAAGTGAGATGGGGATTTTGGAGAAGAGCGGGGCCTGGTATTCCTTTAACGGGGAGAGGATTGGCCAGGGCCGCGAGAACGCCAAGGAGTTCCTGAGGCAACATCCCGAAGCCGCAAAAGAGCTGACTGCGAGGGTACTGGAAAAAGCCTCGATCAAGCCACCGGAAATGGATCCCGGCACGCAGGAAAAGAAGGACAAGACCAGGGGGAGATGAAAGGTGGGACTTCATCAGAGGAAGCACTAAAGTGTGCCTTCAGGTTTCTAGGTTATCGAGCCCGCAGTGAAGAAGAGGTTTGGGTCAAACTTGCCCAAATGGGATTTTCGGAGAAGAGCATCAAGGCCGCCCTGGAAAGGCTCCGTGTGCTGAATATCCTGAATGATGAGGATTTCGCCCGAGGCTGGGCCCTGGGCAGCGCAAAGGGTCGTGAGTATGGACCCTTGCGCATCGAAAAAGAGTTGAGGCAAAAGGGTATCTCAAGGTCTCTCATTCGTCCTATTCTTGAGGAGGCCTTCGCCGAGCAGGGGGAAAAGGAGAGGGCAAGAAGGCTCTTGGGAAAAAAATTCAAGGGTAAAGATCTCAGCGACAGAAAGGTTGTTGGTCGGGCAATAGCCTCTTTACAACGATTCGGCTACCGCAACACCGTGATTGCTGAACTTTTAGGCCAACCCCTCGAGGATGATTAAAATAGTTAGAGTCTGAATGCTGGATTCTTAAAAAATATGTCAGTGACTGGAAACGATGTACGGGGCAGCTTTCTCGACCACTTCGTCGAGCACGGCCACACCGTAGTGAAGAGTTCATCGCTGGTACCAGACAAGGACCCAACTTTGCTCTTCACCAATGCGGGCATGGTGCAGTTCAAGAACGTGTTTCTCGGTTTAGAGCGACCCTCTTATGTGCGTGCTGCTAGCTCCCAGAAGTGCCTGCGCATCAGCGGCAAACACAATGACCTGGAGGCCGTGGGGCAGGACACCTACCACCATACCTTCTTTGAGATGTTGGGAAATTGGTCTTTCGGCGATTACTATAAGGAGGAGGCGATCCTCTGGGCTTGGGACCTCCTCACACGGAAATGGAAACTTCCCAAGGAGAGACTTTGGATAACGGTGTTTCGCGAGGACAATGAGGCGGAACAGCTCTGGGGCAAGTTGAGCGGCCTTCCTTCAGGTCGTATCCTGCGCTTCGGGGAGGATGAGAATTTCTGGGAGATGGGCGAGACCGGCCCCTGCGGTCCATGCAGTGAGATCCACATCGACCGTGGTGCCGAGGCCTGCGATCGGCAGAGGGAAAAAGGTCACCGCTGCAAGGTAAACGGCAGCTGTGCCCGATACATCGAGCTATGGAATCTGGTCTTCATTCAGTACAACCGGAACGAAGATGGGAAACTGGAAGACCTGCCAGCCAAGCACGTGGACACCGGCATGGGGCTGGAGCGGGTCACGGCAGTCCTACAAGGGGTGTTATCCAACTACGATGTCGACCTCTTGCGCAACCTTATCGCTACCATCGAGGGGCTTGCGGGAAAAAAATATGGAATGAGTCCAGAGACCGACGCTTCATTTCGCGCCATTGCAGACCATGCCCGGGCCGTAACCTTCTTGATTGCTGATGGAGTTCTGCCCAGTAACGATGGCCGCGGCTATGTACTGAGAAGGCTCCTGCGACGCGCAGCCCGCCATGGGCAGATGATCGGCCTTAAGGATCCTTTTCTCGACCGGCTGGTCGAGACGGTCTCCGGGCTGATGGGCAAGGCCTACCCGGAACTCCGTTCCACCGAGGTGCAAATCCGAAACGTGATCCATAGCGAAGAGGAACGCTTTGTCGAAACCCTGGAGAAGGGCCTGGTGCACTTGGAGGAGGCGCTCGACGGGATACTCCGGAAAAAGAAGAAGGTTCTCCCAGGGGAAATCGCCTTTCGCCTCTACGACACATACGGCTTCCCTCTCGATCTCACCGAGGACATCCTGCGCGGGAAAAGTATTTCAGTGGACCACGCGGGCTTCGAGAGGCTAATGGAGGAACAGAAAAACCGTGGCAGGGAGGCCAGAGAAATTCTGCGGAGCGGTATCAGGATCCAACTGGACCAGGAAACCCGATTCGTCGGTTACGACCGCCTTGACCTGGAATCAAGGGTCATTGCCATCTCTTCTCAGGGGCAGGAGAGAGACGAGGTGGGGGAAGATGTGGAGGTGGACCTGATCACTTCGGAGACCTCTTTCTACGGCGAATCCGGAGGGCAAGTGGGCGACCGCGGGATCATCGAAACCGCACGCGGTGACCAAATGGAGGTGAAGGACACCCAGCACCTTACTCCGCAGATAACCGTTCACAGGGGGCGGGTAAAAAGGGGCAGGATCCAAGTGGGAGACAAGGTCCATCTCAGGGTGGACACCAAACACCGGCGCAAGATCATGCTCAACCATTCTGCAACCCATATCCTCCACTCTGTGCTGCGAGAAGAGCTGGGCTCAAGCGTTCGACAGGCAGGATCCCTGGTGGCGCCTGACAGACTGCGTTTTGACTTCACCCATACAGGCCCCATCCCAATGGAGAAGCTTGATGAGATAGAGAATAGAGTCAACGAGAGAATCCGGCTGGACGCGGAGGTCAGGATCGAGGAGTCGGATTATGAGGAGGCCATCAAAAAAGGTGCCCTTGCCTTCTTCGGCGAGAAGTACGGGGACCGTGTCCGCACGGTCAGAATTGGGGATTTCTCGGTAGAGCTTTGCGGCGGCACGCATGTCCACCGTTCCGGAGAGATTGGAGTGTTCAAACTTCATGCCGAGGGAGGGGTCTCCGCTGGCGTAAGGCGTGTGGAGGCGGTCACCGGAGAGGGAGCCCTGGATCTGATTCGCAGCTACGACCGGATTCTCCAAGAGATCGGGGAACTGATTCGATCAAGCCCGGACGAAAGCGTAGAGAAGGTGAAAAAGCTCCTGGATCAACAGAGGAGCATGGAGCAAGAGATCGAACGGCTACACAGCCAACTGGGCAAAAATCAGATTCCCGATCTCCTGGCGAATAAGAAGGAAATTAATGGAACCACTGTACTCATTTCCCAGGTCGAGAGAGTGGATGCCAAGCGGCTCAGGGAGATCGCAGACCTGTTAAGAGACAGGATGGGTTCTGCCGTGATTATCCTAATCAGCCCGGGAGAAAAAAATGTTCATCTGGTTTCGTTTGTCAGCAACGACCTCACTCATCGGTACCACGCTGGAGAGATCCTGAAGCAACTGGCCATGGTCGTGGGTGGAGGGGGTGGGGGGCGTCCCGATTTCGCCCAAGCCGGGGGGAAGGATCCTTTGAAGGTCCCCGATGCCCTGAGAAGGGCGGAAGAGATTATCAGACAGGCTAAATGAGTTGTCGGTTTTCGCCCGACCGCTCATTGCTGAGGGTTGACAGTTTTTTTTGATAGCTCCCGAGATGAAAGTGCATACTCACAGACTGGAGGAAAAGACTCAGGGATTCTGCGACATCATCAACATCACCCACAAGGTTCAAGACCAGGTGAAGAGGGAGAAAATCCGGTGCGGGCTGGTTTGCCTGTTTGTTTCAGGCTCCACGGCAAGCCTCACCACAATCGAATACGAGCCTGGACTGATCAGAGACCTCAAAGATCTCCTGGAGAGGCTCATTCCATCCAACAAGAGATACCACCACGACGAGCGCTGGGGAGATAACAACGGCTTCTCTCACCTCCGCGCCTCGCTTCTGGGGCCCTCGCTTCAGATCCCCATCGAGGCTGGTCAGCTTCTTCTCGGAACCTGGCAACAGATCGTCCTCTTGGATTTCGACAACCGCCCGCGTACGCGCGAGATTCTAATCCAAATGATAGGAGAGACCGAGTGAAGACAGAGAGAATGAAAGAAGAGAGGACCCCGGATTCCGGGGATATTCATCTGGCATTTCATGATCCACGGCTCTTCCGCGATCTCCTTGGACAACACGACGAGCACTTGAAAATCATCCGACGCAGTTTCGGGGTGAAGATTCACGTACGGGGCTCCGAAATGGAAATTTCGGGTGATCTCGTGGAATCTGAACTTGCCTCCAAGATTATCCGCCAGCTCTATGCCCTTCTGGAAAAAGGCTACCCGGTCTACGTTAGCGATGTGGATTATGCCATCCGCATCCTAAGCGGCGACAACCGTGCCAATCTCCAGGACATCTTTCTCGACACCATCTACATTTCCTCCCACAAGCACGTCATCACTCCCAAGAGCGTGGCCCAGAAGGCGTACATCGATGCGATCCGCCGCTACGATATCGTTTTTGGCATCGGTCCTGCCGGGACCGGGAAGACCTACTTGGCCATGGCGATGGCGGTCGCAGAGTTGACGAAAAACAACTACGCCCGAATTATCCTGACCCGTCCCGCAGTCGAGGCCGGGGAAAAGCTGGGGTTCTTGCCCGGTGATATCACGGAGAAGATCAATCCCTATTTGAGGCCCCTCTATGATGCCCTGCATGACATGGTGGATTTTGACAAGGCGCATCGTATGGTGGAACGGGGGACGATTGAAGTGGCCCCGCTTGCCTTCATGCGCGGCCGGACCCTGAACGACTCCTTCGTAATCCTGGACGAGGCCCAGAACACCTCTCCGGAGCAGATGAAAATGTTTCTCACCCGCCTAGGTTATGGCTCCAAGGCGGTCATCACAGGCGATGCCACCCAAATTGATCTGCCTGCCGGAAAACTTTCAGGTCTGAAAGAGGCCTGGCGCATCCTGAACGGGATTGAGGGGATAAAGTTCGTTACCTTTAGCGAAAGAGACGTGGCCCGTCATCGTTTGGTTCAGGATATCATCTCCGCTTACGACCGAGCGGAGAATCAGACTGCCGCGGAAAACAACAACCAATCCAATAAATCCGCTTCTTGAGCCAGGCCGGCCCCGCCAGATTTCTGGGCCCGACGAAATCACCAGGCAGGAATTTCTATGAGCGTCGAGATCGTATCCCTGGGCAAGGGGAAAAGAGTCACCATGCGAAGAGTTAAGGAAAAGGCGGAGAGGATTCTCAAAGTCCTCAATCAGAATCGAGCTGAACTGAGCCTTGCCCTAGTCGGGAACCGGGAGATCCAGAAGTTGAACTCAAGGTACCGTAAAAAAAACGAGCCCACGGATGTTCTATCATTCCCCATAGGAGAAAGGCTCCCACCCAGGAAAAAACTCCTCGGAGATGTGGTCATATCAGTCGAACGTGCACAATGGCAGGCCAGAGAGGGCAGGAGAAAACTCGAGACAGAGATCGAGACATTGCTGATCCACGGAATTCTTCACCTGTTGGGATACGACCATGAAGGCTCTGCCAAAGAAGCGAGAAAAATGCGACGGAGGGAAAAGAGTGTCCACCTCAGACTTTGTAGGCTGGGGAACTTGAAGGTATAATAGGTGCTGGTACCGGTATGCAGTAGTCAGAATCCAGAAGGTACTACCCCTCCGGAGTTCTGGATTCTCAACAAGAATGAGGAAAAGAGATGTTTGACGAAACCAAAGAGCAATTGACCCAACTGGAAGAGAGGCTTGATATAATCCGGAGGCGTCTTTGACCTCGATGTGAAGCAGAAAAAGGTGGAGGAACTAAGCCAGATAAGCTCACGACCAGATTTTTGGAATGACAGCGAAAAGGCCCAGGGCGTCCTTAAAGAGCAGGGGGCACTAAAAGAGATCCTGAAAACTTGGGAAGAGAGCAGGACCAATCTTGAAGAAGCGCGTATCTACCTTCAGCTAGCGGAGGATGACCAGGGCGAGGAGGCATTCAAAGAGACCGAATCGAGAATAGCGTCAGTTGCTCTGGCGCTTAGCGAAATCGAGCTGAAAGAGATTCTGGGCGGTCCGGACGATGGCAGAAACGCCATCGTCAGTCTTCACCCTGGGGCCGGGGGCACGGAGGCGCAGGACTGGGCGGATATGCTGCTTCGCATGTACCTACGTTGGGCCGACCGAAAGGGCTACAAGACAGAGATATTGGAATACCAGCCTGGCGAAGAGGCAGGAGTCAAGAGCGTCACCCTTACGGTGGAGGGTGAGTATGCTTACGGCCATCTCAAGGCGGAGGCCGGAATCCACCGTCTGGTACGCATCTCACCCTTCGATGCCAATTCCCGCCGCCACACTTCGTTTGCCTCGGTCTTCGTCTATCCTGAAATTGACGATACCGTCAAGGTGGAGATCAATGAATCCGATCTCCGGATCGACACCTATCGTGCCAGCGGAGCCGGCGGGCAGCATGTCAACAAGACCGACTCTGCCGTGCGCCTCACCCATCTCCCCACGGGTATCGTGGCGGCCTGCCAGAACGAGAGGTCCCAACATAAGAACAAGGCTATGGCCATGAAGATACTCCGATCCCGCCTCTATGATCTGGAATTGGAGAAACAGAGGGAAAAGATGGAGGTCTACCACAAGACCAAAAAGGAAATTGCCTGGGGAAGCCAGATCCGTTCTTATGTTCTCCACCCTTATCGGATGGTGAAGGACCATCGCACCGGCCTGGAGATCGGCAACGCAGACGGGGTTCTCGATGGTAACATCGAGCGCTTCATTCAAGCCTATCTGCTCCAGGCGGGCAAGAATTAAATACACATAGGCCGAAGAACGGATCGCCATCCCTATTCGCTACACTCTTTTAACCACATAAAAACTTGGGGATCTCAAGGAAAAGGGCACCCATTTTCGCTGCTTGACGGCTGCGTGCCCTCTCAAATAACATTGGACTTGATTATTGGGTAACCCCACGGCTTGCCGCGGGCACAAAACCGATGGGGTTTCCCCCGTGGAGTTGCGGTCCATTACTCCACAGGGGGGAGCAGCGGTAGCTCTTCCCTTTGGTCGACCACGGGGTTCAAACCCCATGGTCGATATAACTTAATTAACAACGGGAAAGGGAAGGCGGGTTTACGCGACCGGGTCTTTTAAGGAGAGTCAATCATGGTGCACGCAATCGTTTTGTTAAACGTGGAGCGCGATAAGGTAAACGACATCGCGGAGCTGCTGGCGGATATCAAAGGGGTATCCGAAGTGTTCTCGGTTGCCGGCAGATTGGATCTTGTAGCGTTAATCCGGGTAAGAGGCAACGAAGATCTGGCAAACATAGTCACCAACCACATGCGCAAGATAAAGGGTATCCTGAGCACGGAGACTATGCTCGCCTTTCAAGTCTATTCTCGCCATGATTTGGAGCGTATATTTTCGATAGGTGCTGAGTAGCCTGGCGTCCGTCCATGAATCGACCTGATTGGGGAAGGGGGTATTCTACCTCTCTCTTTGTTCCCTTAGACGTCCAGTCCCTCCCAAGCTGGCCCCAAACTAAGATGGCTCGCCGTAAAAGCGACTCCGAAGAGGCGATCTACATTTTCCGGGAAGGCTGCTTTTTTTTAGGACTGGACAAACGCCCGCGTCTTTGCGAATTTGAGGGTGAGGGGTTGGGGGTTGCAGCCCCTGGGAATTAGAAACAGGCGGACGAGGAGCTAAAAATGCCAAGCATCCGGGAGCGACTGACCGAAGACCTCAAAGCGGCCATGCGGGCGAAGGCCAAACTCAGGCTCTCTACTATTCGGATGATGCGCTCCGAGATCCTGTACAAGGACAAGGAGCATGGCCAGGAGACCGGCGAGGAGGATATTCTCAAGGTGCTCCTGTCCATGGTTAAAAAGGGCGAGGAGGCCGCCGAGCAGTTTGTCAAGGGCGGGCGCGAGGAACTTGCATCTAAGGAGCGTGAGGAAATCCGCATTATCCAGGAATACCTCCCTGCCCAGATGGACGACGAGGAGCTACGCCAGGCCGTCCAGGCGGCCATCGCCAAGACCGGCGCGTCTTCTTTAAAGGAGATGGGCAAAGTGATGGGACTCTTGACCAAGCAGCTTGCCGGGCGCGCAACGGGGGCCCGGATCAGCCAGGTGGTCAAGGAGCGCCTGAGCGGGTAATTCTTCCGGAATCCGGGGGTCAAATCTTGAACTATGGCAGTAAGGTCCCTTCAATCTCCTGCCACCACTTTTCCAACCCAACTCCCCCGTGAAGCTTTTCCATCTGCATTCCTCTCTCCCGACTCACCGACCTATCATCCACCTCTCCCTTAACCTGTTAAATCTCTCCCTGATTCATCTGATGGTATCGGTTAGCTTCTTACCGATAAAATGTTCAACAGAACGAATTCAACAAAGTTTTTCGCGCCAAGACGCCAAGACCGCAAAGAAAAATTTTTCCTATTTCTCCAAACTTGGCGTCCTTTGTGGTTCAACTGTGCTCACCACCCTGAGTCCATCGAAGGGTGCCTTTGCGGCTCGCCCCGTGGAATATCCTTTCCACAGAAGCGTTGTCTTTTCATTCACGGTATTATTTCACGGGGCGAGTCTCGTGGAATACCGACTCGACCAAGATCGAGTTGTTCGTCAAAAGCGCTATTCCGCAGGGCTCGCCCCGTGGAGTATTGATCTCAACGCAGGCCGAGTATGACCCCCAAGGCGTTAATCCACAGGGCGAGTCATCGTTTATCCGATCCCCTAAACCCAAATTCAACGGAAATTTTCAAATATGTTTGGGTAGCTTTTCTAGTAACAGCGACCGGTCCTGGGTATCCCTTTAAATCTCCTTTCTCTCGTTGCCTCGGCTGGTCACATGATCAATGGCGTATGGCTAATCAAGTTATATCGAACACGGTGTTTGAATCCGCGTGTTCGACCAAAGGGGAGAGCTGCCGCTTCTCCCCTTTGGAAACCCCATCGGCTTTGTGCCCGTCTCAAGAGGCGGGGTTTACATTGAATCAATCCTTATCGAGCTAGCCATTAATCCAATGCCATACCCCAAGATTTAACCCTCCGCTCACTTACCCCCCCATGAACTGCCCCATGAGGAGGATGGTATCGCCTGCCTTCACCTCGCTCTCCAGAGTATGGTGAATGCCCAAAAGGGCGTCGTTTACAGCAATTTCTAAATGCTCGCTCAAAGAGTCTGTGCCCTCGTGCCAAAGGGCCTTGTCCAAATCAGGGTGCCGGGCGCTCAGCCGTTTGAGCACCGCCCGCACCGTATCGCCGGAGAAGGCATCGACTTCCGCATTCTTGCGGTCGCTCCCGTCGCCGCCCACAAACACAGTGGCCCAAGCCATCAACTCCACATTTACTTTAAAAACCGGCTCGCTCATTTGCACGCCCTTAACCTCCGGACTCTAGGTTTTCACCTCAGCACCCCAAAGGGATTCGATCACCTCTTCGAGCTCAAGCGAACGGAGGGTTTCGGGCGTGGGCCTTCCGGTTTTTCGGTCGTAACCAACCGTTTCGTACCAGATATCAAGCATCTTCTCCCAGTGGTCCGAAATCGAAACACCCGCAACCGGTCCATTAACAGGGGTTGAACAATAGCGTTTGGATGGCTTCTCAAGTTCAGGGCCGATGCCACAACGAAGATTAAACGCGCGCAATAGGGCGGCCGTTCGCCTTCCGTTCCGGATGGCTTCTTCCATCCTGAAATCCCAGCCCGTGGCTGCTTCCACCGACCGGCAAAGGACGTGCATCGAAACCCGTGTGGTAAAAGCACAGGCGCCCAAAGAATCTTCAAAAGTTCTCCGGCCTCGGAGCACGCCCACCTGTTTGGGAACGGCTTCCGGGTCCTGAGGCTCAATCCGGGCGGGAAGGCCAAACTCTGTGGGCTGGACAGGAGGAGCGGTATCCAATGTGCCTCCGCTGCCGGTGCAAGTGTCGAGCATCTCCTCCCAGCGCGAGCGATGATCATGTCCCCGGGGGGTGTTGCCAATTTCGGTATATATGGCGCAATCGGCGGCCTCACCCCCAAGCTTTTCAGCCGCGCGCTTCACCCCTTCGGCCAGCAAATCTCCCAGCCCCTCTCGCCGGTAAATCATCTGCAAAAGCCTGTTGGCGCCTTCCACGTCACCCCATTCAAGGCGAAAACCAAGGTCTTTATCAGATAGATATCCTTTTTGCTGGCATTCCATCACCCAGCCGCACAGCCAGCCGAACTCGTTCACATCCACACAGGCCCGATCCAGACGGTCGTTGAGCCAGGCTACCTCGCTGGGCTCCGTTGCCCCAATCGCCCAGCCTGCGCCGGACCAGCCCTCGTATTCGGGCTCATCGACGACTTCTCCCTTATGCCGACCTGAGCCGATGACAAGCATGTGGCAATGGTGCATGCCGCACGCGCTGCACTGGTGCCCTCTGTGGTCAAATCCCTCGCGGAGGTTTTTGCCCTCCCATTTTTTCGTGTCGACATCTTCAGGCCAGACATTGGTCGTGTAGTTTCGGATGGGCAGGGCACCCATGCCATAGAGGTTCCTGACACCGCCTAATGTGCCAAAAAGGTAAAGACCGCGGGTGGAGGCATCGGTCTTCAGGTTGTGGGCGATCTCGTCGGCCGCGGCGTATAGCGCTCTAGGATGAGCCGCTGCGATTCCTTTCTTGCCTCGTTCAATGGCGACGGCTTTGAGCTTCTTTTTCCCCATGACCGCGCCGCAGCCATTTTTACTGGCGACATGGCCGTAATCTCCTTGAATCGCCGCAAAACGCACCAGGTTTTCTCCAGCAGGGCCGATGCTGTATACGCTCAGGTTATGACCGTTTAACGCTGTCACCTCCTCAAGCGCCTGCTGGGTCTGCCAGGTGTCTTTCCCTAAAAGGGAAGAAGCATCCCGCAGCTCAACGCCGTCGCTATGAACATGAAGATAAACCCACTCCGGCGATTGGCCCTGGATGACGATGGCGTCGAAGCCGCAGCATTTAAGATTCGCGCCGAAGAACCCGTTTGCCTGGGTGTTGGTCGCACCGTTGGTCAAGGCGCCGCGGGTGACCACCGTGAGCCCGCCTGTTCCCCAAACGGGAAGGCCCGCAAGGGGTCCTGTGGCCATCACCAAACGGTTTTCAGGATGGTCCCACCCCGCCTCGGGCGGCACTTCCTTCCAAAGAATTTTAGCGCCCAGGCCCGTGCCGCCGATCCACTTGCGGCGGTCTTCGGCTTCAAAGGGCTCGGTCCATGTTTTTCCCGAGGAAAGATCCACACGAAGAATCTGACCTGCATAAGCGAAAATCGAATCGGTCAAGAAAATGCCTCCCCTGGCTAAGATGAAATGGCAATCTCCCCCGCCGGAACCGATGGCCTTCCCAAAACCGTTTTGGAAAGCAATTGCCCCGCGGTTCCTGCAGCGAGGAAGGCGCGTTTGACGTCAAAAGGATTATGCCGGAGATGGTCTTTCCAATCGGAAAGATCCACGCCGGTATAGACCAGGCCCTTGAGCATCCCGACATCGTTCGTGGTCCAGATGTCGCGTGTTTTGCCCAATATGACGGCGCCCACGACACGCCCGCCGCGGAAAAGAAGCTTCCGGAAGGCGGGCCGGTCGGGCTTGACGGTCTCAAAGGCTTCGGCTTCCGGATCGTCCCAGGCGCCAAAACTTGCGATTTCAAGATCAAGAACGTCAACGATGTTCATCAACAAACTTCCCGCAAAGGCCGTATCACCCCCGGCCATATTCGCGCCGGCGATGCGGCCGTGCAGCATGGCGGTCGGCTCGATGGCATGGACCGCCTTCCTACCTGTCACGATATCAGGGCCTTCAGCAATATCGCCCGCGGCAAAGATGTTGGGGATGTTTGTCCTGCAGTGATCGTCGACCAAGATTCCGGAGTTAATCTCAATGCCTGAACTCCTTGTCCATTCGATGTTGGGTCTGATGCCAGTAGCCATGATGACTAGATCGGCTTCTAAATCGGGACCATTTTCAAATCTTAAAAGTTTAGCACCATTTTTATCTTCAATTGCGGAAAGCTTCGTAGCCGTCCTTACGACCACGCCACGCTCTGCCAGCCACTTTTCGACGATTGTCGCTCCGGTTTCATCAACCATCCGCGGTAATATCCTGGATTCAAGCTCAACCACCGTAAGAATGTCGCCTCGGTTCACCAGAGCATTCAGGATGGTAAAAGAGATAAATCCTGCCCCTATGACAGCCACGCGGGCTTCTTTACGCAGGCCTGCAGTGACAGTTTGCGCCTGGGAAAGTGTCCAGAAGCTATGGACGTTGTCGCCATCTGCTCCAGGCACCGGGGCCTTGAGGGGAGATGATCCCGTAGCGATCAATAGGTTGTCGTATTCAATCTCCCCACCGCCTTCTAGAACAAGCTTTTTCGCAGCCGAATCGATCTGCTCGGCCCGTTGGCCGATCCGGGTCTCGACTTTAAGCTCAGCCAGCCGCGACGAGCTTGCAGTAT
>Ga0209980_10000843_pt1 | contig 16750 bp, 16 predicted proteins | sample CR02metaG_FD_183611 | JGI IMG/M metagenome (GOLD analysis project Ga0209980, IMG submission 183611) | Deep subsurface microbial communities from Mariana Trench to uncover new lineages of life (NeLLi) - CR02 metaG (SPAdes) (version 2) | ecosystem: Environmental > Aquatic > Marine > Ocean trench...
ATTCAACCAAGGCCTCGGCCACGTCGCCCTCGGAGCCCGAGCAGCCGGGCACGAAGACATTGGTGGAATCACAGACCATGGCGAGGACGCCGCCATCACCCAGTTCGCGCAGGGCCGCCTCGTCGGCGGTGGCGCCGATCAGGGGATCGGGATCGAGCTTCCAGTCCCCGGTATGGAGGATGCGCCCGTGTGGCGTGTCGATGGCCAGCGCGTTGGGTTCCGGGATCGAATGGGTGACGGTGATGAGTCGCAACCGGAAGGGCCCGAGCTCGAGCGCGCCCTTCAATTTAAGCTCTTCGATTGGCACCGCGTCGATCAGTCCCGCCTCGGCCAGCCTGGCGCGCACGATAGAAGCGGTGAAGGCGGTGGCGTAGACCGGGCACCGCAGCCTCGGCCAAAGATAGGCGACGGCGCCCTGATGGTCCTCGTGGGCGTGGGTCAGGACCATGGCGAGAAGGTCGTCTCCCAACTCTTCCAAGAAAGCCGGGTCGGGGGTTATCACGTCGATCCCCGGGGTGGTTTCGTTGCCGAAGGTGATGCCGCATTCGACGACGATCCATTTGCCCTGGCAACCGTAAGCGTACATGTTCATGCCGATTTCACCGGCCCCGCCGATGGGCAGGTAGACCAACCCGTCCCGGGCCGCATCCATAACCGCTTGGTGGGCGCTCATTGGGGCCTGTTGATCCGATGATTGAGGACCAAGCCGGTCAGGGTCAGGTCGGGCTCGATCACGTCGATGAGCTCGGTGCCGCCGGCCAGCACCGGCGCCAACCCACCGGTCGCGATCACCGTGAAAGGAGCCTCGCCCGTTTCCCCGTATTCCGCCCGGATTCGATTGATAAGCCCTTCGATCAGGCTCACATAGCCCCAATAGATTCCCGAGCGCATGGCGCCGACGGTGTCGGTGCCGATCACCCGGTCCGGACGCGCAACCTCCACGGTTGGCAAAAGCGCCGCCGCGCCGTGGAGCGCGATTAATGCCAGCTCGACGCCCGGCGCGATGACGCCGCCCGCGTAAGCGCCCTCTGCCGAGACCACGTCGAAGGTCGTGGCGGTGCCGAAATCGACGATGATCGACGGGCCCGGGTACAAGGTATGGGCGGCCAGGGTATTGACCAGGCGATCGGCACCCACCTTGGCCGGCTGATCGACCAGCACCTCGCAGCCAAGCACATTGCCCAGCGCCCCAACCACCACCGTGGCCACGCCGGTGGCCGCTTCGGCAAATTCGTTGAGCGCCCCTAGGGCATCGGGCACCACGCAGGCGAGTGCCGCGCCCTTAAGGGCGGCACCGGAAAGCCCCGCGGCCTGGAGCTCGTGGTCCAGGCGGGCCCGGTGGTCGGCCGCGCCGAGCCCGGTATCGGTATCGGACCGGTAGACATGGCGGAAGGCGCCATGGGGGGGCACGCCGTCGTAAAGACCGATGACGGTCGAGGTATTGCCGCAATCGATGGCGATCAGCATGGCTCCTTCCCCGGCGGGGCGTGGAAATAAACGTCGCCCGCCGTGACTTTTTTCATGCCTGCGGTGCCGAGGTCAAGGCAAAGGGCGCCGGTCTCGTCGATGGTGCGGAAGATGCCGTCGAACCTATGGCCCTCGATCTCGACCCTCAGGTCCTCGCCGATGCCCATTGCGCGGGCCAGCCAGGCTTGGCGCAAGGGCCCGAAGCCGTCGTCCTGCCAGCCAAGATACCGCGTAAGGAATGCGGTTGAGAACGCGCCGAGCGCCACCGGCACCGGAACCTCACCGGCGCCCTCCGCTAAAAGATCCGTCGCCGGGTAGCGCGTCTCATTGGGGTGGCTAACCAGATTAACGCCGATTCCAAGAACAAGCGTATCACCGGCGCCCCGCTCGATCATGAGCCCCGCTGCCTTGCGGCCGCCGATCAGGACATCGTTGGGCCATTTCAGGGCGAGCTCTGCATCGCCCCCCATCAGGCGCGCCATGGCGTCGGAAATGGCCAAGGCGCCGGCAAAGCCCATGGCGGCGGCGGCCATGGGTCCGCCCCGGGGCTTCAGGATCAGGGAAAGGAACAGGTTGCCTTCATCGCTTTGCCAATTCCGGCCCCGGCGCCCCCGCCCGGCGGACTGGCGGCGCGCGGTGATCAGGGTGCCCTCCCCCGCCCCCTCTGCGGCCAGGGCCAGCGCTTCGTCATTGGTGGAAGCGACCTGGTCCAGGGCGATCAAATGATAGAACGCCGGGAGCTCGATGTGGCACGCTTTAGTGGTCATGGATCGATGTCCGCGCCGGGCGCAAGTGCGCTACCCCGCGAACAGGGACTTGGCGGCGGCCGCCGCCGCGCTCAACACCGGGGATGGCACGATGAAGAAAAACGCCGTGAACAGGCCGGTGCCCGCCAACACGAAACCGACCTCGCGGCCCGGCAGGCGATCAAAACTTTCACCCGGTTCGTCGAAATACATGATCTTGACGATGCGCATGTAATAGAAGGCCGCCACCACCGACGCCAGCACACCGATCACGGCGAGACCGTAGAGCCCCGCCTCGACCGCCGCTAAGAAGACGTAAAGCTTGCCGAAAAATCCGGCCAGCGGCGGAATGCCGGCCAGCGAAAACATGAACACGCCCATGGCCAGGGCCAGCAACGGCCGGGTCCGGGCGAGTCCCGCGAGGTCGTCTAGATCGTGCACCATGCGGCCGTGAACGCGCATGCAGAGGATGCAGGCGAAGGCGCCGCTTGTCATGGCAAGGTAAATGGCGAGATAGATCAGCACGCCCTGTACCCCAGCCTGGGTTCCCGCCGCCAGCCCAACCAGCATGTAGCCGACATGGCCGATGGAAGAGTAGGCCATCAGGCGTTTGATATTGTGCTGGTTGATGGCGGCAAACGCGCCCAACACCATGGAAAGGATGGCGATCAAGACCACCAACTGCTGCCACTGGGCGGTGATCGGCGCGAACGGGCCGACCAACACCCGCACGAACAGCGCCATGGCGGCGACCTTGGGCGCGATGGCGAAGAAAGCCGTCACCGATGTGGGGCTGCCCTCGTAAACGTCGGGGGTCCACATGTGGAAGGGCACGGCGGAGACCTTGAAGGCGAGACCCGCGGTGATGAAAACGAGCCCCACCAGCACGCCGACGGACGACTCGCCTTGGCCTACGGCCTTGGCGATTCCCTCGAAACCGGTGGTGCCCGCGAAACCGTAGACCAGGGACGCGCCGTAAAGCAGCATGCCCGACGACAGCGCGCCCAGGACGAAATACTTGAGCCCGGCCTCGGGCGAGCGCAAGGAGTCGCGCCGGTACGCCGCCAACACGTACAACGCCAGGGACTGAAGCTCCAACCCGATGTAAAGGGCGATCAGATCATTGGCGGAAATCATCATCATCATGCCGAGGCATGCGAACAGGATCAGGATCGGGTACTCAAAACGCGCTAAATCCTCGTGCTCGATATAGGAAAGCGACAGGATCAATGCCAGCGCGGTGCCCCCCAGCGCAAGAATCTTGGCGTAACGCGAAAAGGCGTCGGCGATGAACATGCCGCCGAAGGCATCGCCCGGGCCCGCCGAAGTGCCCACCACCACGATCCCGGCCACCACCGTCACGGCGACGGCCAACCAACCGATCATCCGGGTAGAGCCGTCGCCCCTGAAAACGCCGATCATCAACAGCGCCATGGTCGAAAGGGCTAAGAATACCTCGGGCAAGGCGGCGACCATTTGTTCGGGGATCCAAGTGTTCATGGGCTCACCCCCGTCACCAGCACCTGTGGCGGGGAAAGCCCCGCCACCTTGAGCGCCGCCGCGTAATTGTCGGCCAGGTTCTGGGCCGAGACGGTGATGGCATCCAAGAAGGAGGACGGATAGATCCCCATCCAAAACACGGCGATCACCAGGGGAGCGAATATGGCAATCTCGCGCCGGTCAAGATCGAGGATGGATTTCAGGTCCTCCTTGGTGAGTGCGCCGAAGATCACTCGCCTGTACAACCAAAGCATGTAGGCCGCGCCCAAGATCACGCCGAGGGCCGCCGCCGCCGCCACCCAGGTGTTGACCTGAAAAATCCCCACCAGTACCAAGATCTCGCCGATGAAACCGCTGGTTCCGGGCAGGCCGATGGAGGCCAGCATGAACACCATGAAGACCGCCGCGTAAGCGGGCATGCGGTGGACCAGCCCGCCATAAGTTCCGATCAGGCGCGAATGCATGCGGTCGTACACCACGCCGACGCAAAGGAACAACGCCGCCGAGACCACGCCGTGGCTCAGCATCTGGAAGATGGCGCCCTCGATCCCCTGCACGTTGAAGGTGAAGATACCGATGGTCACGAAGCCCATATGGGCGACCGACGAATAGGCGATCAGTTTCTTCATGTCCTCCTGGGCCAGCGCCACCAAGGAGGTGTAGATCACGGCGATCACCGACAGGGTGAAGATCAGCGGCGTGAAAAAGTCCGACGCCAACGGCATCATCGGCAGCGAAAAGCGCAGGAACCCATAGCCGCCCATCTTCAACAGCACCCCGGCCAGGATCACCGAGCCCGCCGTGGGTGCCTCCACATGGGCGTCGGGCAACCAGGTGTGCAGGGGCCACATCGGCACCTTGACCGCGAAAGAGGCGAAGAAGGCCAGCCACAGCCAGAGCTGCATCTCCCGAGAAAAGACGGTCTTCATGAGAACCGGAATGTCGGTGGTGCCGGCGGTGAAGTAGATCGCCAGAATGGCGATCAACATCAGCACCGAGCCGGTCAAGGTGTAGAGGAAGAACTTGAAGGCCGAATAGACCCTGCGCGGTCCGCCCCAGATGCCGATGATCAGGAACATCGGAATCAGCACGCCTTCGAAGAAGAGATAGAACAGGACGATATCCAGCGCCGCGAACATCCCGATCAACAGGGTTTCCAGCACCAGGAAGGCGATCATGTATTCCTTCACCCGCACGGTGATCGTCGTCCAGCTCGCCAACACGCAAATCGGCGTGAGAAACGCCGACAGCAGCACGAAGAAGACCGATATGCCATCCACGCCCAAGTGATAGGTAATATTGTAGGCGGGGATCCACGATGCGCGCTCCTCCAACTGGAAGGCCGAGGTGGTGGGGTCGAAACTTGCCCACACCATCAGCGCCAACACCAAGGTGATGAGCGATGTCCAGAGCGCCACGTTGCGCGCGTTGCGGGCGACCACCGCGTCCTCGCCGCGGATCAGGAAGATGAATCCCGCGCCCACCAGGGGCACGAAGATGGTCAGCGACAGGATGGGCCAGCCGTTCACGGCGCCGGGCCTCCCACCATGAATAGGGTCACCAGGACGGCGACCCCCACCAGCATGGCGAAGGCATAGTGGTAGACGTAACCGGACTGCAACCGTCCCGCCCTGCGGGCAAGGGCGATGGTCGCTGCCGCGATGCCGTCGGGGCCGACCCCGTCGATCAGGGAACCGTCGCCGCCGAGCCACAGGCCGCGGCCGAGCCGCTTGGCCGGATCCACCAAAACGCGGTCGTAGAACTCGTCGAAATACCACTTGTTGAGCAGCAACGAATAAAGCCCGGCGAAGCGTGCCGCAGCCATTCCCGGCAGGCCGGGATTGCGGATGTAGAAGACCCAGGCGACCATGATGCCGCCAAGCGCGACGATGATGGGCAGCGCCTTCACCCAGAACGCCACGTTGTGCGCATCGGCCAGCGCCGTGTGCGATGTGGCGACGAACATCGAATTGGCCCAGAACCGGTCCTGGTCACCGCCCGTGAACAAGCCCGCCAGCGCCAGGCCCGAGACGATCGCGCCCACCGCCAGCACCATCATCGGCAGGGTCATGGTGCTTGGCGATTCGTGGACATGGGACATGACCTCTTGGTCGGCCCGGGGCGCCCCGTGGAAGGTCATCAACAGAAGCCGCCAGGAATAGAAGGCGGTGAACGCCGCGGCGATCACCCCCATCCAGAAGGCGTAGTAACCGACCCCGGACCCGGCGGCGAAGGCGGATTCGATGATCAGGTCCTTGGAATAGAAACCGGCCAGGGGCGGCAGTCCGGCCAGCGCCAGGGAGCCGATCCACATGAGGGTATAGGTCACCGGTATTTTTTTCCAGATGCCGCCCATCTTGCGCATGTCCTGTTCGCCCGACATGGCGTGGATGACCGCGCCCGCGCCCAGGAACAAGAGCGCCTTGAAGAAGGCATGGGTGATGAGGTGGAAAATCGCCGCCGAATAGGCCGAAACGCCGATGGCGAAGAACATATACCCCAGTTGCGAAATGGTGGAGTACGCGATCACCCGCTTGATATCGTTCTGCACCAGGGCGATCGAGGCCGCGAACAGCGCCGTCGATGCGCCGACGATGGCCACCACCGCAAGGGCGAACTCGGAATATTCGAACATCGGCGACAGGCGGCAGACCATGAACACCCCGGCCGTCACCATGGTCGCCGCGTGAATCAGGGCGGAGACCGGCGTCGGACCCTCCATGGCGTCGGGCAACCAGGTATGGAGCCCCAACTGGGCCGACTTGCCCATGGCGCCGAGGAACAGCAGGAGACAGATGGTGGTGATCAGGGGCAGGTCCATGCCGAGGAAGACGAAGCGCTTGTCCGCCATTCCCGGCACCGCCTGGAAGACGGTGTCGAAACCGACCGCGTTGAACGCCATGAAGACCCCGAAAATCCCCAAAGCGAAGCCGAAATCGCCCACCCGGTTGACCAGGAATGCCTTGATGGCTGCGGCGTTGGCGGCGGGCCGGTCGTACCAGAAGCCGATCAACAGGTAAGACGACAGCCCCACCCCTTCCCAGCCGAAGAACATCTGCACGAAGTTGTTGGAGGTCACCAGCATCAGCATGAAGAAGGTGAACAGCGACAGATAGGCGAAGAAGCGCGGGATCGACTTGTCATGGGCCATGTAGCCGAAGGAATAAATATGGATCATCGAGGACACCACGGTGACCATCGCCGCCATCACCGCCGACAGGGTGTCGAATCGAAGCGCCCAGCTCACCTCGAAATTACCCGATACGATCCAGCGCATCACCTCGATGTCCCTGGGCTGGCCCAACACGGCGACCTGGACGACGCCGATCATCGCCAGGGCCGCGGCCCCCAACAGCGCGCCCGTGGTCACCCAGCGCGCGGCCTTGTCGCCGATCCAGGGGCCCAACAGGCCGGCGGTCATGGCGCCCAGCAGCGGAAGAAAAACAATCGCCGAATACATCCGCGCCTAACCCCTGAGCCTGTTGATGTCCTCGACCGCGATGGAACCGCGGTTGCGGAAATAGACCACGAGAATGGCCAGTCCGATGGCCGATTCCGCGGCGGCCACGGTGAGGACGAACATGGCGAACACCTGGCCCACCAGATCCCCCAAATGGGCGGAAAACGCCACCAGGTTGATATTGACGGCGAGCAGCATCAACTCGATGGACATCAGGATGATGATGACGTTCTTGCGGTTGAGGAAAATCCCGAACACGCCGAGGGTAAACAGGATCGCGGCAACCGTAAGGTAATGGCCAAGGGTGATCTCCAACATGTTAGATGCGTGTTCCCATGCTAGATTCCCGTGCCCGTCGGCACGTCCTTGATCTCGACCACGTCGTCGCGGCGCAATCTCACCTGATGGCCGATCCTCTGGCGCCTGACGCCGGGCCGCGCGCGCAGGGTCAGCACGATGGCGCCGACCATGGCCAGCAGGAGGACCATGCCGGCGCCCTGGAACAGGTAGATGTACTTGGTATAGAGCAGCCTTCCTAAGGCCTCGGTGTTGTGGGCCTCGGTCAAGGCCGGCGCCTTGGCCGCGAGCAATCCACCGGATTCCGGGGCTACCGCCCAGCTGGTCACGACGAAGATGAGTTCGAGCAGAAGAACGGTACCAATCAGCCCGCCGATGGGCAGGTATTGCAGGAATCCCTGGCGCATCTCCACCACATTGATGTCGAGCATCATCACCACGAACATGAACAGCACCGCCACGGCGCCGACATAGACGATCACCAGGATGAAGGCGAGGAACTCGGCGCCCATCAGCACGAACAGGCCGGCGGCATTGAAGAAGGCGAGGATCAGGAACAGCACGGAATGGACCGGATTGCGCGCCGAAATGACCATCACGCCGGCGGCGATGGCGACCGTGGAAAAGCCGTAGAAGGCGAGCGCGGACAGGATCATCGCGCCGCCTCCCTGCCCTTGCGCGAACCCGAATTCATGCCAATATCCCCGGCCTCTCGCTAGCGGTACGGCGCATCCGCCGCCAACCGCTGGGCGATTTCGTTTTCCCAGCGGTCGCCATTGGCGAGCAGTTTTTCCTTGTTGTACATCAGCTCTTCACGGGTCTCGGTGGCGAACTCGAAATTCGGGCCCTCGACGATGGCATCGACCGGACAGGCCTCCTCGCAGAAGCCGCAATAGATGCATTTCATCATGTCGATATCGTAGCGGGTGGTGCGGCGTGAGCCGTCTTCCCGGGCCTCGGCCTCGATGGTGATGGCCTGGGCCGGACAGATCGCCTCGCAAAGCTTACAGGCGATGCAGCGTTCCTCGCCGTTGGGATAACGGCGGAGCGCGTGTTCCCCCCGAAAGCGCGGCGAAAGGACACCCTTCTCATAGGGGTAGTTGAGGGTGACCTTGCGCCTGAAGAAATATTTGAGGGTCAGCCACATGCCCGACAAGAGCTCGCCCAAAACCACCGCCCGCACGCCGTGTAGGATCTTACCCATGGCTTAACCCCTTCCCATGTCTGGCAAGTTTGCGTTCATTGGGGCACCCATCCGAATGTGACCAAGGCGATTGCCGTCACCACGACCCAGAGCAACGAAAGGGGGAGAAATACCTTCCAACCGAGCCGCATCAACTGGTCATAGCGATAGCGGGGGAAGGTCGCCCGCACCCACAGGAATAGGAACAACACGAAGGAGATCTTGGCCGCGAACCAGATCGGCCCCGGCACCCAGGTGAAGGGCGCGAAGCCGAACGGCGCCAACCAACCGCCCAGGAACAATATCGTGGTCAACGCGCTCATCAGGATCATGTTGGCGTATTCGCCGAGGAAGAAGAGCGCGAAGGTCATCGACGAATATTCGACGTTATAGCCCGACACCAGCTCGGCTTCCGCCTCGGGCAGGTCGAACGGCGAGCGGTTGGTCTCGGCCAATGTCGAGACGAAGAAGATCACGAACATGGGAAGCAGCGGTACCGCGAACCACACGTTCTGTTGCGCCATCACCACCTTGGTGAGGTTGAGCGATCCCACGCACAAAAGCACCGTGACGATGACGAAACCCATGGAAATTTCGTAGGACACCATCTGCGCGGCCGAGCGCAAGGCGCCCAGGAAGGCGTATTTCGAGTTGGATGCCCAGCCCGCCATGATGACCCCGTAAACGCCCATGGACGAGATGGCGAAAAGGTAGAGCACGCCGACGTTGATATCCGCCAACACCATGCCCTCATCGAAGGGAATGACGGCCCAGGCCACCAGGGCCAGGACAAAGGTCACCATGGGGGCCAGCACGAACACCACCTTGTTGGCCCCGGTTGGGATCACCGTTTCCTTGACGAACAGCTTCAACCCGTCGGCAACTGGCTGCAGCAGCCCGAACCACCCCACCACGTTGGGCCCCTTGCGCAGCTGCATGGCGGCGATGACCTTGCGTTCGGCCAAGGTCAAGTACGCCACGGCCAGCAGCAGCGGCACCAATATGGCGACGATCTTGGCGACGATAATGGCGCCGGGCCAGAGGTAGATGGACCAGAGCTCAGCCATCGGTGCCCGTATTCTCCCCGCCGCCGGCCAACATTTCGGTGCATCGCGCCATGGTGACCGACGCCCGGCTTATGGGGTCGGTCATGTAGAAATTATCGATGGGCGAGGCGAAGGGCGCCGGGTCCATGTCGCCGGCGACGCCGAATTCCGCCCACGGAGCCGGCACGATGGTGCCGGGTTCGCCGAAACCCGGGTTGGCCTCGAGGATGCGGGCGCGCAAGGCGTCGAGCGAATCATAGGGAAGGGTCTTGCCGCAAGCGGCCGAGAAGGCGCGGATAATGGCCCAGTCCTCCTTGGCCTCGCCGGGCGGGAAATGGGCGGCCCGGGCGCGTTGCACCCGGCCCTCGGTATTGACGTAGGTCGCGTTCTTTTCGGTGTAGGCAGCGCCCGGCAGGATCACGTCGGCCCGATTGGCGCCGGCATCCCCGTGGTGGCCCTGGTAGACCACCAAGGCATCGCCCAGGCCGGTCATGTCGATCTCGTCGGCGCCCAACAGCCAGACCAGGCCGATCTCCCCCGAGCAGGCCCCGGCCAGGATGCCGGCGACGTCGCGGCCGCCGTCGCCCGGCAGGAACCCGAGTTCCAACCCCCCCACCCGGCTCGCCGCGCGCTGCAGCAGGTTGAACCCGTTCCAGTCATCACCGACACACCCGAAGCGCTCGGCGACCGCGCGGGCCGCGGCCAATACCGCCGCCCCGTCCTCGCGCGCCACCGCGCCCGACCCCAGGATCACCATGGGCCTCTCCGCGTCCTCAAGGCGCGCGCAAAAATCGTCGCCGCCCTCGGCGACGGCGCTAAGGGTCTCCGGCCCGGGTCCCAGATGGGTGGTTGGATAGGTGAGATCGGCATCCTCGCCGATGACGCCGATGGGGAATCCGCCGCCCGTCCAACGCCCGCGCAAACGGGTATTGATGATGGCGGCCTCCATGCGCGGATTGGCGCCGATGATCAGGCAGGCATCGGCCGTATCGATGCCGGCGATGGTGGAATTGAAAAGCCAGGCGGCCCGCGCGTCGCCGCCGATCTTGGCGCCGTCCTGGCGGCAATCGATGTGGGGCGAGCCCAGCGCCGCCATCAGGTCCTTCAGCGCCGCCATGGATTCGCAATCGGCGAGGTCGCCGGCGATGGCGGCGACGGCGGTGGGCTCGAGACCTTTGATCCGCCCGGCGATGGCGGCGAAGGCGTCGTCCCAGCTGGCCGCGGTGAGCTTGCCGTCGCGGCGCACATAGGGCCGGTCCAAGCGCTGGCGCATGAGCCCGTCATAGGCGAAACGGGTCTTGTCGGAGATCCATTCCTCGTTCACGTCCTCGTTGAGGCGCGGCAGGATTCGCTTGACCTCGGCGCCCAGGGTATCGACGCGGATGTTGGACCCCACCGCATCCAGCACGTCCACGGATTCGGCGTTGCGCAATTCCCAGGACCGGGCGGTAAAGGCGAAAGGCTTGGAGGTGAGCGCGCCCACCGGGCAAAGGTCGATCATGTTGCCCGACATTTCCGAGGTGATCGCCTTGCCCACATAGGTGACGATCTCCATGTCCTCACCGCGGCCGGTCGCGCCCAGCTCTTCGACGCCGGCGATTTCGGTGGCGAAGCGGATGCAGCGGGTGCAGTGGATGCAGCGCGTCATCTCGGTCTTGATCAACGGGCCGAAATCCTTGTCGGGCACGGCACGCTTGTTTTCCTCGAACCGCGAGCGGTCCAGGCCGTAGTACAGCGCCTGGTCCTGGAGATCGCATTCGCCCCCCTGGTCGCAGATCGGGCAATCCAGCGGGTGGTTGATGAGAAGCATCTCCATCACCCCGCGCCGGGCCTTGCGCACCATTTCCGAATCGGTCTTCACCTCCATGCCCTCACCCACCGGCATGGCGCACGACGCCGCCGGCTTGGGCGGGCCGGGGGCGACCTCGACCAGGCACATGCGGCAATTGCCGGCGATGGACAGCCGGTCGTGGTAACAGAAGCGCGGTATCTCGACCCCCGCCTGTTCGCAGGCCTGAAGCACCGTGATGCCGGGCTCGACCTCGATCTCGGTGCCGTCGATGGTGACCTTGACCATGTTTTCCACTGGGTGCCCCCGCTTAGGCCGCGCGGCCGCCATTGGCGGCCCGGGTGGACTCGATGCGCTTTTCGATCTCCGGCCTGAAATGCCGGATCAGGCCCTGGATCGGCCAGGCCGCCGCGTCACCCAGGGCGCAGATGGTATGGCCCTCGATCTCGGTGGTCACCTCCAGAAGCATGTCGATCTCCGATATTTCCGCCCGGCCTTGCACCAGGCGTTCCATCACCCGCCACATCCAGCCGGTGCCCTCCCGACAGGGCGTGCATTGGCCGCAGCTTTCATGCATGTAGAATTTCGACAGCCGGGCGATGGCGGCGATGATATCGGTGGACTTGTCCATGACGATGACCGCCGCCGTGCCCAGGCCCGACTTCACTTCAATCAGGGCGTCGAAATCCATATGCACGGTTTCGCAGATCGACTTGGGGATCAACGGCACCGAAGAGCCGCCCGGAATCACCGCCAGTAAATTGTCCCAGCCGCCGCGTACCCCGCCGGCATGCTTTTCCAGCAGCTCCTTCAAGGGGATGCCCATTTCTTCTTCGACGTTGCAGGGCTCCTCGACGTGCCCCGAGATGCAGAACACCTTGGTGCCGGTGTTGTTGGGCCGGCCCAGCCCGGCGAACCACGCGGCGCCGCGGCGCAGGATGGCCGGCACCACGGCGATGGTCTCGACGTTGTTGACCGTGGTCGGGCACCCGTAGAGTCCTGCGGCCGCTGGAAACGGCGGCTTCAGGCGCGGCTGGCCCTTCTTGCCCTCGAGGCTTTCGAGCAGCGCGGTTTCCTCGCCGCAGATATAGGCGCCGGCGCCGCGGTGGAGGTAAAGGTCGAAATCGAAGCCCGAGCCGCAGGCGTTGGGGCCGATCAGGCCGGCCGCGTAGGCCTGGTCGATGGCCGCCTGGAGGTTTGAAGCCTCGCGATAAAACTCGCCGCGGATGTAGATATAGCAAACATGGGCGTTCATGGCGAAAGAGGCCAGCAAAGCCCCTTCCACCAGCTTATGGGGGTCGTTGCGCATCATGTCCCGGTCCTTGCAGGTGCCGGGTTCGCCCTCGTCGGCGTTGATGACCAGGTAATTGGGCCGTCCGTCCTTGGATTCCTGGGGCATGAAGGACCATTTCATCCCCGCCGGAAAGCCCGCGCCGCCTCGTCCGCGCAGGCCCGATTCCTTGATCTCCTCGATAATCCAGGCCGCGCCCTTCGCCATGATGGCCTTGGTCCCATCCCAGTCGCCGCGGGCACGGGCGCCGTTAAGCCCCCAATCCTCGAACCCATAGAGGTTGGTGAAGATGCGGTCCTTGTCGGCAAGCATCTCAGCCCTCTCCCGAAGAACTTTGGCCCCGGAGAACCTTGGCCCCGGAGACCGGCTCCGTGCTCCGGCGCGCCGATTGCGGCCCCGGCGTGGGGGCCGCGCCGGCCTTGACGGCCTCGATCAGGGCGACCGCGCTTTCGGGCGTCAGGTCCTCGTAATAATCATCGCCGATCTGCAGCAACGGCGCGTTGACGCAAGCGCCCAGGCATTCCACCTCACGCAGGGTGAAGGCGCCGTCCGCGCTGGTCTCGCCCAAACCGATGCCCAGCGCCCCTTCCAAGGCGGCGATGATATCCGCCGACCCGAGAAGCCAGCAGGGCGTGGTGGTGCAAACGTTGACGCAGCTGCGCCCCACCGGCTCGAGATCGTACATGGTGTAGAAGGTCGCCACCTCCCAGACCCTGATCTCGGCCATCTCTAGAAGATCCGCAACGCAATGGACGGCCGCCCGGGGCAGCCAGCCGGCCTGGCGCTGGGCGAGGTCGAGCAGCGGCAGCACCGCGCTTTGCTGGCGGCCTTGGGGATACCTGGCGATGATGGCCTCCGCCGTTGTCATGTTTTCGTCGCTGAAGGCGAAGGCCTCGGGCTGGTCGATGACCGCGCTCACCGGTCGATCTCCCCGAAAACGATATCCAGCGAGCCGATGATCGCCACCACGTCGGCCAGCATGTGCCCCTTGGACAGGAAATCCAGCCCCTGGAGATGGGCGAACGCCGGCGCCCTGATCTTGCAGCGGTAGGGTCGATTGGTGCCGTCGGACACCACATAGACGCCGAATTCGCCCTTGGGCGCCTCGACGGCGGTGTAGGTCTCGCCGGCGGGCACGTGATAGCCCTCGGTATAGAGCTTGAAGTGGTGGATCAGCGCTTCCATGGAGTGTTTCATCTCGGCCCGGCGCGGCGGCACGATCTTATGGTCGTCCACCGTCACCGGCCCGCCGGGCAGTTCATCGATGGATTGGCGCATGATCCTAAGGCTCTGGCGCATTTCCTCCATGCGCACGAGATAGCGCGCATAACAATCCCCCGTCTTGCCCACCGGCACGTCGAAATCGACCCGGTCGTAGGCATCATAGGGCTGGGCCTTGCGGAGGTCCCAGGCCACGTCGGAGGCCCGCAACATGGGTCCCGTGAAACCCCAGTCGATGGCGTCGCTGGCCGAGCACACGCCGATATCCACCGTGCGCTGGCGGAAAATGCGGTTGTCGCTCAGCAGCGTCTCGACATCGTCGAGATGGGCGGGGAATGAGTCGCAAAAGGCGAGGATATCCTCGGTCAGGCCATCGGGCAGGTCCATATGCACCCCGCCCGGCCGAAAATAGGCGGCGTGAAGGCGCGCGCCCGAGGCGCGTTCGTAGAATTCCATCAGCTTCTCGCGCTCTTCGAAGCCCCAAAGCAGCGGCGTCATGGCGCCCACGTCCAACGCCATGGTGGTGATGTTGAGGATGTGGCTGAGGATGCGGCTGATCTCGGCGAACAGCACCCGGATGTACTGGGCCCGGGGCGGCACCACGATGCCCAGAAGCTTTTCGATGGCCAGCGCGAAGGCGTGTTCCTGGGACATCGGGGCGACGTAGTCGAGGCGGTCGAAATAGGGCACCGCCTGGAGGTAGGTCTTGTATTCGATCAACTTCTCGGTGCCGCGATGAAGCAGGCCGATATGGGGATCGGCCCGCTCGACGATCTCGCCGTCCATCTCCAACACCAGGCGCAGGACGCCGTGGGCGGCGGGATGCTGGGGCCCGAAATTGAGGGCGAAGTTCTGGATCTGGGATTCAGCCATCGCCCTCTCCATCGCCGTCGCCGCTCCCCGGCATGGACTGGCGCATGGCCTCGGCCCCTTCCCAGGGACTCAAGAAATCAAAGTTGCGGAATTCCTGGTCGAGCTTGACCGGTTCGTAGACGACCCGTTTCTGTTCGTCGTCATAGCGCACCTCCACATAGCCCGTGAGGGGAAAATCCTTGCGCAGCGGATGCCCCTCGAAACCGTAATCGGTGAGGATGCGGCGCAGGTCGGGGTGGCCGGAAAAGAGGACGCCGTAGAGATCCCAGGTTTCCCGTTCCCACCAGCCGGCGGCCGAGTAGACCGAAGTGACCGAGGGCACCGGCGTCTCGGCGTCGGTACTAAGCTTGACCCGCACGCGGTGGTTCTGGCGCATGGAGAGCAGCTGGTAGACGACCTCGAACCGTTCCGCCCGCTCGGGATAGTCGACGCCGCAGATATCGATCAACTGATGCATCCGGCAGTTGGTGTCGTCGCGCAGCGCCGTCAGAACCTGGACGATCGCCTGGCGCCTGACGGAAACGGTCAATTCCCCATTGGCGAGAACCACACCGAGCACGTCGTCGGGCAGCAGCACGCGGATGTAGCTACCCAACTCGTTGAGGGCTTCAAGGCGTTCGCTTCGCTCGTCCATGGATACTTGTTCTGCTGGGCCGACGCTCGTTCAGCGCATGAGGGTGCCGGTACGGCGAATTTTCTTCTGCAATTGGAGGATGCCGTAGAGTAACGCTTCGGCCGTCGGCGGACAGCCCGGCACGTAGATATCGACCGGCACGATGCGGTCGCAGCCGCGCACCACCGAGTAGGAATAGTGGTAATAGCCGCCGCCATTGGCGCAAGACCCCATGGAGATCACCCAGCGAGGCTCGGCCATCTGGTCGTACACCCGGCGCAGCGCCGGCGCCATTTTGTTGGTCAGCGTGCCGGCCACGATCATCACGTCGGACTGGCGTGGGCTGCCCCGAAAGACTAATCCGAACCGGTCGAGATCGTAGCGGCTGGCCGCGGTCTGCATCATCTCAATCGCGCAACAGGCGAGGCCGAAGGACATCGGCCAGAGCGAACCGGTCCGCGCCCAATTCACCACGGCGTCGATCTTGGCGACGATGAATCCCTTTTGCTGGAATTCCTCGGATGCCCCGCCCAAGACCCGGTCCTGTTCGGAACCCGGCCCCAAGCCACCGCCGGGCGCGGCTTTGTCGCCGGTGACGGTCATGGCACCCTCTTAATGGCGCAAAATCGGGTCATTCCCACTCCAGCGCCCCTTTCTTCCATTCATAGACGAAACCGATGGTCAACACGGCCAGGAACACCATCATGGACCAGAGGCCCAGCGCCCCGATGTCGCCGAACGCGACCGCCCAGGGAAACAGGAAGGCGACCTCCAGGTCGAAGATGATGAACAAAATGGCGACCAGATAAAACCGCACGTCGAAGCGGCCGCGCGCGTCCTCAAAAGGATCGAAGCCGCATTCATAGGGCGAAAGTTTGTCCCGGTCGGGCTTCTGCTGGGCGACGATCAGCGACGCGGCCACCATCAAGACGGCCAAGCCGACGGCGATGCCGAGAAAGATCAGGATGGGAAGGTATTGAACGAGAAGTTCCTGCATCTCACCAACCCTAAACACCGTAACACAACCGAAGACGCGGCAACCTGGCCCAGGCGGAAGGCCGCCATGGCGTAGCTCACACTATAAACTTGAGAACGGCATGAAAAGCAAACAATACCTGATCGCCCAAAATCGCTGGAATTCCCCTGCAAGGCCCGGAAATGGCGGGAGTGACGGGACTCGAACCCGCGGCCTCTGGCGTGACAGGCATGTGATAAATAGTAGCTCCGCAAGCCTTTTACAACATTTCGGCCTTAGACCGCACCC